>OKWY01000053.1_pt1 | contig 57853 bp, 62 predicted proteins | sample 1607041 | NCBI WGS metagenome assembly OKWY01 (sample SAMN07501038, study PRJEB24779) | human gut metagenome | isolation source: stool | host: human infant | place: USA: Pittsburgh, PA | reverse complement strand
GAAAAAGTTCGCCCTGCACGCTCAAAACACCCCAAAATCGGCGTTTTTGCGCTTGCTGGGCGAACTTTTTCGCGGAAATGCCGCTGGAGGGGCCGTGCTGGGCGAGTTTTTTCGCGGAAATGCTGCTGAAGGGGCCGTGCTGGGCGATTTTTTCGCGCCAATCGGCCCTGCGCCCAGGTCTTGTAGGCGACGTGGCGCACGAGGCTGGCTGCCGATGGGGGTTTTGCAGCATTAGAAGCTGGTTGGCGGCGTGTCGCCGGCGTGTCGTACCTCTAATGACGTGATTTCCCCCGTTTGGTGACGACCCGGCCGAGCCGAGCGCCGCAAGCGCGCGAGCGCCCTCTCGGCGGACTTCACCCCGGAGGGCGCGCAGGCGTTCTTCGACTACCACCAGCAGCAGAAGGAGAAGGAACATGAGCGCAGCGCTCGACAGGCTGAAGCAGCAGAACGAGCTCGAGTAGTCGCAGCAGCAGCTCGGCAGTCCGGAGACGATGGAGCTGTTGACCTCGATCCTCGCCGCCGTCGAGGCGCAGAACACGAGGATTGCCACGCTGACCGAACAGCAGAGGAAGCTCGCGGGGTTCGTGAAGGTCATGGACGAGGAGACGCCGAGGCGGCTGGAGTGGATCATCGCCGCGACGGCGAAGCTGGAGGCGCGACAGCTCTGGTCCGCCGCCACCGCGATGTGCCTCGTTCTCCTGCCGGTGGCCGTGGTCATCGCCGGTCTCTGGATGGGCATCGCCGGGCTCATCACGGGTGTTCAGTGGGCGCTGGACGTGGACGGGAGCGTGTGGCTCGGCATCGGCCGGTGGCTCGTGGTCGGCGCTGGCCTCGCCGGGGCCGGCTACGGGCTCTTCGTGTCCGTCCGCTGGGTTGCGGGTCTCGTGGAGACCTGGAAGGGCCGCGGGATGCCGAAGTGGCCCCAACTGGCGCGCGAGGTGATCATGCCTCGCGAGGGCAAGCGCGCGCAGCGCGTGCGGCAGCCCCTGCAACTGGACTATTGGTCAGCTATTACTGTATAGTTCAGTGCATGCTGACTATTGCTTCGCGCCTCGACGTCATGAACCGGCTCGGCCGGGCCATGGCCGACCCGACACGCTCCCGTATCCTGATGTCCCTGCTTGACGGCCCGAGCCACCCCGCGGTGCTCTCGCGCGAGCTGGGACTGACCCGCTCGAACGTGTCCAACCACCTGACCTGCCTGCGCGACTGCGGGATCGTGGTCGCCGAGCCCGAGGGCCGCCAGACTCGCTACGAAATCGCCGACCCGCACCTGGCCGCGGCGCTGACGGCACTGGTCGATGTGACCCTCGCCGTGGACGAGAGCGCGCCGTGCATCGACCCAGCCTGCTCGGTGCCGGGCTGCTGCGCCGCGAGCAGTTCGGGGGACGCCTCGTGAGCGCCGCCTGCGGCTGCGACGAGCCGACGACCAGCCCCGCGGACGAGGCAGAGGAGACAGAGCGCCCGTGGTGGCGTGATCCCGGCCTGGTCGTGCCGATCCTCTCCGGCGTCGCGTTCGGCACCGGCCTGGCGCTGGAGTGGTCGGGGCTGCACATCGCGGCGCTGGTCGCGTTCTGGGCGGGCCTGCTGCTGGGCGCGTACACGTTCGTGCCCGGTGCGATCCGGAATCTCGTTGTGAAGCGCAGGCTCGGGATCGCGCTGCTGATGACGATCAGCGCCGTGGGCGCGGTGATCCTCGGCTACGTCGAGGAGGCGGCCGCGCTGGCATTCCTCTTCTCGATCGCCGAGGCCCTGGAGGACAAGGCGATGGACCGCGCCCGCGGCGGGCTGCGCGCGCTGCTGAAGCTCGTGCCGGAGACCGCGACCGTGCTGCGCGACGGGACCTCCGCCTCGATCCCGGCCAGGGAGATCGCCGTCGGCGACGTGCTGCTGGTCCGCCCTGGCGAGCGGGTCGCGACCGATGGGCTGGTCCGCTCGGGCCGGTCGAGCCTGGACACTTCGGCGATCACGGGTGAATCGATCCCGGTCGAGGTCGCGCCCGGAGAAGCGGTGTCGGCGGGCGCGATCAACAGCGCCGGCGTGCTGGAGGTCGAGGCGACCGCCGCGGGCACCGACAACTCGCTGACCACGATCGTGGAGCTGGTAGAGCAGGCCCAGGCCGAGAAGGGCGACCGAGCCCGGATCGCTGACCGGATCGCCCGCCCGCTGGTGCCCGGCGTGATGATCCTCGCCGTCCTCGTCGGCGTGCTAGGGTCCCTGCTCGGTGACCCGGAGATCTGGATCACCCGCGCCCTGGTCGTCCTCGTCGCGGCCAGCCCCTGCGCGCTGGCGATCGCGGTGCCCGTCACCGTGGTCTCCGCGATCGGCGCGGCGACCAAGTTCGGCGTCGTCATCAAGAGCGGGGCCGCCTTCGAGCGCCTCGGTGGCATCCGGCACCTGGCCGTGGACAAGACCGGCACTCTGACCCGCAACCGGCCCGAGGTAACCGCCATCGTCGCCGCCCATGGGTTCGATGATGCGCAGGTGCTTGCTTGGGCTGCCGCCGTGGAGCAGCACTCGACGCACCCACTCGCCGCCGCTATCGCTGTCGCGGGCCGGGGAACCCCCGCCGCGCAGGACGTGGCCGAGGAGGCCGGGCACGGCATCGGTGGCCTGGTCGACGGCCGCAGGGTGGCGGTGGGCAGTCCGCGCTGGATCGATGCCGGTCCACTCAAGGCCCGGGTCGAAGACCTGGAGGCCGAGGGGCAGACCTGCGTGCTCGTCACCGTCGACGGCTTCCTGGCCGGGGCGATCGGCGTCCGCGACGAGCTGCGCCCCGAGGTCCCCGAGGTCGTGCGGACCCTGCGCGACCAGGGCATCGAGGTGAGCATGCTCACCGGCGACAACTCCCGCACCGCTGCTGCGCTGGCGAAGCTGGCCGGGATCGGCGACGTGCACGCCGAGCTGCGTCCCGAGGACAAGGCTCGTATCGTCGCCGGGTTCTCGGAGACGTCGCCGACCGCGATGATCGGCGATGGCATCAACGACGCGCCCGCCCTGGCCGGGGCGACCGTGGGCATCGCGATGGGCGCGACCGGCTCCGACGCCGCGATCGAGTCCGCCGACGTCGCCTTTACCGGCCACGACCTCGGCCTGATCCCGCAGGCTCTGCGCCACGCCCGCCGCGGCGGCAAGATCATCAACCAGAACATCGTGCTGTCCTTGGCGATCATCACTGTGCTGCTGCCGCTGGCGATCACCGGCGTGCTCGGCCTGGCAGCGGTCGTCCTCGTGCACGAGGTCGCCGAAGTCGTCGTCATCGCCAACGGACTGCGGGCTGCGCGTGCCCGCAAGCAATAGGTGTTCCGTCCAACGCCATAACTCAGACATGCGCTACGAGAACCCCCTCTATCTCGCCGAGGAGGCCGCAGCCCTGGACCTGATCGCCGACGGCCACACCGCCCTCGGCGTCTCCCGCGGCGCCCCCGAGATCGCCAACAAGGGATGGGAATCCTTCGGCTACCGCTCCGAAGAGCGAAACGGCGCCGACCTCGCCCGGACTGTGATCGGGAGAGAGGTGTCAAGAGTCGATCAGCGCCTCGTCATTTAGCCGGGGTGGGGCATCGGGAAGCCTCACCCCGGTTTCCCTTTTGGTGTGTGCTGGCATACACTGGTCGGACACTATCCACGCAAGACGATGAGGTCTTCACATAATGGCTCGACGCTCCAAGGGCGCGGTGTCAATCAATCCGCGCTCCGCTCAGAATATGTCCACGCGACCGGCAGATTTCTCGAAGAAAAAGCAGGCATTCAGCCCGGTCAAGGTATTTGGCGCCGTAGCGGCGCTGGCGTGCATCGTGACCTGCCTGTTCGTGCAGCTACCCGGACTGGATGTGGCCGGTACGCGCATGTTCGGCATCTTCCTGGCGGCGATTCTGCTGTGGGTGACGGAGGCGGTGCCGCTCGCGGGCACGGCGGTCCTCGTCATTTTCCTGGAGGTCCTGTTCATTTCGGATCACGCGCTGCTGAGCGTGGGTGAGGGTGCCCCGGCCTACACGAAGTTCTTCGGTGCCCTGGCCAACCCGGTCATTATCCTGTTCTTGGGTGGCTTCATGGTGGCCGACGGCGCCGCCAAGTACAAGCTGGACCGCGCCCTGTCGGCCGTCCTCCTCAAGCCTTTCATGGGCAAGCCGCGCCTGACCGTCATGGGCGTCATGCTGATCACCGCGATCATGAGTATGTTCATGTCGAACACGGCGACGACGGCGACGATGTTTGCGGTCATGATGCCCGTCATCATGGCCCTGCCCGAGGGCAAGGCGCGCACCGGCATCGCCCTGTCGATCCCGGTCGCAGCGAACGTCGGCGGCATGGGCACGCCGGTCGGCACGCCCCCGAATGCGATCGCGCTCGGCGCCCTGGAGAACGCGGGCGTCAAGGTGACCTTCCTGCAGTGGATGCTCGCGGCCGTCCCGCTCATGCTCGTGCTCCTGGCGCTGTCGTGGGCGTTCATCGCGTGGCGCTACATCCCCACCGACGCCAAGTTCGACATCGACACGTCGGCGCGCTTCGAGAAGTCGCGCAGCGCGATCATCTTCTACTCGGTGGCGGGTCTGACGATCCTCCTGTGGATGACGGAGTCGCTGCACCACATTTCCGCCAACGTTGTGGGCTTCCTCCCGGTCGTGGTCCTCCTGATGACGAAGGTGATGAGCGGCGACGATCTGCGTGCCCTGGACTGGCCGGTCCTGTGGCTGGTCGCGGGCGGTATCGCTCTGGGCTCGGGCGTGGCCGCCACGGGCCTCGACAAGTGGATGCTCGGCTCGATCCAGTGGGCCTCGATCCCCGGCGTCCTCCTGATCTTCGTGTTGGCTCTTGTGGGCTGGGTGACCTCGAATGTCATCTCGCACTCCGCGTCCGCGAACCTCCTGATCCCCATGGGCATGGGCCTGGCGACGACGGTCTCGACGAGCGCCGCCGAGATCGCCATCGTCATCGCCCTGGGCTGCTCGCTCGGCATGTGCCTGCCGATCTCCACCCCGCCGAACGCGATCGCGTACTCGACGGGCACGACCCCGACCCGCGAGATGGCGATCGTCGGCATCGTGGTGGGCGTCGTGGGCATCATCCTCCTGGCGTTCATCGCGCCGCTGACCTGGGGATTCATCGGGGTGATGTGACGTGTCCGGGGACGAGGCCATGGTCGGTTCGGGGGCACCGCGCCCCCGGCCGGGGCTGGCCCACGGGTGGACGAAGGGGCCGGCGGCGGAGGACGCCTCGGTGCTGGCCCGCACGGACGTGCGCAGCGGCGGGCACCGAGCCGGCTACCCGATTCACATGCTGGTCGTGGGCGACGACTCGCGCTCGATTGCCGCGCCCGTCACGAGGGACTTGGCGCACGCATTCCCGGGTCTGTGCCTGGACCGCATTGACGGGATCGAGGACCTGGCCGGCTACGAGGCCAGTCTGAAGCCGGGCGACCACGTGCTGATGGGCCTGGTGACCTCCGAGGTCGACGACATTGACGCGCTCATCGACCGCGCGAGGACCTTCCCGGCGCTGCAGCGCATGCAGTGGGTGGTGGTGACGGATAAACCCGAGCATCGCGACCTGGCCCGGTGCATGCAGTCGTGCGCGCTCGCCTCGGTCCTGAAGTCCCCGTGGACTGTACCGCTGCTGGCGGGGCAGGCGTATTCGACGATGGTGCGCTACCTGCAGGGGTGTGGCTATTCGGACAGGCAGATCCGCTCGCTCATCGCAGACCCACCGCCTTTCGCCGTGCAGGGCCCGCTCCTGGAGGGCCTGGACCGCGACGAGCGCGAGGTCGTCATGGAGCTCCTCGCCGGCGTCGAGCGCGTGCTCGGCCAGAGGCCTCGGCTGATTGTCCCCGAGGGGACGCAGCTGGTGACCCAGGGCGAGCCGGTGGGCGCCGTCTACCTGGTGTTGGATGGCCAAGTGTCGCTGCACAGGGATTCCGCGCAGGGTGAGGTCCTGGCGCACCTGGCCTCGTCGGGCCCGCTCATTGGCCTCGTGTCGCTGGCCCGCGCGGAGGACGCGTTCTTCACGGGCGAGACGGCGACCGAGGCGACGCTCGTGCGCCTGACGACCGAGCAGCTCCAGATCGTCATCTCCGAGGATCCGTCGATCGGCGCGACGCTGACGGCGCTCGCGATCCGCTCGCTGACGCGTCGCCTCATGCGCGCCGAGGACCTCCACCTGGAGAACGCGATGCTCGCCGAGGACCTCGAGGCCCAGAAGGAGGCCCTGGCCGCCACCCTCGAGGACCTGCGCGCCACCCGCGCCGAGCTGGTCGAACGCGCGCGCTTCGCGATGCTTGGCGAGCTGAGCGCCGGCATCGCCCACGAGCTCAACAATCCGGTGACCGCCCTCGTGCGCGCCGCCAAGCACCTGCACGAGGACGTGGATGCGGCGCTCGCGGCACCGGCCACGGCCTCGTCGAGGGAGGCGATGGCCCGCGCCCTCACCGCGCCTCCGCGCTCCACGTCGGTCGAGCGCGCCCTCATGAAGGAGCTCCTGCCCGTCGTCGGTGACCGCACGCTCGCGCGTCGCCTCGTGCGCGCGGGGATCCAGGGGGCGGACGGTGCGCGTGCGCTCGCGCAGATCCCGGGCGGTATTGACGCGTACGAGGCAGGGGCGCGCCTGGGCGGGTCCCTGCGCTCGGTGCTCGCCGCGGGCGATCGTGTCATCGAGCTCACCCAGTCCCTGAAGGGATACGCGCGCCCGGACGCCGAGGACCTCAAGCCCGTGGACGTGCGCGAGGGCATCGATGACGTTCTGCGGCTGACCGCCCACAGGGTGCGTGGCATCCGAATCGACTGCGACTACGAGGACGTGCCGCCCGTGCGCGCGCACCCGGCGAAGCTGCAGCAGGTGTGGACGAACCTCATCATCAACGCGGCCGAGGCCATCGAGGACGAGACCGCCGACCTGGTCGCGGCCGCCGAGGCCTCGGGTGGCGTACCCGAGCTGCCCGCCCGCGGCGAGGCCGAGGCCCTCATCCGCATCACCGTGCGTCCCACGCCCGAGGGTGTGAGCGTTACCATCCGCGACAACGGCCCGGGTATCGACCCGGGAATCGTCGACAAGATTATGGAGCCCCACTTCACCACCAAGGCGGGGCGTGTCCGATTCGGCCTGGGCATGGGCATGTCCATCGTCCGAAGCATCATTGCCGATCATGGGGGCACCCTCACGATCGACTCTCACCCGGGATCCACGATCATGCGGATCTCGCTGCCCGCCCAACCACACGAGGAGGAATCATGACCCTGACAATCCTGTCCCTTGAGGACGAAGCAGACGTGCGCGACGCACTCGAGCGCGATCTTGAACAGTTCTGGGACAAGATCCGGCTCGAAGTCGCCGAGGACGTTGACGACGCGTGGGCCGTCATCGACGAGATCGTCGAGGACGGGGACGAGCTGGCGCTGGTGCTGTCCGACCACCGCCTGCCCGGAAAGTCGGGCGTGGACTTCCTCGTGGAGCTCATGAAGGACGAGCGTTTCAGCGCGACCCGCACGGTCCTGGTCACCGGCCAGGCGGACCAGTCCGACACGATCCGCGCGGTCAACCAGGCGGGCCTGGACTACTACATAGGCAAGCCGTGGGACCCCGATGAGCTGCGAGCCGCCGTGCGCGACCAGCTCACCGAGTACGTCCTCGAGTCCGACGTGAACCCCCTGCCCTACGTGAGTGTGCTCGACGGCGTGCGCGTCATGGAGGCGATCCGCTAAACCCCACAGCGAAGGGCCGCCGCACAACCAACGACGGTTGCGCGGCGGCCCCTGCTGCGCGTGTCAGCCCTGGGCCTGCTGACCCGGGTCGTTGCACATGGTGATGCCCTCGAAGCCTGCGGCGCCCAGCACCTGGAAGATCTCGTCGAGGAGGACCATCGGCTCGGCCGTGCCCGCCGCGAACTCGGGGTGGCGGATCTCGATGGCGGCCATCCCGCGCGGGTCAGTGACCGGCTCGGTGTCGAACTTCTCCGACAGCAGACGGTTCGCCTCCTCCAGGTCGGCGGGGGACCCGAACGCCCAGGTCACGGCCTTGTTGCCCGCGCCCGTGGGGGTGCGATGAATGTACATGCGCGTCATGAGGATGTGGCGGCCGTGACGGGGGAACGCGTCGCCGACGCGCATAAACAGGGCGATGTCGGCCAGGTCCCCTCCCAGCGACGAATCCACGAGCGCGTAGGCGTAGGCGCCGATGCCGCGCAGAGTGAGGGCGTCCGCGAGGAGGCCCATGACCTCGTCACCGAAGGGTTCGGGCTGGAAGTACACGCCCTCGCCGACCTCCGGCGCGTCCGGGCCGAGCAGCGTGATGTCGAAGCCGGCGTCCGCCAGCGCGTCCCGCACGAGCGCCACGTTGTGCTCCGGGAAGGGGTGCAGCGCGGCCGCGTTCGCGGCGATGCGCTCGATAAACACGTAGGTGGAAAAACCAAGCTCAGCCATGCGCTCATTGTAAGCGCCAGGCCAGCCGGTCATGCGACGAGGCCGCGGCCCCTCAGTCGGCGCAGGTCACCACAGCGCGAGGGGAGGCCACGGCCTCGTCAATGATGGAGAGTCAGCGCAGGCACAGGCCCTGCTCGTGGAGGACCTCCATGATGGGGGAGACGTGCGCGCCGCCCACGCCGATGTTGGTGGCGACCAGGTGCGAGAAGGACTCGAGGCGCGAGCCCGAGCGCAGGTCGTAGTACTCGGTGACCTCGTGGTCGTAGTCGGCCAGCGTCTGCGTGTAGGACTCGACGCGCGGGTACGTGTTCTTCGCGGACATGACGGACAGGGGCATGCGCGGCTTCTGGCCGGGATCCTGGTCCGCGTGGCCGACGAGCAGGCCGACAACCGGGAAGGTCAGCTCCGGCAGCTCCAGCGCCCTCACGACCGGGCGCGGATCGGCGAGGATCGAGCCGAGGTAGACGGTGCCCAGGCCCATCGACTCGGCGGCCACGACCACGTTCTGCGCGGCCAGCAGCGCGTCCTCGAGCGCCGTGAGGAACAGGTTGATCGACCCCAGGGCCTCCGAGGAGACGCCCTGCTCGGCGCGGATGCGGCTGTTACGGTACAGGTCGGCGACGAAGATGAACAGGTCGCCTTTCGTGCCGCCCACGTAGGGCTGGCCGGATGCGGCGCCGATCGCCTCGCGCACCGTCGGGTCCGTGATGTGCAGGACCGTGCAGGACTGCAGGAACGAGGAGGTCGCGGTGTGGCGCGCCACGTCCATGAGGGTCTCAACCTCGGCGTCGGTGAGAGGCTGGTCCTTGTAGGCGCGGATCGTACGGTGGGCGAGCTGGCTCGCAATCGTCTCGTTTGTCATGCGTTCATTCTACGATTGGGTGCGTGAAACAGATAGATCCTTTCGGTCCTTTTGCGCTGGCGGCAAACGTTTTCCCCGTCGCCGTGCCCTCCCCGGCCGGCGAGCTGAGCGGCCTGCTGACCGGCCCGAGCGCCCCCTCCCTCGTCGACGGCACACCTGCTATGTCAGCGGCGTCGGCTCCAGGCGTTGCGGGACGAAGCCGTGCGCTCCTCGTCCCCGGATACACAGGATCCAAGGAAGACTACGCCCCGGTCCTGCCCTTCCTCGGGGAAGCGGGCTGGGACGTCCTCGCGTACTCGCAACGAGGCCAGGGCGGGTCCGCCGCGCCTGCCGGCCTCGGCGCGTACGGGATGAGCGACTTTGTCGGTGACCTGATCTCCATCGCCGAGGCCTGGGCCGGGACCACGGGTCGCGTGCACCTCGTGGGACACTCCTTCGGCGGCATCGTCGCGCGTGCGGCCGTCGTCAAGCGCCCCGACCTCTTCGCCTCCGTCACCCTGTTCTGCTCGGGTCGGGCCGTCTACGACTGGATGAACACCCTGCCGATCCTTGACCCGCTGCCCACGGGCCCCGGCGCGCGCCAGCAGGTGCTGCGCACCTACTTCCCGGACATGAACTTCGACGAACCCGGCGTCGGATGGGCGGAATTTCAACGTATCCGCGCGCTGGACACGGCCTCGGAAAACCTGGTGGGCATCGCCCGCATCCTCTCCCAGCTGCGTCCCGATACCGCCGCGCTCGCGGCCACGGGTGTGCCCGTGCATGTGCTGTACGGGGACCAGGATGAGATCTGGCCGCCCTCCTGGTACGCCGAGGAGGCCGCCGACCTGGGGGCCCACGAGAGCATCATCCGAGGGGGTACGCACAGCCCTCAGCTGCAGTTCCCGCGCCAGTGGGCGGAGTTTGCCAGCTCGTACTGGGCGGACGTGGAATCGGGGGCGCTGGTCTGGTCCATGTGACGCAAGACGATGTGACATCGTCCCAAAACGGGCCTTGTGATGCGTATCCATGAGCATGGATGCTTAGTATTGTGCTTATGAACAAGCGTTCCATCCTTACCGCAGTGCTGGCGCTCGGCCTGGGCATCTCCGCCCTGACCGGCTGCGCCACCGATTCCGATTCTGCCCATTCGTACGTGACCCCGAAGGACGTCAAGACGGTCGAGCGTCCCATCGCTCAGATCGACGACAGCGGCATCAAGGTTCCCGAGAAGCGCGACCTGAAGGTCAAGCTTGCCGACTCCGACAAGGCCACCAAGTGGAAGATCGAGGTCTCTGACCCGACCGCCCTCGAGGTCGGCAAGTCCGAGAAGAACATCGTCACCCTGCACCCGCTGCGTGCGCTGGGCGAGGACGACGACCCGGTGACCGTGAGCCTGACCGATCCGGACGGCATCACCACCGACTTCAAGGTGACCATCACCGAGGGTGCCAACTGATTTTCTACTGACAACGCTTCGGGCCCAGGATCTGCGGATCCTGGGCCCTTTGCGTTGTGTGTGGTCGCTGAACGTGGGTATCGGATGCTGGGGTTATAGGACACCGGGGTTAAAGGACAAAACGTGTTGGTTTTGTAGCGATGTTTTGGCTTGTTGGTGCGGGAAAGTCGGTGCGTTAGGTGGTTGGTGTCGCCCGGCTTTGAGGGTGGTGCATCGTGTTGCTGGGGTGCTGAGGTTTCTGCTGTGCGGCGTGCATATTTGCTGGCACAAGCGGCCGCGTGCTCCTCGTATATGTGAACACTGCATTGTGCCCTGCACGTGGGCCCGATAACTCGCACGTGGGCCTGATGATATGCGCGTGGGCAGCGTCGCCCACGCGCATATCTAGGGGTTTACGTGCGCATCAAGGGGTTAACACGCATATTCAAGGGTTCGCGCGCATATTCAACGGTCAACGTGCGAGCCTGCAATGTGGCTGTTGGGCTGCGAGCGCTCCGGCCCGTGGTCGCCGATATGTCTGCGAGCAACTCACGCACACGGGACGCCAGCCGACGTGCGCGCGAGCAGTTCGCACTCCCGGGATCGCCCAAAACGTAGACCACCTCACCCGCAGCAGCCCTTTTTCGCCGTTTTTTGGCGAGGTGGTCTGTACTTTGGGCACCACACCGCTCAGTCAGGCTGCCCCGGTGGGGGAATGGCAGCATTAGAGCTACGACACGCCGACGACACACAGCCACAGCGCCCCTAATGCTGCAAAACCCCCACACTGCCCCAGCATCGGGCACCGCAGCCTCCAATAGCGAGGCTCAGGCACCGAGGGACAGCGGCTAAAATAACCCCAAAAGGGGGGTGGCCAACGATGAGTTGGCCACCCCCTCTGGTTTCCCGTGTCTCAGTGCAGGATGCGTGCCAGGAAGTCCCTGGTGGCCTGCTCGCGCGGGTTGTCGATGACCTGCTCGGGCGGGCCCTGCTCGACGATCTGGCCGTTTCGCAGGAACACGACGCGGTCGGCTGCCTGGCGGGCGAAGCTGATCTCGTGCGTCGCCATGAGGATGGTCGAGCCCTGTGCCTTGATCTCGCGCACGAGGTCGAGGACCTCGCCGACGAGCACCGGGTCCAGCGCCGCCGTGATCTCGTCCAGCAGGAGCAGCTCCGGGTGCGTGGCAAGCGCGCGTGCGATGGCGACGCGCTGCTGCTGGCCACCCGACAGGCGATCCGGGTACTCCTTCGCCTTGTCCTTCAAGCCGATGCGATCCAACAGCTCCAGGCCGCGCTCGCGTGCGCGATCCTTCTCCCAGCCGTGCACCTTGCGGGCCGCGAGCGTCACGTTGTCCAGCACCGACATGTGCGGGAACAGGTTGTAGTGCTGGAACACGACGCCGATGCGCGCGCGGATATGATCCGCGTTCGCGCGGGGGTCCGTGATGTCCTCGCCGGCCAGGAAAATCTGGCCGTCGTCTACCCGTTCCAGCAGGTTCGCGCAGCGCAGCAGCGTCGACTTGCCCGAGCCCGACGCGCCGAGGAGGACTACGACCTCGTGCGCCGCGACGTCCAGGTCCAGGCCGCGCAGGACGACGTTGTCGCCGAAGCGCTTGACGACGCCGACAGCGCGCAGGACCGGGGTGGTGTTCTCCGAAGCGGGGGAGGCCTCGTAATTCGTGGAGACCGACATCAGACGGTGCCTCCCATCTGCTCGCGCTTACGCAGTCGGGCCGTGTACCAGTCCGACAGGCGAATGAAGGGGAACGACAAGATGATGAACAGCAGGCCGGCGACGACGTAGGACGTCATGTTGTAGGTCTTGGCCTGGACCATCTGCGCCGAACGGATCGCGTCGACCGCGCCCAGGACCGAGATCAGGCCGACGTCCTTCTGCATGGAAATGAAGTCGTTCATGAGGGCGGGCGTGACCTTGCGGATCGCCTGCGGCACGATGATCATGCGCAGCGTTTGCCCGTGGGACAGGCCCAGCGAGCGGGCCGCGTAACGCTGGGAGGGGTGCACGGAGTCCAGGCCCGCGCGCAGCACCTCGGCCACGTACGAGGAGTACGTGAGGATCAGCGCGACGGTTCCCAGGAACGCGGTCGGGATGCGCGTCGTCGGGTTGAGTGCGGGGATGCCGAAGCCGATCAGGTAGAGGACGACGAGGAAGGGGACGCCTCGGAAAATGTCCGTGTAGGCCGCCGCCAGGAAGCGGATCGGGAAGAACACGGGACCGGCCAGCGTGCGCGCGGCCGCCAGCAGAGTCGCAAAGACGGCGACGCCCAGCACCGCGATCAGCAGGATCCGGATGTTCAGCCACAGGCCGGAGAGGACCTGGGGGAAGGCCTCGACGAAGTATTTGCCGTTGAAGAAGGTGTTGCGGGTGGCCTCCCACCCGTCGGAGTTGACGACCACGGCGATGAGGATTCCCGCGACCACGACCGTGGAGGCCAGGGAGATGAGAATCGACCGAACCGTCTGCTTGCGCCGATAAGCGCGGCGGCCACGCTCCACCGCCGAAACGGGGGGCGTGGCCGCCGCGTTACTCGAGTAGTCACTCATGAGTGTGGGGCCTCACTTGAGGGTGGGCACGTTCTGTGCCTCGTTCAGCCACTTTTCCTGCAGCTCGGCGAGCTTGCCGGATGAGGCCAGGCGATCGACCGCGGCGGAGACCGTGGGGGTGAGCTTGGAGCCCTTGGGCAGGACGATGCCGTATTCCTCGCCGCCCGTCGTGTCGTCGAACTGGCCGATGATGACGCCGTCATCGATCTGCGCGGAGACCATGTAGAACGCGGTCGGCAGGTCGACGATGATCGCGTCCACGCGGCCCGTCTGCAGGGCCAGGACCGTGTCGTCGGAGGAGTTGAACATCTGCAGCTTCTGGGTCAGTCCGGGCTCAAGGTTCTCGGAGGCGAACTGCTGTGACGTCGTGCCGGCCTGGACGCCGATGAGGACGTCCTTGAGGTCAGCGATGGACTTCGCGCTGGCGGCCGGGGTACCGGCCTTGGTGATGATCGCCGAGGTGGTCGTGTAGTACGGGGACGTGAAGTCGACGGCGTTCTTGCGCTCGTCGGTGATGGAGAACTGCTGAATGTTCAGGTCCCAGTCCTTCGCGCCGGGGGTGATCGACGAATCGAAGGTGGCGCGCACCCACTGGACGTTGTCGGCGCTGTAGCCGAGTTCCTCGGCCAGGGCGTAGATGACGGCCGACTCGTAGCCTTCGCCCGAGGCCGGGTCGTTGTTCAGGATCCACGGCGAGTAGGCGGGATCGGAGGTGGCGACGGTGAGCTTGCCTTCCGTCACGGTCGGCAGCGCGCCGGGGCCGTAGGTCTGCTCGGCGTCGGCGGAAGAAGAGGAGCTCGTGCCGCCCGTGCAGGCGGCCAGGCCGAGGGCCGCGACGGCGGCAACGGCAGCGAGGGAACGGACAGAGCGGCGCATGGGGCCTCCCAGTGACGTGAGGAAATCCGCCGGTGAGGGCGGGTCTGACTCGATGAGAGTATCGGTGCCCCGAAAAACGCGCTGACGTCATTTCGCTGCACGAAACAATGGAACGAGGCCTGGGCTGGGAAAACGTTGGGATCGTTGGGGTTTCGTGGGGTTGGGGGATGGGACACAGTGCCGCGCGGGCATGCGAAAGGGCCGGGCCACATCGGCCCGGCCCTCCCGTCAGGTCACTTCTGGAACTTGTCCTTCAGATCGGAGACGACCTCGCTCGCCTTGTCCTTGGCAGCCTCGACGGCCTTCTCGACGTTCTCCTCGCCGAAGGTTTCCTTAGCCTTCTCGAGACCCTCTTCAGCCTGCTTCTTCAGATCTTCCAGACCCATGTTTCCTCCTTGGAACGAGCCACTCGTATTGGTTGAGCGGATACGACCATCCTAGGGTGGAGTGTTCCGGGGCGCTGAGCGAGGTGTGTCCTCGCGAGTGGTGAGCAGACGCGCCTCGTGTGTGGGGGTGAACGTGTCCTGGTCGGGCTTAGGCTCCCTCGGCGAGCTTCCAGTCGTCGAAGGTGAACTCGGGGGAGACGACGCACGTCGCCAGCGCGTAGTCGCTGCGGGCGAAGGTGCGCTGCCAGGTGCCGGCCCTCACGAGGACCTGCACGGGGTTGGTCGGATCGGAGGCCTGCGCGCCGTCCGGAGAACCCAGCGTAACGATGCGCGGGTCGGCCGAGGGGGCGTCCCCGCTGCCTCCCAGGTGCACCTCGAGGGCGCCGGGCCCCGACCAGATCCACAGCTCGTCGGAGTGTACGAGGTGCCAGCGGGCCTCCTCGTCGCACTCGAGGAGGAAGATGATCGCGGAGGCGCTGTGGCGGCTCCCGCGCGGAGTGTCCACGCGGGCGGGCGCGGTCCACGTGCGGCGGTAGTGGCCGCCCTCGGGGTGGGGCGCGAGGCCCATGGAGTCAATCAGCGGGGATACGTCGGTCATGCGAAGCTCCAAACGAAGGGAAAGGGAGGCTGAGCGAAAGGGAAACGAAGGAGTCAGCGCGAGGCAGAGTAGCGCACGCGCCCGGACACGACGGTTTCGACGATGCGACCGGCACCGTGGCGGGCGACGGTGTCGATGGTCTCCACGATCGAGGTGACGGGCACGTCGACGACGCACATGTCGGCGACGGCGCCCGACTGGAGCTGACCGAGGCGGTCGGGGCCGGTTGCCAGGCCCATCGCGGTGGCACCGCCCAGGGTCGCGGCCTGCAGCAGGCGGCGCGCCAGGTCCTGGTCCTCGTAGCCCTGAGATCGCGCCAGGTCGAAGAGGAGGGCGACGTCCTCGAGCAGGTCGAGGGAGGGGGAGGAGGACAGGGAGTCCGTGCCCACCGCGATCATGTTGCCCTCGGTGAGGTAGGCGGCGACGGGCGGCGCGTCCAGGCCGATCACGCGGTTCGAGCGCGGACACAGCGCAACCGCCGTCTGGCGGGCGCGCAGTCGCCGGCGGTCGTCGGCGCGCATGTACACGCCGTGGGCGACGTGGCAGTCGGGCCCGAGGACGCCCAGCTGATCGACGAACTGCGTCGAGGAGAAGCCGCCGCCGCGCGAGCGCATCGCCGTGAACGACGAGGAGTGCTCGCTCTTCCACAGGTCGGCCAGGGTGGTCGTGCGCGTCTCGGACCATTCGGCCTCGGAGTGGGACTCACCCAGGTGGATGTGGATGCGCATGCCGCGACGCCTGGCCATGTCCGGCAGATCCAGCAGCGGCTCGGCGTCGAGGGAGTAGGGGGCGTGCGGGGAGATGCCCACGGCCGGAGGGGTCGGCATGGCGTCCAGGGACGCGGAGACCTCGTCTTCGCCTCGGGTACGCCACTCCTCGTTCGACCAGCTCATGACCTCCCAGTAGGCGACGCCGTGCAGCCCGGCGTCGTGCAGGGCCGAGGCCGCGGCGGCGTCCGTCACCACGTCGGCGGCGGCGGTCGTTCCGCTCTCGAGGAGTAGACGTGCACCCGTGGCTGCGTCGCCTCCCCAGTCCAGGCCGCCCGCGTCGTACACCTCGTCGAAGGCGCGCGCCCAGTCGTCAAAACCTCGGTACTGCCCGGCGCCCACGGACGCCATGCCCGTGTACTGCAGGTGCGTGTGCGCATTGACGAGGCCGGGGAGCAGCACGCCGTCATAGTGGTGTTCGGTGAAGGAAAGGCCGCGCTGCGTGAGCGTTTCGACGACCCAGTCGCGCGCTCCCACGTGCTCGATGCGCCCGTCACGCACGGCGACAGCGCCGTCGAGGATCGAGGGGGCGGTGATCGGGATGACCATGCCGGCGGACCAGACGACCACGTCGCTCATGGGGGACCTTTCAGTGGGGGACGCTGACTGACAGTGTAGAAGTGGGGCGGGCACACCCGCCCGCCGGTGGACGTGAGCTGCGACTACGACAGGGTCAGCGCGCTCAGGGCCGCTGCGGCCACCGCGTCGTCGGCTTCGCGCGGCAGGTCGTGCAGGCCGGGGGCCAGCTCGCCTTCGTGGGTCAGGAGCTCGCGCAGGGACGCCAGCTGCACGCCGAAGCTCATGTCCATGATCTCGATGGGGTTTCCCTCGCCCGCCGTGTAGTTGATGCCCTCCCCGCGCTCGAGGACGCGCAGCGTCTTGCCGGAGGGGCTGGTCAGGGTCTGCACGTGGGGATCGCCCGACTCGGCCATGACCCAGGAGGCGGCCACTGCCTCGTCGATGGACACCTCCCCGTCGACCCCGCCGGCGACCGTGACGATCGCACCACCCGGCGCCGCCTCCAGCGCGCTCAGCGGGATCGTCGAGCGCTCGCCCGTCGCGGAGATCAGCATGCCGGCGCTCGCGGCTGCCTCCTGAAGCGAGGCCACCGCGAACCCGTCCATCGACGCCTGCAGGGCACGCACGGGGTCCAGCTCCACGACGGTGACGCGTGCGCCGAGCGCCGCGCCGAAGCGCGCGCAGCCGCGACCCACGTCGCCGTAGCCGATGACGACGACGCGCATCCCCGCCACGGGCGCTCCCATGCCGCGCGGGTCGATGAGGTCCAGGATTGTCGTCCAGCACGACTGACCCGTCCCATAGGCGTTGTCGAACAGGGTCTTCGAACGCGCGTCGTTCGAGGCCAGGACCGGAATGCGCAGGTCGAAAGAACGCAGGGGGCGCAGCCCCGAGGTGGTCTCCTCCGCCGCGCCGACCAGCGCGTCCAGGACGCCCGGGCAGGCAACCGTATCGTGGGCCAGGCGGATCAGGTGGGAACCGTCGTCCAGGAGGAATTCGCTGCGCTGGGACAGAAACTCGCGCGCGAGCTCCCACTCGCGCTCGCGGGAGGCGCTCAAGTCCGCGAACACGGGGATTCCGGCCTCGCGCAGGCGGGCCGCGACGTCCTCGCGGGTTTCCGAGGCCCAGCCGAAGACGCTCACGCGCGCTCCGGCCTCGGCGAGCATGAGGGCCAGTGCCGCGGTCTTCGGCTCCAGGACGAGGGACAGCCCCACGCTTCGGCCCGCAACCAGGGGAGCCAGGGTGCGTGCCGCCGCCTCGGTGACGGGCATGTGGGTGCGCGCCCACTCGATGCGCCCCTCATCGCCGGGACCCGTGATGGTGCGCCCGTCGGGGGCGACGACGGCGCGGAAGACGCCGCCGGGCGCCAGGACCGTGATCGCGCCGGGCCTCGGGGCGGCGTCCTCCTCGAGCGCGAAGGCGACCGGGGACGAGGCCGGGGTCCCCTCGACGCCCGACAACGGGCGCACGTGGGCGCCGAAGGCGCGCAGCAGGGCGGCCAGCGTCGGGTCGTCCGTCGCGAAGGATCGCCCCGCGATGAGCATGTTTGTAGCCCGCGCGTAGGCGCGTAGCAGCAGCTGGGCGGCGAGGGGATCCAGGGCGCGATTCATGCGTCAAACGTAGCAACTGCGGCGTCGATGTCGGGGGATTCTCAGGGGGTGACCAGGGCAGCCCCTCATAGAAACGCGCAGGGCTGCGGGCCTATCGTTCACACATGACACACGACACGGCGGGTCTGGTGACCCGAGCACTAACGAAGACATACATGCGCGGGAACACGCCCGTCCACGCCCTGGCGGGCGTCGACCTGACCCTCCCGCAGGGCACGCAGGTGGCGATCATGGGCCCCTCGGGCTCCGGTAAGACCACGCTCCTGCACTGCCTCGCGGGCGTGCTGCGCCCCAGCTCAGGGTCGATCACCCTGGACGGCGAAGAGATGACGACCATGTCGGAGCGCGTGCTCTCCGACCTGCGCCTGCGCCGCTTCGGCTTCGTGTTCCAGGATGGCCAGCTCCTGCCCGAGCTGCCCACGCAGGAGAACATCGCGATGCCCCTCATGCTGGCGGGCACGCCCAAATCGCAGGCCCTGAGCCGCGCACGCGAGATCCTGACGAACCTCGGCCTCGACGGTGCTGGTCCCTACCGCCCCGGCCAGCTCTCGGGCGGCCAGGCCCAGCGTGTCGCGATCGGTCGCGCGCTCGCCACCAACCCCTCGGTGATCTTCGCGGATGAGCCCACGGGCGCCCTCGACCAGGCAACCGGTGGCGAGGTCATGTCCCTGCTGACGAGCGCCTGCGCTTCCACCGGCGCATCCCTCGTCCTTGTCACCCACGACCCTGCTGTTGCGGCGCGCCTGCCGCACACGATCCACGTGCGCGACGGTCGCGTCTCCCTCGAGGCCCGAGGCAGTGGCACCCCCAACCAGGGGGTGGCCCGATGAGCGCCGTGCGCACCGCCGCCGGGGCGCTCCTGCGGTCGCGCGACCGGGCGACGAGTGTCCTCACGGTCGCTGCCTTCGCCCTGCCGCACGCGTTCCTGCTTGCGGTCACCGGCGGCGTCATGGCCTTCGGGGCGAGAGCCGCCGTCGCGGCCACGTCCGCCACGGCTGACGATCCCTCGAGCCTCGACGGGATGGCGTCCTTTTATGTGATCCTCGCGTACTTTGCGGCCACCCTGCTCGTCGTCCCCATCATCTCGATGGGGGCAGCGGCCGCGCGCCTGGGTATGAGTCGGCGTGAGCGTGACCTCGCGGTCCTGCGCCTCGTCGGCCTTGCGCCGGGCAAGACGAAGCTCGCCTGCATCCTCGAAACCTGCGTGTTTGCGGTTGTCGGTGTCGTCGTCGGCTCGATCCTGTACGCCGTGACGCTGCCCGCGTGGGGTGCGCTGTCCTTCCAGGGCCGCCCGATGGGGGCCAGTGAGATGTGGGTGGGGGTTGTGGCCCTCCTCGTCGAGGGGCTCGCCATGATCCTCCTAGCCGCCCTGTCCTCGTGGCTGGCCATGCGCAAGGTCGCGATCACGCCCCTGGGCGTCGCCCGTCGCACGCAGGCGGGCCGTGTGAGCGCGGTCGGCCCCGTCCTTGGACTGGTCCTCCTCGTCCTCTGGCTGAGCGTCGGCACCCTCGCGATGAACCTGGGAACCGCTATCGGCATGGCCGTGTTCATGGGCTTCATGGGTGCGATCTTCCTGATCGTCAACCTGGTGGGCGTCTGGTCGATCAGCCTCATGGGGCGCATCATGGCTCGGGCCTCGCGCAGTCCTCAGATGATGGTGGCTGGGCGTCGCATGGCCGACGACCCGCGCGCCGTGTGGCGCTCCTTCGGGGCGGTGGCCCTCGTTGGGTTCCTCGTGGGCATCATGTATCCGGCGAGTGATGCGATCTCGATGAGCGGGGACAGGACCGACGAGATCGCGCTTATCGTCATCGGCGACATCAACAGGGGCATGCTGCTTACCTTCGCGATCACCCTCGCCCTGGGTGCCGTGTCGACCGCGGTCAACCAGTCGATTCGCGTCCTCGACTCCGCCGACCAGGTGCGCGCCCTGTCCTACATGGGGTCGCCGCGCGGCTTCATGGACCGCAGCCGTCGCCTCGAGGTCGCGATCCCCGCGTTCGTCATGATCGTCGGCTCGATGCTGCTCGGCATGGTGTTCATGTCGCCGATGCTTGCGGCAGGTGCGGGAAAGGGCTTCCTCATTGCGCTCGCCTCGGCGATTGTGGGCGTCGTTCTCATCGTCGTTGCCTCCGAGGCGACCGTCCCGCTGCGCCGCCGAATCCTCGCGAGCGTGCGTGAGGGACGGGAGTAGAGCGCTCGTCGCTAGTCGCGTGGTCCGAGCTACGGGGAATGTAAAACCGTCGGGGGCGCGAGTGCATGGAGAAGGGGGGCGAACCGCTTGGTTCGCCCCCCTTCTGGTAGCTCACTTCTCGAGCTTGTCCTTGACGTCCTCTGCCTTGTCCTTGGCGTCCTCGGCGATCTCCGCTGCCTTGTCCTTGGCGTCCTCGGCGGCCTCCGCTGCCTTGTCCTTGGCGTCTTCTGCCTTGTCCTTGGCGTCTTCTGCCTTGTCCTTGGCGTCGCCAGCAAGCTCGGCGAGCTTGTCCTTGGCTTCTTCAGCCTTCTCCTTGGCCGCGTCAACGACCTTCTCGAAGCCTTCTTCAGCCTTCTTGGCCAGATCTTCCAGACTCATGATTCTCTCCTCGACGTAGGGTTGTTCGATGCTTTGAGCGAACGCGACCAGACTAACGTATAGCGTGATAGGTGGCTCATTTTGTAAGGGGGTGCAAGCCGTTTGTTGGTTCGCCGCTCCGATCAAATTGTTTGAAATTAAAGAAATCAAATGTATGTGACGTGCGCCTCATGGGTGCTAGGATTGCGCCATTCACACTGCACATGTTGATGGAGACACCGTGTACCGCTCGCCTTCCCAGTACTCGCACGCGGAGGGGGTCGGTGGGGCCGCGCGAGGAGCGCAGGTCACCAGGCCAGCCGCGCGTCGCCGGCGCCCCGCGCCGCCCTCGTATCCGCCCGTCGTGCGCCCGAGCGTGCGCGCGCGAGCCGAGCTCGACGAGGAGATCTTCTCCCTGTCGGCCTCGACCCAATGCCCGCTGTCCATGGGTGCGCGGCGCTTGTCGCGGCTCGGTGCCCTCGTGGCCGCGATGCTGCCGGCTGCGGCCGTTGCGCTATGGTGGTGGTTCTGAGTCGACCGCGGCGTTCTCCTGAACGGAACGGAAGGGCGATACGGAGTCGGTTCCATCATCTGGAGGTGTCGTGTTCTTCGTCGGCTTTCTACTGATCGCTGCCCCCGTAGCATTTGTCGCCCTCCTGGCGCTGGCTGCCGACGTCACGGCAACGAAAAGCCGTGAGAGAAAGGCCGCCGATGCGCAGGCGCGGGTCATGTCGGCCGATGGGGCTTCGGACAATACTGGCGAGTTGATCCGCGAGAAACGGCGTCAGGGTTCAAGTGTGGTGCGCATCTGCGTCATTCTGGGCTTCGTTCTCACCGGAAGCATGCTGTACCTGCCGCCGTTGGCCTGGCTCGTCAGCTATTTTGGTGTGGATAGTAACCCGCCCGCACTCTCTATGCACTTGGCCCTCCTCTTCGCTCTGCTCTTTATCGCTCCGTTCGGCCTTCTTGCGTTCCTGTGTGCCCTCGTCGCAATGCGTTTCGAGAAGAGGAAGGATAAGGAGCGGGAACGCTCAGAGTGACCATGCGCGTGCCGCGCGAGGCGCCGTGAGGTTGCCCCGGCCTCGTCGTAGGTCGCAAGCACCTGTGCCTCCCGTCGGGCACAATGGACCCATGATGACCCCCACTGACCCCGCGCGTTACGCGGGCGCCGACCTGCGCCTGGCCGCCGTCGACATGGACGGCACCCTCCTGGATGACGACAAGAACTTCCCGCCCGGCATGGACGAGCTGCTCGACCAGATGGACGCGCGCGGCGTCACCTTCGCGCCCGCGTCCGGTCGCCAGGTGTGGACCCTCATCGACATGTTCCCCGGGCGACCCGGCATGACCGTCATCGGGGAAAACGGTGGAATCGTCATGCGCGACGGCGTCGAGGTCTCCTCCAGTCCCCTCGACGCCCCCACTATGCGCGAGGCCGTCCGCCTCGTGCGCGAAGCCACCTCGGGTCCGGATGGGATCGACGGCGGCCTGGTCATGTGTGGCAAGCAATTCGCCTACGTCGAGCGCACCGACGACCGCTTCGTCGACGGCGTCATGCCCTACTACCACCGCACCAAGCGCGTGGACGATCAGATCGCCATCATCGACGGCATCGAGGCCGGGCAGATCGACGACGCGATCGTCAAGCTCGCTGTCTTCGTCCTCGGCCCGGTCGAGGCGCTCGCGGAGGCGACGCTCGCTCGATTTGCTGACACGCACCAGTACGCGATCTCCGGCGCGAACTGGGCGGATCTGCAGATCCGAGGCGTCGACAAGGGGAGCGCCGTGCGCGACCTGCAGCGCTTCCTTGGGGTGACGCGCGAGCAGACCGCCGTCTTCGGCGACGCGGGAAACGACCTGTCGATGATGAGCGAGGGCGACCTGTCCTTCGCGATGGCCAACGCCTCGCAGGACGTCGTTGAGGCCTCGCGCTTTATCGCCCCCTCCAACAACGAGGCCGGGGTTGCGCAGGTGTTGCGCACTCTCCTCGGGTGAGCGCGTCGCGCGGTCTCGATGTCCCTTCGATAGGGTCGAGGCCTGACATGATCGCCGGACGGAGAAATCCATGACTGACCACAGCGGTCCCGCACCTGTGCCTGACAAACGAGTCTTGCGAACGACGCGCAGGCTGTCTTTCTTCTGCGCACTCGCCGGACTTGCGGTGCTGATCGGGGGTTTCATCGTCCTGTCGACCTTGGTTTTTGACGAGATGAACGCCCGTGCTCACCTCGTCATTCCCGGCGGCTCTGCGGTGATGAGCGACGATGAGTTCATCCGTTCTGTCCTGCCCGTAGCCGGCGTCGCGGGGGCCATTCATCTGGCGGGTGTCATCGCCGGGTTCGTGGGGCGAAGGTGCGCCGAGGATCGCGCGGAGATTGGGCGCTGCGCGCTTGGAGTGGGTGTGAATGCTTTCTTCCTTGGTTGCGCCGGCATCATCCCTGCCGCGGGCCTTTCTGCCTACCCGGGCAGCCTCGCTGTTCTCCTCGTTGTGTGCGGCGGTGCGGTCCTATCTGCGTGTTTCTCCCTGTTCGAGCGCTTCTTTAACAGTGCGGGTGCGAAATCGGTTGGGGTGGGCGTCGCGGGCTTGCTGATGATGGGTGGAGCGATGCTTGTCGGCCTGGTTGCGGAGCTCCACGACGTCGCTACGGCGTTGGAAGACCCGTTCTTGCCCGGTCTGCTTGTCGTGGGTGTCTTCGTCTTCGTGTTTGTCCCCGTGGGTATTGCCCAGCTGACGGGTGTGATCATGGGAATGCGGGCGCATCGAAGCGCCGACAGTGAGGGTGAGCGGCGACTCGCTACGTGGGGAATCATCCTGAATGGACCCATGTGCTTGTGTGTCCTGTTCCTTCCTCTGGCGGTTCTTGCCTCGTTCGCGTAGAACGTTTTTTCGACGAACGAGGCCGGGGTCGCCCAGGTGCTGCGTGCGTTTGTGGGGTGAGCGCGTTTTGCGTGGGAGTTGCCTTGTCGTTAGTCTCAATTCTTGAAAGACTTTTCGGTACGGGGGATGTGTGGGTTCTTCACAGTCTCGTTGCCGCATGTCGGTGCAATAAAGGAGGAACCTAATGAGCACCCTTTATCCTCAGCAGCCTGCGGGGCAGTCCGCAGTTCCCGCGCAGCCCGCGCAGCCTGCGGGACAGGTGCCGCAGGCTGTGCCCCAGGCGGGAGTGCCATATTCGCTGGCGCCCCAGCGTCAGGTCCCGGAAAAGATCAGTAGGCTGTCCTTCATTTGTGCGATCATCGGACTGGGTGTCCTGGTTCCGTCACTCCTGTACTGCGCCTATATCGTTGACAGTGCTGTGCACAGTGACCATCCCGAAGGCGGTGGCTTTGTATGGATCATCCCGTTCACCGTGTACATGGGCGTTCTTCTGCCCATTAATCTTATCGGTCTGATTAGTGGCTCCCAGAAGGTGGGGCCCTCGGTTTCGGGCCGACAGCGGATGTGGAGCCTGCTCGGTATCAGCCTGAATATTCTTCCCTGGGTGATCGCTATTGGTCTCCTTGTCTGGATCTGAATGCCTAGTTTCCCTGTACTGTCGGGGCCGCACTGGTCTTCGGATGACCGTTGCATGTAAATAACGTAAATGAGACCGAGGAAGTCAATGAGTATGCCGTATCCACAGCAGCCTGCGGAGCAGCCCGCAGTTCCCGGAGTGCCCGCGCAGGCCGCGCAGCCTGCATATCAGGGATTTGCGCCGGGCTATGCGCCCGTGCCTCAGGGGCCTGTGGTTCAGAAGGTGAATAGGCTGTCGATCATCCTGGGTATTGTCGGGTGGGTCCTCGTCGGTCTAACGGTATTGGGTACGTACCTGGCTATTCGAGCTATCCCGTCCGATGCTGACCCGAGCGGTGCTGACATCGTCGGCTTTATCCCTTTCCTCGGCTTGCCATTCATCGGCTCGGTGAACCTCGCTGGCGGTGTTATCGGAATCGTGGGAGCTGTCGGAAAGCCCAAAACGCAGAAGCTTAACTGGCTGGGAATCCTCCTTAATGTGAGTCCGTACATCGTTTTCATCGGCCTCATGACCGTTCCGATGTTCGTCAAGTAGGTCGTTGACGTGTCGGAAGAGTATCGTCGCGAACGAAGCGCTTCCGCTCATCCCCTTGTGATAACGCCCCCTTTCCATTAATCTCAAGTTTTGAAATACTTGTCGGAGGGAGGGGCATGGAGGCTCCGGATCTTGAACGCGGTGGAGTGCAGCCGTATCCCAGCACGCCCCGCACAAGGTGGACGCCCGTCAGATGTGGCGTCGGTGCGTGGATCGTCGCCGCTATCTCCATCGCCGCTGTGATCATCGTCGAGATAGTCGTCCTGCTCGGCCCAGGCATTCGTCAGGTTAACGGCATTGTCTACAACCGCGTCATTGCGATGATCGGCGGCGGCCTCACCGCTTGTCTGAGTCTCACCGGCCTCGTTATTGCCAGGGCAGAGCTGGGTGAATCAGATGTGTCGAGTAAACAGCGCAGCGCCGCCCTGTGTGGAGTGATCCTGTGTCTGAGCCCCGTCCTCGTCATTGTCATGGCATACAACGTGCTGGGAGCCGGTGCCGCTGAGTGGCTATTTGGATGGAAATAACACCCTTTTGCAACAAAGGAGGCGACCGATGAGTGCTTTGCATGAATCTCCTGCGCAGGGTGCCGCGGTGCAGCCTGTGACCGATCCTCAGTTCGTGGCCGGCGTCGCACCCGGAGGCGACGTTCATCAAGCACGTTCTCCCGTTCGCAGACGAGGCACGTGGATGCTGTCGCTGGTGGCTGGCCTCGGTGGTTGGGTCGTGATCCTCTTGACCATTGTCCTCACGATCATCTATTGCATCGAAACGGCAAACGCGGACGAAATGGTGCGCAAATACGGATTCGGCGCCGGCTTGTTCTGGTTATTCGGCCTGTTAGCCCTTTTCGTCATCAATGTCCTCGGGGGAATCTTCGGTCTCATCGAGTTGTTGCGGTGCAACAACTTTCAGGAAGTGAGAAGAGCGTGTTACGTCCTCCTGCTCAACGCGTTGCCGTGGATCATCCTCGGGGTGCTGTACTGGGTGTACATGTCTGACTAAGAGAGTCGCTCCGAGGCCTTGTGACTGTCGATGCGTGGCGTGAACATATGCTCGTTTAGGATTGTGATCGCAGCCCGCATGGGCGCACCGATCAACACGTGAAGGACCGACCGTGACAACCCCGAACCCGTACCTCCCGGACTCGCATCCCGCTCCGGGGTATCCTCCGGAGAACGCGGCTCCCACTCAATGGGGCGCGCAGCCTATGAACGGTGCGATGGGCCAGGGGTATGTGCCTGCCGCACAGCCCGGCTATCCGGGCCAGGAACCCGTGCCTCGCGCGAAGAAGAAGCGGAGCATCGGCGGTATCATCCTGCTCGTCTTCGGTGCAGTCATCGTCATGGCGTCGATTGCTGGCTGTCTCGCAATTGATCTCATCCCCGGAGACCATGGGGATAGCGGGGACGGGCTCGCCTGGGCCGGCGTTGCACTTCTTCTGTACGTGGTCCCCTTCGGCCTGATGTTGATGGTCTCTGGCCTCATCCTCGTGTTTGCGGCCCGGAGCCGCTCGCGGTGACCCCGTCCGGTGGGCACTCAGACGCAACGATCAACGAGTGAAGGACCGATGATGACAATGCCTCATTCTCTCGGTTCCGGGATGCCCGGAAACCCCGGAAACGTGCCGGTCTACCCCGGAAACGTGGCGGGCAATCCCTACACCGACATGCAGCCGGCGCCGCAGGCTGTGGCTCCTCCCAGCCATGGCCTCGCCGTGGCCTCCAAATGCCTCGGAGTCGTTGGGATCATCCTCTGCGCTATCGGGTTGTTCGCAGGAGTGGTTTCCGTACTTGCCTCGGCAGACGACTCCGTTGAGTGGACTCTTGCTCCGATCAGCTTCATTCTCGTCGTCGCGATGTTCTACATCCTGGGTGGGATTATGAACATCATCGGCCTTGTCCTTGGCAAGACCGGGCGCAAGCGGGCGCAGGATCCGCGTCAAGCGAAGGCGTGCATGGTGGGGATTTGGCTGAATGCAGCCCCGATGCTTGTGTTTCTGGTTGCCGAGATCCTGGCCGTCCTCTGGATGATGGGGACTAGCCTATAGCGGATGCCTCTGTCCCATTGCCCTCGACGAAAGAAGGACTACCTGTGACGACACCATATTCGACCGGTCCCGGAACGAACGGGTATCCGGCGCAGGCTCCCCAGCAGCCCGCCGCTCCTGGAAGCAGCCGAGGCAAAGCCTTAGGGGCAGCGTGTCGCGGATTTGGGATCACCGGACTTGTCGTCTTTGCGCTGGTCATCCTCGGGACGCTGGTGTACGTGCTGATTCCGAGGGGTGAGCACGGGCTGGACCTGGCTCCGATCGCCTTCATCTTCACGGCCGGATTCTTCTCCATCCCCGTCATCGCGGTGAACATTATTGGCCTGGTTCTCGGCTTTGTTGCGCTCAAGCAGACGAAGAACCCCTCCGAGCGCGGCTACATCGCCCGAGGCCTGCTCATGAATGCTGCGCCGCTCGCGGTTGTTGGCCTCGTCGTTCTTCTGATCCTCTTGATCTACGGGTTCTTCTACCTCATCTCGTTGTTCTAGGACCTCCCGGATCCGACGACCTCTGCTCCCACACCATCAACCTCCCAAGGAACACCAGTGACAACACCAATTCCCCAGGCCCCGGACCCGAATACTTCCCCCGGATACGGCGGCCAGCAAGTGCCCAGCCCCCCGCAGGCGGAGTTTCTACCGCAGGAAGCAATGCAGCAGAGCTGGGGGCAGATGCCCGTGGATGCCGGGATGCAAGCAGGCTTCCCGCAGCCAGGGCCTGGGGTCTACGGACCTGCGGCGCCTGCTCGTCGTCGCACGTCATACAAGCTGGCGGTTATTCTGCTCGTAGTTGGCTTGTTGTTTGCGGTTTCACCCTTCATTGCCTGGGGTGTCATTGACCTTATTCCCGGCAATCATGGCGATGGTGGAGACGGCTTGTACTGGCTCTCAGTCGCCATGTTGTTCTACCTCACGCCGCTCGGCCTCATCCTGATCCTGATCTCCGCCATCGTAGCGATTGTGGTTGCTGTGATGAACTCTTCGTCGAAGAGCTGATCCCGAGAGACGAAAGACCCCGCGTCGAACCACCAAACGGCGGCGACGCGGGGTCTTTTCTGTCCTACTTGGCGTGGTAGCGGGGGCTCGTGCCCAGGTGGATCTGTACACCGGCGTCTGGGTCGTTGATGACGCTTTCGTCGGTTCCGCGGTAGGTGTAGGTTTCGTCGAATGCGATGTCGCGGGGATTGACGAGGCCGCCCATGTACTGTTGGATTTCGTCCACGGTGGGACCCCTGTGCATGGTGGGGTCCATCAATGGGTTCTCGTCGGGATACTGGGACGGATCGGTGTTCATCATGGCACCGAGATCAGCAACCCCATACCCCGTGTATTTGTTCCAGCGGCCCTCGTTGTTCAACGCCGTCTTGGTGAGCAATTGGAGGAGCTGATTGCTGGTGGCGTTAGGCCACTTCTGCTTGGCCAGGGCCAGGAAACCTGCGATGAGGGGCGTGGAGTACGATGTGCCGTCTGCGGCAGCTTTATTGCCTGTTTCATAGTTGCGGACGATGATAGGGCCACCCACTGCTGCCGTGGTGGTTCCCTGCCCCCACGAGGAGTAGTCAGCTACCTTGCCGGTGGTGTCGATGGCGCCGACACCGACGACGCCGGACCACTTGGAATAGCCGTTGTTAGTCTCATCTTTCGCGTCATTACCCATGGAGGAGACGACGATGACGCCGAGGGCATCGGCTCGGGCGATCGCCCACTTGGTTGAGTCGTCGAAGTTTTCGTCGGACGAGGAGATGCTGATGATCTGAGCGCCGTCGCTGATGGCGCGATTGATGAGAGAGGTGGGGTCTTCGATCGGGTTACCGTTGCGGAAGGCGCACTCGTTCCCGGACTCATCGCCATCGTCAGCGAGACTGGTTCGGTAGGTCAGGAGTGTTGCGTCGGGGGCGACGCCGTACGTTTTGGAGACCAGGAGTGAGGCAATGGCTGTCCCGTGTGTCTTGGAGAAGGGACTTGAAGTGACGGTACACGGGCTCTTGTCGATGATGGTGGCTCCGGCCAGCTCGGGTACGGTGGTGTCGACCTCGCCGTCGATGAGGGCGATGGTGACGCCCTTGCCGGTGTAGCCCTTGGCCCGCGCCTGATCGAGATGATAGTAGGCGAAGTAGGACTGGTCGGCCGCTGTGATGGGATCGGCCGCGTGAGCGGGCGCGGTGGGCAGGACGATGGCCCCGGCCGCCAGGGCCAGGGTCATCGCACACGCACCCGCGAGGCGCGCCCGCCGTGCTGTCGTTGCTTCAGCGCTCATTTGGCATGGTAGCGGGGGCTGGTGCCCAGGTGCATGGGCACGGCGGTGTCGGTGTCCCGTAAGATGCTTTCGTCGAGGCCGCGGTAGGTGTAGGTGGTGTCTCCAGCGATGTCTCGGGGGTCGACGAGGCCGGCGAGGTATTGCTGGGATTCCTCGTTGGTGGGGCCGAGGCGGTCGTTGCCCTTGTCCATGATCGGGTTCTCGTCGGGGTACTGGGACGGATCGGTGTTGACCATGGCTCCGGGGTCTGCTCCGCCGTATCCGATGTACTTGTTCCACCCGCTTTGATCGGTTCGGGCTGTGTGCGTGAGGAGTTGGAGGAGTTGGTTGCTGGTGGCGTTGGGCCACTTCTGTTTGGCCAGGGCCAGGAAGCCGGCGACTAGGGGCGTGGCGTTAGAGGTGCCTCTCGTGCTGATGTTGGTGTTGTTCTCGTAGTTGTGGGCGAGGATGGGGCCTCCCACCGCGGCCACGGTCACGCCTTTGCCCCACGAGGAGTATTCGGCGCGCTTGCCGGAGGTGTCGATGGCGCTGACGCTCACCACCCCGGACCACTTGCCAAAGCTGTCAATAGTATCTTCCTCGTTGTCGTTTCCTGCGCCGCTCACCACGATGACGCCCAGGGCGTTGGCGCGGGCGATCGCCCACTTCACCGCAGGGCTCGTGTCACCACTTGTCGCGGAGATGCTGATGATCTGGGCGCCGTCGGTGATCGCCTGGTTGATCAGCCACTCGGGCTCGTCGAGCGTGTTGCCGTGGTGACCTCGGCAATCAGACTCCGCCTTGTCACCATCCTTAGGGAAGGCTGTTCGGTAGGCCAGGAGCGTTGCGTCGGGGGCGACGCCGTACTCTTTGGAGACCACGAGCGAGGCCATGGCTGTGCCGTGGCTCTTCGAGTTGGCACCCGATGTGACGGTGCACGGTGTTTTATCGATGACAGTGGCGCCTGCCAGCTCGGGCGCGCTGGTGTCGACCTCGCCATCGATGAGTGCGATGGTCACGCCCTTGCCGGTGTAGCCCTTCGCGCGCGCCTGATCGAGATGGTAGTAGGCGAAGTAGGGCTGTTCGGCTGCCGTAATGGGGTCGGCGGCGTGCGCGGGAGCTGCGGGCAGGGCGATGACACCGGCCACCAGGGCAAGGGTCATCGCACACGCACCCGCAAAACTCAGTCGCCGTCGGCGATCGGACACGTGGTTCGTGGTCACCATTGGCGAGGATCCCATCCGTCGTCTTTCTGGGAGGTGGGCTTCAGGTCCTTGTCCGAGCCGTAGGTCTGCGACATCGGGTTGACGTAGCCGGGGGGCAGCGCGTCGTCCTCGTCGTCCTCGAACTTGAAGGCCGTGTACTTGCGCCGCTTGCCCTTCTTGTCGTCCTTGCCGCCACCGGCGCCCGCGCCGGCACCCATGAAGCCGCCCATGCCGGGCCGCCCTGCCCCGCCGGCGCCGCCAGCGGAGCTACCGGCACCCGCCTTTCCAGCGGCTCCGGCAGCTCCGCCCGCGCCGCTCGTGCTGCTCGTGCCCTTGAGTCCGGTCGTCCCGCCCGACGCGCTCGCGCTACCGGGCAGGCCGCTGGCGCCAAGGCCGCCAGCGGAGGACGAACCCCCACGCAGCCCGCCGAGGCCACCGGCGCCCAGGCCGCCGCGACCGGAGGCGCCCAGGCCGCCTGCGCCCAGCCCACCACGACCGGAGGCTCCCAGGCCGCCCGCGCCGCCGCGACCCAACGCGCCCAGCGAACCGGCACCCAGGCCCGCCCCCCCGCGCGCGCCCAGGGCAGCCGCGCCGAGAGCGCCCGCACCGAGGACGCCCGCACCGAGGGCCCCCGCGCCCGCCAGGCTCGTACGCCCGGAGGCGTCGAAGCGAGTGGAGGGACCCCCATTAATGTTCCACAGAGGATGGTGGCGATCGTTCGGGGGAGCCGGGGTGTAGCCGCCGATGGTGCCGTTAGCGTAGCGCTCCCCGCCGATGCGAGAATGCAGCAGGTCGATGTCCTTCAGGTCCTCGGGGTCGGTGATGGGGTTGCTGCGGCTCCCCAGCTCGCCGTCCTTGTTGAATTTGTCGGGGATGCGCTGGGACTGGAGTTTGCGCAGCTTCTCGGCGTCCGCGTCCTGCGCGGTCGGGTCGTCGAAACCGTTCGGGTAGAGGCCGGAATTGGGGCCGCGCAGGTCTGATCGACCGTAGTCGGTGTCCCTGTTGCCTGGATACACGCCAGGATCGTGAGGCGAGACTCCCTTGCGACCCTGGTCGAGCTGATCGGCGACGGATGGATCGGAAGGCTGGGGGAGATCGCCTGGGTCCCAAATCTTGTTGCTATTCTTCAACTCCTCCTGCATCTCCTTGATGCGCGCCGCGTGGTTTGCGAGCCCCTGCATCGAGTCGTTGAGTCGTTGGAGGATGTCCGTCGAGCTGGCTTCTCGCTGGTTGTTGGCCTGGGCCGCGACCGCGTCGTAGACGGCTGCGCCGGTTGATGCGACCGCGTTATAGGCCATGCCGACAAGGCCGTACTGCTCCATGACCGGGATCGTCACCTCGGCTACGTCGCGCAGCTTATCCAGCCTTGCGTCAACGAGGACGGGAGAGAGCATCTCCGCCTCCTCGCGCGCGTGCTGCATGACGCGACGCATCTCGACCTCGACCTGCGACGTGGCGAGGTACGAAGCCCTCCAGAGCCGGACGCGTCGTTCCGCGTCCTCGAGCCACTTGTTGATGGCATCGCCGGTTTGGCCCTGGAATCCCTGGTACTCCCGGAAATGCTGGATGTACTCTTCGGCTTCCTTCATCGCCTCGAGCGTCGCCTTGTGCTTGCTGTCGTAATCCGCGAGGGATTCGTTCGCCTTCGCGTCCTCCACGAAACGCATGAGGCGTTGGTACATGGGGCTGTGAACCACTGGAATATCCTTTCGGGGGTTCAGAACTCGGAGCTACCGGCTGCGTTCGGGTCGGTGTTGTCCTGGGACTCCGACGGCGATGTCTGGTATGCCGAACCGGATGAACCTGCTCCGGTACCCGCTCCCGATCCCGCAGCCGCCGCAGCGACGGCTGGATCCTGAGACATGTCAGCAGCTGCCTGCGAGAAGTAGTTCGCGTTCTGCTCCTCCATTTGCCTGAAAGATTTTTCGGTCTCGTCGACCTTCGTGCCGAAGTCGAGGACGTGCTCTTGCTCGCCATTGAAGCCATCACGGAGCGTGAAGTATGACTCCTGCAGTGCACGGCGAGCAGCGTCAACGCCGGCCTCCTCGCCCCACACGGATTCAACCTGTGCGTCTGCGAAAGTATCGATGCCATCCGCGGCAGTCTTGAGAGACTCAGCGCCCCTCGTCGCGTCCTGACGCGTCTGATCGTGCTTATTTGAGTCGAAGCTTACGTCGCTCACGAAAACCTCCAGGCGAAACAAGCGCAGGCGTGGCCTGCTGATGGCAATGAGATGATGCTCATCATATGACCAACCGGCAAGGCTCGCAAAAATGCTCGGTAACTGCGAGCTGCGTTCCGGAAGACAGTAACCCTCTCAATAAGAGAAGCGTGAGGGCGCCCGCGCGAATGGGCGGGGGCCGCAGCGCAGTGCGCCGCGGCCCCCGAGGCAAAATCCTCTCAAGAGGTTAAATTCACTCGCCCGCCTCGAAGGTCGCCTTCTCAGCCTCGGTGTCCGGCACGAACGAATCCGTGTCCAGATCCGCCCAGTACTCCTCGGCCCACGGATCCTCAATCGGCTGAGCACGCTTCCACAGGATGTAGCCCGCTCCAGCGACGGCACCCACCAGGGCCGTCAGGCCGAAGGCGCGCAGCACGCGGCACTTGCGGCGCTTGCGCGTGGGGGTCGCGAGGGCGACAGCCGAAGCCTCGGAAGCGCGGCGAGCGCGCTCCGACAGCGAACCGCGAGCCGACAGCGCGGCACCCGCCTGGTTGACGGCGAGGGAAGCGCGCGGCAGGTAGTCGTCCACGAGGTGCTCGCGAGCGTTCTCGATCGCCGGGCCTGCCTGCGCGGCGGCAGCCTGCGCACGAGCGGCGGCGTTCTCGATCGCGGGGGTCGCGTGCTCGATCGCGGAATTCAGCGCGGCCTGGGCGCGAGGCGCGGCCCAGTCGACGCCCTGGCTAGCCAGATCGGCAGCCCGCACGGCAACCTTGCCGGCGTAAATGGCAGCGGCGTCGCGAAGCTGCTGAGACGATGCGCGCAGCTTATCTGCATCGAAAGTCGGCGAAGTAACCATGATGTCTCCGATTCTGTCCACAATAAACAGGGGCGCGGACGCGCCACTCACTCCTATTGTGCAACAACGGGCTGTGATCTGCAGCCCACCGGCTCGCGTGAGGTGCGTGACGGACAGGAAACACCCAGGAAAAGATGCGACCATTACAGTCATGAAAGCTATTCTTCACACCTCCGCCGGCGACATCACCGTCGAGCTGTTCCCCAACCACGCCCCCAACACGGTCAACAACTTCGTGACCCTGGCCAAGGGTGAGCGCGAATGGGTCGACCCGAAGACCGGCCAGAAGACCTCCCGTCCCCTCTACGACGGCACCATCTTCCACCGCGTCATCCCCGGCTTCATGATCCAGGGCGGCGACCCCCTCGGCACCGGCACCGGCGGCCCCGGCTACCAGTTCAACGACGAGATCCACCCCGAGCTGAACTTCAACGACCCCTACCTGCTCGCCATGGCCAACGCCGGCAAGCGCATGGGCAAGGGCACCAACGGCTCCCAGTTCTTCATCACCGTGGCCCCCACCCCGTGGCTGCTCGGCAACCACACGATCTTCGGTAAGGTCACCGACGAGGAGTCCAAGCGCGTCGTCGACGCCATCGCCACCACCCCCACGGGCGCGAACGATCGCCCCGTGACGGAGCAGGTCATCAACTCCATCGAGATCGTCGACTGACCCTCTCCCCTCATCATCGACGAGGCCGGGGCCGCCCCCGCTGCTGCGTGCAGTGACCGGGATGGTGTACCCCGGCCTCGTCCCTTACCCCCGCCGAAAGGGAAGCTATGAGCATGCCGAGCTACGGCCAGCGCTCTGACCCGCATGCCGCCCCCGACTGTCCGCGCCACCCGGGCGTGCGCAGCGTCGACTACTGCAAGCGCTGCAACCGCCCCATGTGCGCGGACTGCGCGATCCCCACCGAGGTCCGCTCGATCTGCGTGGACTGCACGTCCTCGAAGAAGCGGTGGATGGGCTCCGCCTCGCGCGCGGCCGCGGCCAGCGCGCCGGTCGTCACCTACGCGATGATCGCGATCTGCGTCCTTATGTACGCGGTGACCTCCTTCGCGCCCTCGACGAAGGTTGACCTGGCGCTCCTACCCGCGACCCTCATGTCGCGCCCGTGGACGGTCCTCACCGGTGCGTTCCTGCACGGCGGCATCATGCACATCCTGTTCAACATGCTCTCCCTGTACTGGGTGGGGCGCGCGATCGAACCGGTCCTGGGCCGCTGGCGCTTCCTCACGCTCTACCTGGTGAGCGCGCTGGGAGGCTCCGCCTTCATTATCGCGTGGTGCCTCATCCAGCCCTCCGAGATCTTCGTGAGCACCGTGGGCGCGTCGGGCGCCGTCTTCGGCCTGTTCGGCGCCGTGTTCGTCCTCCAGCGCCTCGGCGGGTCAGACACGACCGCGATCCTGACGCTGCTCGGCATCAACCTCGTCTACGGCTTCGTGGTCAGCGGCATCTCCTGGCAGGGGCACATCGGCGGGGCGATCGCCGGCGTGGGCGCCACGTGGGTCCTCGTGCGCATGGCCCGCCCGCGCGCAGGCGTCACGCAGGTGCAGCAGAACCGGCGTGAAGCGGTCGTCGCGCTCGGCATGATCGCAGGCATGCTCGTGCTCAACGCCCTCGTGTTCCGCGTCCTGCTCGAGGTCTACGGCGCGTGAGCGGTCAACAGTCGACAGGCGCGTGGCATCTAAGGATGACCTAATATAGGAAGGGTCCGGCAAATAGTGCCGGGCCCTTCCTCATGCGCCCACAGGAGAAACCATGACCAGCCCCTGGGACCTGTACGACCAGCTCATCGACGAGATCCCCGCCGACATCACCGTCACCCAGATCCACACCGACGGCAAATGGCGCCGCGTCGCCTCCAGCGAAGACGGCGTCGGCATGGCTTTCGGCATGAACGTCCAGTCCCGCCCGCGCGCCATCGAGGACCCCGCAGACCTCGTCGGTCGCCCCCTGCGCGACGTCGCCGCTCTCGCCAAGTCCTGGAACTTCGAGGACGCCGGCATCGGCATGGCAGCCGTCAACGCCTACCACTCCCACCCCGTCCGCGCCCTCGCCCACGGATTCCGACCCTGCAAGGAAAACAACTGGGCACGCACCTTCCACCCCTACGCGCCCCTCGTTGCCGGCAAGCGAGTCGCCATCATCGGCCACTTCCCCTTCGCGCCCGCCGCCATGCCCGACACTGCGGAACTCAACATCCTCGAACGCAACGTCTTCGAGGGCGACTACCCCGACTCCGCCTGCGAATACCTGCTCCCCGAGATGGACTACGTCTTCATCTCCGGATCCGCATTCGTCAACAAGACCATGCCGCGCCTCCTCGAACTCGCCTCTGACGCCCACACCGTCGTCCTCGGCCCCTCCGCCCCAGCCTCGCCCGCGATCCTGCAAGCCGGTGCCACGACCGTCATGTCCTTCGCCAGCGCCCACCCCGCGCGCCTCGAAGACGGGCTGGCCGGACGCTCCCTCCTCGGCATGTACGACGCCGGCATGAGGGTCCAGCTCAGCAGGCCGTGACCCGAGGACGAGGCCGTGGACCGCTCGCTCGGCTGAGACCCGGTATCCAGCCACGGCCTCGTCCATAGAAACAGTGGGGCGTCCCGGCCGCAGCCGGAACGCCCCACACTCACACTCACTGGAGACGGCAGGCGCACGCCCGCCGCGCCCCCGTCAACGCCAACGCAGCGTCATCAGGAAGCCGACCATCATCGTGCCCAGACCCACCGCAATGTTCCACGCGCCCAGCTTCGGAACCGGGTACGTGCCCGACGAAATGTAGTAGACGACAACCCACAGCAGACCCAGAATCATCAGGGCCACAAACGTGGGCGCCCACCAGGCGGGGCTAAGCGGAATACCGTCAGTCCAGTTCTGGATCTCGGTATCGTCCTCAACCTCGTGCCCATTCTTCTTACGCTTCTTGGATTCGGCCACGTCGGGTCCTCTCTGCTGGCCCGCGCGGGAAGAAAACCGCCCGGCGGTGATGAATTAGTCGCAACACTAGCGTAGTCTCGGACGTGGAAAGTGCCAAAGCGCAGCGCCACGAGAGGGGGAAAAATGCACGCACGCAGCGTCCGCCATATCGCCGGCGTGCTCGCCGTGACCGTCGCCTCCGGCCTCCTCTTCTCCGTCTCCGCGCTCAACGAACGCAAAAACCCCGCGGCAACCTCCGACCTGTCCACCCTCGTGCGCAACCGCCAGGAACAGGTCAAAACCCTCGAAAACGAGGTCTCCTCGCTCGACACGCAAATCCAGAGCTACACCTCCGTCGCCCCCCAATCCGGCGACGAGGACGTCTTCACCGCCCGCTCCACCCAAACCGTCACCGGCCCCGGCGTCCAAATCACCCTCAGCGACGCGCCCCCCGGAGATATTCCCGAAGGCGCAACCCCCAACGACCTCGTCATCCACCAGCAAGACATCGAAGACACGATGAACGCGCTGTGGAGCGGGGGTGCCGAAGCCATGACCGTCCAGGGCGTACGCATCACCTCGCGCACCGTCATCCGCTGCATCGGCAACGTCATCCTCGTCGACGGAACCAGCTTTTCCCCGCCCTATGTGATCCAAGCAATCGGTGATCCTGCCACCCTGCGCGCGACGGTTACCGCAAACCCACGTATGGTGAATTATCAGGCCTACGTGACAAAGTACGGCCTCGGGTGGGACATGCAGACCAAAGACTCCCTGAGCTTCGCGCCCGCGACCACCCCGCTGACCGTCAACTACGCAACCGTGGAGGAACCGAATGGGTGAACACGTCGCCCCGACCACGCCGGCTAAGAAAAAGCGCTCCAACATCTTCTGGAACATCGTCGGTGTCGTCGGCGAACTGCTCATCACCTTCGCCATCATCGTCGGCCTCTTCTCCGTCTGGCAGCTCTACTGGACGACCTACCAAGTCTCCGGACAGGTCTCCCAGACCATCGCCTCGTACGAGGAAGAGCACCAGCCCTCCAAGCGCACCCTCGGCGAAGTGCGCACCGACGACCCGCCGGCCTTCGACCGCGAAGTCGGCGACGGCGAGGTCTACGGCATCGTCCACGTGCCCACCTGGGACTGGATGAAAATCCCCCTCGCCGAAGGCACCACCTCCTACGTCCTCGACCAGGGATGGGCCGGCCACTACGACATGACCACCCAGCCCGGCGGCGTCGGCAACTTCTCCGTCGCCGGCCACCGCCGCACCTACGGCAACAACTTCCGCTGGATCGACCGCCTCACCCAGGGCGACAAGGTCGTCGTGGAAGTCGACGACCGCTACCTCGTGTACTCGATGGTCTCCTCCGAGATCATCGACGCCACCGACCCCACCCAGATGCGCGTCGTCGCCCCCGTCATCGACGATGTCTCCTGGTCGGAAACCCCCACCGAGCGTTGGATGACCATGACCACCTGCCACCCCGAATACGGCAACTGGCAGCGCTACATCGTCCACCTCAAGTTCGAATCCTGGACCCCCAAGGACACGGGCGTCCCCGCCGAACTCGTCGACGAACCCACGAACTGAAGGACCCCACATGTACGCATGGATCTTCCGCCACCTGCCCGGCCCCACCTGGTTCAAAGTCATTGAATCCCTGGTCCTCATCGGCGCGGCCGTCGCCGCCCTGTTCACCTGGGTCTACCCCTGGGTCCAGTCCTACCTGGAACTGGGACAGTCCTCCGTCGGCTGAGCCTGACCCGCTCGCTTGAGGATGGGACGAGGCCGGGGAGACCCGGCCTCGTGTCGTATCCACGGACGTGGGCCGGGCTTCTCCGCACGCGCCTGCGCGCCCGGAGAACGGACAGCGCCCGCGCGCCCACTAGGGGAGCGCCCTACGATGGATGCCGGAGAAGAGGCCACGGCCTCGTACATGAAAGGACCCGCGATGGCACGAATCCTCTGCGTCGACAACTACGACTCGTTCGTCTTCACGATCGTGGGCTACCTGCGCCACCTGGGTGCGACCGTGGATGTCGTGCGCAACGACGTCGTGGATCCCGCCTGGTTCGAGGCCGGCTACGACGGCGTCCTCATCTCCCCCGGACCCGGCGACCCCAAGAGCGCCGGCGCGTCCCTGCAGACCATCGCCGACTGCGCCGAGCGCGAGATCCCGATGCTGGGAGTGTGCCTGGGACACCAGGCCCTCGGCGAGCTTTTCGGCGCGACCGTCGGGCACGCGCCCGAGCTCATGCACGGCAAGACCTCCGTCATCACGCACGACGGGCGCGGCGTCTTCGAGGGCGTTCCCTCGCCGCTGACCGTCACCCGCTACCACTCGCTGACGATCGACCCAGCGACCATGCCCGACGAGCTCGAAGTCTCCGCGACCACCGAGTCCGGCATCATCATGGGCGTGCGCCACCGCTCCCTGCCCCTCGAGGGCGTCCAGTTCCACCCCGAGTCCGTCATGACCCAGTCCGGGCACCTCATGTTCGCCAACTGGCTGGCGGCCTGCGGCGATGCCGACGCGCGCGAGCGGGCCGTGTCCCTGAAGCCGGTCGTCGCGGAGCGTTTCAAGCTGTAGGTTTTGCGTTTCGTTCCGTGGGGGCGTGGGGGTTTTCTCTACACGAAGCCCTTTAGCGGCGTGTCGTCGGCGTGTCGCACCCTCATGTAGCGAAAATCCCCCTGCCGAGGTGTGGCAGACCAACACGAACTGTTCACCCGCACGGTAACCCTTGATTCTGCGCGCGAACCCCTTGATACGCACGTAAACCCCTAGATATGCGCGTGGGCGGCGCTGCCCACACGCATATCATCGGGCCCACGTGCGAGTTATCGGGCCCACGTGCGCCTTCAGGGGCCTGCACAGTGGCATTAAATCGACCCAGCTGGGTGTTGTCGGCCATGAGACCGCGAAAGTCCTTGTTAGTGCGCGCATCGGGATAGGTTACGAGCATCCGGATAGGTTATGCGCATGCGGATAGCTTATTAACCTATCCGGATGCCGATAACCTATCCGCATCGTGACAACCTATCCGCGTGAGCGCACACTCACTGCGACGGGGCAGAGCGTCGTGGCAGAAAGGGCCTGGCGCTTGGGCTCTGTGTCGTCTACGTGTCAGCGCTGACACCTCTGCCGACGATAATTTGTTGATTGTTTGGCTCTGGCGTGCTGGCAGAGAAGCCCCGGGTGTCGTGGACGCGTCGAGATGTCGCGGCGAGGCGGCCACCGGTTTCATGTGACAGTGCGAACCGGTGCTCGAGCGTGAATGGTGGGCGGTCCACCTCACGCACACAGTGCGCATACAGTGAGGCCCGCGCTCGCCAGGAGAAATCCTGCGGCGCGGGCCTCATCAATCGGTGGTCAGCCGCTAACCGGGGCCAGCCGCTCACCCGATCAGTTACTCACCCGATCAGTGACCGCCCGGCTCGACACCGTCACGCGGTGCCGACCCGACTCACAAGAGCCTCAGTGGCCGTTCCCGTTATTGTTGCCGTTGTTGCCGCCGTTGTTTCCGTTCTGGCCGCCCTTCGACACCTTCAACTTCACGGTCGAATTCTTGTCCACCTTCGAACCCTCGCCGGGCTCGACGGAGAGGACCTGGCCGGCGGGCTGGTTGCCTGCGACCTCTTCGACGGTGACGGTTAGGCCCAGGGCCTTGAGCTGCGCTTCGGCGTCTTCACGGCCCATGCCGACGACGGTGGGAATCTCCACCTGCGCGGCCTTGCCGCTCGAGATGGACACGCCAATGGCGGTGCCCTTCTTCACCTTCGTGCCGGTCGCGGGATCCTGCTCGACGATGCGGTCCTTCTCCTTATCGGAGTCAACGCTCGTCACGTTGCCCAGCTCCAGGCCGACGGCCTTCAGGGTGCTGCGCGCCTGATCCTGGGTCATGCCCGACAGGTCAGGCACGTCCACCTGATCCGAACCGGAGGACAGGTAGGCGCGGATCGTCTGGCCGGCCTTCACCTTGGAACCGGGGGAGGGGTTGGTCTGCGCGACCTTGCCCTCGGGAACGGTGTCGGAGGCGACCTTGCTGGAGTCGAGCTCCCACTTCAGGCCCAGGGCCTCGATCGCCTTACGGGCGTCGTCGGGGCTCATGCCGACCAGGTTGTCCGGCAGGGTCACCGAATCGGGGCCGGAGGAGATCGTGACGCGGACGGTCGCGCCCTTCTCGGCCTGTGTGCCCGCAGCGGGGTCGGTGGAGGCCACGGAGCCCTCAGCGACGGTGTCGGAGGCAACCTTGTCGGGGTTGAGCTCCCACGTGAAGCCAGCCTGCTCGATCTGAGTCTTCGCCTCGGCCTGGGTCAGGCCGACGACGTTGGGAACCGCAACCGACTCGGGCTGGGCGGCGCCGCGCGTCAGGGCCCACACCGAGCCGCCGATCAGCAGCAGGGCGATGAGCACGACGGTCACGATGATCGCCGTGCGACGCTTGCGGGCCTTGGCGGCCTCGTTCGCGGAGTCATCGGTAGCAACCGCGGGCAGCGACGTGGAGGTCGCGGCCATCGCCGCGGCGGGCGCATGGCTGGGGACCGCCGCCATCGGCGTCGTCGCGGCGGTGCGTGCGGACGCCACGCCGGCGGCGGGCAGGACCTCGGTCGCCCACGAGTCGGCGGGCGGTGCACCCACGTCGAGGCCTCGGGCCACGCGCTGCAGGTCCGCGAGCATGGCCGCGGCGCTCGGGTAGCGGTCCTCGCGGTTCTTCGCCAGGGCCTTGAGCACCACGCGGTCGAGGGAGTCCGGGATGTCGGACAGGATCGACGAGGGCGTGGGCGGGATCTGCTCGACGTGCTGGTAGGCGACGGCGACGGCCGAGTCGCCCTTGAAGGGCGGGCGGCCCGTCAGCAGCTCGAAGAGAACGACGCCGGTCGAATACAGGTCGGAGCGAGCATCCACGGTCTCGCCGCGAGCCTGCTCGGGGGAGAGGTACTGGGCGGTGCCTACGACGGCATTCGTCTGCGTCATCGTGGCCTGCGAGTCCGTCAGGGCGCGCGCGATGCCAAAGTCCATGACCTTGACCTTGCCGTCCGACGTCAGCATGATGTTGCCAGGCTTGATGTCGCGGTGCACCAGGTGGTTCGCGTGCGAGTACTGGAGGGCGGACAGGACGCCCGACACGATCTCGATGGCCTCGTTGATCGGAACGGCCGTGCCGTCGGAGATCAGGTCCTTGACCGTGTGCCCCTCGACGTACTCCATGACGATGTAAGGCACCGCGATCGAACGGCCGGTCGCATCCTCGATGATCTCCTCGCCCGTGTCGTACACGGCGACGATGTTCGGGTGATTCAGCGACGCTGCCGACTGCGCTTCGCGACGGAAGCGCGCCTGGAAGATCGAGTCCTGCGCCAGATCGCGGCGCAGCATCTTGATTGCTACGACGCGCGATAGGCGAGTGTCGAAGCCCAGGTGGACTTCGGCCATTCCGCCTCGCCCAATGAGCGAGCGGACCTCGTATCGGCCAGCTAGACGGTGGGCCATGGGCTCTGCCATGTCCTAACCTCCTCGATAATGTGTGCTCCCGCACTGGGTTGTATCAGGGAGCCAAGCATGTTCTTGATCGTAATAGCTGCGAGCACGATGAGCGCAATCACGATGACTGCGACGATGACCGCGCGAATAATCTGCCTGGATGCTGGGACGGGTGGTGCGACGACGCTGCGCGAGTACGCGGTCTTGGCCGCCGGACGGCTGCGTTGCGCGCTGCGAGCGTCGAGCTCGTGCCAGCGCGGGCCGCGCTTGCCTTTCTCGGGTCGCGGCTCGTAAACCGAGCGTCGCTGGCGCGTCGAGGCCGTGGCTGCACGAGGCTGGGGAACGGTCCCGTACACGCGCGGCGACGAGGCCGTGGCCGCCTTGTCGCGGCGAGGCGACTCGGAGCGGGCGGGCTGGGGAATGCGCGGGGCCGCCTGACGCTTGGCTTCTTCGGCCTCGCGGCGTTCGCGAGCTTCGCGGCGTTCGCGGGCTTCTCGAAGCTCGCGTTGGCGCTGTTCTTCCTCGCGGGCGACAGCTGCGCGGCGCGCCTCCTCGGCGGCGTCCTCGGCCTGGCGGGCCGCCTCACGCTGGCGCAGTCGCTCGGCGAGGGCGGCTCGTCGGTCCTGCGGCTCGGCTGCCTGAGGGGTTGCGGGCACTGCTGTTTGTGCTGGCTTTGTGTCGGCCGGGGGAGCCGGGATCAGCGCGGGGCGCTGCGCGGGTGCTGAGGCCTGGGGGCGCTGGGCCTTCTCGCTGCTGGGCTGTGGGACCTGCTCGGAGCGAGCGGGAGCCGCGTGCCTCGGGATAGAACCCGTGGTCGGGCGGGCGGTGGCGGCCTGCGCGGGCGTAGGAGCAGCGGGTGCGGGTGCTGAGACTGCCGCGTGGCGTCCGGTCGAGGTTAGCGATCGGACGGCACCCGACACCGCGGGCGCCTGCTCGCCGGTCGTCTCGGGGTGCAGGCGACGAATCCGGGTGGGAGCGGATACGGGGCGAGAGATCGGGGGGACCTCGGCCTCGTCGAGGATGCGCGGGACGGCGGCGTGGCGACCCGTGATCGGGATTGGGGCCGAGGAGGGGGCGATCGTCGTCGCTTCGTCGAGGACGGGCAGCTTGGCGTGACGGCCCGTCGTCGCGCGCACCTTCGGGGTCAGGCCCGAGGGGGGTTGCAGCATCTCGTCGGGCAGCGTGCGGCGCGTCAGGTGACGCACGGGCGCGACGATCGGCACCGACGGCTGGACGGGTGTGCGCACCTCTTCGGGGCGCTGTGCGGCCTTCGGCAGGGGCAGCGGGCGAGGAGTCACGGAGATGCCCATCGCCTTCGCTGCGCTCGCGATCTCGCGCACCGCCGCAGACCCGGATTCGGGACGCTTCGCGGGGTCCTTCTCCAGCAGGTGCAGGATCACGTCGGCCAGTGGCTCGGGAACGAAGTCGGGGAGCGGCGGAACGGGATCGTTGACGTGCGCGAACGCGATGTCGACCTGCGTTTCGCCGGTGAATGGACGTCGACCGGCCGCGGCCTCGTAGGCGATGACGCCCAGAGCATACAGGTCGCCGATGGGGGTCGCGACCTCGCCCATTGCCTGCTCGGGCGGCAGGTACTGGGCGGTGCCCATGACCATGCCCGCAGCGGTCAGGTTGACCTGGCCCGTCGCGCGAGAGATGCCGAAGTCCGTCAGCTTCACCATGCCATCGGGGCGAACAATAATGTTCGCGGGCTTGATGTCGCGGTGCACGACGCCCGCGCGCGCGGCAGCGCCCAGCGCCATCGCGACCTGCACGAGGATCGGCATGAGGTACTCGGGCTCAATGCGGGAGCCGCCGCGCAGGTAATCCGTCAGCGGGTAGCCGTCGACGAGCTCCATGATGATCCAGCCGATGCCGTCTTCCTCGCCCGAATCCTGGGTGTTGGCGATATTCGGGTGCGAGATCGACATCGAGTTACGGGCCTCGAGGCGCAGGCGGGACAGCGACAGCTCCTCGCCCGTTAGCTCGGGGCGCAGGACCTTCGCGGCGACGATATGGCCGCTGACGCGGTCGCGGGCCTTCCACACCTCGCCCATGCCGCCCTGGGCGATCGGGGTGAGCAGCGTGTAGCGCCCCCCGAGCACCCGCCCGGCACCGGAAGTCATGCGTGGCGTACTCACTGCAGCCCCGCTTCCAGGAGAGCGCGGGCGATCGGGCCGGCCACGTCTCCGCCGTGCGGCGTGGGGTTGGTGTCATCGCCCTCGACGAGGACCGCGAAAGCGATGCGCGGGCTGTCCGCCGGTGCGAAACCGACGGCCCAGGCGTTCGCGCGGTCGCCGTTGCCGGTCTCAGCGGTGCCGGTCTTGGCGGCCACAGCCACGTTCGGCAGGGCCATCGTGGTGCCGGTGCCGTAGGGCTGGGAGACGACCGCTTCCATCATGGCGCGCAGCTTCGAGGCCGTCTCCGACGAGATCGGTCGGCCGGCGTCGGTCGGGCTGTTCGTGCGCACGACCTGGTTGTCGGCGTCCACGATCGAGTCGATGAGGTAGGGGGTCATCATCTGGCCGTCGTTCGCGATGGCCTGGGCGACCTGTGCCATCTGCAGAGGCGTCGTCTGGACCGTGTACTGGCCGATCGAGCTCATCGCGAGCTGCGCGGCGTCCGCGTCGGCGGGGAACACGGAGGGCGTCACCGCAAGCGGGATCTGCGACTCGCGGCCGAAACCGAAGCGGTTCGTCACGTCGACGAGCTGCTGGTTCGTGAGCTGCTCGGAAGCCAGCACGAAGGTCGTGTTGCACGAGCGCGCGAAGGCCTCGGTCAGCGTCGGGTTGCCGTCGCCGCAGGTTGAGGATTCGATGTTGGAGACCTCGGTGGCCGTGCCCGGCAGGGTTGTGGAGACGGGCGAGGGCATGTGCATATCCGGGTCGGCGACGCCGTTTTCGATCAGGGCGATCGTCGTCAGGATCTTGAACGTCGAACCGGGGGCGTAGCGCTGCGAGATCGCGCGGTTGAGCAGCGGGTTGTTCGGGTCCGAGGACAGGGTGGAGAACGCGTCGGTCACCGCGCTGGCGTCGGAGGAGGCCAGCTGGTTCGGGTCGAAGGTCGGCGAGGAGTACATCGCCAGGACCGCGCCAGTTTTGGCGTCGAGGGCCACGACGGCGCCCTTGCGGTTACCGAGGGCCTCGGCCGCGGCCTTCTGCATCTGCGAGTTAAGGGTGAGGGAGACGCCGCCGCCCTGACGGTTCTGGCCCGTCAGGAGGTTGCGCAGGCGCTGCCCGAGCAGGGTCTGGGACTGGCCGTCCAGGACGTCCTCCTCGGCGGCCTCGATGCCCGTCGACGCGTTGCCCACCGACGAGAAGTAGCCCGTGACCGGCGCGTACAGCGGCCCCTCGGCGTAGGTGCGCACGTAGCGCTTCGAGTCTTCCTCGCGCTCCGAGGAGGCGATCGCCGTCTTGTCGACGATGATCGGGCCGCGGTCGGTTTCGGCCGCGTGCAGAATCGTGCGCTGGTTGCGAGCGTCGGCGTTGAGCGAGGACGCGGAAATGAACTGCGTGTTCGTGACGCCCACACCCAGGAGGGCGAACATCAGGAGAACGATGACGAAGATCTTACGAATCTGGTTATTCACGGCTCACTCACCCACTCCTACGGCAGGCTGGATGCCGGAGTTCCACGGCGCGGGGGTCGAGGCCGGGCGGCGCGCGGCGTCGGACACGCGGATCAGCAGCGCGACGGTGATCCACGAGGACACCATCGACGAGCCGCCCGCAGCCAGGAACGGGGCCGTCAGGCCGGTCAGCGGAATGATGCGCGTGATGCCGCCGAGCACCACGAACAGCTGAATGGCCAGCGAGAAGCTCAGGCCGGTCGCCAGGAGCTTGCCGAAGCCGTCGCGCACCGTCAGTGCCGCGCGCAGGCCTCGCTGGATGAGGATCAGGTACAGGACGAGGATGGCGGCCATGCCGGTCAGGCCCAGCTCCTCCGCGAAGGAGGATAGGATGAAGTCCGAGTTCGCCAGCGGTACGAGCTGCGGGTAGCCGCGTCCCCAACCGGTGCCCATGAGGCCGCCGGAGGCCTGACCGAACAGGCCCTGGACGAGCTGGTAGGACCCGTGGTCATATACGTCGGAATCCAGGGCGTTGAGCCAGATGTTGAAGCGCGTCTGCACGTGGCTGAAAGACTTCACGGCGATCGCGACTGCCGGCACGAAGAGCGTGAAGCCGATGACCAGCCACGACACGCGGTTCGTCGCCACGTACAGCATCGCAACGAACAGGCCGAAGAAGAGCAGCGAGGTGCCCAGGTCGCGCTGCAGGACGAGGATCGCGATGCCGATCAGCCACACGACCATAATCGGGCCGAGGTCGCGGGCGCGCGGCAGGCGCATGCCCAGGAACTTACGCCCGCCGATCGCCAGGTTGTCGCGGTTCGTCACGAGGTATCCGGCGAAGAAAACAGCCAGCGTGATCTTCACGAGCTCACCGGGCTGGACGGAGATGGGACCCAGGTGGATCCACACGCGCGCGCCGAAGGTCTCCTGACCCAGTCCGGGAATCATCGGCAGGAGCAGGAGGAACAGCGACAGCGCGCCGAAAGTGTAAGTGTAGCGGCGCAGCATGCGGTGGTCGCGCAGCATGATCAAGATGATGGCCGCGATAACGATCGCGATGCCCACGAAAAGCGCCTGGCGGAAGCCCACCACGGCCTCGTCCCTGCGCGCGTACGACAGGTCGAGGCGGTAGATCATCGCCAGTCCCAGGCCCGTCAGGGCGACGGCGACCGGCAGGATCACCGGGTCCGCGTAGGGGGCCAGGAAGTGCACGCCGACCTCGGCAATAATTGCGATCGCGACGAGCACGCCGACCTGCGTGAGCAGGTTCGCGGGGATCTCCCCCGTGTAGTTCAGCGAGGTCAGCACGTAGCCGGCGATGCCGACGGCCAGAGCCAGGCCCATGAGGGTCAGCTCCAGGAATCGGCGAGGCCGGGCGGGCGCGATCGATACGGTAGCCATTAGGAGGCGCCCCCGCTCTGCGCCCCGGACTGGGCCTCGCCGGACTGGGGTGCGCCCGACTGGGGCGTCGGCGACGAGGGCGTGGCGGGCTGGGTGATCGAGCGGCGCAGGCCGTCGATGTAGGAGTCGATGTCGGCGCGTGAGGAGCGCAGCACCGGCGTGTCGAGGCGCTGGCGGTCCACGGGCGCGAGGTCCGACAGGGCGACGTTGGAGACTTCCACAGCGTGGGAGAGCTGCCACGGGCCGATCGACTGGGGGATGCCCTGGTAGATGACGACGTAGCCGTCCTGGCCGATCGCGTAGTACTGGGTCTGCGTCCACTTCCACGACATCCACGACGCCGCGACCACGAGCACCGTCACGAGCGAGATGAACACGGGGGTCCACCACGAGGTGCGGGGCTTGAGTTCGACGGGGGCGTCGTCCTCGTCGCTGGGGGTGCCCGAGGCCGAGGAGCCCAGGGCAGCAGCGCGCGCGGCTGCTCCTTCTCCTCCGCGCGACTTGGCGTTGCGGTCGATGGCCGCGGCACCCACGATCTGCGGGGGAGCGGGCGGGAACGTGCCGGCGGGGACGATGTCCGCGATCACGCACGTAATGTTGTCGGGGCCGCCGCCCAGGAGGGCCAGGCGGATGAGCTCTTCGGCGCATTCGCCCGGATCCTTGAAGTCGGCCATGACCTGGCCGATCGTCTCGGGGGAGACGAGGCCCGACAGGCCGTCGGAGCACAGCATCCAGCGGTCGCCGACGACGGCCTCGCGGATCGTCTCGTCGGGGGCCACGTCAGCCTGCGCGTCGCCGAGGATCTTCAGGACGACGTTGCGGTTGGGGTGGTGCTCGGCTTCCTCGGGCGTGATCTGGCCGGTGTCGACCAGGTACTGCACGAAGGAGTGGTCGGTCGTGACCTGGGTCAGCGTGTCGCCGCGCAGCACGTAGGCGCGCGAGTCGCCGATGTGGACCATGGCGAGGCGGTTGCCGGAGCGCATGAGCGCGATGCATGTGGTGCCCAGGCCCTCGAGGTCGCGGTCGCGGCTGGAGCGTTCGGTGAGCTCCTCGTGCGCGTCGAGGAGGGCCTCGCGCAGGAGGGGAAGCATCGAGTCGGCCGGGTGCGAGTCCGTGTCGAGGGGAACGAGGTGCGCGAGGGCCACCGAGGAGGCGATGTCGCCGCCCGCGGGGCCGCCCATGCCGTCGGCGAGGACCAGCAGGTTCGCGCCGGCGTAGCCGGAGTCCTGGTTGTTGGACCGCACGAGGCCCACGTCGGAGCGGGCAGCGTAGTGGAATTGAACGGCGTTTCCTGACATATCAACCCACCAATTCGAGAGTCGTCTGGCCGATGCGGATGACGTCACCGATCTTGAGCTGGCGCGGGACGCTCAGGCGCTCGTCGTCGATGAAGGTGCCGTTACGGCTGGAGAGGTCTTCGATCCACCAGCCGTCGGACTGGGGGGTGAGTGCCGCGTGGCGGCTGGACGCGTACTCGTCTTCGAGCACGAGGGTGCACGCGGGGGAACGACCGATGACGATGGGGGCCTCGCCGAGGGGCAGCATGGTGCCGACGAGGGGGCCGCCGGTCACCAGGAGATCCTTGGGAGCCAGCGGGTTCGTGGAGGTGCGCTTCTTGTTGTCCTTGCGCTTCTCGCGGGAGGCTTTGCGGCGTGAGGTGGCCTTGTCGCGTCCCTTGCCGCGCGGGGTGACGACGGTGCCGAAGATGTCGCGTCGCAGCGTGTTGACGGCCGCGAGCACGAGGAGCCAAAGCAGCACCAGGAACCCGATGCGGAAAACGGTAAATGCGAGGTCTGTGGTCACTTCATTAAACTCCGCTCTGGTCTGGGTGCGTCCAGAAGAGGATCTTGGTGCGTCCGATGACGATCTGGTTGCCGTCGAGCAGGGTCGCTGCGTCGATGCGGTGGCCCTCAACGAAGGAGCCGTTGGTGGAGCCGAGATCGGTTGCGATCACGCCGGTGGGGGTGATGCGCAGTTCGAGGTGTCGGCGCGAGACGCCCGAGTCGTTGACGACGATGTCGGCTTCGGAGCCGCGTCCGATGACGGTGACGGGCTCGGTGAGGAGCCACTTTTCGCCGTCAACGTCGATGATCGGATGCTCGGGGGACGCGGACGAGGCCGTGGCGGGGGCCGCGGGTCCCCGGCGGTTTTCTGCGTCGACCTTGAGGGTGCCGCTGGGTTCGGAGGCGTCGGCGATGAACTCGATCGTGACGGGGCCGAGGAGGGAGTAGCTGTTCGCTGCGGCGTGTTCGGTGGCCTGCTGGGCGAACTCGTCGGCGAGGACGTCGAGGGATGCCTCGAGGGAGGTGAGGTCGGTGCGCGAGGCGTAGACCGAGAAGTGGTTCGCGGCAATGATGCGCGAGGCGGAGACTTCTTGGACGGATTCGTCCATGGCGCGGCGGATCGCCGTGGTGATGTCCACGGGCTTGATCCCCGACCGGAACACGCGCGAGAAGGCGCCGTTGACGCCTCTCTCGACGGCGCTCTCGAAGCGGTCGAAGATGCTCATAGTCGTGCTCTCCTCATTCCCCCGCGCTGTGCGCGCGACGTACGGTGTGGGTGGAAGCGAGGCCGCTCCCAGTCACAGTCTAGCTGTCGCGCGAAGTGGTGTGGCCCCAACTGTCGGGATGTTCCCGATGAGCAAAGGCCTGTGCGCTCGCATCGAAGGCCCGTCATGGCAGGGAATACCTTGCCATGATGCGCTTGTGACATTTGGTGCACATGTTACACGTGTGACGATAAGTGTGTTGGAGCAAACAGAGTGTGGACAGGTTGTGTCGCATGTCTGTCGCTGGTGATGGCCGTATCGGGCCAGCAAAAACGGCGTGGGTGCGCCCGCCATCTAGCGGGCGCACCCACGTGCGTCTTGAGGGAGAGACGGTCAGGCCACGTCGTTCGCGCAACCCGACCCCGGCCTCGTAGGGATCAGAAGTCCCAGTCCTCGTCCTCGGTGTCCACGACCTCGCCCATCACGTAGGACGAGCCGGAACCCGAGAAGAAGTCGTGGTTCTCGTCCGCGTTGGGGCTCAGGGCCGCCAGGATCGCGGGGTTCACGTCGGTCGCGTCGTGCGGGAACAGGGCCTCGTAACCCAGGTTCATGAGCGCCTTGTTCGCGTTGTAACGCAGGAACTTCTTGACGTCCTCGGTCAGGCCGAGCGGATCGTACAGGTCCTCCGTGTACTGCTCCTCGTTCTCGTAGAGCTCGTACAGCAGCGAGTACGTGTAGTCGCGCAGGTCGTCCTGGCGCTCCTGGCTCGACTCATTCACGGCCAGCTGGTACTTGTAGCCGATGTAGTAGCCGTGAACGGCCTCGTCGCGGATGATGAGGCGGATCAGGTCGGCCGTGTTGGTGAGCTTGGCGTGCGAGCTCCAGTACATGGGCGCGTAGAAGCCCGAGTAGAACAGGAAAGACTCGAGCATCGTCGAGGCGACCTTGCGCTTCTCCGGGTCGTTGCCGTCGTAGTAGGACTTGACGATCTCGGCCTTCTTCTGCAGGGCCTCGTTCTCGTTCGACCAGCGGAAAGACTCGTTGATTTCCTCCGTGGACAGCAGGGTGGAGAAGATCGACGAGTAGGACTTGGCGTGCACCGACTCCATGAATGCGATGTTCGTGTAGACGGCCTCCTCGTGCGGGGTGCGCGCGTCCGGGATCAGCGACACTGCGCCGACCGTGCCCTGCAGCGTGTCCAGCAGGGTCAGGCCCGTGAACACGCGGTTCGTCATGAGCTGCTCGTCCTTGGTGAGGGTCTTCCAGCTCGGCAGGTCGTTGGAGAGCGGAATCTTCTCAGGCAGCCAGAAGTTGCCCGTCAGGCGATCCCAGACCTCAAGGTCCTTGTCGTCTTGGATCTTGTTCCAGTTGATGGCCTCGAACACGGGCTCGGTCGCCATGGGGGCTCCTCTACGTACAGTGTCGGACGGACGAGGCCGGGGCGGCCTCGCGTATAGGGTCCAGGATAGTGGGTGCTTGGCTCCCGATGATGCCGGTGGCCCGTGTTTCGTGGACGAGGTCACCTCGGCGGGTTGGATCCTTCTTCGTCGACGTCGATGGGATCACCGTTCTCGTCCAGCATTCCGTGGCGCTTCATGTACTGGTACCGAGCGTCGACCCAGCGGGGAACGGGTATCGGCGAAAAGTACCAGATGAGACCAGTAATGATAATTGCCAAGGCTACGGCAAGGAGTATCAGTTGGATAAACTGTGGAAACCTTACTTCATTGCTAATCGTAATGAAGCTTCCGACCAGAAATGTGCTTCCTGTTGCAAGGGTGCCGATTGATTGAGACTTGTTGCTCGTGCGTGTTGCTGAGCTAATGAAACGCGCATTCTGGCCAAATTGTGAATCTGTATAAGTCTCGCAATACCACATAGCAAGAATTGAGAGACTAAAAGGGATGCCGATGATTCCCCAGATCATGAGGGTTGTCCACCTCCGTGTATAGCGGAACAATTAGCACTGTTGATGCCTGTTGCGACTTCTCCGTCGAGTCCGCTGCTCATGAATCTTCTTCCTCCGAAAGCTCGAACTGTTGGAGGGGATCACCGTTCTCGTCCAGCATGCCGTGGCGCTTCATGTACTGGTATTCCATATTGACGAAGCGTGGGGCGCGAAATGGGAATAAACAGATAACTGCGAGTGGAAGGCACAGGAATCCAAGAGCGGCTGGAATCAAGAATATGCGCGGAGGGAAGCCAATTTTGTCCAGCAGCATCCCTACTCCCGCGAGAGTGAAGAGCAGACTAAGGAGTGGTTTGACGAGAGTTCTGCTCTTTCCCAACGCCTGAGGGGAGGTGGACATGCGTCTCCATAGCGAGGCGCTTGATGAGTCGGTGTAGGTCTGTGCGTACCATGAGTACAGGCCAAAAGGGCCGATGAGAATCAACCCTGCTATCGCAATCATGGTGTGTGCTCCCCTCTCTGACTGCCTGCCGCTCTGCCCATCACCCTCAAAAATACCTGCATCGTCACATGCCGATAGGCCTGAATATGCCTGGTTGTCCGGACTTACTTCGAATCAAACCACGGTGTTCCCCGTTTCTTGGACGAGGTCACCTCGGCGAGGCGGATGAGGTGCCCGCCGGCTTTTGTCCGATTGAGGGACGAACCGGATACCGGTGGGTGTACACGTCGTTGTAGCGTTGAATCTCGCGCATGACGTCCGCCGCCGCGTTGTCCGTGCACTGGAAGTCCTCTGTAGCGGCACCCAGGCCCAGGGCGATGCCGTTTGCGATCCACGCCATCTGGCTGATCGTTGTGTCAAGAGCCGTGAGGTGTTTCATCAGGGTCGCATGGTGGGTGCTGCCTGTGTTCGTGGTGCTCGGTGTGGGCACTTTCTTCAGGGTCGTGGACGCGCGGTCGACTGCTGAGATGATGGACTGAACTTCGTCGTAATTCCATTCGAGAACGCGGTAAGTCATGGCAGGCTCCTCTCGGGTGACAGGGTGAAGAAATACGTGATGAGCGCCCACAGCTGCGTGTTGTAGATGGGGTGCACAGGGATGTGAGGTCCGGTGCTGGGCGCGAAAAGCGGAGCCTCGACCCTGTAGGCGGCGGCCGGCGTCATGAAGGTGGAGAGGGCATCGGTCGGGACGAAGGATCCCTTGTCCGTGCGATCTTCACGGATCCAGGTTGTGTATGCCCACCGTTGGGCCACGAGAGCCTGCGCGAAGGCAGAATCAGACGGGCCGTAGGAGGAAAAGTTCTCGAGGAGCTGCGCCGTCTGTTCGGTCATGCCTTGCTGTGCGGCGTGCACGACGGCCGTCGGCAGGATGGGAGGCCCATCGAAGACGGCGGGGTTTGGCGTGAGGGGAGATATCGCCGCCGCGACGTGGGGAATTTCCTCGTTATCGATCTGATAAATGTGGGTCTCAGTGTCGCCGTCGGGGGTAGTTGCAGTCCGGGCGACGACGCAGGGGCCCGGCTGCATCCAGATGAGAGCCTGGCGGCACTGTGAAGGGTCCGGAGACGTGGTGGCGATGACTATTCGCGAGCGAGCCGTGCGCATGAGAACCGCGAGACCTGCCGCGTCTCCGGTGAGCCCTTCGGAGGTGGCGAAGCTCGAGGTGACGTTGCCCGGAATGACGATGTGAGGACGGTCAGGCATTGCGCACCTCCAGGCTCATGATGATTGCGAGAACGTCTTCGTTCAGGTCGCCGAACGTTGGGGTCGTCATCGTCGCGGTTGTCGTGAGGAGAAAGTTGTTCGCGCCGTCGGAATGAATCCATGCCCACTGGCAGGCGGTGATGGGGACCTTGCCCTGAATGTAGATCCCCGTGCGCAGCCGCGACGATTCGGGTCGCGCCGGCCACTCGCAATCCTCCAGCATGCGGAAGCCAGGAATCTGATCGGACATGGACCGTGCCGAGTCGGCGAGAGCCTGAGCGGGCGTGGTGCTTGCGGGTATGGGGGATGCGAGCACGAGGAGGGTGGGCGTGAAATCGTAGTCGGTATCGATGGGGCCGACGGCGAGGGCAATGACGCCTCCATCGGAAGATGTTGAATCCGGACGCGGATCGTCGCCTGTTGCCTGCTCTACTGTGTCATCGGTTTCCGTGAATGCCTGGTTGAGGATCGAGGAGATCTCCTCCTTCGGGCACGACGACCAGCGGGGAGGCATGAGCCAATAGGACGACAGACTCATAGCGTGTCCTCGGTCTGATCGTTGGTAGTGGGATCCTCGGCATCCTCCGGCACCTCGAACTGCGGCAAAGGGTCACCGTTTTCGTCCAGCATGCCGTGGCGCTTCATGTACTGGTACCGAGCGTCGGCCCAGCGGGGAACAGGTAAGGGGAAGAAATGATAGATGGCAGCGACAAGAAAACAGAGTATACCGGCGGCTGTGAGGATCCCCGTCATGACGTAGTGGAAATCCAATTTATAGCTGGTGTTTCCGAGGCTACAGATGAAGAAGCCCAGTCCAACAAGTGGGCGTGTCGTTGCTTGGCTTCTCGCGCTGCTGCTCATCCGTGAGGTGATGATGCGGGAGTTGCTAGAGAACGTGGTATCGAGATAGGTCTCCATGTACCAGGCGCCGATAATCATGAGCCCGAAAATCGCGCCAAAGACTTCCCAGAAAATCATGACTGTGATCCTCCACTGTTGATGAGTGAGTGCATACCGTTGTTGACAATATTCCCTACCGTTTGTCCGAGTTTGCTTCCGCCAAGTCCACCAATAATGCCGCCGATTACGCCCCCGGCGAGAATTCCTACCGGGCCGCCAAATGCGCCGATGGCTGCGCCGAGCTGTGCTCCGTATGTGGCTCCCAAGTACGCGCCTGTCGCGCTGGCAGCGCCCATCACGCCAGCTCTTGCTACCTTCTCGCCCTGTCCCATCTCGGGGTGGTGGTAAGAGTCCGACTGGTAGCTGTCGTAGGCGCTGACGACTCCATCGAGGACCGCGCACGCGCGGCCCGCGACTTTGCCGCCTATACGAAGTGCGTCGGCTGCTTTGACCACCCGACTGCCGCCTTCGACGGCATTGACGGAGGGAACTTTCCAGTTCTTGAGGTTTCCGTGCTCGGTGACTTGCTTCCACAGGGATGCATCTTTGATTCCGGCAGGTGCCTGATACTTGGCGCCCTTCGCCTGCAGGTAGATTGCCTCGGCCGTGTCGCCGACGGTATTACGCATCGTGTCCGCCCAGCTGGGGTAGCCGCTCGCCGCGTTCGGCCCCGTGGGGAATCCATACGTGCTGACGAATCTATTGAAGACGGGGAGGAGCGTTGACTCCCAGAGGGCGGGGTCGATGCCCGCGAGGTCATCGCCGAACAGCGTTTCCGCGTAGGCGAACTTCCTCTGATTGGTTTCGCAGCGCGAACGCAGCGATGCAAAGAAGGCACCAAGGCCGCCCGGGATGTTCGCTGGGTGGCTGATGGTCACCTGTGTACCGTCTCGAGAAACCGTAAATCCGGCGCCGCTGGCATCGGTGACGATGGCCTGAAACTCTGTCCTGATGGGCTGCGTCGCACCCGCGTAATCCTCCAGGGCGGAGTGCAGTGAACGAAGGCATGACATGGCGTGCTCGCTTGCGGAGATCATGTTCGTCAGGTGCTCGACGACGGTCTCCACCAGCCTGGCTCGCTGGTGCTCGATCTGTCCGCGAGCTGTCGTCGCGTCCGCGATGGCGTTGTCGAGCGCCGTGATCGGTGCGTCGCACCAGTCCTTCAGTGACTGAACGGCGTCCACGTCAACTGGGAAGTCCCACGAAAAGGACTCGGCGAATTCTACGGTTCCCGCCGATTCGGGAACCGTTGAGGTAGCTGGAAGGGGGGGCACTGCTTCACTCCGTTGGAACAATCGGGCGGCACGCGTGTTGCGCGTCACTTAATGGTCAGAGTACTCCGGTTGTTTAACAATCTGCAGCGAGATTCGGCTCAAGGGTGCGTTGTCTTGGTGTTGTGCCAGGTGGGGGTCGATTCGATCAGGACGCGTTCTGAGATTCGCACGTGTTTCGTGGACGAGGTCACCTCGGGCGCGTGAGGGGCGGTATCGTGTTCGCCATGACGACGCCCATCCGCTGATCCTCGTCGCTGCGCAGTGTCGCCGCTCAGTTTCAGTGATGGTGACGAGGAATCCTCACATCCTGACCATCGAAAAAGTGTCCAACTGGGTGTGTGACGGTTGCTTTGTAAGGCGCGAAAAATTACCGGACAGGGCTATTGTGAGGGCGTGCCCTATCAGCCCTTGCAATTCGATGCTGCGCCCCGGCCCTACCGCCTGGGGAATGACCAGCTGCGCCGCTACAACCGAGTGCGCGCCGGTCAACGAACGCAGGGCCGCGTCAACATCGCGATCGACGTCGTCACCATCCTCCTGATCGTCTCCGTTAGCGCCATCGTCGCCGTCGTCGAGCTCTCCTCCATGCCCGACACGATGCTCGAAACGCTCGCAGCCCTCGCACTGGCCCTCATCCTCGGAGGAGGTCTCATCCTCCTCGTGCTCCTCGCCGTACTCCTCATCGTGGCCCGCCGCTGGCACCGCGAATGGGACGGCAACGAAGACCTCGTCATCTTCTCCGAGTCCCACGCAGCCCTGCACGCAGCCCGGCAAGACGGCGCCGTCATGACCGCCTGCGCGCGCATGCAGCTGGCCTGGTTCATCGGCTTCCTCGCCGTCGGTGGCATCGCCGTCGCCACCGAATCTGCGCTCCTCGCCGCCCTCGTCTCCCTGCCCCTCGCCATGGGACTCCTCAACTCCTGGCGCTCCTGCCAAGCCCTGCGCCGCATCACCGGACGCACCCTCTGACGCACGTCGGGCCCGCACGCCCACGCGCACGGACCCGATCACTGCGCCCCGGCCTCGTCAGCGGGGGACGGAAGGTCAGCCCTTCGAGAGCCTCTCACGCACAGCCCCCGCGCCGAACGTCAACGCGGTCAACGCCGCCTCCAGACCGCCCAGGGCCAGCCCCTGCCTCGTATGGGCAAAACGGGACCCCTGCGCCCGACGAGCCTCACCGCGGCGGAACAGCCAGCGCTCCACGCCCACCGTGATCATCGCCGAACCCAGCGCCGCGCCCGCGAGAACCGCCAGCTCCGTCGGGTCCGCCTCCGTGACGCCATCGAGCGGATCCTCGCCCGCGACGGGAGACGACTTCGAGCAATCCGTGTCCTCATCGTCGTAGGGCGGAAGCTCCGCGCCCTCCGGCAGCTGCGCCACCATCGACCAGCCGAGTACCCCCAGCAGGCCCGCCTTCACGAGACCGCGCAACGGACGCGAGCGCACGTAATCGGGCAGGGCGTACCACGCGACGGTCGCACCCACGCCCGCCGCGAACCCCGCGACCCGAGTCGGGTCCACCGAGCCAGCACACGGACAAGAACAGGTAGATGAGGCAGCCATGGCCAGTCCTTTCAATCGGGAGCGCGCGGATCAATCCGCGAGCAGGTCAAGCAGGTGAGAGACGACCTTTCCGCCCGAATAGGCGGATCCGTCGTGCTGGTACTCATTCGTGATGTAGTGGCGAGCACCGATCAGCTCACCCGTGTCCAGGGAGAGCTCGCGAGGCACGAACATGTCGTCGTAATACACGGCCGCCGCCACCGGCACCGTGTTTTCAGCCAGCACGTCCGGCAGGTACACGGGGGCCGCCTCCGTCGTCGACGCGAGAACCTCCGCGACGCCCTTCAGCGGCGCCAAGCCCGGATCCTCGTCGAACACGCGGCGCATGAAGTGCTCGCCCGTCAGGTAGAACGGCTCGCTCTCATCCAGCGGGTTCGCGTCCTTCGCGAAGCCCGGGATCTCCTCGGCCAGGCGATCCGCCGCCCAGCCCGTCGCCGTGCCCACCAGGTCCGGCGTCGCGCACGCGTAGATGTACTCCTGGAACAAGCCGTAAATCGGCGCAACGTCCACCTGCGAGCCGATCGCCGCCAGGAACTGCGACGAAAGCCTGCGCTGGCCTCGAACCGACGTCCACGGCCCCTCCATCAGGTAGTGCAGCTGATCCGTGTTGCCCTGTCCGCCCAGCATCATGCCGATCATGCGCAGGCGCGCGGGGGAGAGGCGCTCGCCCGTCGGCAGCGTCTCCTCCGTGTCCGCCAGGTGCGCGCACAGCTCGCGCACCGTGCGCTCGTCGCCCGGGTGGCGCTGGAAGTACGCGCGGTTGCGCGCCGCCGTGCGCTCATACGTCAGGCGGTAGATGTCGTCCACATGGACGAGGCCGGGTAGACCTCCCGTGATCAGGCTGGCCTTCAGGCCCTGGGGAGCCAGCGACAGGTACGAGGTCGTGATAAAGCCGCCGAACGACTGGCCGAGCGTCGTCCACGGGTCATCCCCGCACAGCTCGCGGCGCAGCGCCTCCGCGTCGTACACGATCTGATCCTGGCGGAAGTGGCGCAGGTACGCGGCCTTCTCCTCGTCCGTGTCCAAGTGGGAGAGCGCCTGGGCGTCCATGCGGGTCGACTGGCCTGTGCCTCGCTGATCGAGGAGCACCACGCGGTAATCCTGCAGGAGACGATTCATCCACCCGCCGGTAAATGTGCCGAAACGCGGGCTCGGGTAGCCCGGGCCGCCCTGCAAGAACACCGCGTAGGGCGCGTCCTCGTGGCCCTTGCGCACGACCTCGCGCGCGAAAACCTGGATCGTCGGGTTATCCGCGCCGGCGGGGCGCAGGTGATCAAGGGGAACGTCCAGGCGGTGCTCGTAAACGGTGTGACCGTGGTGCAGGTACGACTCTGTGTGCATGGACACAATGGTAGCGGTTTTGTGGCGGTGCCGTTGGGGCCGTTTGTGTTTGGGAGGTGTTGGGGGTGCTGTGTGGTCCCACGGGTGTTGCGGGCGGCGGAGGGCCCGGCCGCCCGCGAGGCTAGGCGGCCTCACTTCGTTCGGCGCCGCGCCTCGAAGCCCGCCCGTGCCCTC
>OKWY01000050.1_pt1 | contig 60359 bp, 44 predicted proteins | sample 1607041 | NCBI WGS metagenome assembly OKWY01 (sample SAMN07501038, study PRJEB24779) | human gut metagenome | isolation source: stool | host: human infant | place: USA: Pittsburgh, PA | reverse complement strand
CGTTGGGGTGTCATCAACCGCGCCGTCCCGCACGCCGAGCTGGAGGAGACCGCCCTGGAGTGGGCGGCAACCATCGCGACGAAGTCCCCCCAGGCGATCCGCATGCTCAAGTTCGCCTTCAACCTGGCCGACGACGGCCTGGCCGGCCAGCAGGTCTTCGCGGGCGAGGCCACGCGCATGGCCTACATGACGGCCGAGGCTCAGGAGGGGCGCGACGCCTTCCTCGAGCACCGCGCCCCCCGCTGGGAGGATTACCCCTACTACTACTGAGGGCGATTCCTACCGAGGAATTCCTCAACGCGTGGCCCGGGATCTCGCCGATCCCGGGCCTTCGTCGCCTACGCGAGGTAGACGCGCGCCTCCCACGCTTCCAGGACTGTCGGGACTCCCCGGTCCTCCTCGGGCAGGTCGCGGTTGGCCAGGAGGAGATCCCCGCCGACCTCACGCGCCGCGTCACCGAGGGACGCGGGCTCGGAGGAGAGGTTGACGAGGATAGTTGCCACGGCCTCGCCGAGGGTCCGGCGGTAGGCGAAGACCGCGGGCGAGGGTGTCTCAATGCGCTCAAATGAGCCGGCCACGATGACGGGCAGGCCGTGGCGGATGTCCGCGAGCGCGCGGTAGTAGGCGTACACGGAAGACGGGTCACCGATCTGGGAGGCGGCGTTGATCTCCGTGTAGTTCGGGGTGACGCCGATCCACGGGGTGCCCTCCGTGAAGCCGGCGTTCGGTCCCGCGTCCCACTGGACGGGGGTGCGCGCGTTGTCCCGGCCGGTGAACGCCAGACCCTCCAGGACAGACTCGGGGCTCTCCCCCGCTGCCACCGCCTCGTTGTAGTAGCGCAGGGCCTCGACGTCGCGGTAGTCCTCGATGCCGCCAAAGACGCTGTTCGTCATGCCGAGTTCCTCGCCCTGGTACACGTAGGGCGTCCCGCGCAGCATGTGCAGGGCCGTGGCCAGGGCCGTTGCCGACTCGTAGCGGTGGGCCTCGTCGCCGAAGCGGCTGACGGCGCGCGGCTGGTCGTGATTGTCCAGGTAGAGGCTGTTCCAGCCGAGCTCACCCTGCGCCTCCTGCCAGGCACTCAGGCAATCGGCGAGCTCTCCGGGACGCAGCGGGCGCGGGTGGAACTTCCCCGCTTCGAGGCCGAGGTCAACGTGGTCGAACTGGAACACCATGTCGAGCTCACGCCGGGCCGGGTTCGTGAACAGCAGGACGTTGTCGCGGCGCACGCCGGGACACTCGCCGACCGTCATGGTGCCGCTGCGGCCATCGAACACCTCGCGGCGCATCTCGGCGAGGTATTCGTGCAGGTGGGGGCCTTCGGAGAAGTGCGGGAAGCCCTCGCCCCACGCGCGCCCGGGGTAGACGATGCCGTCGGGCAGGCCCGGGTCCTTCGAGATCAGGTTGATGACGTCCATGCGGAAGCCGTCGACGCCGCGGTCGAGCCACCAGTTCATCATGCGATAGACGGCGGAGCGCACCTCGGGGTTGTCCCAGTTCAGGTCGGGCTGCTTCCTGTGGAACAGGTGCAGGTAGTACTGGCCCGTGGCCTCGTCCCACGCCCAGGCCGAGCCGGAGAAAAAGGACCCCCAGTTGTTGGGCTCAGCCCCGGCCTCGCCGCCCACGAAACCGGGCCGCGGATCGCGCCAGATGTACCAGTCGCGCTTCGGATTCTCCCGCGAGGAGCGCGACTGGGCGAACCACGGATTCTCGTCCGAGGAGTGGTTGACGACCAGGTCCATGACGAGGCGCATGCCCCGCTCATGCACGCCCTCCAACAGGCGGTCGAAGTCGGACAGCGTGCCGAACATCGGGTCGATGTCGTAGTAGTCCGCGATGTCGTAGCCGTTGTCCGCCTGCGGGGAGGCGTAGATCGGCGACAGCCACAGGACGTCCACGCCCAGGGACTTCAGGTAGTCGAGCTTGGAGCGGATGCCCTCGAGGTCGCCGAAGCCGTCGCCGTTGGAGTCCTTGAAGGAGCGCGGGTAGATCTGGTAGACGACCGCGCCCTTCCACCACTCGTCGGGGCCCAGGCCATTGCCTGCGGGGTTCAGCGCATCGTTACAGAAGAACATGGAGCACCTGCCATACATTGAGGTCGGGGAGGGAAACGAGCGCCTGGCCGTCGACGATGCGCACGTCCAGGGGGATGAGGGTCGAGCCCGCGTCGGGATCCGCCGCGCACACCCGCGGCACGCGCCCGAACAGGGGTTTCAGACGCAGCGTACCGCCTCGCAGCGCGATCGCCGGGCGGTGGGGGCCATCCCACACCGTGTCGGACTGACCCACCAGGTTGATGAGGTGGACAACCAGGGCGTCGCCCGCGCGGGTGACGCGCCGCCACACGCAGCCCGGGGCGGCCTCCCAGCACACGGGCGCCGCATCGAAGGACACGTCGATATCCCCGTTGTACTCGCCCACGTACGAGGCCGTCACGTCAACGATCCCGGGGTCTACGAGGATCTCGTCGTTCGCGACGAGGAAGTCGTACCAGTTCGCGAGCATGTCGAGGGTCTCGTCCTCGGCGGGCATGTTGCGCACGTAGTACGGATCGACGAGGAGGCGGCCGTCCTCTCCGGCGAGGAGCTGGGTGGCACCGTGCGAGAAGAGCGTCGCCATCGTCAGACGCGTCGATGCATCGGCCACGTCCCGGGCGGCCGTGTCATAGATGGACTGATAGGCCGCCAGGATGACGGGCTTCCCGCCCGCGACGAGCCGCGCCCTCGTCGCCACCCGAGCCAGGGCCTCGTACGTGGTGACGGGCTCCCAGGGCTCGATGTAGACCGCGTCCTGAGGGGCCGCCGGCGAGGACCACGTGGGGAAATCGTTGACGTTGTTGAACACGAGCGTCGCATCCGGCACCGCCTCGCGCACCCTTCGAATGAGGGTGTCGAAGGAGGCGGCCACGTCGACGATCTCGCCGTCGGGGCGGACCGCCATCTTCGGGTAGCCGTACTGGTCGAGGTGGAAGCCATCGAAGCCGACCTCGCGCGCGGCAGCCGCCACGTCTGCGGCGAAGTGCTCAAGCCAGCGTGGGTGGGCGGGGTCGACGATGCGCAGGAAGTCAGCGAGCGAGTAGGGTTCCCCCGCCGCATCCAGCAGGGCGGCGTCCTCCCACTGCTCCCACTCATCATTGCCGACGCCGTACACGGCCGCGTAGCCGATCGACCGAGTGCCCGCCGCCCGCAGCGCCTCGATAAGAGCGCGCACGGTCGCCAGGGAAATCGGCTGGTCCAGAGCGTCGAGGTATTCCTCTCCCCCGCCCAGCAGGTCGGCGTGCCGATACGCCCAGTCGTAGAACTGGATGCCGGTCAGGTGCAGGCGACGCGCGAAACGGGCCACGGCCTCGACGTCCTTTCCCGGACGAAAGGAGGCGACGAAACCGTAACGCAGTCGATCCGACGCCGACGCGCACACCTGCACGGCGCTCGACGCGCCCGTCGAGGGCTGGGCGACGCCGTACCCGCCGACACTCAGTTCTCCCAGATCGACGAGGCCGGGGCGCCCGCAGCGAACCTCGCGCACCACCTCACCCAGGTGGGTGACGACGAGATCGCCCGGGTGGGATGCCTCGACGAGGATCGCCTGGCCGGGCAGATAAACGGATTGTGTGGGAAGGAGCAAGGGAGTCATCCTTTCACAGCTCCTGCGGTCAGGCCCGCGACGAAGTGACGCTGGAAGATCAGGTACACGACGATGACGGGGAGGATCGCGATGAGGGACGCGGCAAACACGAGACCCCACTGAGTGGAGTTTTGCCCGTGGAACAGCTGAATAGCGATCGGGAGGGTGCGTTTCGTTTCCGTCGAAATGACCGTGAGGGCCCACGCGAACTCATCCCAGGTCGCCAGGAAGGTGAAGATAACGGTCGTCGCCAGCGCCGGCCTGGCCAGCGGCATCGCGAGGCGCCAGTAGCGGCTCCATACGTTCGCGCCATCGACTTCCATGGCTTCGTCGAGCTCGCGCGGGATCCCCTCGAAGAAACTGCGCAGCAGGAACGTGTTGAGCGCCAGGTTTCCCGAAACGTAGAACAGCACAAGGGCCCACAGATTATCGATGAGGTGCAGCTGCTTAGTGAGCACGAACTGCGGGATGATCAACATCATCGAAGGAATCATGAGGCCGAGGAGCAGGGCGCGGAAGAACCACTCCTTGCCCGGAAAGTCGAAGCGCGCGAACGCGTAGGCCATCATCGATGAGAGCCAAACGGCCAGCACCGTCGAGGTCACGGACACAAACGCTGAGTTCAGGACGTAGCGTGAAAAATCCTGCGTCGTCCACGCCTGCACGAAGTTGTCGACCGTGCCCGGGTCGGGGATGAACTTCGGGGGTGTCTCCAGGACGTAGGCCTGCGGCTTGAAGGCCGTCGACACCATGTAGGCGAAGGGCAGGATCATGACGATCGCGCCCACCGTCAGGACGACGAAGCGCAGCGACGTTCCCGCGGCGCGCATGGTCTTGCGTGACGTGCTCATGCTCCCGCCCTCTCGTCGTCACGGTTCAGCACTTTGAGCTGAACAATCGAAATGATGAACACGAGGATCGTCAGGACGACGGCGATCGCCGAGCCATACCCGAAGTTGAGGTCGGAGAACGCCAGGCGGTACATGTAGGTCAGCAGCACCTCGGTCTGGCCGTTGGGGCCGCCCTTCGTCATGAGCAGCACCGACGTGAAGACGTTGAGACCGCCGATCACCAGCATGACGATGACGAAGACGGTGGCCGGCCAGATCGCCGGAACCGTCACGGCCTTGAAGCGCTGCCACCAGTTCGCCCCATCGACGAGGGCGGCCTCCTCCAGCTCCTTCGGCACCCCCTGGAGGGCGGCAAGGAAGATCATCATCGACCAGCCGATCCCCTTCCACACGCCCAGCGCGCAGATCGCGATCATGGCCGTCCAGCGGTTCGACAGCCACGAGGTGTCCCCCGCGCCGAGGTGGGCGCTGCCCAGCATGTAGTTGATGAGCCCCTGGTCGGCAAACAGGTACTTGAAAAGCAGGGACACGACCACCCAGGACGTGACCACGGGCAGGTAGTAGAGCACCCGAAACACGGGCTGGAGGGGCGCCTTCGAGCGCAGCAGCATCGCGACGGCGAGACCGAGGATAATCTGCGGGGGCACCGTCAGAGCCATGTAGATCCCGGAGTTGCCCAGCCCCGTCCAAAAGGATGGGTCGTGGAAGGCCTTGACGTAGTTGTCCAGGCCGACGAAGTCCGAGTTCGAGCCCTTCACGATGTTCCAGTCGTAAAAGCTCATCTGCCCCGAACGCACCATGGGATACAGGACGCACAGGGCGAACAGGATCATGCCCGGGGCCAAGAAGAGGTAGGGGGCCACCGGGTTCCTCCGGGAGGAACGCCGACGCGCCCGAGGGACCACGGCCTCGTGCGCGGTGGGGGTGCTCATGAGTTGTCCTTTCCCGGGCCCAGCCCCGCGCGTGGGGGCCGGGCCCGGTTGCAGGAGCGACGCCGGGTTACTTGGCGGCGCTCAGGAGCGGGTCGATCTGCTGAGCGGCCTTCGTCAGGGCTTCCTTGACGGTCACCTTGCCTTCGAAGGCGGGGGTCAGCTCGGTCTTGAGGATCTCGTCAACCTTCCCGGCGTCCGGGATAGAAAGGCGAGACTTCGCGGTCTTGAGCTGCTCGGAGAAGATCTTGGTGCCCGGCGTCGCCTCGGCCTCCTCGGCCGCGTACTCGGCGACGACCGTCATCTGACCGGCCTTGCTCATCGGCAGCTGGAACTCGCGCGACTGCGTGAACTCGAGGAACTTGTACGAGGCCTCGAGATCCTTGGTCTGTTCCGTGATGACGATGGACTCGCCGCCGACAACCGAGATCGATCCACCCTCGCCGGCGGGAACCTTGGAGTAGTTGGGCTTGAAGTCCGGGTACGAGCCCGCCCAGATCTGATCCATCCACGGGCCGTCGAGGATCGTCGCGTACTCGCCGTTCGGCATGCCGTCCTGGGTCTTGGTCGCGCCCTCGTTGCCGATGATCGCGTTGGGGATCTGCCCCTGCTGGTACAGGTCGACGAGGAACTGGACGCCGGCCACGGACTTATCGGAGTCCAGGTAGCCCGATGCCTTGGTCTGGTCGGGGTCGGAAATGTCGCCGCCCGCGCTCCAGATCCACGGCATGATGTTCCACTGCGAGATGTCCCCGTCGGCGAAGGCGTAGACCGAACCGCCCGCGTCCTTCGCCTTGGTGGCGAGGTCCTTGAGCTCCTCGAAGGTCGCGGGGGCCTTGTCGACGCCGAGCTTGGCGAGGGCATCGGGGTTGGAGATGAGCACGCGCGTGTTCGTGTCCAGGGGCAGGCCGTAGTGGTGACCGTTGTACAGGGTCGTGCCGAGCAAGCCCGGGTAGACCTTGGACGCCAAGGCCTCGTAGTTCGGCATGTTACCGTCGAGCTGCTTGAGGACACCCAGCTTGGCGAACTGCGCGTTCCAACCGAGATCGGTACGGATCAGGTCGGGCAGCTCCCCGGCAGCGGCTCCGGTCGTGAGCTTCTGCTTGAGGCCGTCGTAGGGCATATCGACGTACTTGATGGTGATTCCCGGATTCGCCTTCTCGAAGGCGGGGATGATTTCTTTCTCCAGCGCGTCCTTCTGGGCGCTGTTGGAGCCTGCGCCGTACGTGCCCCACAGGGTGAGTTCGACGGTCGAGGAGCCGGATCCGGATCCGGAAGACGATGACTGGTCGGCTGTATTGCCGCCACAGGCTGCAAGCATCGAGGCCGCAGCGAAAAGGGTGACACCGACGGTAAGGAGACGCTTCTGCTTCATTGCACTGTGCACTTTCTCGTGATCGCGGCCACCATTGGCCGCTTGCCACTAATTTCACCACGCAAAATTAGTGTTGTCAATAAGCTAGTGAAAATTGAAATTTACATGTAATCTTTCTTTCACCAGAAAGGAATGGTCATGACCTGGCAGCCCAAAGACGAGCTCGCTTCCGCGGTCGCTCTCGAAGTCCTCATCCACGGCCCGCTCGGTCGCGCTGAGCTGGCGCGACGCCTCGGCCTGGCCCCCGCGACGCTGACGCGCATCTCAACGGAGCTCATCGCTTCCGGCCTCCTCGCCGAGGTCCCCGAGGCCACTCAGCGCACCTCCGGCCGCCCCACAATCCCCCTCGACGTCGTCCCCTCCTCGCACTATTTCCTCGGCATCAAGCTGACGGACAGCGCCCTCGACGCTACCGTCATCGACCTGAAGGCGACGCCTCGCGACTCCTACCGCGTCCCCCTCGAATCCCTCACCCCCGTCCGCGTCGTCCGAGCGATCGCCGACCTCGCACACCGGGCACACTCCTCCTACCACCTCGACGCGATCGGCATCGCCGTCGGCGGCATCGTCAACGGCGACGGCACCGTCGAGTCGGCCCCCTTCCTCAAGTGGCGCGACGTTCCCCTCGCCTCCCTCGTCTCCGAGGCCGCCCACCTGCCGACTTTCGTCGCGAACGACCTGTCCGCCTACACGCAGATCCAGCACTGGTTCGGGTCGGGCACCGGACATTCCAACTTCGCGGTTATCACGGTCGGCGTGGGCGTGGGGTACGGGTGCGTCGCCAACGGGGCGCGCCTGGAGAACGAGGACTCGGGCATCGGCCTCATCGGCCACTGGCCTTTGGATCCACTCGGGCCGATCTGCTCCCAGGGACACCGGGGCTGCGCCGAGGCCATGCTGACGACCCCCGCGATCTGCCGGGACGCGTCGGCTGCGCTCGGACACCCGCTCGAGTGGAGCGACGTCATCGCACTCGCCTCCGACAAACACCCCGCGGTGAGGGCGATTTTGGCGACCTCGGGGCGCGCCCTCGGCAGGCTCATCGGCCTGGTCGCGTCACTGACCGCTCCGGAACTGGTGATCATCGGCGGCGAAGGTGTCGCACTCGCGTCTCTAAGCGGCGAAGCCCTGCGGGCCGGCATCGCGGAGGTGCGCGACCCGCGCGCCTCATCGATTCGCATCACACTCTCCGACGGCTCCAACGAGGCTTGGTCGCGCGGTGCCGGCGTCATCGCCCTGCAGGGCTTCATCGCATCCCGAGCCGCGTAGGGCGAACCCTTGCGGTGCTGCGTCGGTGCTGCCAGGTAGACCCGGGCGAGCCTGTCCCCCGACTGGCAGCCCCTTCACGCTACCGTCCCGACCGTTGCAAAGCCGCCCCCACCAGCTATCCTGGCACTTCGCCTCACCAGCCATCCTGACGCTTCACCACGCTCACCGGAATCACTTCCACAATCTCGCATGCAATTCCCGCAGAGCTCGCATCCACAAGTAGCCAAAAACGGCAGAGTTTCAACGATCTGAGTTCAACATTTGAAATGCCTTGAAGGGAATTGCATGCGAAATTTCTCCCCGGCTGATGAGAGGCAGCCGCAAGGACTGCCGACATGCATACGCACGCTCACCATGAGGGCCTGCAGCGGCACTTCCGCGAAAAAGTTCGCCCAGCACGGGGCATCCAGTGGCTCTCCCGCGAAAAAGCTCGCCCAACGCGCCTGAAAACAGCGTTTTTCTGCCATTTTGGGCTCGCAGGGCGAACTTTTTCGCGCTCGCAGCCACGCAAGGCCGAGCAGGGCGAACTTTTTCGCGCACAGCACGCGACGACGGGGCGACTTTGAAACCGGCAACACCTTTGCAGGCCACGCTGCGCGTCCCATTGAAACCGGCAACACCTTTGCAGGGTCGAAATGGCGCAAAATGGCCTTTCAGCGCTCGCAAAGGCGATGGCGGTTTCATTCCGCTGCAAGGAAGTGCTAGCAAAGGTGCTGTCGGTTTCATAGCGAGGTACGAACACGCCAGCTATGGCACCACCGGGCACACCCACAACACACGGTGAGACCGCGAAAGACACAGCAGTCCTGTATGCGTTGGTGTGGGACACAAGAATCAGCAAACCCCAGAAAAGTTGCACGTAATTCGTTTGAAGGAAGTTTCAACAAACGCTGAAAACGTTGCAATTCCAACGAGACGCATTCAAGATTTGAAACAGTCACAGGGGAATTACGTGCGAAATTTGTGAGTGCTGGCTGCGACGCCCGTGGGCGACTGATCCTGGCCGGGCACACCAGAACCACAGGCGCCACCAGTGAGGAGGCGCCGGAGGGATCTGCCGCCGTGCCGGTGGGCGGTGGCGGGGCCTGGCCGGGCACACCAGAACCACAGGCACCGCCGGTGTGGAGGGCACCGGAGGGACCGGAGGGCACGGGCGGGCTTCGAGGCGCGGCGCCGAACGAAGTGAGGACGCCTAGCCTCGCGGGCGGCCGGACCCTCGGGCGCCCGAAACACCAGCGGCACCACAAGCACAGACACGACAAAGCGGGCCGGAACCCCTCGGTTCCGGCCCGCCCTCAATGCTCAGTGGCGATCAGCGTACGACGCGCGTCAGTAGTGCACGACCACCGTGTCGCCCATGTCGGTCCAGTCGTAGATGAACTTCGCCGCATCGACGGGCATATTCACGCAGCCGTGGGAGCCGCCGTAACCGCTCCAGCCGAAGGAGGAACGCCAGGGGGCACCGTGCATCGCGTAGGAGCCGGTGAAGTAGGTGACCCACGGGACGCCTTCGGTCTCATACTTGGTGCCGTCGGCGTTCTCACCGCGCATGGTCTGCACGTCGTACTTGAGGTACACGTGGAAGGTGCCGGTGACGGTCGGGGTATCGGGGGCGCCGGGGACCATGTAGAAGGGGCCACCGGCGACCTTGCCGCCGACATAGGCGGTGACGGAAGCGTCGGAAAGGTTGATATCGACCCACTTCTCGCCTTCGGCAGCCTGGTAAACCAGGTTTTCGGTGCCTTCGGCGACCTGCTTGGTCTCGGAGCCGGGCTCGACGTCGTCGTAGTGGAACAGGCCCTCGTACGCCTTGCCGTCGGTCATGGCGGCGACGACATCCTTGGTGATCTGCTCGGTGTTGTTGGTCTTGAGGCCCTTCTTGCCTTCGCGGGCGACGGTCAGGACGTTGCCTTCGGAGTCGACGTTGTCGACGCGGTTCTCGGGCTTGACGTCGGTCTTGGCGGCCAGGGCGTTGACCCAGTCGGCGACCTTGACGGTGCTGATGGACGGGTCGTCCAGGCTGCCGTCATCCTTGGTGAGGAATTCGACCCACTTGACCTTGTCGGAGCGCTCGGCGGAGAAGGTGTCGATGCCGTCGGAGATTTCGATGTTCGTCTCGAGGAGGGCGTTGGCCTTCTCGGCGACAGCCTCGGCGTTCTCGGTGGTGATGGTGGGTTCCATCTGGCGCACGCTCACGTCCTGGGTGACGGAGGTGAGGGTGGTGCCCGCCTGCTTGACGGCGGAGGCGACGTCCTCGGTGGATACGCCGTTACCGTTCTGCGCGGGGGTGACGGTGAAGGATTCGCCGTCCTCGGCAACAACAACCGCAGCGTCCTTCATTTCCGAGGTGAGGGTCGAGTTCGCGGTCGCGGCGAGTTTCTTAATGGACTCTTCGCTGACGGTGACGACGGGCTCGACGTTACGCTCGGAGAAGAGGGCGCTGACGAACGCGGGAAGGGACGTGGACCCCTTCATGGCGGCGTCGGCGGTCTCGTCGGCCTCGACCGTGATACCTGCTTCGTTGAGCGAGGCCTCGGTGGTCTTGCCTTCGACGGTGAGCGTGACGGTCGCGGCGTCGGCGCGCTCGTTGACGGCGGCGATCACCTGGTCGCGAGTCATGCCCGCGACGGGTGTGCCAGCGACGGTCGTGCCCGGCAGGGCACGCCCGGAGTAGTTGGCCGCATACACGATGCCGGCACAGACGACGAGGAGGACGAGGGCGCTCACGACGCCGATCGCCCATCTAGCTTTCAGGGATAGTTTTTTGAGCATCGTTTCCTATCGTATAACCTCATGCATGCCCGCGCGGAAATTCCGTTGAATTTTCAGCTGCGTTATCTGCCACAAGGAATTGGGCGCATTTTAGCCATTTCGACCGACAAACGTGATTATTGCCGCGAGGGCCCTCACCACCTGCGAGAACGCAAGAGCTTATCCTGGTTGTATATGCGTTCGCCGTCGACTTTGGGAGGCTCATCATGACTGCGCCGCGACTTCTTGTTGTGCCCGGAGGCACCGCTATCGGTGCGGTTGCTCTGGCGAATGCGTCGATTCATAAGCTCGTGGAGCTCTACGAGGAGCGCCAGGCGGATCCGAATCATCCGGCGCCGCACACGGTCGTCGTCCTGCGCGCCCCGGAGGATGTACCCCCGGCGACGCTGCGCGGTTCTTCGGTGACTCCCGAGGAGGCTTTCCCGGAGGAGCGCTACCCCGGCCTCGCCGAGGCGATCAACGCGGACCCACATTTCTTTGACGGCATTGACCTGGTTGTCCCGACGTCGGGGTCGAGCGCGGGCACCCCCCGCCTCGTTGGACTGTCGATCGAGGCGCTCATGGCCTCGGCGAAGGCGACCGAGCTGGCCCTGGATGGCCCGGGCCGTTGGATCCTGGCACTGCCTGCGCATCACATCGCGGGCGCGATGGTCCTACTGCGCGCGGCGGTCGCGGAGACGAACCCGCAGATCGTTGACACGTCCGAGGGCTTCGACCCCCGCGCTCTCCTGCCCGCGATTCAGGGTGCCACGCAGGACGACATGCCCGGCTACCTGTCGCTCGTGCCGACCCAGCTCGCCCAGTGCCTCGACGCCGGCGAGGAGATCGTGGGTCCGATGCGCTCGCTGGCAGCGATCCTCGTGGGCGGGGCCGCGACGAACCAGCAGTTGCTCGCACGCGCCACCGAGGCCGGCCTGAAGGTGCGCCTCACCTACGGCATGACGGAGACGGCGGGCGGCTGCGTCTACGACGGCAAGCCCTTGCCGGGCACGTCGGTGCGCGCGGTGGATTGGGACGGGCGTACGCGTCTGGCGATCCACGGCCCGACGCTCATGACTCGCTACCTGGACGCGGAGAGCCCCTTCTTCGACGAGGGCGGCCACCGTTGGCTGCTCACCGGGGACCTGGGCATTATCCGGGCTTCGGGGACGGTGGAGGTGCGCGGCCGCGCGGATGACGTGATCGTCTCGGGCGGCCTGTCGATCGCACCGGGTCCGGTGCGCCGCGCAGTGCGTTCGTTCGACGGCATTTCGGACGCGTGGATTCTGGGCACTCCGGACGAGAAGTGGGGCCACGTCGTGACCGCGCTCGCGGTTGTCGATCAGATGCCGTCGGATTCGCTGGAGATGGCGGAGCTCGGCTCGGCGATCCGCGAGCACACGGCGGCGCACATCGGGCGCGCGCAGGCGCCTCGCCGGGTTGTGGCCGTCGAGGCCCTCCCCTACCTGGGCTTCGACAAGATCGACCGTGCCGCCGCCACGCAGGCTGCGGCCGAGGCCTCGGGCACCGAGCGGGAGTGGGTGCGCTAACCCGCTGCCCGGACCCGCGCCCGCTCCAACTACACTGGTGGGCATGGCTTCCGTTTCTGACTGGATTGAAGGCGCACGCCTGCGCACCCTCCCTGCCGCCGCCGCACCCGTGATCGTGGGTTCTGCGGCCGCGCACTACCTGGGAGGTTTCAGCGCGGTGCGCGCTGCCCTGGCGCTGCTGGTGGCGCTGGCTCTGCAGGTGGGGGTCAATTACGCGAACGACTATTCGGATGGCATTCGCGGCACGGACGACAACCGCAAGGGACCCGCGCGCCTGACGGGCGGCGGCCTCGCCAAGCCGAAGACGGTCCTGGCGGCCGCGCTCGGTTCGTTCGCGGTGGCCGGCGTGACAGGCCTCGCCCTGGTTGCCGTGTCGGGCACATGGTGGCTGATCGCTGCGGGCGCTGCGGCGGTCGTGGCCGCATGGTTCTACACGGGCGGCAAACACCCCTACGCATACATGGGCATCGGCCTGTCGGAGCTCATGGTGTTCGTATTCTTTGGCCTGCTGGCGTGCGTGGGAACGACGTGGACGCAGGTGCAGTCGGCCCCGTGGTGGCTGTGGATGAGCGCGTCGGCGCTGGGCCTGCTGTCGGTGGCGCTGCTGATGGCCAATAACATTCGAGATATTCCGACGGACCGCGAATCGGGCAAGATGACGGCGGCCGTCCGCCTGGGCGACCGGGCGTCGCGCTGGGTGTTCGCGGCGTGTGCGTGGCTTCCGGTCGCGATGATCGTGGCCCTCGGCGCTGCGGTCGGTTTGCACCCGCTGGCGACGTGCGCGCTGGGCGTGGGCGCGGCCGCCTGGGCGGTCGGCGTGAGCCTGCCGGTCCTCACCGGCGCCTCGGGCCGCGAGCTCATCACGGTCCTGCGCAACACGGGGTTCTTCACCCTGGCGTGGGCGCTGCTGGCCGCCCTCGCGCTGCTCCTGTCCTAGGAACGAGGCCGGGGCAGCTCACGCTCACAAGTCCTCCCCAAGTGGCGAAAAACGACCACCTGTCAGATAGGATGATCTACAGCACTACTCACCGTTTCAGCGGAGACCACGATGAGCAATGATTCCTACACGCCGGGCGCGCACGCCCCGATGGGCACGGACGCCCCGGGTTCGGTGATGAAGCCGTGAACTGGACAGACATTCAGCAATGGGAATCCGCACCGCTGCAGACGTACGCAGTGGAGTGCGAAAACAAGCAGCGCCCCCTTCAGACCGAAGGTGACAACCTCGCTGCAGACCTCGAGAGTCTGTCGGGGAGCGGGCACACCGTCCAGGCGGCTCGCAGCTCGCTCCGTCAGCAAATCTCCTCGATCGAGCGGCAGGTGAATCATCTCATCAGCACGGCTGAGATCTGCAGCGCGGGCGCAAATGGGATCGACAAGCTTCGCGCGAATATCGACGACGCACTCCAGCTGGCCAACACGTGGGGCATGTCTATTGACGCGAGCGGGAACGTGTCGATGGATGCCGCCCAGATGGAGAGTCTCCGCAAGGCCGGAAAGAACATCTTCGAGATCACGGGCGCGGTCAACACTGCTCAGGAGCGTGTCAACACTGCCCTCAAGCAGGCCCAGGAGCTCGTCGATTCTCTCTCACAGAAGCTAGCGTCCCTTGAGACGGGAGCTTTCGATAACAACGTGCACTACTCCGCGACGGTCAAGAGCCGCCCCACGTTACCTCCCGCGGATGCATCGCCACAGGAAAATGCAGCCTGGTGGAATTCCCTGTCGGAAGAGGACAAGCAGTGGATGATCCGCGAGCACCCCGACGTCATCGGCAACCTTGAGGGCGTCGACTACACGTCGCGCAACCAGGCGAACCGGATCATGCTGCCTCGCCTCAAGGAACAGGCCGAGGCAGACCTTCAAAAGTTCTACGATGACAATGGACCGTATATCGAGCCAGCTCTGCGCTCTGAACGAGACCGCCTGAAGAACCGAATTAAAGCTCTCGAGCAAATCGAAGCAACTTTGAACAGGGAGAACACGGAGAATCCGCCGGTCCCACGCTACCTGATGCAGCTGGATGCCTCCGGACCCAACATCCTCGCCGCCGTCTCGCAGAATAATCCGGACGATGCCGATCACATCGGCGTCATCGTTCCCGGCATGACGACGAGCGTTGCTGGCTCTCTCGGGGAATACGACAATCACGCTAAGGTCATGCGTGAGGCGGCAGAAGAAGCAGCAGGACCCGGACAAAAGGTCGCGATGGTCGAGTTCTTCGGCTACGACGCTCCCCCAGGTCTCATCGAAGCATCGAACACGGTCTTGGCTAACAAGGGTGCTCCCAAGCTCGCCAGCTTCCTCAACGGCATCGACGCGGCGCGCGAGCACGGCGCTGGCGATGCTCATATCACTGTCGCCTCCCACTCCTATGGTTCAACCACGGCGGGCATCGCCGCGACCCTGGTGAATGATGGAGTCATCGACGACCTGGTGCAATTCGGCTCGCCTGGCTCGGGCGTTCAGGACGTGGCTGAGTTCCATGTCCCCGAAGGACACACCTACGTCAGCGCCGCCACATATATAAACGATCTCGTGCAGGGCGTGGGCCCAGATGACTTTTTCGGAAAGAACCCGACCAAAATGCCGGGCTATAAGCACCTCTCCGGAGATACCGTCTCAACTTCCTCGATGCCTTTCTTTCAAAAACACAGCTCGTACTTCAAAGAAGGCACCCAAGCAAACCGCGATATCGCGAGCGTCATCGGAGGCAATCCTCCCTCATGAGAAAACTCTTCGCTGCCCTTCTCACACTTTTTTCAGTTATCGCCTGTGCCGCATGCGCACCGTTTTTTGGAGGATCCATGAGCCCGTTCAGCCCCCAGGTCAAGTCCGTCGAGTCCTTCCAGCGCGACATCGAGCCCGCGATCATCGCCGCGCGCAACGAGCTCGTTACCGCCGAGAACTTCATGGCATATAAGAACGGCTACTCAATCGACCATTACACGCGAGATAACAACACCCTCTACGCTTTCCATTCGCGCATGTTCTTCTTCACCGAGCTGGACACAGACCACATCCGCGACACCTACAACAAACACCTCCTCCCCCTCGGATTTGAACTATCCGAGAAACGCTGGACATCCAACGGAGTCGAGATCGTGAACTTCCTGTGGGTCAACGACGAATACCAGGCAGTCGTGTCGTCGACAACACGACTCGGAGAGCAAACCGGCACACACTACTACACCCAGGACACCCCCTCGGACGGGTCCACTGGCAACCCGCCGCAGATGATCGACCAGCCCGGACGCATCCCCGACTGGTTCGACCCCAACCTCCCGCCCGCAGGACAGGGATGACACAACAAACAGCAGCACGCCGAGGAGCGCGACCACTCGCACTCCTCGCCTGCGCCCTCCTGGCGCTGTGCACGGCCTCGTGCGCAGTACTGTACGGGGGCAGTCCCGGTGAGAACCCCTCGAATGCGGAGACCAGGCAAAAGGCGCAGAAGATGCACTCGATTGAGGATTTCCAACGGGATATCGAGCCAACAATTATTGATGCGCGCAACAAGTTCATCAACGGCCGCAATATCCGCGAATACAGTTCAGAGGACCATATCCAAGGCGCTGACTACGAGGGTACGACCCTGTACACCCTCGGTTCCGCGCAGTACTTCTACGAGGAGCGCGACGTCGACAAAGTCCGGTCGATCCTCAACGACCACCTCACCCCTCTCGGATTTACGATGCGGGAGAAGCTGGAGAAGGGAGATCACGGCACAGCGATAACGATGGTCTGGTATCACGAAGAATACGGAGCGACCGTCAGCGTCCTTATCGCCGATGAGGGCAACAGCGAAACCCACTACGGGACGGAGCCATTGAGGAGTGACGGCTCCACCAAGGATCCAGAACGCCTTCTTTTCCAAACCGCTCGTATGCCTGCGGGCTTCGATCCGGGAGTCATCCCGAAGAAGTAACACTCAGCGTACCGACCTCCCAGGACTACTCGCGGGGTGAGCTCGGGCCGCCATGAGCTGCGGCGCCGCCCCTCCTCGGGCCTCAGCGCCCGCGGCGGTACAGGTATTCGTGCAGCCAGTCGCCCGCAATGCCGGTCGCTGCTGCGACGACGCAGACGAGGGCGATGGCCCGGAAGGCCCCCGAGGCGAGCATCGGCGTGAACACGCCGATGCCGATTGCGGCGCTGCCCTGCATGGCGAGGTCGTTCATGGCGACGGCGCGCCCGTTCTGCCCCGGAGCGACGGTCGCGAACACGGTGTCGTAGATGGGCGTGAACAGGGCGCCGAAGCCGGCGTAGATGAAGCACATGGCGGCGGTGATGACCCACGGCCCCATGCTCATGCACAGCGCGAGGAGGGCGGTGCCCGTCAGGATCAGGCTGACGCACGCGCGCACGGTCCGCCCGCGCCCGATGCGAGCCATGACGGCGCCCGATGTCATGGCGGTGGCCAGGGCGACGCAGTAGGCGGGCAGGAGCCGCACGGACACTTGGGCGGGCGTGAGCCCGTAGTTGGCGGCGCCGATGCCGTTCATGAGGGGCGCGACCGTGAAGTTCATGCAGTAGACGATCAGGATGAGGCTAATCGAGCGCGCCCACGGCACATTCGTGAAGAAGGAGCGCGTGATGAAGGGGGCGCGCGCACGCCCGATGTAGCGCCAGAAGATGACGCCGCCGAGGATGAGGCCCGCGATGAGCCACCAGTGCGGGTTCGCGGCGACCAGGGTGAGCAGCAGGGCCAGGGAGGAGAAGATCGCGAGGCCCACGACGTCGACGCGCCCGGCGCGGGTGCGCGCGGGGACTCGGCGCCCCATGATCGGCAGGCAGGCCAGGCCGGCCAGGGGGATGAGGAGGAGCAGAGCCCAGTTGATGTCGGCGAGGATGCCGCCGGACAGCATTCCGATAGCAGTGCCGCCCTGGAAGGCGGCGCACATGAGGCCAACGTAGAGGCCTCGTTTCTTCGGGTCACGGATGGCGGTCGCCAGGATCATGTACGCGGAGGCGGCCGCCTGGTATCCGAGGGTTTGGAGCGCTCGGGCGACGATGATGCCGACCAGGGACGAGGAGAAGGCGAAGCCGAGCAGGGAACCCACGACGATGAGGCCAACGCCCACGTCGACGATGCGCCGCAGCGGAATAAAGTCGCCGAGGGTTCCGTACAGGAAGCAGGCGACGCCGAGGACGATGCCGGGAATCGCCGTGATCAGGCCGGAGGCGTCCCCCGCTCCGATGTCCTGGGCGACGCGCAGGTAGACCAGGTTAAACCCCTGGAGGGAGACGGTCCCGAGAGCGTAGATGCCGAGAAGCGGCAGGAGCACGCGTGCGGGTCCGTCCGCGTATTCGCCGTCCGTGGCGACGGTGCGCATGTTAATCGCGGGGGCCGAGGCCGCCCCTCGGATGACCTGCGAGGGGACGGTGGCGACGCGGCAGGTGGGGCCCGCCGCCCGCGATGAGATGAAGAACCGAAGCGTGCGCACGGCGCTTAGTTCACCACAAATCAAACATTTAGTACTATTACAGGAAACTAGTGCTCGAATGAAGCTGCACTTAATCCAAGAGGGGCGAACAGACGCGGAGCGTATACCGACACGTAAGTGTCCAAACCCACAACGTGGCGCCCCTGACATGGCACAATGAATCATCCCTCGCAAAGGAGCACCATGTCTCGCGTCATCGTTGTCGGTTCCATCAACCAGGACGTCACGGTCACCGTCGACCGATTCCCCAGCCCCGGCGAAACACTTTCGGGCACCTCGCTCACCTACGGCCTCGGCGGCAAGGGCGCGAACCAGGCCGCCGCGGCCGCACATTCGGGGGTTCCCGTCTTCTTCGTGGGCGCGGCCGGCGCGGATCCCTCGGGCCAGCGCCTGCGCGCGGAACTAGCGTCTCACGGCGTGGACGTCACACACCTGCGCGAGATCAACGGCCCTTCCGGGACCGCGCTCATCACGGTCGCTTCCTCGGGTGAGAACACGATCATCCTCGACGCCGGGGCCAACGCGACCGTGACCGTCGAGCCCGCCAAGGCCTCGTTGTTCCCCGCCCCCGCCGACATAGTCGTCCTGCAAGCCGAAGTCCCCGAGGCCGCCAACGCAGAAGCCCTCACGTGGGCGCACTCGTTTGGCGCGCGCGTCCTGCTCAACCTGGCCCCCGCGCGCCCCACCGACGCCACATTCATGGCGCGCGTCGACGTTCTCGTCGTCAACGAGACGGAGGCAGGCCTGACGCTTGGCATGCCCGCCCCCGCCAGCCCCACCGAGGCGATCGGCGTCGCGCGGGCGCTGCGAGGCCTCGGCCCCAAGCACGTCATGGTCACCCTGGGCGCAGATGGGGCTGCGTGGGCGTCGGGCAGCGAGGCCGGGCACTGCCCCGCCCTCACCCTCGGCGAGGCCGTGGACACCACGGGGGCCGGGGACGCGTGCGTGGGCGCGCTGGCCGCCGCTATGGCCCTCGGCAAGCCCTTCACCGAAGCCGTGTCCGACGGCATCCGCGCCGGATCGACGGCGGTCCTCGCGCCGGGTGCCGCCCCCTCGTACGCGACGCTCCCCCGCGTTACGCGCGCCTGAACGCCGCGCGGCTCCCCCGATTGCTCCCGGAGTGAACGCGCCAGCGTGAGACGGCCCACGCCCCTATGCTAGGGGCATGGTCAGAATCGCCTTCGTCGTCGCAATGCTCGCAGTCACCATCTACGCTGCCGCCGACTGGCACCGCACGCCCGAAGACGAGATGCCCGGAAAGATCGCCAAGCCCATCTGGCTCATGATCATCCTCTTCACCGCGACGATCGCCGCCATCGGCCCCATCGCATGGCTCGTGTTGCGTTGGGTATCGCGCGCGGAAAAGAAGCAGACCCAAGCGCCCAAGGCCCCCACGCGTCCTTCCGCCCCCGACGACGATCCGGAGTTCCTGTTCCGCCTCGAGCGCGACATCCAACGCAAGCGCCGCGAGGACGAGCGCCGCGCACAGGAACAGCGCAAGAGCACCGAGGATGAGGGGACCGACCCCGCCGAGGATTCCGGCGACGAGGCCAGCTGAGGGGCGTTCACACCGCACGCCTCGGGCACTGCCCCGTCGCGGCGCGGCCGCCCGGCGGGCAGGCTCAGCGGCGCAGGTCCGCCTGCGAATCACCCGGTGTCATATCCTTCGCCATCGCGACGAGGTCCGCCGCGGGCTCCGCGTAGGAGGTGCCCACCAGCGTCGCACCCGAGAAGATAAACGACGTGATCGACGCGAGCGCACAGTGGCGCGACTTCGGCGCGTGCGCCAGCGGCTGGCCGTTCACGAAGCGCGTCAGCGTCACGATCGGATTCTGGTGGGACACGACGAGTGCCTCGCGTCCCCGGGCCTCGCGCAGCGCCGAGGAGAGGGCCGCGCTCATACGTGACGCGATATCCCGATAGGGCTCGCCCCACGAGGGGCGCAGCGGATTGCAGTAGTACTTGTAGTACTTCGGGTTCGCCAGCATCGCGCGGTTGGTATTCACCGGCAGACCCTCGAAGACGTTGTCCGACTCAATGAGGCGCGGATCCGACTGGATACTCAGGTCGTACGCGGCCGCCGTCGGAGCCGCCGTCAGCTGCGCACGCAGCAGCGGCGACGAAATCACGCGCGCAATATCCGCACCCGAATCCACCAGATACTCTGCGGCGCGGGCAGCCATCGCATGCCCCAGCTCCGTCAGCCCAAAACCGGGCAGCCGCCCGTACAAAACACCGTCGGGATTGTCCACCTCGCCGTGGCGCATAACGTGAATAATGGTGCGGTCCATGACACCCAAGTATAGGGCCCCGAATACACGAGAGGCCCGACCAATTGGCCGGGCCTCCGCTCGCTCACTTCTTGTTGCGACGCTGGTGACGCGTCTTGCGCAGGAGCTTGCGGTGCTTCTTCTTCGCCATGCGCTTGCGGCGCTTCTTGATGACGGAGCCCATGGGGTTCCTCCCTCGTAGTGTGTGCGGCAGAGGTACTACCGCTGATGGATGATGGGTGCCCGAGCCGGGCACATCGTGCCTATACTACCCGCCAATGACGCGAGCCTGGTCACCAGAGTGATCCGCCATACCGGCCTGGATCATCTGGGCGACCGCGGCCTCCGGGACTCGGAAGCTCTTTCCGACGCGAATCGCGGGCATTTCGCCACTGTGAATCAAGCGGTACACAGTCATCTTAGAGACGCGCATGATGTCCGCCACTTCCGTGACAGTCATAAAGCGCGGCGCCGACTGCTGTTCCATTAATGACTCCCAGATATGCTCGCGAGGCGCGCTAAACCCGATTCGTTCACCGCTTACGTAGCCTCACGAAATATACTACTGCCCAACCACATAGAAACTGCAACTTTGTCCACTTTTGTTGCAGAGTCGTTAAGGAGCATCAATGGCACCGGCACGCAAGGGTCGTCAGCAGCGAGGGAAGACACTTCGCTTACGTCCCAAACCCGGCGCCACCCGCTCCCTGATGCGCGGACACGCCACGGCCTCGTCCCCCGTGCTCTCCGAGGAACCGCTGAGCCCTCAGCCCTCCCCCGTCGTACGACGTGTCCCCGAAGGCCCCCAGAGCCCGCACGGCGAGGTACCCACCACAACCGTGCAGCGCGTGCGCGCATGGCTGTCCAAGCAGGCCCGCTATTCACCTGCACGCCTCGCTCTGGGCACATTCGCGCTCATCATCGCTATCATCACGGCGCTCCTGATGTTGCCAATCTCCTCCTCGTCCGACACGCCCGCCCCCTTCGTCGACGTTCTCTTCACCGCCGTGTCCGCCGTCTGCGTCACCGGCCTGACCACCGTCGACACCGCGACCTACTGGTCCCCCTTCGGGCAGGCAGTCATCGCAGCCGGCATCGTCGTCGGCGGCCTAGGCGTCATGACCCTCGCGTCGATCCTCGGATTCGCCGTCTCGCGCCACCTCGGCCTCACCCAGCGCATGCTCGCCACGCAGGAAACCGGCACCGGTGCCATGGGTCAAATCTCCCTCCTCCTCAAAGCCGTCATCGCGACATCGCTGACCATGCAGGCCCTCCTAGCCGCCATGTTCCTCCCGCGCTTCCTGTCGATGGGCATCGACCCCGTGCGCGCTGTGTGGGACGCCGTCTTCATGGCGATCTCCGTGTTCAACAATGCGGGCTTCGTCATCCTGCCCGAAGGCCTCTCCCCCCACGTCACCGACTGGTGGATGCTCATCCCCATTATCCTGGGCACCACCGTGGGAGCCATCGGCTTCCCCGTCATCATGGACGTCGCCAAGAACCTGCGCACACCCCGGCGCTGGCGGCTCCACACCAAACTCACCCTGTCGACCTACCTGATTCTCGCGTTCGTGGGCGCCCTCGCCCTCGCGCTCACCGAGTGGAACAACCCCGCGACCCTGGGCGCGATCGACACTCCCTCCAAGATCCTCAACGCCATGCTCGCCGGCGTGAACTCCCGCTCATCCGGCCTGTCCGCCCTCGACGTTGGCGCCATGCAGCCCCAGACCCACTTCATGCAGGACATCCTCATGATGATCGGCGGCGGCTCCGCATCCACTGCGGGCGGCGTGAAGGTCACAACGTTTGCCGTTCTCGTCTTGGCCGTCATCGCTGAGGCGCGAGGCGACCGCGACATCGAGACCTTCGGGCGCCGAATCCCCACGAGCGCCGTCCGACTGGCGGTTGCCGTGTCACTGCTGGGCCTGGCGCTCGTGGCCGTATCCGTCGTTCTCCTGCTGTCAATGACGCACTATTCCCTCGACATCATCCTGTTCGAAACCGCCTCCGCGTTCGCGACCGTGGGCCTGTCCACCGGCATCACCCCGATCTTGCCCGTCGGCGCCAAGTACGTGCTGATTTTCCTCATGTTCGCTGGACGCACCGGCTCCATGACGGTGGCCGCAGCCCTCGCACTGCGCGAGCGTTCCCGCGTCATCCGCATGCCGGAGGAACGGCCGATCATCGGCTGATCGCTGGGGGCGGCTGGGCGGTCACGACGTGAGGCCGGCTCGCTGGGCGGTTCGCTGGGCGGCGCTAACGCGCGACAAAGTTCACCCAACAGCGACCTCATTTTGGCAAAACCGCGAAAAAGTTCGCCCAATAGCGGCCTCATTTTGGCAAAACCGCGAAAAAACTCGCCCAGCAAGCCCAAAAACACCAAAAATCGGCCACTTTTGCCGAGCAGGGCGAACTTTTTCGCGCTTCCCAATCCGCTTCACCCCGCAGGGCGAACTTTTTCGCGCAGATCCAACACGCAACAACCAATCCACGCGCGTCTCCGGCCCGGCATGCACACATGAAAGCACCTGCATTGTCCCACCCCGCCCAAACCGCGACAAAGTTCGCCCGGCGTGCCCCCATTCGGCGCCCCGCGCGAAAAAGTTCGCCCAACAACGCCCCCGTGGCCTCCCGGCGCGCACACATAAAACCACCTGCATTGTCCCACCCTGCCCAAACCGCGAAAAAGTTCGCCCAACAACACCTCCGTGGCCTCCCGGCGCGAAAAAGTTCGCCCAACAACACCCTCATCTTGGCCATACCGCGAAAAAACTCTCCCAGCGAGCTCAAAAACACCGAAAACCGACCATTTTTGCCGAGCAGGGCGAACTTTTTCGCGCTTCCCGATCGGAATCACCCCGCAGGGCGAACTTTTTCGCGCTTCCCCAACACGCAACGAGCAATCCACGCGCACCACCGGCCCGGCGCGCACAAGAAAGCACGCACAAGAAAGCACACGAGACAAAGCACCCACGACAAGGCACGTATACCTCCGCAACCGGAAGGGAACTGCTCGTCGTCCACAGGTCACTTCTCCCGCTCGTAGTTATCCACAGGCTCACGCGGAAGGCTTGAATCGTACCCATCATCGGCACACAGTAGGACTCATGCACCAACAAAGAGGCCTACTAACCCGTAACGAAGGAGTTGCGATGTTGCGTGACCGCGTGGAGTCCATCCGTTCGTCACTGGTCGTTGCTAACTCGCACGCGACTAAGGATCGCATTCATCGGCGCACACAAAAAGGCGAGCTCATTCGCCTACTGGCCGGCGTTTACATTCCTTCAGCGCGGTTAATTAGCCTGAACTCACGTGAGCGCAAAACAACGGTTTTCATCGCTCGCATGTGCGCTCTGAGTCTGCGATATCCCGATTACGTCATCAGCGGCGGTGTCGCCGCGTACATTCTCGGGCTCCCCGCTGACGGCCAGATCGAGAAGCTCACGCTATACGCGCCGTTTCGAGAGCGCCCACGCGAGATTCATTTCCCAGCGATCACAATTGATAAGAGCGAACGTTTTTCAGCCGTGACAATTGCCGTTTCTCGTCCACGATCACAGGTTCCCTCGATAAAGTACTTGGGCTTCCGAATCGCGACACCGGCGCGAGTTGTCGTTGATTGCGCTCGTCTACTAAACGAACAGCGCGGGTTTCCCATCGTCTGCGCAGGGTTGGCACGGGCGTGCCAGTTTGATCGTTTCCGTCAGGATGAGTCGCGCGCCCGCCAGGAGGAAGCACGCGGGGAATTCCACGAGGCTTTAGCCGCCACTCCCCTCAACACCATCGGACGCGAGCGAGCCCGTTGGATGATTGACCGCGCTGATGCTGGATGCGAGTCTCCGGGCGAGTCTGTCGTGTTGCTCGCGCTGTTGCGCGCGGGCATCAACGGCATGACCACTCAAGAAGAGGTCAAGGTTGCCGGCCACACGTACTTCATCGATATTGCACTACCCGACCTGAAGATCGCTATCGAATTCGACGGGCGAATCAAATACGGGGACACGATTGATGAAGTCCACGAGAGCATCGAGGCGGAACAGCGACGGCAGCGAGACCTTGAACGCGCCGGGTGGACAGTCGTTCGGGTCCGTTGGTCAGATCTGCGCGTCATCGACGAGGTCGTCGCCCAGGTTCTGGTCACCATCCGCACAAAGGTGGGACGTTAGCGACCAAGAAAATGTTTCACGCGTGTTTCACACGCATTGTCCTGATAGTGCCGCAACCCATGGGCTCCGCAAGCTGTTTGCGGGCACCGTCACGCTGACCAGCACCTCCAGGCGCGGCAACCGCAGACACCACCGCGCTCACAGCTACTCCCCCTCTCCACCGAATACAGGCGAGGCCGCGAACCACGGTCACGGCCGCAGCGTTCGCGTTGGGGGCGTGCGCAGGGAAGAATGGGGGCATGGCAGATGAACGCGAGTCAAAGGAACTCCAGTCGGGAACGCTCGTGATCGGGCTGGGCCGTTTCGGCTCCGCCGTCGCGGTGACGCAGGACCAGCTGGGCTACGAGATCCTGGCCGTCGAAAAGAACCCCGCCCGCGTGCAGGCCTTCGCGGGTCGTTTCCCCCTCGTCGAGGCCGACGCGACCTCCAAGGATGCCCTCGAGCAGCTGGGAGCGCGCGAGTTCCGCAGCGCCGTCGTCGGCGTGGGATCCTCGCTGGAGGCGGCGGTGCTCATCACAGCGAACCTCGTCGACATGGGCATTTCCTCGATCTGGGTGAAGGCGACGTCCTCCCAGCACGGCCGTATCTTGCGGCGCGTAGGTGCCCACCACGTCGTCTACCCCGACCTGGACGCCGGCAAGCGTACGGCGCACCTGGTGGGTGGCCGCATGGTCGACTACATCGAGATGGAGAAGGACGGCTTCTCCATCATGAAGCTGCGCCCCCCGCAGGAGGTGCGAGGCTTCTCCCTTGAGGAGCTCGACCTGCGCGGCCGTTACGGCGTCAACGTGCTGGCGATCCGCCGCCCCAAGCAGCGCTTCGAGTACGCGGACTCGTCGACGCGTATCAACGCCGACGACGAGATCATCGTGTCGGGCGACTCTCACCTGCTGGAGTACTTCGCCAACCGCCCCTGAGTGCCTGTGCATATGGTTGCGGCCCCGCACAACAGTTTCTGTGCGGGGCCGCAACCATTGCCAGCGTTACGGCTCAACGCGGCGCACTGTGGCCATCAGGCGGGACACTCACGGAAGCATGGGCCTGCGCTTGGGGCCGTCACTCGGCTTAGGGAGGATACCGACTGGGTCAACTCTCGGCCAGGGGCTGCTCGGCCCAATCGGTCCCTTGACCTCGGGGAGCTTCACACCCCCGCCAGATTTCTTCTCCTTCCACTTCTTCCAAAGCTCATAGCCCTTTTGAATGATCTCCCCAGCCTTCTTTGCACGGTCCCAGAAGGAAGACTCTTCCTTCTTCTTCGGGGCCTCGGGAGCGGGCTCCGGAATGTCGGGCTTCCGCTTCTCAGTTGGGGTCTCGGGGGTATTCGACGAGGAGGAGTCGCTGCCGCCACAGCAGCCGCCGCCCGGCTCCGCGCAATCCTTGCCAATCTCGCGGATGGAGGAGGTTAGGTTCGACATTGCGGTGCCGATCATGTCCACCATCGCCTTGATGGCGTTGAAAGCGTTCTCAACCATCGTGAGGATGTTCTTAATTTCAGATGCCCACTGAACGGCCCTCTGCGCGATCTCCCTACATGCATCCGCCAGAGCGGCACCCAACGTCAACGGAGCCTTCCAGGCAGCGTCCGCGGCAATGCCGACGAGTTCGGAGACCACCGCGCAGATCAGGTCGTGTACCTTCTTGACGAGGGTCGCAACCGTCGCGACGGCGTTTCCGAACTTCGAGGAGGTGCCCGCGACGCCACGAGTGGCGTTGACGACCTGGCCCTGACGCATCAGGTACGCGGACACCGACTCGCCCGACATCTCCGCCATGGCACTCTGACCGCTCGACTCCAGCTCGTCCGCGATCGACGACAGAGACTCGGAAACGGACTGCCAGGACATGCCGATGCCGTTCACCTGAGCGGAGTCACCGGTGAGCTCGTTCATCCACTTGTTCAGCGGGTACACGTACTCGAGGGCAAGGCGAGTGGCAAACGAGACACCTGCCTGAATGGGACTGGTCATCGATCCGACGACGGACGTTGCCGCGTCCACCGCGGAACTCGCAGCCTGCAAGGCAGTATCCACGTTCGGCGACTTAGCCAGGGACATAAGGTCCTCGGCTGCGTTGATGATCGGGTCGGAGCCTCGAATGCCCTGGCTCGGCGTGTAGACGGGCTGCTTCACAGTCACTTCTTAACTCCTTCGAAGATAAAGCGGCGCAGGGAGCGTTCCTCGTCCTGACGCTGGCGGTTCAGGAACGTGTCGATGTCCTGATCGCCGTGCTGGTCCTGCTTCTCGAAGAGGGACTTCACGTCATCCGGCTTCGAATCCGGGTGCGCCTTCGTGAACTCTTCGATACGCGTGTTCTGAGCCTTCTGCTGCTCCTCGACGAAGGTGCGGTAGCTGGCCTGCTGGTCGGTGCGCTGCTTGGACATGAAGGTGTCGAACTCGCGGCTGGTCGCCGTCGGGTTGTCCTTGACCCACTCGCGAATCTGCGCCTCTTCATCCGTGCGCTGCTTCGCCAGGAAGTCGGTCATCGCATCCTGCTGTTCCTGCTGGTTCTGCTCGATGAGCGACTTGACCTCTGAGACGTCCTCGCCCGGGTGGGCCTCGGTGTAGCGCTCGAGGGCCTTCGCCTGGTCCTCCTTCTGACGCTCGTAGAACGTCTTCAGGTCATCGTTTTCGTCCTCGCGCTGCTTCTCGAGGAAGGCGCGCAGTTCGTCGTCGGTCACGGAGATCTTGTCGTTGCCACCCAGAAGGGAGGCGAGATCGTCTTCCTTCTTCTCGTCCTTGTCCTTGTCGTCTCCGATCGATGCATCGCCGCCGGGAGGGGTCGGAAGCGACGCACCGCCGCCACCGCCGGTAGCTCCGCCGCCGAAGCCGCCGCCACCACCGCCGAAGCCGCCACCGCCGCCGGGGCCGGTGCCACCGCCACCGCCACCGCCGGGATTCTTCATGTCTTCCTCGACCTTCTTGGTCTCCTCTACGTGCTTTTCCTCAGTCGTCTTCATCTCAGCGGCGAGCTGACGCAGGCACACAGCGAGACGGTGCTCAGCCTCGGAGATGTCCTTCATCATCGCGGAGAGGTTCTTGATGCCGAAGTGCGCGACGGCCGCATAAGGAAGGAACATGAGGCCGAAGGCGTTCTGCGACACCTGGTTCTGTGTGCCGGCCGCAATGTTCTGCGCGCTCTCGATCGTGGTTGCACACGCGTCAACCTCGGTCGCATGCGACTGAAGTTGGGCGGTGTTAATCGCGAGATCGTGACCCATGGCGATCAGCGCCCAAGCTGCTCGAGGCGCGAGCTAATCTGATCGACAAACTCGCCCATCGCTGAGTCCCCGCCGCCGAACTGGCGGTCGCCCTGCTCGCGCAGGAAGCGGCTCATGTTCTTACCGGCGTCGGAGTAGGCCTCCATGATGGCTTCCTCGAGGTCCGAGGTACTGCCTTCGAGGGCCTCGTCGTCGATCGACACGCGGGTCATGGTCCCCTCCTGGCTGATCTCGACCTCGACCTCACGGCGGGAGTCGAAACCAGTAACGCGAGCGGACTTGAGCGTGGTCACGAACTCGTCCATAGCCGCAGCCTTGCGTTCAGCCTCGGCGATTTGGGTGTTGAGCATCTCTTCAAATTCTTCGGGCGTACGCCCCATCACATCTACCATACGGTTATCCTAACTGACTTGTTTGATCTACGTACAACACTTCACGGGACGAGACGCCCCGCTGCCCCTCAGGCCCGCGCATGTCGGCAGGGCGTTCAACATTCGCGATGGCGCCGCGGGTCACTGCGCGCTCATCCCTGGTAGTGGTAGAGCGGGCTTGTCCCCAGGTGGACCTCGTACCCGTGGCCTTCGGACAGAGCACTCGCCTCGTCGACTCCACGGTACACGTACCAGTCGTCGTTCAGGACCTCGCGCGGATTCGCCAGCCCGTAGTAGTAGTCGTAGATGTCATCCTCATGGAAGGCGAAGCGACTACCCTTGTCCAGGAGCGGATTCTCCTTCGGGTACTGCGACGGATCGGCAGACAGCAGAGCCGCCGGGTTGATCTCGCCATAGCCGGTGCGTTCGTTCCACTGCCCGTTCGTCCCCCACGCGGTAGCCACCATGGCCTGAAGAACCTGGCGCACACTTACCCCACCATCGCCAAAACGCTGCCACGCGAGGGCCAGGAAACCGGCAACCATGGGCGAAGCGTACGATGTTCCGCTTGTCTTGTAGCGCTTACCGTCGATTGACGAACGCCCCCTGATTTCACCAATTGCCGCGAGAGTTACCCCGTCGCCATAGTTCGAGTAGTCGGCAACGGTGCCATCCTCCTCGAGCGCAGCGACACCGATGACTCCTCCCCACATACCCAGTTCGTCATCGGGGTTGTACTTGCTGTCGTTACCGACGGACGCAACGATCGGAACACCCGTGACAGCCGCGCGAGAAATAGCCCAGCGCATCGATGAATTGCGAGAATCCGGGTAGTTGGAGGAGATCGCGATGATGTCTGCACCATCGTTGATCGCCTGTTCAATGAGGTATTCCGTACTGGCTCGTCCCGTCGGGAGATTCCACACCGTCGTGCAGTCGTCGCTACCCTGGTTAACGTTTAGGGCAGTCCGATAGTTATAGATAGTTGCCTTCGGCGCGACGCCGAAGGCCGGGGCGACCAGGAGCTGCGCAATGAACGTCGCATGCTCGTCCTGCTCGTCGTCGGCTCCTACGTCGCACGGACTCTTGTCAACGATGTCCGCACCCTGCAGCTCGGGAATGGAGGTGTCGATGCGCCCGTCGATGACCGCGATCGTCACCCCCTCGCCCGTGTACCCCTGGGCGCGCAGCGAGTCCAGGTTGTAGCGCGAATAGTACGCCTGGTCTGCTGCCCCAATCTCATTATCCACCGCCTCCGCAGGCGCCGCGGGGGCGACGGGCGAGAGCACGGCCGTCAGGGCCAGCGCGCAGGCCGACGCCAGAACGGATAGGGCACGCAGGCCTCGGGACCGACCGATCGATCGCATCATCTTCTCTGTTCCTTTCATCGAGGCGTTCAACATTCGCAAGGGCGTCGCGGGTCACGGCCCGCTCATCCCGAGTAGTGGTAGAGCGGGCTCGTCCCCAGATGGACCTCGTACCCGTGCCCTTCGCTCAGAGCGCTCTGCTCGTCGACGCCGCGGTACACGTACCCGTCGTCGTTCAGGACGTCGCGCGGGTTCGCCAGCCCGTAGTAGTAGTCGTAGAGGTCATCCCTATGGAAGGCGAAACGACTACCCTTCTCCAGGAGCGGATTCTCCTCCGGGTACTGCGACGGATCGGCGGCCAGCAGAGCCGCCGGGTTGATCTCACCGTAACCCGTGCGCTCATTCCACTGCCCGTTCGTCCCCCACGCAGTGGCCAGCACGGCCTGAAGAACCTGGTTCACGCTCAGATCAGGACTACGAAAACGCTGCCACGCGAGGGCCAGGAAACCAGCAACCATAGGCCCCGCAAAAGAGGTGCCCCTCGCCTCCTTGAGCTGATTGTCTAGCGTCGACCTACCAACAACGACCCCCACCGCGGACAGAGTAACCCCCTCCCCGTAGTTCGAATAGTCCGCGAAGTTACCGTCCTTGTCGAGGGCAGAGACGCCGATGACGCCTCCCCACATGCCCAGCGAATTATCGGGATCGCGGGTTCGATCATTACCGGCGCCATCAACAATCGGCACACCCGAAAGAGCTGCTCGCGAAATCGCCCACCGCATCCCCTGACTCTCGTTCTTGCCATAAGTGGATGAGATCGAAATGATGTCAGCGCCGTCGTTGATCGCCTGCTCAATGAGATAGTCCAACTTTGCTCGCCCTGCCGGACGCGTCCATCCGAGCGAACAGTCATCGCTGCTCTTCTGCGCATCAAGGATCGACACATAGTTGTAGATGGTGGCCTTCGGCGCAATGCCAAAGTCCGGGGCAACCAACAGCTGCGCGATGTACGTCGCGTGTTCGTCGCTTTCCGCGTCCACAGGCGCGGCACACGGGCTCTTGTCGACGATGTCCGCGCCCTGCAGCTCGGGAATGGACGTGTCAATACGCCCGTCGATGACCGCGATCGTCACCCCCTCGCCCGTGTACCCCTGAGCGCGCAGCGCATCCAGGTTGTAGCGCGAGTAGTACGCCTCATCCGAGACTCTGACCTTGCGATCCGTCGCCTCCGCAGGCGCCGCGGGGGCGACGGGCGAGAGTACGGCCGTCAGGGCCAGGGCGCAGGCCGAGGCCAGAACGGAGAGGGCTCGCAGGCCTCGGGACCGACCGATCGATCGCATCATCTTGTCTGTTCCTTTCGCTCGGGCGCTCGGGCGCTGAGGCGCTCGGGCACTCAGGCAACCCGAGGCTCGTTACTGGCCGTGATAGCGGGGGCTGGTGCCGATGTGTGTCGGGTAGCCGTGTTCGCGGCTGAGGGCAGCCTCTTCGTTCACGCCACGATAGACGTAGACATCATCATTACGAATCAGAATGGGGTTAACGACGCCGTCCATATAGTCAGCGACGTCGTCCGATGAGGGCACCGCATCGTAGACCTTCGCAGCGCACGGATTCTCGTTCACATACTGCGATGGGTCTGAACGCAGGAACGCGATCGGATCGGCGGGGCCGTAGCCGGTGGACTTGTTCCACTGGCTTCCGCTTCTGCCTGTTGCAGCCAGCGCCTGCAGCATCTGATCTGCGCTGACGTCCTCGCCGAAGTGCTGCCTGCCGAGCGCTAAGAAGCCGGCGATAATCGGTGTCGCAAAGGACGTTCCCTCCGCTTCCCCGACACGACCGGTCGACGTATCACGCGTCACGACTGAACCCAGCGCGGTCGTCAGCAACCCGTTACCCCAGTTCGTGTACTCCGTGAGTGTGCCGTATCGGGTCGTCGCTCCGATGCCGCAGATTCCGCTCCACAGGGCCAGCGAATCGTCGGGGTCTTCGATGGTCTCGTTGCCCATCGCGGCCACGACGATGACGCCCTCGGCCAGCGCCCGGGCCATAGCCCACCGAAGGTCGATAGAATCGGTCGGGAAGCTACTGGAGATCGTGATGATGTCGGCACCGTCGTTGATCGCCTGCTCGATGAGGAGCGGCGTGTCGTTTTCCGCCTCACCCGTCCATCCAGAGAGCGTGCAGTTCGACGTATCACCGTGAAGGGGGATCGTGTAGGTGTAGAGCGTCGCGTCGGGCGCTACGCCAAACTCGGGCGAGACCAGGATCTGCGCGACCGTGGTGCCGTGTGCCGCATTCTCGGGGGCCGAGTTCTTGGCGCAGGGCGTCCGATCCTGAATGTTCGCGCCCTTGAGTTCGGGAATGTTCGGGTTCACGGCACCATCCAGGACCGCGATGGTGACGCCCTTGCCCGTGATTCCCTGATCATGGATGGACTTGAGCTTGTAGAAGTTGTAGTAGTCCTGCTTGTCGGCGGTCATCGGCGGGTCGGCGGCGTAGGCCGGCGCAACGGGGGCCAGGCTCGCTCCGAGGCTGAGTGCGAGCGCGCCGGCAAGGATCCCGACGCTCTTACCCCAGCGTCGCGTTGCCCGGGTTGTCATGACAGGTCCTCTTCCGAGTCTTCGACGACGGCGGGTCTGCCGCGCAGGTGCGAGAGGATCACGAGGCCTCCGAGCAGCGAGGCCCCGAGGACAGCGATAGCGGACACGATGTAGGCGCGAATCGTCAGGTTGTTGTCCCGCGACGTCAGGTCCGCCGAGGCCACGGCGGGCCGAGCGGGGGCCGGATGCTGCGCGGCGTTGGGATGTTCGGGCCCGTACCTGGTGCCGATGTCTGTGAAGGTGAGGGCGTCGAAGGGCGCGACGACGCCCCAGCCGAGGGCGTCGGTGCGCTGATCGGCGGTGCCACGCAGGGCGGTCACTTCGAGGCGATACTTCCACATGTCGGGCCCCTCATCGGGGTACGCCGAGGCAACGAGGGCCGCAAAGCCGGCTGCGTATGCGGTCGCGTAGGACGAAGACGGCAGCGGCTGGTCCCCCTCGTATCCACCGACGAGGCAGTCGGCCTGGTCGAACCAGGTTGTGAGGATGACGCTGGCGGGCACGGCGAGTTTGACGTGCGCGCCGTGCACCTGCTGGTCCGAGGCCGATCCGTCGGCGTTCGAGGCGGTGACGCCCAGCACACCCGGGTAGGCGGCCGGGTAGACGACCTGATTCGCTTCCTGCCCTTGGTACACGTTGCCGGTCGAAGCCACGACGAGGGCCCGGCCGCGCACGGCGTTGATGGCTGCCTCGAGCTGGGGGTCGCCATCGGGGGCGGACTGCGCGACGACGATGATCTGCGCACCGTGGTCGGCGGCCCACTGGATCCCGCGGCCCACCTTCGACATGAAGGTCTCTTCCCCTTCCTTCTGGGGGCGGTTTTCCTGAAGACCGGTCTCGACGCGCACCGGGAGGATCTTCGCCTCGGGGGCGACGCCGACGAGGCCCGATCCCATGTCCTTGGGCAGTTCCTGCGCGGCGATCGCACCGGCGATGGCGGTGCCATGTTCGCCAACATCGACGCGCCCGTCGGTATTTTCACCGCTCAGGTCGATGCCGGGGAGCACCACGGGGCCGTCCGGCCCCTGGAAGTGCTGGTTGCCGGCCGCTACGCCCGAGTCGACGATCGCGACCGTCACGCCACGGCCTCGTGAGACCTCCCAGGCACGACGCACTCCGACGGCGTCGAAGATGGCGGGGGTTTGCTTGATGTAGGAGGGCGAGTTCTGCGAGCATTCGCCGCCCTCGGAATCGCTTGCGGGCGTCGTTGCCGACGACGACGGTGTCGGCGTCGGACGCACGCTCGGGGTCGGCACCGGGTCTGCGTGAGCGACGCCGGGGCCGAACGCACCGGAGTCCTGGGGCGAGACGACCGAGGCGGCGAGAGGCACGAGCGCGAGTCCTGCGATGAGCGAGGCCCCGACGAGGCCTCGGCCCAAGGACCGGGAACGCGCGCGGCGGGTGCTCACTTGAGCCCCACTGAGGTGGCGGCGGCCTTCGGAGACATCTCAGAGCCCGGCGGGATGAGCTCGCCCCACGCGCGCGGGACCGACGCGGCCTCTGACGCACTCCACCCGAGCGCGTTCATCGAGACGGTCGGAACATCGCCGAGGGAGTGGCGGAAGCCCAGGTCGGAGACGAAGACGTAGGACGCGGCCTCACCGCCACCGCCGGACGTGAGGGCGAGGAGGGCACCAGATCCGCCCGCAACAGTCACGTTGCGCGTCGTGGACGGCCCCTTGGGGGACTGCAGAGATTCCGCATCGTAGGACGCTTCGATCGCGCGCTTCTCGGGCATGGTGACCAGGTCAAACTGCGGATTGACATGATCAGTGGTGTCCATCTTGGCGCACAGGACCGTGCGGCTTGCCGCGTCGCGGCTCTCGTCAAACCACTCGGGTGCCTCAAAGTCCTCGACGTCGGGCCAATCGTCACCGACGAAGACGGCCCGGACGGGCTCAACGTACTTGAACATTTCGGTCGGGAACTTCTTCGAGGGCGGGGCGTCCTGGTACAGTCGCGCCGCAGTCGAGTTGAAGACCACCAGATTCGAGTCGTCGATCACCAGGTAGGAGTTTTTCACCTGACCGGCAGAATCGACCTGATCAAGGACCATTCCGATAGTGATGCCCTCGTTCTTCAGGTCGCCGGGTAGGTTCGTGGCCGGCTGCCCCGCGTTCTCGATGTCGTTGTAGCTCCAGGGGCGCAGGGGCGTGCCCGAGGGGAAGAGGTCGAGCCACTCGGGTTCGACGGTGATCGGGTAGCTGGCCAGGTTCTGGAAGGACAGCGCCCAGTCACCCAGGCGGCTCACGCTGGAGTCGATGTAGTACTTCTTGCCCTTTTTGCGATCGACGAAGTACTTGTCTCCGCTACCGCTCGCCTGCACGAGCGCGGATGTCGCCTGCTTGACCGGGAAATTGTCCGCAGGCAGGTCCTTGGCGATCCACGTGTGGTACCCGGACTCCATGTCGCAGGAGAGCCACTGCTTACTCAGCATGTCAGGGAGCGGAACGTCATCGGGGACATCGGGCAGACCGATCTGGGCGCCTCGAGGAATGTTTTCGAGTGACGCCGCAGAGGCCTGGACGGTCGTCAGCTTTGAATCCGGGCTGAGCAGCCGAGCGGTGGTCACGTTCGCGATGGGGTGTAGGACGCCGTTTGCCCAGAAATAGCGGGCACCCGTCCCCTTCACGTCGATGAGCTCGTACTGCGCCTCGCCAAGCTTCGGGTTCGGCGCAAAGACACGCATGCCGATTCCAATGACGCTGATGATGATGGCGACCACGAGCCCGAAGATGAGGGGACGCACGGGCGACGGAGTGTCGACCTCGCGCCCGTCGGGCGTACCCGAGGTGAAAGCCGTAATCAGGCGGTTTCGATTGAAGCGCTGGGCTTCAAGGATGTCTTTACTCGACGGCATGACTCAGCTCCACAGGTAGACGGCCAGGGGAAGCAGGACAAACAACGACAGCACGGAGACCGTGTCGGCGATACGCGTCAGGTGCGGGCGGGCACGAGGCCCGACGACGTTGGTGACGACGAGGACGAGAGCGGTCGCAATCGCCGACAGCGTCAGCCAGGGCATCGTCCTCGGGTCCGCGTAGGCACCGAGCACAGTGGCCACGAGGATCACGATGAGGCCACTCAGTGCACCGAGAAGCACCTCGACGCGAGCGCGGATCGAACGCGTCTGGAGGACGAGTGACACCGCACCGAGCATGAGGAGGGTCAGCGGCAGCGAGACCGACCGCATTTCGGGTGCTGTCATCAGAGAAATGGTCAGGAAGATCGCGGCGACTGCCCCGCCGGAGCGCAGGGCGACGACGAACACGAAAGAATTGCTGACCTGGTCGGTGATGCCCTTCGCTGGAATCTGCTCGGTCGTGTCCGCGTCCAGGATGCGCACGGGAATGTGAGCCAGCGCGATCCAGGGCGCGACCTGGAGGAGCACGATGATCAGGGCGAAGAGGATCGCGGAGATGCCCGCCTGGGAGAGCTGACCGAGTCGAACCAGAAGGCCGGTGGCCGCCAACACGGTGCCGACGACGAGAGGAGCTGCGATGGAGATTCGGTACCGCTTTGGCAGCGTGAGAACGGCGAGAGCGCCGATCAGGAGGCCGAGACCCGTCCACCCCCAGCCGGCGGTGTCCCAGTGGCTCTGACTCAGGCGCAGAGCAGCTGCGGCCGTCAGGAGGGGGACGGTGTGCGCCAGCGCAACACCGCTCGCTCCCGGGTACTTACGGGCCATGACGACGGACGTCGCGGTCACGAGCAGCGCCGAGACGATGCCGATGGAACCGGCGATGAGGTTGTACCTCGTGACGGCTTGAGGGTCCAGGGCGGTAAGGGCATCCGGGGGCGTGGTCGCCAGGAGGAGGGCGGCGACGAAGATGAGGCCGGCTGCAGCGAGCGCCGCGAGCGTGCGAGCATCCTCACGTGTCCAAGGAGTGGACACTTGTTCGACGACTTGACCGACTGCTTCCGTGAGGTCGTCGTAGACCATATCGGCGGCACCCTCACCCAGGGGTTCGAGAGTGAGCGCCGCGCCGGCGCGCACTCCCTGGGCGGACAGGGACTTGGATTGATCGAGCAGACGACCCGAGGCCGTGCGCACTGCAAAGCCGTCATTCGTTGGCTGATCAGTGAAAGCGCCCACCGTTTCAACCATTCCGGGGAGCAGCTCCACCAGGGGGATCGACTGCGGAAGCGTCACGTCACTACGGTCGACGCCGTACGTGATAGTGAGCGGAATCAGCGCCACTCCTCGTGATGTTTTCGATGCCATTGGGTCCTCCCGAATGCCGCGTGATGGGGTCTTTGGCTACACGACACAACCCCGTAAGTCTAGATTCTCGGTCAGGTTTTGTCATGATTTTTCCGTAACATTGAAAAAAATGATGAAAACATGGTTAGTATTCATGTGTCCCCATGCTCTCACGCATCCCGGCGAGAGAGTCCACTTATACAAATGGAGGTTCACATGGCAGACCAGAGGGCCGCAGAAGGCGCCCTTAAGCAGGGTTTCTCGGCGGTAGAGTCCACCAAGGCCGACATCGACGGCCACCTCAAGCGTCTTGAGGGCGACCTGTCGACCATCGGCAGCTCCTGGCAGGGCGCTGCATCGGTGCAGTTCACTTCGCTGATGACTCAGTGGCAGGAGAACGCAGCAAAGGTTAACCAGGCCCTTCAGGACCTCGCTGACAACCTGCGCGCCACCGATTCGTCGATGGAAGCCAACGAGTCCGAGACCGAGAACTCGTTCTCTCAGCTGCTCGGCGGCCTGTGAGAGATTAGATTAGGAGACTGACATGGATTTCCAGGTAAATTACGCCGCTCTTGACGCCGCTGCTGCCGACATCAACACCGGTGCCGCTAACCTGCAGAACTGCCTCGACGATCTCGAGCAGACGCTGAACCAGCTGCGCTCGTCGTGGGAAGGCCAGACGCAGGAAGCCTACGACATTGCTCAGCGTCAGTGGAACCAGGGCCTCGAGGGCCTGAAGGACGTGCTGCGTCGCACCTCCTCCGCCGTTGATTCGGCTCGCTCCAACTACCAGTCGACGGACCAGTCCAACGCTGCCCGCTTCTGAGAGCATGAGCGCCTAGCGCTACGGAAAAGGGTCGTCCCATTGGGGCGGCCCTTTTCCGTACCTGCAAGCAACCGATTCTGCGCCACAGCAAAGAGTTTCCCACACACACAATCGGCCAGATGCGTTCTATCGCCCCCGCACGCACGAATTTTCCAATCGGTTAAATAAGGCTGGGAGCAAGCACCTACAAAACCGCCGCCGTCCCATGTCGGGACGGCGGCGGCGACTATTCGAATGATCGGCGCGGCGAGGGGCTCGCCCTGCCAACAAGGGTCAGTGCACCGAGTCGGCGTCGGCGTAGACGATCGTAGCTCGTCGGTCACCCATGATGACCTCGGTACCGGCGGGCACCTCGACCGCCTGTCCGCCCGTCAGCTCCATGACGCGACCGTCGGGCGTTCGAATCTGCGTGCCGTTCGCAGAGAAGGAGTCTTCGATCCACGCGCCGGAGGCCGTGGGCCCCACGCGCATATGCGTGCGCGAGAGCGACATCGTTGCGTCGGGAACGACGACCGCACGCGATCCCTCAACGGCCGCGGGTGCGCGCCCAAGCGTCACCGGCATGTCGATGAGCTCGCGCTGCCCGGAGTCGAAAATGAGCCACAGGAGCTGCGTGCGCGGCGGCGTCGCGGGCGCACCCCACTGCGACTGGCCGGCACCACCCCACTGGGATGCGCGCTGGGCAGCCTGCACGTCGCGGCGGCTCGGCGGAGGGCCGGGCACCCCGGATGCGGGAGCAGCGTACTGTCCTCCCCCACCGTACGAGGCCTGGGCGGGCTGAGGGGGCACCTGCTGGGAGGGCGCTCCCCAGCTGGGCGGAGCGGGAACCTCGGCGGGAGCGGCAGGCACGGCGGGAGCGGCAGGCACGGCGGGCGCAGGCACGCTGGGCACCGGAGGCACCGCGGGGGCGGCGGGCATGGACGGCGCCGCGGGACGCTGAGGCGCGGGGCGATGAGTGTCCGGCGCGCCCTGCGGCGGCGCGAGGAGTGCGTCGAACTCGTTGGGCTCGCGCGGAGCAGGCACAGCAGACGCGACCGGTGCAGCGGGCATGCTCGGCGCAGCCGGCATGGCAGGTGCAGCGGGCAGCGGAGAGACCGCCGGCGTTGCGGGGGCGCTGTAGTCCTCCCCGTAGGGGTCATTCGTGCGCTGACCGGGCGCGGAATAGTCCGGCACCGAGGAGGGCACGGGCGTGAGGGGCGCAGCGGGGGCACTCCACTGATCAGCTCCCTCGCGAACGCTATCGAAACCGCTGGGAGCCTGGCTCGAACGCTCGAAGCGCTCGACCTCACCGGGACCAGCCGCGAGAGCCGCGTGCTTGCGCAGGTCGACGAATCGGGTGCGGGTGGGGCCGTTCAGCCAGGTACGCCCGTCGTGGACCATCGCATACGAGGCGAGTAGACCCACGCCGGTGAGCTGGAGAAGCACAGCGAGGGCCGTGTAGCCCAGCGCCGCGCCGAGCGACGGAGTCTGCGCGTCCTCCTCGTCGCGGATCAGGCACACGCGCATGAGGGCCATGCCAGGGGTCCGACCCGACGCGCCGAGCATGAGCGCGGAGGCAACCACAGCCTCGGCGGTGATCATCCCGATCGTCCACGCCGTGAAGTGCACGTACCACGTCACGCCGAGCAGGGCCCCGAGGACCACCAGGTCGATGAGATACGCGCCGACGAGCCGGGATGCGGGCGCGTGGGCGAAAGGAGTCTTCGTCGTATCAGCCATTACAGGACTGCCCTCCAAGCAAACTCGAAGAGACCCGAGGACATGACCGCCGCGGGGAGGAGTGTAAAGATGCAGAAAGTCTGCACGAAGTCGAGGATCGTCCCCGAAAGGGCGGCGTGGCCCTTGGGAACATGCAGCGTCATCCACAGGACCGTCGCGACCGCGACGATCAGCAGAATCACCAGCGGGAGCAGGGGGAACAGCGGGTACGTTTCGTCGCGGTTCCCCACCGCCAAGGACTGCGACCACTGACCAAACAGGAACGCGCAGCCAACGCCCGCCGCGGCGATGCGAGGCAGGATTTGGCCGGCATGCGTGCGGATCCCCCGAGGTGCCGTCAACAGGACCACGATGGACATGATGACGAAGATAAAGCCCCCGAGGCCTCGGCCGAACGTGATAGCGGGAGTCACCGTATACGCCAGGGGAATGCCACCCACCAGGATGAACAGCGTCGAGGCGGCCACCAGCAGCGTGTACCGAGCATCGGTATGCCCGAGGGCGTCCGCCATACGGCCACCGGTCAGCGTGCTGGGCTTTTGCACGGGAGGCTGGCGAATACGCGACGCAATCGTCTGCACCGACGCGGAATCGATGAGCTGACTGTCGGGCACGCGCAGCGCAAAACGGGGCGCCATCAGGAACAGGAAGATTCCGAGGAGGAGAGCCAGCGGAGCGATGTCGATGAGGCTGAACATCGGGTACGCGCCGATCGTGACGAGCGCCGTGGCGCCGATCCACGCAAACAGGGCGCTCAGCGCGGTGGGGGTCGTCGTCAGTGACACGACCGCCAGCGAAACCGCGAGGGCAACCCACACGCCGATCACAGGGGCGACCGACAGGGCGTGGATGCCGGACATTGACACGAAGCCGATCGCACTGTATCCGGCCAGCGCGGGCATCAGGAGCAGCAGGGCAGGCCTCGAACGAACCGCGCGCGAAGCAAAAAGCGGGAGGACCGCAGCGGCGCAGCACACGGCGGCACACGCGCCGCGCGCCCACAGCGGGATCTTCGCGGCTTCGACGGCCCACTTCGGGCCATCCTCGGGGTGAGCAAACCCGACGAGGGCCGCATCTGCGATCATCGGCAGGAGACACAGGGCGCTGACCGCACCGATCACGATGAAGCAGTAGCCGAGGAGAGCGAGGACCGGGGAAAGCCACTGGTTCTCCTGGCGTTCCGAGGCCTCGTTGACCTGCTGAGCGGACAGGACGCGACTGGACAGAGCGATCGTCGAGCCTGCGGGCAGGTCACGACCAAGAACAGCGGCGCCGTCGAGGGGACGCCCATCGGCGTAGGAGACACGCACGGAGGGAAGAGACAGATCGATCTCCAGCATGGCGCACAGGCCCGCGACCGTCGTCCCTTCGGGAGCCGCGAAATCGGAGGTGCCATCGGAGTCGATAACGGTCACGGACACCATGGTGGCGCTCATGAAACCTCCAATCCTAGGGAAACAACAGTGCTCAGTGTAATGCACTGAGGCTAACCGCCGGTTAAAACTTGGAAGGCTACTCAGCTACACTGGGTGCAGTCGCATCGAACACGTACGCGCACAGCGCGAGGAGACCTGATGGTTACACGCAAGAAACGGCGGACTGCCGCGGTTCCGGAGCAGCCCTCCGGCACCCTAGCGATCCAGATGCCGCCGGAGAAGGCCGAGCCCGCATCGATCGGTAACGTCCTGATGATGGTCGTCCCGATGCTCGGTTCGACGGGCGTCATGGTCTTCATGGCCATGCAGAACCCCGACAATACGCGCTCGATGCTCATGGGCGGCGGCATGCTGGTCGCCATGCTGGGTATGGTCGGCTTCAACATGTACCGCCAGTTTTCCCAGTACCGCACACGCGTCAAGACGCAGCGCCGCGAATACCTCTCCTACCTCGCTGAGACGCGAGAGTCCGTGCGCAAGGTCGCGAAGAAGCAGCGCGCCTACTACAACTGGGTCTACCCCTCCCCCGACGCCCTCGTCACGCTGGCCGCCAACGGTTCGCGCCTGTGGTCACGCGAGGGCAACACGTACGACCTGCTGACGTTCCGTTACGGCTCGGGCACCCAGCCCCTCGGCCTCATCTTCGAGCGTCCCCCGATCGACCCGATGACGGAGATGGACGTCGTGTGCCTGTCCGCCATGGACCGCTTCATCGGCGTCCACGACCACACGGACAACGTCGGCAAATTCCTCTACCTGGGTGACTTCAGCCACATCGAGGTCGTCGGCGACGGCGAAAGCGCCTACGACGAAATGCGCGCCATCATGATGCACCTGGCGTGCTTCATCGACCCCTCCAAGCTCAAGATCGCGGTTCTGTGTTCGGCCGATCGACTGGGCGACTGGGAGTGGGTCAAGTGGATGCCGCAGGCCCGCTCCTCCATCGTGCGCGACGCGGTGGGCCCGGGCCGCATGATCTCGACGGATCCGCGTGAGCTCGCCGAGATGATCGGCCCCGACGTCGCGATGCGCGGCGCGTACCGCCCGGGCGATGACATGCCCGAGTGGCCCCACCTCCTCCTCGTGTGCGACGGTGCCGAGTTCCCGCCCAACTCCCCCTTCGGTTCGGCGGTGGGCGTGCGCGGCGTGACGATCATGTCCCGCGCCCGCGAGTGGACGCCCATGAAGTCGCACACCGCGCTGCGCCTCGTCATCCACCCCAGCCCTGATCACAAGGGCGAGGACGTGGTCGACGTGGTCACCATGGACTCCCTGCCCGAGCAGGCGTTCGCCGACCGCCTCACCGCCGTTCAGGCCGAGGCCGTGGCCCGCCGCATGACGCCCTTCGCCACGCAGCAGAACCTGGAAGAGGCGGAGACGCCCGTGGGCCGTTCGGACGAGTCCCGCCAGATGGACCTCATGGAGCTCGTCGGGATCGGCGACATCCGCGACTTCGACCCGGAGAAGCAGTGGCGCCGACGCGAGGGCCGCGAGCGCCTCGCCGCCCCCTTCGCCGTCACGCCCGAGGGCCGCCCCGTGGTCCTGGACATTAAGGAATCCGCCCAGCAGGGTATGGGTCCGCACGGTCTGCTCATCGGCGCGACCGGTTCCGGTAAGTCCGAGGTGTTGCGTACCCTCGTGCTGGCCCTGGCGCTCACCCACTCTCCGGAGCAGCTGAACCTGGTTCTCGTCGACTTCAAGGGTGGCGCGACCTTCGCCGGCATGTCAGATCTGCCACACGTGTCGGCCATGATCTCGAACCTGGAGTCGGAGCTCTCCCTGGTCGACCGTATGCAGGACGCCCTGCAGGGCGAGATGGTGCGCCGCCAGGAGGTCCTGCGTCAGGCGGGCAACTACGCGAACGTGTCCGACTACGAGGCGGATCGCCTCGCGGGCAAGCACGAGTTCCCGCCGCTGCCGGCCCTCTTCATCGTCCTGGACGAGTTCACGGAAATGCTGATGGCCAAGCCGGAGTTCGGCGAGGTCTTCATCATGATCGGTCGTCTGGGCCGATCCCTGTCGGTGCACCTGCTGCTCGCCTCGCAGAAGATGGACCTGGGTAAGGCGCGCGGCCTGGAGTCGCACCTGTCGTACCGCATTGCCCTGAAGACCTTCACGGAGAACGACTCTCGTGAGGTCCTGGGTATTCCCGACGCCGCGAAGCTGCCCCCGCTGCCCGGTTCGGGCTACCTGAAGGCGGGCGGCGACGGCCTCGTTCGTTTCCGCGCGTCCTACGTGGCCGCTCCCCCGCCGGCGCGTACGCTCGCGTCGATTTCCGAGGGCTCGACGGCCGGCGCTCCGACCGCGCCGATCGAGATCCTGCCGTTCACGGTCGCTCCCGTCATCACGCGCGAGGACCTGGGCGAGGAGGAAGAGGTCGACCAGAACCAGGAAGTCGTTCTGGCTGGCGACGAGGTCTGGGCAGACATGTCCGAGATGGACATCGCCGTGGCGAAGATGAAGGGCAAGGGCTACCCGGCGCACCAGGTGTGGCTGCCGCCGCTGGAGGTCCCAGATACCTTCGCGACCCTCATGCCCGACCTGCGCCCGGACCCCGAGCTCGGCTTCGTCTCGCGCGCGTGGCGCGAGTCCGGCACCCTGCGCGTGCCCCTGGGCACGGTCGACCTGCCGCTCGAGCAGCGTCGCGAGACCCTCGTCCTGGACCTGTCGGGCGCGGGCGGTAACTTCGCGCTGGTCGGCGGCCCGCAGACGGGTAAGTCGACGGCACTGCGCACGATCGTCCAGTCCCTGTCGCTGACCTACACGCCGCAGGAAGTCCAGTTCTACGTGATGGACTTCGGCGGCGGTACGTTCGCGGGCTTCGCGGGCGCTCCGCACGTGGCGGGCATCGCGACGCGCGACACCGAGGAGGTGCGCACGCGTATGATCGCCGAGATCGCGGCGATCATGGACGACCGCGAGCGTTACTTCCGCGCTCACGGCATCGACTCGATGGACACCTACCGTCGCGGGCGCCTGGAAGGACGCTACGACGACGGCTACGGCGACGTGTTCCTGGTCATCGACGGCTGGGGCGCGCTGCGCTCCGAGTTCGACGGCCTGGACCGCACAGTGACGACGATGATGAGCCGAGGCCTGTCGCTGGGCGTTCACCTCATCGTGTCGGCCGCCCGCTGGATGGATATCCGTTCGGAGGCGCAGGACATTTTCGGTTCGCGCCTGGAGCTGCACACGGCGAACCCGAAGGAGTCGATCGTCAACCGCGAGGGCGCCGCCCGTATTCCGAAGGGCCGCCCGGGTCGAGGCATCGACATGGTGGGCCACGAAATGATGATCGGCCTGCCGCGCGCAGACGACGATCCGGATCCGTCGACCGTGTCGCAGGGTGTTGCACGCACAGTCGCAAAGATCCGCGAGTCGCTGGTCCACGGTGAGGGCCCGAAGCTGCGCCTGCTGCCCGAGAATGTCACGATCGCCGAGATCCTCGCGCAGGTGCCGGATCCGCAGATCCTGCCGCGCGGCGGTGGCGACATGATCCTGGGCGTGGAGGAGTCTCGCCTGGGACCGCTCGTGTTCAACACGCGCACGGAATCGCACCTGTACCTGTTCGGCGACGGCCGGACGGGCAAGACGACGTTCCTGCGGTCGATCATTTCCGAGGTCACGCGCCTGTACTCGCCGGGCGAGGCGAAGATCCTGTCGATCGACATGCGCCGCACGCTCATGGGCGCGGTTCCGAAGGACTACCAGCTGCGCTACCTGACAAACCACGCCGAGGCGATGAAGCAGATGCGCGAGCTCGCAGCCTTCCTGCGCACGCGCCTGCCGGGTTCGGACGTGACTCCCGAGCAGATTCGCGACCGCAGCTGGTGGTCGGGCCCCGAGGTGTGGATCCTGGTCGACGACTACGACCTGGTCGCGACGTCGTCAGGCAACCCGCTCATGGAGCTCATCGATCTGCTGCCGCAGGCCGCCGACATCGGCCTGCATGTGATTATCACCCGCCGTATGGGTGGCGCGTCGCGTGCGGCCTACGAGAAGGTCCTGCAGATGATGAACGACCTGGCGGTCACCGGCATCCTCCTGTCGGGCAACCCCAGCGAGGGCGCGATCATCAACGGTGTCAAGCCCAAGCGCGCCGTTCCGGGCCGCGCGCAGGTCGTCCACCGTGAGCTCGGCGTGGTCGCCGCCCAGCTGGCGAACACCCCACCCGCATCAATCTGACCGTTTATTGACACGGCGACCCGTTCGTCGCATATGATTGACCAGTCTGAAAGTAGGAGAAAAATATGTCCTCTCTCGTGTCCCGTCGCGCATGTGCGGCCACCTCGTCCCTGCTGCTCGCTGCCGTCGCGCTGTCGGGTTGCTCCCTCCATCGTGGGGGTGGCTCTCAGTCCACCGATATCAGCAAGCTGCCCAACATTCCACAGGGGCAGAAGCAGCAGCTGGTGCAGCAGATGCAGTCCGCGTCTGGCGCGCAGAAGAAGCAGATCGCCGACAAGGCCATCGCCCTGAACAACATGGTTGGCGCGCAGCTGGTGGGCGTGGAGCCCAGCCTGATTTCTTCCCAACAGTTCAAGCTGGATCCCAAGGGCCAGACCGTGGTCAACAAGAACGACACGGTCTACCAGATGATGTCGGCCACCGACTTTTGGCGACTGGGCAACGACACCTACGACCTGTGCGTGGAGCAGGACTGTCAGTACTACTCGTCCTGGACCGTGGACGTGGAGGGCTCCGGCTCTGACCTGACCTACGTGTGGACCCTGAAGATCGATGGCCCCGACCAGCCCGACCAGCCGCTGGTCCGCCGCTTCAAGGTCGCCAAGTAAGCAACCGGGCGCATAGCAGCGCTTTTTCATCTTCCATCAATTTTAAGGAGCTACAAATGGCCGATGAGCTAGGAGTCGACAGCGAGAAGCAGGTAGCGGCGACCACGAACGTCGTCGAAAGTGGGGAGGCTGTCACCTCGTCCGCGCAGGGGTCCTCGTCCCTGGGCGCTGCTCAGAAGTCCATGTTCTGGGGTCAGGAGGCTGGACCCCAGTCCATGGGCGACAGCTCTGCCGCAGTGTTCAACAAGATTTCTGATGTCCTCGCGAAGGAAGCAGAACTCATCTCCACCTTCGAAGCTGAGATTAACGCCGCTCTGAAGGATTTCACGGGTACGGAGCAGGACAACAAGCTGCAACTCGCGAAGATTCAGGAGGCACTGGCTAGAGTCGACAAGTCCGATGCTGCAGCTGCTGCCAAAGTTGCGCAGTACGAGTTCGATAAGACATTCGGGCAGATCGAAGACGCTATGCGGAGCCTCTTCCCCGGTTCCTCTGGGGCGGGGCAGGCGTCGACCACCGGCGCGCCAGGAACGGCCGGTGCCGCAGGTGCAGCTCTTCCAACTACCGGCGGATCTACCACCCAGGCGCCCACCCAGGGTGCGCAGCCCGAAGTTTAATTCGCTTTTCTGGCTGTAGAAAGGATATTTGTCATGGTTTCCTCCCCTATGTACGAACGCCTCAAGGTCTTCATGGAGGCTGCCCGCTCCAATCGCGATCTGGACGCGTGGGACACCGACCACACGCAGACATTGAAAGGCCTCGAAGAATCCGTTGAGCGTCTCAAGCAGTACCGTGATTCACAAGGCTTTGTGGGCGAGACCGCTAAGGCCATGAACGCGTGGGTTGATAAGGCAGTTGCGCGTATCAACGGCTATAAGGCCTATTACCAAGCAGGACACACAACCTACGAGGGCGGCCGTAAAGCAATGGCGACGGCCCTCAAAGAGGCGGAGCTGCTCTCCCCAACCCTCCTGGATGCCGATACAGCCGCCATGCGCGACAACCCCGTCGTCATGGTTCCTGACTCCTCACCCGGAGGCGGCGTTTCCGTGTTGGGCAAGCGCTTCACGACCGGCGCCGCCTACGTGGACGCGGTCGAGGCCCAGGCCAACGCGCAGCGCGAGGCCGCGGCAACACGCATCCTCCAGAGGGTGAACTTTACGACGGGTGCACTGAGCAATGCTATGCAGACCCTCCGCTCAGCTGCGGATGCTGCAGCAGCTCTGCAGAATAAAGGCACCGAATCTGGATCAGGTGTCGTAGGCGGAGTCGCGGCTAACGTCGGAAGGACCGTGGCGGATGCAATCCACGAGTGGGAAAATAGCGCGAGTCATTCCTTCGACCGTTCCAAAGGCCGCAACCCGTCCTCGGGCACATACCCGGGTGGTTTCGCCCAGCCGTGGTGGAGCGAGGCCGACGCCGCCGCTGCCCAGAACCGGACGGTCGCCTCTGGTGCCATCCCGACCCAGGAACCCGCCTACGGCGAGACCGGATCGCGCACGAACCCGATCACGAACCCCCAGGACCTCATGGGAACGGACCTGCTCCACACCGCAGTTAACGGCACGGCGTACCGTAACGGTGTCGTTGGAGGTCACACCCCCGCCCCTCCGGCTGACGTGGATCACCCGCTGTGGCGCCTCAACGGCGGCGCGGCTTCTGACTCCGCCACGGCGGGCCGTCTCGGCGGCGCTGGCGTCCTTGGCGCGGGCGCGCTCGGCCTGCGCGGCGCTGCCCGCATGGGCTCGGGTAGCTTCGGCGGGTCCGGTGCCTTCGGCGGCTCCAGCGTCTTCGGCCGCTTCGGCGGTGCCGGCGCGAGCGGCCTCGGCGGGTCCGGTTCGGCCAGCGGCCTGTCCGGTGCCGGTCGCATGGGCGCCGGTCGCATGGGTGCCGCGGGCATGCGCGGCGTCACCGGCTCGACGAACGGCATGGGCGCTTCGGGCGCGGCTGGCCTGAAGGTCGGCTCGTACTCGGGTTCCGGCTTCGGCTCCTACACTCCCCCCGCCGGCTCTGCGGGCGCGGCTGGCGCTGGCGGCGCGAACGGCGCTGCCGGTTCCTCCGGCGTCACGGGCACCACGGGCGCGAACGGCGGCGGAGCTGCCGGCGCGGCCGGTGCCGCTGGCAAGGGCGGAACGACGAGCGGCGGCTTCATGGGTTCCGGAGCGGGTGCTGGCGCTGGCAAGGACGACAAGAAGGGCCGTAAGAACCGGTACGTGGCTTTCAAGTTCGACGATGACGAGGACGAGCTGCCCGCAGGCTACGTGAATCCCCTGTCGCAGACCTCCGGCACCGACAAGGACATCGCGCCGGCGAAGCGCATGGACGATGGATGGGACCCGCGCCAGTGGTGAGCATCTCCTCCAACGCCGCGCCCCGTTCTCCCTTCTGCTTTGTGGGGAGGGCGGGGCGCGCCGCGCGCGCCCTGACCACCGCTGCCTCGGCACTCGCGCTGGCGGTCGGTGCCCTCACCGTGGCTCCGGCCCCCGCTCACGCGGCGGACCCCATCACGACCCAGGAGTACTTCTCGTACTACCACCTGGACTCCGCACGCCAGAAGGGTTACACCGGTAAGGGCATCACCATTGCTCTTATCGATACCCCCGTTGATTTAAGCGACCCGGAACTAGCCGGCGCGAACATTGTCGATAAGAGCCGCTGCACGCTGGACGCTTCTCAAACAAGTTCGCCTCACGGCAACTCGATGGCAGCCCTTCTGGTATCCCAAAAGTATGGCGTCGCACCCGATGCAACGCTCTACACCTACCAAACAGCTACCGATGGTGCAGCCTCTAGCGGTTCCTGTAAACAAGGTGCCAAAGAGCTCGACACCATCGCAAACCTGATTAATCAAGCCATTGATGACGGCGCTCAAATTATCTCTATTTCATTGAGTTCCACGGATCACGACAAGGATCTCAAGTGGGCGATTACTCGTGCGGTGAGTGAAGGCGTCATCATTGTCTCGTCGATGGGGAATAAGGCAGCAGATGAGAACAACGTCCATCTTGCTTGGTGGTCTGGCGTCGTCGGAGTTTCCGCGATTCACACCGATGGCTCCTTTGCGTCATACTCCTCGTGGGGCAACGGCGTGACAACGGCAGCTATCGGCGGCCCCGTCACCATCCGGGATACCAGCAGTGGAGAGACCACTACGACGGAAGGCACGTCTAACGCGACTGCCCTCGTTTCAGGGATGCTCGCATTGGCCCGCCAGAAGTGGCCCGACGCCACCACTAACCAGATCCTCCAGTCGCTCGTCCACTCTGGATTAAACCCAGACCACACATGGAATGACAAGACCGGGTACGGTGCGGCAGCCTTGGGTTCCCTCGTGAACGATGATCCTTCGCAGTACCCGGACGAGAACCCAATTCTCAACAAACCGGGTGGTTCCGAGCCCACTGCTGACGAGGTAGCCGACTACGCCGATGGGCTTATCAATCCCGCTGCGGAGCGGGAGGTCCCCGATTCCTACGTGTACCGGGGTGCCGACGATACCGTCGTCCTGTACCAGTCCGAGCTCAAAACACCGCTCCATCTGGGAACGAGCCCCCGCTACCACCGGAAGTGACCATGACACACGCGCGACCATGCGCACAGCCCGCGCCCCGTTCTCCCTTCTGCTTTGTGGGGAGGGCGGGGCGCGCCGCGCGCGCCCTGACCACCGTCGCCTCGGCCCTTACGCTGGCCGTCGGGGCCCTCACCCTGGCCCCGGCCCCCGCACACGCGGCAGACCCCATCACCACCCAGGAGTACTTCTCCTACTATCACCTCGACAAGGCACGCGAGAAGGGCTACACCGGCAAGGGCATCACCATCGCCCTCTTTGACGGCCCCGTGGACACCAGCGCCCCCGAGCTGGCCGGCGCCAACATCGTCGACAAGAGCCGCTGCACCATCAACGACAACCCTGACGGCGTGCGCCACGCAACCGACATGGCGACGTTGCTAGTGTCTCCCTACACGGGCGTCGCTCCCGATGCGACGCTGTACACCTACCAGATTTCGTCAGAAGATACTCAACCTGGTGGTACGTGTGTCAGGGGGGCTGACACAACCGACAGCATCGACAAGCTGATCAATCAAGCCGTCGATGATGGAGCCCAGATCATCTCCATCTCTTTGAGTAACTCCGAGCACGGTTCGGAGATCAAGTGGGCGATCGCCAACGCGATCAGCAAGGGTGTCATCATCGTCTCCTCCTCCGGTAACGGAGCGACGGACGAAAACCGTAGCCACCTGGGTCGGTGGTCAGGCGTCGTTGGCGTCACCGCCATCAACACCGACGGCACGTTTGCACCCTACTCCTCCTGGGGAAACGGCGTCGTGACCGCCGCGGTCGGGGGCCCTGTGAACACCCTTGATGCGAACACGAACCAGCCAGTGACGGTGGATGGCACCTCATATTCCACCCCGTTGGTCGCCGGCATGCTCGCACTGGCACGCCAGAAGTGGCCCGACGCCACCACCAATCAAATCCTCCAGTCCCTGGTCCATTCGGGTCTGAACCCCAACCACGAGTGGAATCAGTACACCGGGTACGGAGCCATTGACGGCGGCGGACTCGTCATCGACGATCCCTCGCAGTACCCGGACGAGAACCCGATCCTCAACAAACCGGGTGGTTCCGAACCCACAGCTGACGAGGTAGCCGACTACGCCGACGGACTCATCAATCCCGCTGCCGAGCGGGAGGTCCCAGATTCCTACGTGTACCGAGGTGCCGACGATCAGGTCGTCCTGTACCTGTCCGATCTCAAAACACCGCTTCACCTGGGAACGAGCCCCCGCTACCACCGGAAGTAGCCTCGGCCACCCGACACAACGAGGCGCCCCTGCCACCCACCGCGAACTGCGCGTGGATGACAGGGGCGCTCCCCTACGCGTTACTTCTTCTTCGCGTTGCTCGCATTGCTCGCGTGGAATCGCGGGCTGGTCCCCAGGTGCGTCGGATAGCCGTGCTCGCGACTCAGGGTGAGATGCTCATCGAAGCCCCGATACTGGTAGGAATCATCCGCGTTGATGTGCCTCGGATCCACCAGGCCGTCCGCGTAGTCCACGATGTCCTGGCGGGTCGGAGTGGACTCGTACCCCTTGTTCAAGAACGGGTTCTCGTCCGGGAACTGGGTCGGATTCGTCGTCAGTAGCACGTAGGGGTCCACCGCGCCGTACCCCGTGTACGGGTTCCAATAGCCGCCGTTACCGCCAATCCCCGTGCGAGCCAAGTCCTGCATGACCTGATTACCCGTCGCATCAGGCCAGCGCTGCATCGTCAACGCCAGGAATGAAGCAACCGTCGGAGACGCGAAAGACGTGCCCTGCCAGTACCCCTTCTCCCACGTCGCACCCGAACGCGCGTACGGACGAGACACCGACGCCGTCGACACGTAGTCCCCATAGTTGGAGTACGAAGTCAACTCCCCGTTAGGCTCCACCGACGCCACGCCCACCACGCCCGTCATACGCGCCAGAGACTTCGGCGGATTGTACTCCGACTCGTTGCCCATCGACACCACGATCGGCACCTTCTGCGTGATCGCGCGGGCCAGAGCCCAGCGCATACTCTCACTGTCCGCGCTGTACGTCGACGAAATCGACACGACATCCACGCCGTCGTTGAGCGCCAGCTCAATCAGCACAGACGTGTCCGAATACCCTCGCGGCCACCAGCCGATCGCGCAATTATCCGACGCCGTATCGCCGAGCAGCGACGCCGTATAGCGATTGAGCGTCGCCTTCGGGGCGATCCCGAACTCCGGGGCCACCATTACCTGGGCGATCACCGTGCCGTGCTCCCAGCTGTCGTCGCTCGACTCCACATCGCAGCGGCTCATGTACTGCATATCCGCACCCTGCAGCTCCGGGATCTTCCAGTTCACCGGGCCGTCGATCAGCCCGATCGTCACACCCTCGCCCGTCAATCCGGCGTCGCGCAGCTGCCCCAGGTGGTAGTACGAGTAGTAGTCCTGCTCGTCCGCCGTGATCGGAATTCGCGCCGCCGAAGCCGGAGCCGCAGGAACAACGAGCGCCGCCACGGCGAGCGAACCCGCTACCGCCACACCCGAGCAGCGCCGCGCCAGACGTGTCATCAGATGACTCATCAGCTGTCCTTTGCCGTCCTACGGCACGGTCACGCACTGCGTGACCGGCGCGGACTCGCGGCCCGTGGCGGTCACGACGAGGCTCACGGTCAGGCAGTTCTCGCCGCTCACCGCGGTCGTCGTCAGGCTGTTGCGGCGCATCGTCTCGGCCACCACGGCCTCGCCCGGGCGGGTGAGCACGTACTTGAACTCCAGCGATCCGGGCTGGTACTGGCCCTGCTGGGGCACCTCCCAGCCCCAGCGGATCTCGTTGCCGTTCGGGGTGGCCGTCAACCCGGTCACGGCCTCGGGCGGGACGGCGCCCGCGTCGCCCTGATCGGAACTGTTCACCGTCCCTGCGCTCGAGGAGGGGGTCGGCGTGGATCCGCCGCCACCGCCTCCGCTCAGCTGGATGCTATGCCCCCCGCCGGTGAGCATCGCGACCACCAGGCCGGCCGTCGCCAGCACCATCACGAGCGCGAGGACAGGCACCACCCACGCGGGACGCTTCGACTGTCCCTCCACCAACCCGGTTCGGTTCGTCGTCGAGTTACCGGCCCACGCCTCGTTCGACAAGGCCTGGGGACCATCCGCAAAGCTCCCGCGGCGGGTGCGCGTGCGCTCCGCGTCCAGGGCCGCCGAGGACGGTGCGGACAGGGCCGAGGAGGGCGCGCTCGAGGAGGCCACCACGCTCAGCTTCATCTCCGTGACCGGGCGGTGCATCTCGCGCTCAACCGTCTGCAGCGCGTAGCCGAGCGCTGCCGCCGACCCGAAGCGCTGCTCCGGATCCAGGCTCATCGCGCGGCGCACGATGGCCGTCACAGCGTCGGGCACGCCCGGGCGGTCGATGCGCGACACCCGGCCGCGGGCGACGCGCTGGGCGACCGCGTGAGCCGAGTTGTCCCCATCCTCCACCTCGAAGGGCGAGCGGCCCATCAGGAGCGTCCACAGGGTCGCGCCCAGGGCCCACACGTCCTGCGTCGGGTGAGCGCGCGCCGTGCCCGCGATCTGCTCGGGCGGCGCCCACATCACCGAGAAGCCGTCGCGTCCGCCGCGCGGATCCGCACCCACCGGCTCGGCCACGCCGAAGTCCGTCAGCACCGGCGACCCGAAGGCGTTGATCATGATGTTGCTGGGCTTAATATCACGGTGCACGTAGCCCGCGCGATGCAGCATCTCAGCACCGCCGCACATGCGGATCACCATCGACAGCGCGCGATCCGTCGACATCGGGTTTGCGCGCACCTGATCGAGGATGTTCGCGACCGGGCAATACTCCATCACCAGGTACGGGCGGCCATCCGGCGTGCGCCCAGCACCGTAGAGCTGGGCCACCGCCGGGTGACCCGACACGAGAGCCATCACGTCGGCCTCGCGGGCGATACCGGCCTCGCCGTCCGCCCCGCGATCCCTGCGCGCCACCTTGACGGCCACCTCACGGCTGGGCAGCTCCTGACGGCACAGGAACACGTCCGCGAAACCACCCGAGCCGAGCGGACGAATCCACTCGTAGCCCGGCAGCGACGGCACCATTCCGACGCGAGCGTCGCTATCCATCAACGTCTCCCTTTCCTACGGCCCATGCGCTTGGCCAGCGAGCGGCCGCCCTTGCGAGCAGCGTCAGCCTGGCGGCGGGCGCGACGACGCCAGCGCAGCGACTTCAGCGACAGCGCGTAACGCAGTCGCGCGAACGGCGACACCGAGGCCGCCCACTCGCGACGCAGCTCATCCACGTCGCTCCACGCCTGCTCCGCGTCCTCGGGGCGGGCGCCGCCGGCAGCGAAGTCCGCGACGTCCGCGCGGCGCGCCACGGTGACGGCCCGGGGAACCGCGCCCGAGAAGAGCGACCAGCCGGGCACGCGCACATCCGCAGCTGAGCGCTTGCGCGCCTTGCGGGCCTTGGCGGCCCCCTCCTCGTCGCTCTCGGACGTCTTGGGCGTCCACTGCGAGGCCAGCGCCCACGCGACCTCCTGGCGCGTCAGGTGCGGCTCAACGACGAGGCCGGAGTCGATCGCGGTATCCACGAGCTCATCCCACGAGCCGCGCACCGACTCGGCGGCCTCCGCGCGGCGGCGGCCCTTGCGGCGGCGAGACTTCGCCAGGAGCACCGCCAGGACCGGGCCCAGCAGCACCAGGAGCGACAACGACACCGCGCTGATCGCCATCCACGGGATGTGGATGCCGTTCGGGTCGTGCGGGTCCGTCGCCTGGTCGCGGGTCGCGGGCGGCAGCTCGACCGGCTGCTCGGGCGGCTCCGGGGGCTGCAGGACCTGCGGCTTGGGCACGGACTTAGGCTTGTTAACCTGCGTCGTCGGCTGCTGATCGCGCGGCGGAGTCGGGTCGAACGTCGCCCATCCCACGCCGGGGAACTCCACCTCGACCCACGCATGCATATCCGAACCCGTCAGGTCGACGCTGCCGGACGTGCCCTCGCGGTAGGCACCCATGACGACGCGGGCGTTGATGCCCTGCGAGTGCAGCATGAGGGCCATGAGGGTCGCGTACTGCTCGTCGTCGCCCACCAGCGCCTCGGCGCTGATCATGCGCTCGATGCGGTCCTGGGAGGAGCCGGGACGAGAGTTGATCGTGTCGTCGTTGGAGTAGTAGCCATCCGTGTGCAGGAACTGCTCGATCGCGCGGGCCTTCTCCAGGTCCGAGCGCGCGCTCGACGTGTGATCCGCGGCCAGGGAGTCCACGTCCTTCGGGACGTTCGTATCTCCCCCGGCGTAGCGCGCCGCGTTCACGCTGGCGAACTCCGAGTCCGCGTGTTCGCGAGGCATCGTCGTGCTCAGCGAGTAGCTCAGCTGGCCGGTCGGCCCCGTCGTCAGGGCGGTTTCCGCCCACAGGTCGTAGTTCAGGCCGTCCTGCTGCTCGGCTGCATTGGGGGCGGAGGGTTCAAAACGCAGGACCGACACCTGGCCGATCGTGGGCACCCACGGTCCCAGCAGCTGCGAGGTCGACACCGAGGTCTGCACGCCCGCCGTGTCGGCGCTGCGCCCCGGGATCGTGGACCCCACGCGGCGGTATCCGGCCGTGCCATCCGCCGTGTTGGAGACGCCCATGCCGAAGGTCGTCCCGTCATACACGTCCATTGCGCCCAGGCGCACGCGCGCCTCCTTGGGCAGGTTGGACACGCGGATCAGGGATTCGTCCTCGAGGTCCTTGTTGTAGTGCCGGTAGCTGGACAGCGGCGAGGGGTACTGGCGCGCATCCACAGGCGGCTCGATGACGTCACGTCCGACGACGCGGTCCGAGGCCGTGGGGCCCAGCAGGGACGCCGCGGGGATCGCCGCAGCGACCATCACGCCCACCATGAGGGCGCCCATGCCCACGCGCCACCACACGTGCACGATCTGGCGCGAGGAACCACCCATGGTCGTCGCCGCGGAGGTCGTCGACGCGGCCCTACCAATGACGATGTCGGCACCCAATCGGGCGCGTCCGATCGCCGAGGCCCACGCCCACCACACGATGAGTCCCACCCACCACGCGATGACGAGGAGGGAGGACGGAGAGTAGTTCGACGGCCCCCACACGATCGCGATCACGCCGGCGAGGATCAGCGGCACGGACCCCCACATGGGGCGCCCGTAGCGCACCGTGACGACGCCCGCCGCGACCGAACACACGAGGCAGGCCATCCACGGCACCATCGCGGGCCCCACGTAGGAGCCGGCCGGCGGTGTCAGCGTCAGGAGGTCCTTCCAGGCCTCGACCGAACCGACGACGAGCGTCTGGATGGTCCGCGACGTCGGGACCACGCCCCAGCGGGTCGTCTCGCGCAGCGCGGCGGCGCCACCGAAGAGGAAGTGCGAGGCCACGACCGCGGCGACAATCGAGAGCAGGTCCCAGCGCCACTTGGCGGCCGCCCACGCGACCACGAGGCCAACCACGACGCCCGCGAGCGCCGCGATCGCGCCCTGGCCGCCGCCGAAGACGGACTCGAACATGACGATCGGACCGGAAAAGAGGACCGCGAGGACGAGCAGGGACCACGCGGGCATGGCGGCGCGGTGGATCGACCCGCCCATGGTGGTTTCCTGGGCGACGGGGCGGCGGGAGCGACGCGGCGGAGGAGCCGGACGCGAAGCGTTGCGAGCAGGAGTACTCACGCGTTCACCCCCCGAGACACGAGCATCGGCAGGTCTTCGAGGGAGGGGCAGTCGATGATGACGCCGCGCGTGATCTTGCGGCGGCGACGGGATCGGCCCGGGACCACGCGGATCACCGACACGACAACGTCGACGGGGGCGATGTTCGCCAGGCGAGCCGCCTCCTCGTCGTCCACGCCGGCGCCCACGACGATGGAGAGCACCGAGATCCCGCCGCGTTCCATGATGCACCGGCGCACGATGCCCGCGAACTCCGAGCGCGTCGAGGTTTCCATCTCGGACAGCGCATCCAGCATCGCCATCGGCGAGCCCGTGGGGATCCACTCGTCCGCGGTGTGCATCGACACCGTGCGCGCCTCGCCCGAGCCGGCGAGCGCCAGCGAGGCGGCAACCGACACGGCCGTCTCGAAGGAGCGCCGATCCCACGCGTCCACGCGCGTATCCAACAGCACCATGTGGTGCGAGCGGTGAGTCTCCTCGAACTGGCGCACGATCAGGCGACCAAAGCGCGCCGTCGACGGCCAGTGCACCGCACGACGGTCGTCGCCCGGCTCGTAGTCGCGCAGCGCGTGGAAGGACACGTCGGAGCTCGTCAGCTTCTCGCTGGCCACGCCCTCGACGTCCATCTGCATGCCCGTCGCATCAAAGGAGAAACGCACCGTCGGCGGGTGCACGTGCACGAGGATCGGGTCATCCCACGAACGCACGCGACGCAGCAGACCCAGGCCGTCCATACGCACGGTGCGCGCGGGGCCCACGTTGATAACGCCGCGGCGCTTCGTCATGACCGAGAAGGACTCGTTCCACGTGCCGTTTCCGCTGATCGGGGGCACGAGGAACTCGCCACTGCCTCGTCCGATCGTCACCTCCACGAGGGTCGAACCCGAGCGGCGCCCAGACTCGTTGACCACGCGGACGCGGCCCACCGCCACCTGGCCGGCGACGATGCGGTCGTTCTTCATGCGCAGGGACACTGACAGCGGGGACGGGGAGGCGACCGAGGCGACCGCGACCACGAGGGCCACCAGGCCCATGACGGCCACGATGAAGCCCTCCAGCCAGCCGAAGGCGAGGGCCGCGACGGTGCCCGCGAGCATCGCCACGATGACCGCCCACCCCACCGGGGTCAGCGCACCCAGCCAGCGGGCGACACCCTCGTAGCCGGGCAGCGCCTGCACGCGGGCGCTCAGGGCACGCCACGCATGCCTCACAAGTCGACGTAGTTTCTTCACGCGCTCACCTCACCGGGCGGCAATCGCCGACAATGTGCACGGCCTGCGCGAACATCGCCTGGGAATCCGCCCGCGTTGCGATCTTCGACGCAGTGGGACCGGCACCACCGATCGTCACCTCTTCGGTCCAATTGTCCAGATCCGAACGGATCGTACACTTGTGAGCAAGCGACGTGTCAGCCCAACCCGGAGCACTGAACGTAAAGGTGTGGCATCCACCCGCGACGTTGTACTTCTCGCCTCCCTGGCAGGCCTCCGTCCACGTCAAGTTCACGTCCAGCTTCGTGACGAACGATGAGTCCGCCTGCATCTGCGTCGTCCCCAAGCCGTTAGTTGCCACGACCGTCGCGAAGTATTCAGTGCCCTGTGCCAGGTCACTGAAAGTTGCCTCCGTGGCGCCCGTGGCACCGCCCGTGAGGGTTTGCTCCCTGCCATTGAGGGACACCTTGATGGTAGACACGGCGGGGTTGGCACCGATCGCATCCCAGCGTACGACGGCAGACGTGCTGCCGACATCCGAAACCCGCACCCTGACCGGATCGGGCTTGGCCGTGGGTTGGCCAACGGCAGGAACGGTGTCCGACGTGACAGGATTCCCCTTCAGGCCGCGACCAGACTGGCAGAAGTAGATTTCACGCTCCTGCCAGCCGCCCACATCGATTGGCTGACCCTCATAGATCGGCGTTCCGTCCGCACATCCTCCGGCGGTCATAGAGTAGCGCACCGTCAGATCGTCTGCGCTGAAGCCGCGTCCCTCCTTGGGCCTCAGATTCGAGACAATCAGCCGCCCCGGCGTGCCGTTGCCCTGCAGAGTCGGGGTATCGATCGGCAGAGGCACGGTCGCGATTGACACATACGTGGTCGCGGTGTCCGACGTATCCCCGTGCGAGTTCGTCAGCGTCACCGATGCAGACACCTTGCTACCCGTCGGCACGTCGAGCAGCGTGGCTCTACCAGCGTCTGACTGGACCTGCAAGGAGACGCCATTGACCGAAACCGTGGCCGGGCCCCATCCCTTACCATTGGGAGATCCCACGCCCCACGTAACCTCAACCGTCGCCTTGTCCAGACTGCCCCCAGAGCCGGTCGCGACGGCGCTCACGCCAGTCGCTTGATCCGGCTTCCCGTGCGGGTAGCCCTCGGTCGGCGAGGACGCCGGAGACGGCGTCGGCACCCTGTTCTTAGCCTGGACCGTCACCGTGTACATCTTGCCGTTCTCCAGGCCCGGGATCGTCAGCTTGTACTTCTTGTCCTCCGTACCGGCCACCTGGTAGGCAATCGGCTGGCCACCCCCGGGCCCGGTAAGGAACACCGTGTACGTGAGGATCTTGGACCCCTCGTTGTGCGGTTCTGTCCACGAGACCTCGAGGGCACCATCCATCCCCACGACCGTGGGCGCCGCCATCTGCTCGGGTGCCATGTCGATGAGCTCCTTGGCGGAGGGAGCCGACGGGTCGGAGTCCCCGGCCTCGTTCTGCGCGACGACCGTGAACCAGTGCTCCTCTCCGATCGCCAGACCCGTAATCTGAGTGCCCGGATCACGCGTCTGGTAGGTCTTACCGTCGAACTTGTCGGTAATCACGTAGCCCGTAATCGTGCCACCGTTGGAGGCACCCGAGTCGAAGCGCACGAAGGCCGCACCCGCGCCCATCGGCGTCACCGTGACGTTCTGGGGCGGTTCGGGGCGGTCGACAACCTGGACGACAACGCGTCCCTGGACCACGCGATCCGGGTCGTTCGTCGCGTCCATGACGCGGTACACGACAGTCATGTTGCCGTGGAAGCCGACCTTGGGGGTCACCGACAGGACGTTGCCATTGCCCGAGGCGGTTCCCTGGCCCACGTGCACCGACGCATCCAGGACCACGAGCGGATCCGGGAACGGGTTCGTCGTGTACTCCGACAGGTTCACGTCCACCGTCTGGCCGGCCTTCGCCTTGATGCGAGCCTCCGTCGTCGTCACGAGGGGCTTGGAGGACTTCACGATCGTCACCGGAATGTCGGCGTTGACCGCGCCCGAGCCGTCGTCGACGCTGACAGTAATCGCGCCGACCGGCCCCTTGGGCTGATCCTTCTTGCCGGACACGGTCAGGTTGTAGCCGTCCAGGGAAACGTCCACGCCGCCGGGGGCCTTCACCACGGCGTAGGAGAAGCTGTTCTTAGCCTGGTCGTCCGGGTCGTCCACCATCTGCGTGAGGTCGACCGTCACGGACTCACCCTGGCCCACGAGGATCGGGGTCGGGGTCAGGCGCGGCGGCAGGTTCCTGGCCGGCTTGATCGTGATCGGGATCGTCAGAGTCGATGTCAGCGCCGAGGCGTCGTCCGAGGCACCGTCACGCACCGTGAAGGACACCGAGGCTTTGCCCGAGGCCGTGTCGGGCGCGCTCAGCGTGATGTGCGTGGAGTCCTGGAGCGAGGCCGAGTCCAGGCCGCCGGTGAACTTCACGGACGAGGCGTCCGTGATGATCGGGGAGCGCGAGTTGTCGCGCACCAGCACGTAGTCGTGCATGTCGAGGGTGAGCGTGGAGCCCGCGCGCATCGCCACCGGGATGCGCGTCGTGTCCAGGCGCGGAGCCAGCAGGTCTGTGCCCGGCACGGTCACGACCGCGCTCGCGCTCAGGCCGTCGGGGTCCGTCACCGTGTACACGACGAGGCGACGGCGCGCGTCCGGGGAAATCAACAGGTTCTGCCCCGACACGCTCACGCCCGAGGCGTCCGAGGACACCTTCAGCTCAGCCGTGGTGCCGTCCGGATCCTCGTCGTTGACGAGGACGGCAACACTCACGGGCTTGGAGTCCGAGGGCAGGTCGGAGACCGGCACGACGTCGTCGCGGGCGATCGGCGCGCGCAGCGGCGCGTCAGCATCCACCGTCACGGTCAGCTGGCCCTGCGCGCGGCCGCCTCGGCCGTCCTCGATCTGGTAGGCAACGACGAACACGCCGTTCGTGGCGGGGGCCTTGACCGTCACCAGGTCCTCGGCCACCGTCACCGTCGCCGCCGGATCCGACACCGACACCGTCGACGGATCCGTGTCCACATACAGGGAGTCGCCGTCCGCGTCCAGATCGTTGCTCAGGACGTTGACGCTCACCTCGCGCCCCGGACGCACCGTCACCGAGTCGGGAACGGCCGTCGGGTTGTGGTTCTGCGAGCCCGGAGGGGCAATGCCGACGCGCACGCGGGCGCGTCCCTGCACGCCGAGGCGGTCCTCGACGATGTAGGAGAAGGTGTCCGTGCCCGTCGCGTCGTCGGAGGGCGTGTACTCCAGCCACTCCGTGCCCAGCACGACGCTACCCTTGGCCGGCGGCTGATCGATGCCCACCAGGGCGACCGAGTCGCCGTCGGGGTCGATGCCCGTCAGCGGCACCGGGATGCGCGTCATCTGGCCCTGAACGGCCCAGGCGCTGAGCGGCTTGGGCACGGGTGCGCTGTTCGCGGCGGAGGAATCGATGATCTCAAACGTGACGGTCGATGTCGAGCGGTTACCCACCGAGTCGACGGCCGTGTACGCCACGCGCACCACGCCGGCCTCGGAGCCGGCAGCCAGGCGCACCTGGTTGCCGGTCACGAAGACCGTGCCCAGCTCGGCGCCGGTCATGACCTGCACGTCCGGGTCCAGGCTCAGCGTCAGGCCAATCGGCGAGCGGTCGTTCGACAGGACGCTCACCGAGCCGATGTCGTCTGCGCGCACCTTCGCCGTGTCCGGCGTGGTCTCAGGCGGGGTCTCGTCGCTCTGCGCGTTCGTCGGGATGACGCTCACCTGGGCTGTCGCGGAACCCGCGCCGTTGGAGACCGTGTAGGTAAACGTCGTGACATCGTTGAGGCCGCCCGGCGACGTGATGCGCAACAGGTGGCGCTCGATGAGCGTGACCTCGAGGCCCGAGTTCGCGGGCACGTCGATCGACTGGACGACGAGGACGCCGCCCGACGGATCCGTGTCGTTGGCCAGCGGCGCGATCAGCGAGGCACCACCGCTGGGCAGGACCGCCAGGTCGTCCTCTGCGATCGGCAGAGCGTTCGTGTCGTCGTCGACCACGTCGACGCGGATAACGCCCACGGTCGTCGACGGGCCGTCGGAGACCGTGTAGGTGAACTGGAAGGATCCCGGCACGGAGCCCGTGAACGTCAGCGTGCCGCGCGAAAGGTCAGCGGAGACCGAGGTGCCCGCCGGGGCCGTGCCCGCGGCCACGAGGGACAGGGCGTCGCCGTTGGGATCCGTGTCGTTGGCAATCGGGT
>OKWY01000048.1_pt1 | contig 63846 bp, 65 predicted proteins | sample 1607041 | NCBI WGS metagenome assembly OKWY01 (sample SAMN07501038, study PRJEB24779) | human gut metagenome | isolation source: stool | host: human infant | place: USA: Pittsburgh, PA | reverse complement strand
ATATGAATAATAATAAAAAATATTAAAATAGGCCGTATCTATATTGAATTTATAAATTCAATATGATACAGCCCCTTTTATTTACAATATAAGAATAAAGTTTATTGATATATTTATTAAAAATAGGATATTATGGTACAATAAGAGTGTAAAATGATTAAAAATGTATTTAAGACGAAGTTAATATTATTACATTTAAGAAGAATTATATGGGGGGTAAAATGGCAAAGCTATTAATTGTTGATGATGATTTAGATTTAATAGATATGCTTTCAAATTATTTCTTATTAAAAGGATATGAAATATATACAGCATATGATGGAAAAGAAGCATTAGATAAAATGAAGTATACTCCAGATTTGGTGATTCTAGATGTTAATATGCCTAAACTAAATGGTATAGATGTATGTAAAAGAATAAGAGATTTTACTCAAAGTCCTATTTTATTTTTAACAGCAAGAGCTACAGAAGAAGATAAAGTAAATGGCTTATTAGTTGGTGGAGATGACTATATTGTTAAACCATTTAGTGTTAGGGAATTGGAAGCTAGGATAGTTTCTAATTTAAAAAGAGAAGAGAGATCAAAGTATTCTCATAAGATGATTTATACAGGGAGTATGAGTATAGACCTTATTTCAATGGAAGTATTTATAAATGGACAAAGATTAGATTTAACTAAAAAAGAATATGAGATAATAGAGTTATTAGCATTACATGAAAGACAAATATTTAGCAAAGAACATATATTTTTAAAATTATGGCATGAGGAAAATGATAGTGATATTAAAGTAGTTACTGAATATATAAGAAGAATTAGAAAAAAGATTTATGAGTTTACAGATGAAAATTTTATCGAAACAGAATGGGGTAGTGGATATAGGTGGAAAAGCTTTGATAAGGAAATATCTAAATAAAAGGGTATTATCAATTAAAAAGAGTCTAATTTATTATATAGTTATATCATCATTATTATCAGTTATCATATCTATAGGAGTTATGAATGGGGCTAGAATTATACAAAATAGTATATGGAGTAAATATAAAACCATAGAAGAGTATAAGGAAATATATGATTTTTATAATAAGTATTATGGATATATAACAGAAGCACCGAGGATTAGCTCAAGCTTTATGAGTCAATCAGATAATATTATAGTAGAGATATGTGACTTTTTAGAAACATGGACATTATTAATAATAACGATAACTTTAAATAGCATAACATCATATTTATTTTTTAAGAGAAAGCTTAAAAAACCATTAGCGTTGCTAGAAAAAGGGGCAAATGAAATATTTAACAATAATTTAGATTTTGAAATTGAGTATGATTATATGGATGAGTTTGGTAAGCTGTGTAAATCTTTTGATAAGATGAGAATTCAATTGATAGATAATAATCAGAAAATGTGGAATAGAATTATAGAAGAAAAGGAGTTTCATGCATCAATAGCTCATGATATAAGAGTTCCACTAATGGTATTAGAGGGGTATGTAGAAACTATTTTAGAGTTTTATCCAGAAGACAACATATCCAAAGAAGAGGTGCTAGCGGAACTTAATAAATGTAATGTTCAAATTGCAAGATTGAAAGAATTTGTGGAATATATGAGAAGAGCAGATGAGGTAAAACTACGAGATAGAAAAGATGAAAAGGTAAGTGCACTAAAAATAATTTATGATATTGAAGAAGAAAACAAAGTGTTTTATAAGAAAAATGGAATTGATATAAAGGTTCAACATAATCAATTTAAAGAAGATTTTGAAATTAATATTGATAAGTTCATATTTTTAGAGATTTATGAAAATATTATTACCAATGCAATTAGGTTTGCTAACAGTGAAGTTTCTATAAATATCAATATAGAAGATGAACAGGTTATATTAATTGTTAAGGATGATGGTTGTGGCTTTGAAAGTAAAATAATTAATGAAATAGACAGTGAAAAGATAAGAAAAAACAGAAATTATGCTTCAGGACATATGGGAATGGGGCTTTATATAACTAAACTGCTTTGTGATAAATATGATGGAGATTTAAAAGTTTATAATGCAGCAGATGGAGGCGCAATAGTTACTATAACTTTATATTTGTAAAAAATTTCACCTAAATAATAGGGTGGAATTTTTTTTTGTAAAATTACAAAAGTTGATTTTTTTTTGATATTTAGAATTTAAAATAAACTTAAAGATAAGTAGTGAAGGCAAAATATATAAATGGGATTTGGAGTTTAGGGTAAAATTTAAAATAAAGAATGGAGGCAAAGGATATGAGAGGAATAATAAAAATGACTATTAAAGATATAATAAAACAACCCTTTTATTATATTGGATTAATACTATGCTGTTGCTATGTATATGTAAATCTATGTCAATATTTAAATGTACAATATTTTGAGAATGACAGCCAAATTGTTACCTTAGATGAAAATAGCATTTCAGATGCAGATATAATGAATGGATATATTCCTGTAAATAATAAAGAAAAAGAACAACTGGCGTTAAGTACAATTTATAAGAATTTAGTTGAAGAATTAGATGTAGAACCTAATGAAGCTCAAGAGGTAATTAAAGAGTATAAACGAGGAATTAGTATAGAGGATTTTGCTAAATATTTAGATGAAAATTATGGCTATAAGAGTGCAGAGTATGCTTTTTATGATGCTAATATGAAACAAGCAACTATAGAAGAAGCAAATAATTATATTAGAGAAAAACTAGGAGAAGAAAATTATACTGAGTGGTTTTCTAAAAAGTTTGTAGATTATTTTGGAGTATGCTTAATATTCTTTATGATAGCGTTATTTCCAATATTATATATGAAGGATTGTAAAAGAGATATATATGAATTGATTCATACCAAATCCATATCATCTATAAAGTATATTGGGGGGAAAGCTATAGCAGGGCTTTTAGCTATGATTCCAGTAATATTTGTGATAACTCTTTTTTATAATTTTTTAGCTATGAAGATTGCATATAAGTGGGGATTTAATTCTTCCATGTTTGATATTTTTAAATATGTAATAATATTTATTTTACCAAGTGTAGTAATGGCACTTGCAATTCATAGTTTAGTAACAGTTATATTTAAAAATCCACTGCCAACAATACCTATTATGATTTTATATATTCTTTATTCTAATATAGGTGCAGAAATATTAGAGGGTAATATTCATTATAAGACACATCCTTTAAGTATATTTATTAGATTCCCTGAAATATTTTTTGAAACTAAAATATCTTTAGGAATGTATATTAATCAAATATCATTATTAATAGTTTCAATACTTATTTTTATGATAGCAACTGTTGTTTGGAAAAGGAGACGTTTTTGATGAAGCAGGATTTAGTAATTGTAGTTAGTAAATATAAGTTATGGATTTGTATAATATATGTAATGCTATTATCTATAATTTTTCCATTAGCATATGCTGATGAAATAGGAGGCGTTATTGATCCATATAGTTCACTTTTGTCTATTCTTTTCTTTTCAGATTTATTTTATTTAGAGATTTTAGAAAAAAGGTATGAAGTTATTAAGTTAAAGTCTAAAGGCCTTTTAATAGGGCTAGTAAAAAGAAGGTTTTTTATAGCTTGGTTATTTGTAGAATTATTAGCATTAGTTCAATATAGTTTGTATTTAATGAAAGTCAATAATAATATAGGGAAAATGGATAACTTATCAATGCTTATAATTACTTTAATTGCAACAGGAGTAAGTATCGCATTTTTCGGATATTTAACTGTAGTATTAGTGAATATTACAAAGAAAATTGGTATTGGTGTAGGAATAGCTGTACTTATTTGGTTCTTATTAAATTCAACTATTGGAATGAATATTTTTAAAAGTGCTAATATATTTGCTTTCTGTGAGTTCTTTACTAAGGATTTAGATTATAGTTGGGTAATTGGAAAATTAATAGGAGCTATTATTGTATTATTTGGAATGACTGTATTTAAAAGCAGCTTAATTTATTATAAAAATGAGGTGAAGAGATATGACAATTAATATAAAAGGGTTAACTGTAGAATTTAATAATGGTACTAAAGCTATAGATAATCTAAACCTAAATATTGAAAAAGGAATATATGGCTTATTAGGAGAAAATGGAGCAGGGAAAACTACGTTAATGAGAGTTTTAACAACAATATTGCCAGTATCAAAAGGAAATATTTTAATTAATGGAATTAACTTAGAAAAAAATAATTATGAAATGATACAGAAACAAATTGGATATCTACCTCAGGAGTTAGAAGTATACCCAAGCTTGACAGTTAGAGATTCACTTGAATATTTAGGTAGAATGTCAGGAATACCCAAAAACATATGTAACGATAGAATAGATTATTATTTAGAAAAGACAGGGTTGCTAGATAAACAGAATAAGAAGAATAAACAACTTTCTGGTGGAATGAAAAGAAGAGTTGGGCTAGTTCAAGCTTTATTAAATGAACCACCAATTCTAATTGTAGATGAACCTACAACAGGATTAGACCCAGAAGAAAGAATAAAAATTAGGAATCTATTAGTTGATCTTGGAGAAACAAGAACTGTTATTTTTTCAACACACGTAATTGAAGATATAGCTTCAACATGCAATAAATTAGGAATTATGCAAAAAGGTAATTTAATCTTTAATGGAGAAATAAGTGAATTGTTAAAGAATGCAGAGAATCATGTATGGAATTGTTTAATAACAAATGAGAAAGAAATATTAGAATTATCTAGATATGCAACAATATCGTATAAGCAATATGTAAATGGTAAGATAATGACTAAAATTATATCAGAAGAAAAGCCTAGAATATATTGTATAAGAGCAGAAGTAACACTAGAAGATGCTTATTTATATATGATGAAGATGTATGAAATAAATGATATTAGATAAAATACTTTAAGTTTTAGAAATTGCAATATAAAACTCCCAATTTATTCAGTTGATAAAATTGTTGTTTTATGTTTGATAAGTTATAATATTATCATAGTTAACTATAAAAAATTTTGACAAGTAGAGTCTCATAAGAAATTATAATGATTTCGTATGAGGCTCTTTTGGTTATCTAAGACTAAAAACAAATTTTCAAATGAGGAGTATGAAGTTTTTTTATATCAAAAGTATTATATTTTTTTAATATTTTAATATTTATTACAAAAATTAAAATTTAGTGAAACCTAATTAGGGGTTAATTACTCTAATTAATGTATAAAGTGTTAGCTAATAATATTTATATAATAATAAATAAGGAGAAATTTATGGAAAACATATTAATCTTTAAAAGAAAGACTCTAAAATCTAGATTAAAGAGCCTTTCGGAAGAAGAACTAATTAAAAGTGCAATTCATGGAAATTGTGAAGCTTATGCACAAGTAATTAAAAATAATAAGGAATATTTATACAAAATGGCTTATGTATATGTAAATGACAGTAATAAAGCATTAGATGTATTGCAAGAGTGTACTTATAAGGGATTTAAGAGTATAAAGACTTTACGTAATCCTAAGTATTTTAAAACGTGGATAACTAGAATATTAATAAATATAGCGATTTCTATGTTAAAGCAAGATAGTAAGATTGTATATTTAGATGATAATAATCCATTAGAAGAGGGAAAAAGCTTTATTAATATTGAGGAAAAAATAGATTTATATAATGCTATTGAAATGTTAAAGAATGATTATAAAATTATTGTGATTATGAAATATTTTAATGATATGACTATAGATGAGATAAGCAACATTTTAAATATTCCAGTTAATACTGTTAAAACACGTTTAAGTAGGGCAAGAAGCGCATTGAAAAATATTTTAAAGGAGGAGTATTTAAATGATTAATGAAAATTTTAATAATATAGAAATACCTAATAACATTGATGAAGCTATAGATATGGGAATAGAAAGAATAGTAAATGAACAAAAAAGAAATAATAGAAAAAAGGTTATTGGTGGTATTGTAGCTGGACTAGCTATAATAGTGTCTATAGGAATGTGCACTCCGACCTTTGCAAAAAATATACCACTATTAAAGGAAATTTTTAGTTTTCTTGAGCATAATAAAAGTGAAATTCCAGAAAAGCCACAAAATAGTTTATCACAATATGTAGATACATTAGGGGTAACTTCGGAAGATAATGGTATAAAAATAACAATGCAAGAAATTGTATATGATAGTGAGAATGTTTATATATCTTATAAAGTTGAGAGTGAAGAAGTATTTCCGTATAAAACTAAGAGCTACTTAGTAGAGAGTAGTGGAGTAAATGAGTATGAAACTAAGGAAATAGATTGGATGTGGTTAGAGCAAAGAGCTAGCATAAATAATTCAACACAAGAACTTATTAGTTCAAATCATTTGAATGGTATGATAATTGACGATAATACTTTTATTGGAATAGTAAAATATGAAGTACCAACTTTGGAGGATGGTTCAAAACCAGAAAGCTTTGATGCAAATATAAATATAAATTTTGTATGTTTTCCAAGAGAAAAAGATGATAAAGATAATTTAATTTATTATGAAGAAAATAAATTTAAAGTTGAAGGAAATTGGAGTTTTAATATACCGATTACTATAGATAAATCGTTAGAAGAAGTTGTAGAGGTAAATGAGGTTAAGGAAGGCTTCAAACTTGAAAAAATAATTAAAAATCCCTTTTATATAAAAGTTAAAATTGTACCATTAAAAGAAGAAAGTCAAAAAATTAATAATACTGATAATGGAGGTAAAGAGCTTCAGCAACATGAAGGAATAATCTTAGGATTAGATAATATTGATTACAATAGAAGTATTAATTCATATGTTGCTAAAGGTGATGAAGTTCCAGGAACAATGTATATTACGTTTGAAAGAAATTTAAATGATAAATTTGAAGCTTTAAAAGTTAAAATAAAGGATTATACAGTATTAAATCAGGAGTGTACGGAAGAGTGCAATAACCCGGAGATACATGAAAATTCAAAACATCCCAAAACTTTTGAATTTGACACAAAAATAGAAATTAATTAGGGTTTGAATTTTTATTTATGGTATAATAATCATTATTTAAAGTATGAAAGGAACAAAAATGAATATACAAATATTTGGAACAAAAAAATGTAATGATACTAAAAAAGCAGAGAGATTTTTCAAAGAAAGAAGAATACAATATCAATTTATAGACTTAAAAGAAAAATCATTAAGCAAAGGTGAGCTTCAAAGCGTTAAAAAAGCAGTAGGGTTAGAAAACTTAATAAATAAAAATTCAAAAGATTATAAAAAGCTAAATATGGATAAAATAAGAGGGGCAGAAACAAGAGAAGATATGCTTTTAAAAAATCCATCATTATATGCTACACCAATTGTTAGAAATGGTAAAGAAGCTACAGTTGGAAATCAACCTGAAATATGGAAAAGCTGGGAGTAAAAACTCCCAGCTTTTTAATTAAATGCATTATAAATAGCGTTAATTCCTTTTTCAAAATCATCATTTTCAATACCAACTAATACATTTATCTCACTTGAACCTTGATCAATCATTCTTATATTAATATCAGCCTCAGCAAGAGCGTTAAATATTCTAGCAGCAACGCCTTTACTATAAGCCATACCTGTTCCTACAGTAGCAATTAAAGCCATATTAGGATATACAACTACAGAATCAGGATTGCAAGAACGTTTAATTTCATCAACGATAACTTCTGTCTTATTTTTTAAGTTAGAATCAGAGATAACAACACTTACACTATCTATACCAGATGGCATATTTTCAAAAGATACACCATGTTGTTCTAAAACAGTAAGAACTTTTCTACAAAATCCAAGTTCAGAGTTCATCATAGATTTTTCTATTGATAAAACTGTAAAGTTTTGTTTTCCAGCAACACCGGTAATAGTATTTTCATGTTTAGTGTCATTTTTTACTATTAATGTTCCTTCATCTTCAGGTTCATTAGTATTTCTAATGTTAATTGGAATTCCAGAAGTTCTTACAGGAAAAACAGCATCTTCATGTAAAACAGAAGCTCCCATATATGATAATTCTCTAAGTTCTCCATAAGTTATAGTTTTAATTTTTTTAGGATTATTAACTATTCTAGGATCTGCCATTAGAAAGCCAGAAACATCAGTCCAGTTTTCATAAAGAGTTGCATTTATACTTGCAGCAACTAATGCACCTGTTACATCAGAACCACCTCTAGAAAAAGTTACTATTTTTCCATTTTCATCAGAGCCATAAAAGCCAGGAATAACTGCACGTTCATGTTGAGAAAGCTTATCTTTAAGTAGATCGTAAGTTTCTTTAATGTTTAAAGTTCCATATTTATTAAATTTAATTACATCTTTTGCATCAATAAAATCAATATTTAAGTAGTTTGCAAGTATTATTCCATTAAGATATTCTCCTCTACTAGCAGTATAATCTGCAGTTGCCCCATTTTCTATATCAGATTTTATTATGTTTAGATAGTTATCTAAGTCTAAATTTAAATTTAATTCAGTAACTATAGTATGATACCTATCTGATATTAATTTAAATACATCATCTAAAGGAATACCGGATTTTACATGTGCATGACAGAGATAAAGTAAATCTGTTACTTTAAAGTCCTTAGAAAATCTTTTTCCAGGTGCAGATGGAACAACATATTTCCTATCATAATTTGCTTCAATAATATTTTTTACTTTTTTAAATTGGATAGAATCTGCGAGAGAACTACCTCCAAATTTTGTTACTATAGTATTCATTTTTTTGCCCCCTTAATGTAAAAACAGTTAAAAATTAACCTTAAAAATCATATTAACAAAAAATTACAAAAAACTCAACTATATACTAGGATATAAGAGATTTATTTATTATAAAATGTTATTAAAATGACACAAATTCGTAGTATAATATAGTGTAAGAATTTTTAATTAGTATTAAAAGTTTATATTGTATATAATATAGATTCATAGAAGATAAGATTACTTTTTTTAATTTATGGGGAGAGGGAAAAATGGATAAGTTTCTGGTTGACAGAATACAAATAACAATTGATAACTATAGGATTGCAAAGGAAGAGCTAAGGAATGATGGTGATATAATAAATCACTTTGCATCATTAATTTTTTCACATTATGAAAAGGAAATACCATTTGAAAGAATTAAAGAAATTAGAAAAGATATTAAATCAGCAACAACAAGGATGTCTCCATTTAGAGGAGATACGCTAAATATACTTTCATTGTTAATAGCAACAGTTGATAATGAAGAAGAGTTAATAGAAGATATGTATGAAACCATGGAAATATTAGAGGAAGAAGGATTTTTGTCAGGTTCATATTTAGCCTTAACAGCCTTTACAATAAGTAAATATTGTAGATATAAAGAGAAGAGAGATATAATAAAAAAGATAAAAGAGTTATATATAATTCTTAAGGAAAAGTATAATGATATAACTAATGAGGATGATTATTTACTTTGTACTTTATTGGTCATTAATAATGTTCAAGCAGATACTGTAGATGATTTTATAGAAAATATATTTGATCATATTGCAAACTCAAATATAAGATCAAAAAACGGTGTACAAGGTTTAGCTAATTCAATTATTTTAAATGGTTCATCAGGTGAAATGTATAGAACTATGGAATTTATGTTATATCTTGAAAAGAGAAATATAAAAATAGCAAATCAGTTTTTACCGTTGATTGGAGTTATTGCAAATTACAATCCAAGAAGAAATGTGGATATAGTTGAAGGTGTTATTGAATATTTATGTGATGAAGAGGGAGAATATGAATATTATATAGATAAAGGTTTTAGAACCATAATTGCTATAGTGATTGTAGCCTTTTGTACAATGTCTGATAAGAAAAGATATATTGATGAATTATTAGCACAAGGGGTATTATCTTTTATTAATAGTAAAAATAAAGGTATTTTTGAGGAAGTATTATACTAGGTGAAATAATGAAAAAAATAATTTTGCATGTGGATATGGATGCGTTTTTTGCATCAGTTGAACAAGCAGACAATCCAAAATTTAAGGGCAAACCTGTAATAGTTGGTGGAGTTAGTGAAAGAGGTGTTGTATCCACTTGCTCTTATGAAGCTAGAAAGTTTGGGGTTAGATCGGCAATGCCTATTTTTATAGCACAAAGGCTTTGTCCACATGGTATATATTTAAAAGTAAGATATTATAGATATAAGGAAATTTCCAATAGAATATTTGGAATTTTTAGGGAAGTAACTCCAATTATTGAGCCACTTTCAATAGATGAGGCTTATTTAGATTTAAGTGAAGGAAGGTTTAACGATGGCTTAGAAGCTGCTAATTATATAAAAAAGAGAGTTCGTGAAGAAGTAGGTTTAACTTTATCTATTGGTATATCTTATAATAAATTTTTAGCAAAGTTAGCATCTGATTGGAATAAACCAAATGGAATAATGATAATAACAGAGAATATGATTCCAGATATATTAAATCCATTACCAATATCTAAAATTTATGGTTTGGGTGAAAAGTCTGTTAGAAAGTTAAATAACATGGGAATGTTTAAGATAGAGGACTTATATGAATTATCAAAGGAATTCTTTATTGAGTATTTTGGAAAGTATGGAATAGACATATATGAAAGAATACGAGGAATTGACAATAGAGAAGTTACAGTTAATAGAGATAGAAAATCTTATAGTAGAGAAAATACATTAAAGTTTGATACTGAAGATATTGAAGAAATTCTTTCTTATGTAAAAAGTTTTTGTTTAGAATTAAGTGAAGATTTAAAAAGAAAGAATGTATATATAAAAACTATAACTTTTAAATATAAAACTAGTAGTTTTGAAAATCATACTAGAAGTAGAAGTTTAACCTATTATACTAATGATTTTATAACTATCTATAAGGTGGTAGAGGAAATTGTTAAAGATGAAAGTTTTATAGAACCTATAAGGTTAATTGGAATTACTGTATCTAGTATAAAGGAAGAAAAAGTAGAACAGTTAAAATTGTTTTAAATAAAGAGTGAGGAAATAATATTATAAAATAGCCTAGAAAAATCTTTTAAATAAATCATACATCAATTATAATAGATAAGGGCTACTTAAGAAAAATTTCAAAATAAATGGAGGTATTATAATGGATAAGGCACAAATAGCTAAAATGATTGACCACACAATATTAAAACCGGAAGCAACTGAAAAGGAAGTTTTAAAACTTTGTAAAGAAGCTATAGAATATAACTTTGCTTCAGTTTGCATAAATCCATCAATGGTTCCAGTTGCAGCTACTGCATTAGAAGGAACTGATGTTGAAGTTTGTACTGTAATAGGATTTCCTTTAGGAGCAACTACTACAGAAGTTAAAGCCTTTGAAACAAAAGATGTTATTGAAAAAGGTGCTACAGAAGTTGATATGGTTATTAATGTAGGCAAGTTAAAAGAAAGAGACTTAGAGTACGTTAAAAATGATATAAAAGCAGTTGTTGAAGCAGCTAAAGGTAAGGCTTTAACAAAAGTAATAATAGAAACTTGTCTTTTAACAGATGAGGAAAAAGTTATAGCTTGCCAATTATCAAAGGAAGCTGGTGCTGACTTTGTTAAGACATCAACTGGATTCTCAACTGGTGGAGCAACAGCAGATGATATTAAATTAATGAGAGAAACTGTTGGACCAGATATGGGAGTAAAAGCATCAGGTGGAGTTAGAAGCAGAGAAGATGCTTTAGCCATGATTGAGAATGGAGCAACTAGAATAGGAGCATCAGCTTCAATTGCTATTTGTGAAGGAATAAAATCAAATTCAAATTATTAAAATAAATATAATAAAAAGGAAGCATATATGTGCTTCCTTTTTATTATATTTAAGAATATAGGATACTTTAAAAAAAATATTGCCTAAATCAATAATATAGGAATATTAATATAATATATATCATTGTAAAAAAGGGGAGACGACTTATGTTAGTAGTTTCTAGCCTTAGATAGGAGGGTTATGAAAAGAGAGTTAACTCCATCAGAAATAATGTTTAAATTAGAAGTAACAGATACTGATGTTGATAAGGGAACAAAGGGTATTAAAGAGTTTAATGATGCCTATAAAAAAGTTGAGAGGGCAATTAATATAGATAAAGAGGGTTATAATCTTTATTTAATAGATACCTTCTCAAAGGATAAATTAAAAGAGCTAACCGCTTTTATAGAGAAGAAGTATAAAGATTTAGAATCACCAAGGGATATATGTTATGTTACATTAGAGGATGTTAACAGACCTGAAGCAATTTTTGTTGCTAATGGAAAAGGGAAAAAATTAAAGGAAACTGTTGATGATATAAAAAGTTGTTATTTAGAAGCTGTAGACGATTTTTATGGTGATTCTAGTAATGATGAAAAAGATTATTTAGTAGAAGATATTCAAAATAAAAGAAATAGTTATATAAATGAATTAACTAAAATGGCTAAAGAAGAAGGGTTTGAAGTAAAGGCTACTAGTAAAGGCTTTGCATTTATACCATTAAGTGGCGATGAAGCTATGACAGAAAAGGAGTACGATGATTTAGAAGATGAGAATAAAAATGTTATAGTGGCTAAAGCTGGCAGTTTGAAAAAGAAAGCCGAAAGTATTTTAGAAGAGTTAAAGGATATTGAAGTTAAATCAATAAAAAAATTAAAAAAAATATACTCAAAGTTTTTATCTACTCAAATGGAAGAAGAGAAAGATGAAGCTCTTTTAGAGTTTATAACAGATGATGATTCATATGAATATTTAGAAAGACTATTTACTTGTATAGAGGAAGATTTAATTGATTGTTATACAATGAGCATAGAAGAAGATGAAAGTGAAATATATGAAATATTAAATAAATATGATGTTAGGGTAATTGTAGATAATACAAATAACTCCTCACCACCTGTAATATTTGAAGAAGATCCTAATTTAAATAATTTAATAGGATTAATAGAATATGAAAATCATAATGGAATGTATACAACTAATATTTCTCTAATAAGTGCAGGTTCGATTTTAAAAGCAAATGAAGGGTGTCTCATTCTAAGATTAAGTTCATTGGCTGTAAATACATTAAGCTATTATTATTTAAAGAAAATTTTGCTTTCAAATAAAGTATCATTTGATACTAATAAAAGCTATTTAGAATTTATCAATATAAATGGATTAAAGCCAAAACCTATTCCAGTAAAGTTTAAGGTGATTTTAATAGGTGATTACGAAACTTATGATCTTTTATATAATTCTGATGAGGACTTTAAAAAGTTATTCCCATTAAGAGCAGAATTTTCACCGATAGTAAAAGTTAATAATAATTCAGTAATTGAATTAAAGAATATAATTGAAAATAGGGTTAGAAAGAACGAACTATTTAATCTTACTGATGAAGCTATGAATGAAATATTAAAATATTTATGTAGGAAAAGTAGTAGTAGAAATAGAATACTTGCAGAAGAGGATGCTATAGATAAAATATTAGTGTTAGCTAATAACTCAGCAAAAGAAAGAAAGAGTATGATAATAACAGAACAGGATATTTTAGATGTTGCATATGAAGAGGAATTAATAGAAAATGAAATAATGAGCATGTATGAAGATAATAAAATATTAATTTCTGTTAATGGTAGAAAAGTAGGAGCAATAAATGCATTAGCTGTACTTGATAGTGGATATTGTACCTTTGGAAAGCCTATGAGAATTAGTTGTGTTGCATGTAAAGGTTCAGGTAGAATAGTTGATATACAAAAAGAAAGTAATTTAAGTGGAAAAATTCATGAAAAGTCTATAAGTATACTTAGAGGATTATTAACAAACTTGCTAAATCCTTATGAGAATATACCTGTAGATTTTAATTTAAGCTTTGAACAGACTTATGGAATGGTAGAAGGGGATAGCGCTTCAGTAGCAGAGATTATATGTATTCTTTCTGCTTTAAGCAAGAAAGGAATAAAGCAAAATATTTCAGTAACGGGATCTATTAATCAATTTGGTGATGTTCAACCTATCGGTGGAGTTAATGAAAAGATTGAAGGATTCTTTAAGGTTTGTAGTATGTTAGATACGGTAGAAGAAAAAGGCGTATTAATTCCAGAAGGAAATAAAGATGAAATAATATTGAAGTCTGAAGTAGAAAAAGCAGTTCAAGAAGGAAAGTTCCATATATACACAATGAATAATTTAAATGATGCAATTGAAGTTCTTTTATTAGATGAAGGTGAGAGTATAGAAGAATTTTATAAAAATCTGCAAAATGAATTGGAAAAATATAAAACTAAAGAAAAAAACAAATAAATATTCTGAAGAAATATTTTAAGTTAAGGAATTAAACTAAAAGGTTACTGGAGAGTTTAAGCAAATTGAAAAAACACATTCTTCTAGATGTAGAATGTGTTTTTTCAGTGCATTAAAGTAATAAAAGTTAAAAATTTAATTATATTTACTTAATATCCATAAAAAGGTAAAAAATACATTGACGACAAAATAAATATTATGTTAAAATTATGGAAAAAGAAGGAAGATGGGAGGGTGCTCTAATTATTTGTTTTTAGAGTTGATTATTATGTTTTTGAAATTTAATAAAGTTGATGATAAATTAGTCGTTACTCTTGTTGGAGAATTAGATCATCATAGTGCAGAAGAAGTTAGAGTAAAGATAGATGATAGAATAGAGAGAGATAACATAAAAAAAGTTATAATGGATTTTAAAGAAGTAACATTTATGGATAGTTCGGGTATAGGTGTTGTAATAGGTAGATTAAAGAAGATTAAGAATAGAGATGGAAAAGTATGCATAACTAATATTAATAAAAGAGTAGATAAAGTATTTACACTATCAGGGCTTTATAAAATAATTACTGTTTATAATAATGTAAATGAAGCACTTGCAAACATTTAATGGAGGGTTAATAACATGGAAGAAAATAGAGTATGTATAGAATTTGAAAGTAGATCTCAAAATGAAGGATTTGCTAGAGTTGCAGTTTCAGCTTTTGTTTCTCAATTAGATCCAACTATTGAAGAAATTGCAGATGTTAAAACAGCTGTTTCAGAAGCTGTAACAAATTCTATAATTCATGGTTATGAAAATTATGAAAAGGGTATAATTAAGATAGAGTCTACAATTTCTGGAAAAGAAGTATCCATTATAATTACTGATTATGGTAAAGGTATAGATGACGTTGATAAAGCTAGAGAACCTCTTTATACTTCAAGACCAGATCTTGAAAGGTCTGGAATGGGATTTACTGTTATGGAAAGCTTTATGGATAGTTTAGAAGTAGAAAGTCAAAAAGGTAAGGGTACTAGAATTGTTATGACAAAGAAATTTAATTAGCGTATTAGGGGAGAGGTATGGAAAAGGGCAAACTAAAAAAAGAAAAGTTAAGCTATGAGGATAACTCAGAATTATTACCCCTAGCCAAAGCTGGAGATGCAGAGGCTATGAACAGGCTCATAGAAGCAAATTTACCTTTAGTGACTTCTATAAGTAAAAAGTTTATAAATAGAGGGTATGAGTACGAAGATATTTATCAAATAGGATGTATGGGTCTTGTTAAGGCAATTAATAATTTTGATGATAAGTATAATGTTAAGTTCTCAACTTATGCTGTTCCAATGATAATTGGAGAAATAAAAAGATTTCTTAGAGATGATGGAATTATAAAGGTAAGTAGGAATGTTAAGAGCTTAGCTAAAAAACTTCATTTTGATAAGGAAGCATTAACTAAAAAATTAAATAGAGATCCTAGCATCGAGGAATTAGCTGAATTTTCAGGTATAGATAAAGAAGAAATATTATTTGCGTTGGAATCTTCTGCAAGTATGCAGTATCTTTATGAAGTAATTCATCAAGATGATGGTGCACCAGTTTTACTTATTGATAAGTTAAGTGAAAATGCGGCGGAAGATAAAAATTTAACTGAAAAAATAGCTTTAAAAGAAGCATTAAATAATTTGGATGTTAAATCTAGACAAATTATTGTATTAAGATATTTCAAAGATAAGACACAAATACAGGTGGCTAAAATGTTAGGGATAAGTCAAGTACAAGTATCGAGAATAGAGAAAAAGGTACTTTTAGAGATGAGAAAACAATTAGATTAAGGATGAACATAAGAAGATGTATAAGTTAAAAAAGAATAAATTTTTTGAATAAATCTACATTAAATAATAAAAAGTTATTTAATGTAGATTTTTTTGTAGAAGTAAAATAATAATTAAAATTGTAATAATATGAGTTAATTTTAAATTAAGAGGAATAATAAATTTATGAAAGAAAGGAGACATAAATAAATGGGAAAAATGGCTAAGGAAGAAAAGAAGATAATTAAGGATTTTGAAAATCTTTCAAAGGAAATGGTTCCTAAACCAAAGTATTTTAAAAATATTTTATTAGCTTTTCTAGTTGGTGGAGCTATATGTACTATAGGACAGTTTATACTAAATATGTTAATAAAATTTGGTATAGATGAAGAAACTGCTAAACTTTGGTTGCCTATAATAATGATATTTATTGGAGCATTATTAACGGGAATAGGAGTTTATGATAAGATAGCAAGTTTTGCTGGTGCTGGTACTATAGTGCCTATTACAGGATTTTCCAACGCGATGGTATCTCCTGCAATAGAATTTAAAAAAGAAGGTTTTGTTTTTGGTGTAGCAGCTAAAATGTTTACTATTGCAGGTCCTGTATTAGTTTATGGAATAGGAACCTCAGTAATAATAGGATTAGTATATTATTTTTTAGGACTTATGGGAATAGTTTAAATTGGAGAGTGAATATCAATGAATATAAAAAATAAAAAGGTAGGAAAACAAACTATTAAACTTGAAAATCCTCCTAAAATAATTTCAACTTATTCTATAGTTGGACCTAAGGAGGGAGAAGGGCCTTTAAAGGAGTATTTTCACGAAATATTAAATGATGATACTTTAGGTAAGGATAGTTTTGAAAAAGCAGAATCTGAAATGATGTATACAGCAATAAAAAATGCTATAAGCAATGCAAGTTTAAGAGAAGAAAAAATAGATTATTTATTTGCAGGTGATTTATTAAATCAAATAACATCATCAAGTTTTGCTGCAAGAGAATTAAATATACCATTTATAGGACTGTATGGAGCTTGCTCTACAATGTCAGAATCTTTAAGTATGGCATCATTATTTTTAGATGGTGGATTTGGAGAGTATATTGTAGCTTCTACTTCATCACATTTTAGTTCTGCAGAAAGACAATTTAGATTTCCATTAGAATATGGATGTCAAAGGTGTCCAACATGCCAATGGACAGTTACAGGATCAGGAGCAATGGTTTTAGCTAGAAATGGAGATTTCCCTAAGGTAACATATGTAACTACAGGGCTAGTAAAGGATTATGGAATAAAAGATGCTAATAACATGGGAGCTGCAATGGCTCCAGCAGCGGTAGATACAATTTATAATCACTTTAAAGATACAGGAAGAACACCTAAAGATTATGATGTAATTGCAACTGGAGATTTAGGAAAGGTAGGAAAAGAAATAACAACTAAATTATTATTAGATTATGGTTATGATGTAAAAGATAACTATGTGGATTGTGGAGATTTAATATTTGATGATGAAAGACAAAAAACTGATGCAGGTGGAAGTGGTTGTGGATGTTCAGCAGTTGTAACATGTGGATATTTTTATAAAAAGTTAATGAAAAGAGAAATAAAAAGTTTATTATTAGTTTCTACAGGAGCATTAATGAGTACAACATCATCTCTTCAAGGAGAAAGTATACCAGGAATAGCTCATGCAGTGGCGATTGAATATAAATAGAAGGTAGGTAAGAATTTATTATGGATTACATAAGTGCATTCATTGTTGGAGGATTAATATGTGTTATCGCACAAATATTAATGGATACAACAAAATTAACTCCAGCTAGAATATTAGTTATATTTGTTACCCTTGGAGCAATTCTTGGGGGATTTGGAATTTATGATAAGTTAATTGAAATTGGAGGTGCAGGAGCAACCGTACCACTGCCTAGTTTTGGCAATGGTTTAGCAGATGCAGCTATAAAGGCTGTAAAGGAAGAAGGATTAATAGGAGCATTTACAGGAGGGATAAAAGGTGCAGCAGGAGGCATTACAGCAGCAATCTTTTTTGGATATTTGATGGCTCTTATTTTTAATCCTAAAACAAAACAATAATTTAATTAGCATTAAGATAGAATATAAAAAAATAAATACATAGAGAAAATTCATGAAGTTTTGATAGAAATCTTTTAGAATAATAACTCCTTTTATGGGAAAAATAATAGAGTACTAAAGACATGGAGGTGAAAGTTATGGAAAAGAACTCAAGCATTAAATGTAGTGTACAACAATGTAAGTATCATGCCTGTTCAGAAAATTATTGTACTTTAGATGCAATACAAATTGGAACTCATGAAACTAATCCAACAGTTGTTGAATGTACAGATTGCCAATCATTTGTATTAAAATAATCTAAATTTAGATTAAAAATTAGTAGGTAACTTGGTAAAGAAAAATATTTCTATACCAAGTTACTTACTTTTTTTATGGCAAAAATTATTTTATACATTTATACAAAATAAAGATTTAATAGAAAAAATTATTTACTTTTACAAATAAAGGAGTATAATAATAGTGAAATAATGATAATCATTATCAGTATAAGGGGTGGAAAAAATGTCATTAATATTATCACAAGTAGGAGAAGAAGTTAAAATTAAAAAAATAACAGGAAATGCTGAAACAAAAAAGTTTTTAAATAGTTTAGGATTTGTTATTGGTGAAGGTATTACAATAGTTTCTGATTTAGGTGGAAATTTAATAGTAAATATTAAAGGAGCTAGAATAGCTTTAGACAAAAGTATGGCAAGTAGAATAATGGTATAGGAGAGTGTGGAAATGGCAACATTAAAAGAAGTGAAATGTGGACAAACAGTAAAAGTTAAAAAAATAGAGGGTTCTGGTGCTGTTCGTAGACGAATAATGGATATGGGAATCACAAAAGGTAGTGAAATTTATGTTAGAAAAGTGGCACCATTAGGAGATCCTATAGAGGTTAATATAAGAGGATATGAATTAACATTACGTAAATATGATGCAGAAATGATAGTAGTTGAATAGGTAGTATTTAAAAATTAAGGGGGAAGAAGGATGTCTATAAAAATAGGGTTAGCAGGTAATCCAAATTGTGGTAAAACTACTATGTTTAATAATCTTACAGGAGCAAAGCAGTATGTAGGTAATTGGCCAGGAGTAACTGTAGAGAAAAAATCAGGTAAGATTAAAGGGTATAAAGATGTTGAATTGGTTGATTTACCAGGGGTATATTCTCTATCACCATATACATTAGAAGAAGTAGTAACTAGAAATTTTATGATAGATGAAAGACCAGATGTAATTATTAATATTATAGATGCATCAAATATTGAAAGAAATTTATATTTAACAACTCAAATATTAGAATTAGGTATTCCAACAGTAATAGCATTAAATATGATGGATGTTATAGAAAAAAGAGGAGATATTATTGATATTGATAACTTATCTAAAATTCTTGGATGCCCAGTAGTTAAAACAAGTGCATTAAAGGGAAATGGAACTAAGGAAGTTGCTATGAAGGCAATTGAAATAGCTAAAAATAACAAAGCTAATAACTTTAATATGAACTTTTCTAAAGAAGTAAAAGATGCGCTAGATGATATTAAAGATTTAATAAAGAGTAGCAATATTAATTATTCAGGGATTACTGAACAATGGATTGCTATTAAAATTTTTGAACGTGATAGCGACTTTATAAATAAAATAACATTAGACAAGAATGTTAAAGAGAAAATAGACTCAATTATTGTAAAGTGTGAAAAAGAATTTGATGATGATTCAGAAGGTATTATTACTGGTGAAAGATATGAATTTATTGGAACACTTGTTTCAAAAGTTGTTAAGAAAAAGAACACATCTAAACATACTGTATCAGATAAAATAGATAAAATAGTTACCAATCGTATATTGGCATTACCTATATTTGCTTTAATTATGTGGGCAGTGTACTATATAGCTGTTAGTTCATTAGGTGCAATATTAACAGATTGGACAAATGATACTTTATTTGGAGAAATAATTGGAGAAAATGTTGCTGTATTTTTAGAAAGTGTAGGAACAGCACCCTGGTTACAAGGATTAATAAATGATGGAATAATTGGCGGTGTTGGAGCTGTTTTAGGGTTTGTTCCGCAAATAATGTTATTATTCTTTTTATTATCATTATTAGAAGATTGTGGATATATGGCTAGAATAGCCTTCATTATGGACAGAATTCTACGTAAATTTGGATTATCAGGAAAATCATTTATACCTGTACTTATAAGCTCGGGTTGTGGAGTTCCAGGAATAATGGCAACACGTACTATGGAGAATGATAAAGATAGAAAGCTTACTATAATGCTTACTACATTTATTCCTTGTGGAGCTAAATTACCTATAATAGCTTTATTTGCAGGAGCTATTTTTGGAGGAGCATCTTGGGTAGCACCAGTTATTTATTTCTTAGGAATTTTTATGATTATAATTTGTGGAATTATTTTAAATAAGACTAAAGCATTTAAAGGGGAAGCAGCACCATTTGTTATGGAACTTCCACAATATCATATTCCAAGTATGAAGGGTGTTTTAATTCATATGTGGGATAGAGGAAAAGCGTTTATAATTAAAGCAGGAACTATTATATTTGTTGCTTGTGCTGTAATTTGGTTTACTAGTTCATTTAATTGGACATTACAAATGGTTGATTCTCAGGATAGTATATTAGCAAGCATAGGTAAAGTAATAGCACCAATATTTGCTCCTCTTGGATTTGGTAATTGGCAATCAGCAGTATCAACAGTAACTGGTCTAGTAGCTAAGGAAAATGTTGTAGGAACATTTGGAGTATTATTTGGTATAGCAGAAGCAGCAGAAGATACACCAGCATTATTAACGCAAATTGGAACAATGTTTACATCAGCAAGTGGATTAGCATTTATAGCATTTAACATGCTTAATGCACCTTGTTTTGCAGCTATAGGTGCAATTAGAAGAGAAATGGGATCTTGGAAATGGATGTGGATAACAATTGGTTTCCAAACATTAACTGCATATATAGTTGCATTAGTGATAAACCAAGTTGGTAGTTTGTTCCTAGGAGATGGTAGTGTAATTGGAGCTATGGCATCAATATTAATTGCAGTACTAGCCATCTTAATAGCTATTAACTCAGGAAGAGATATAAAAACTAATAAACAAGGTAAGGAAATCAGTGCATAAAATATTGTAAAGAACAAGGAAGTGATATAAATGGCAACATTTATTATTGGAGCAATAGTATTTGCTTTGTTGTTTTTAGCTGTATTGAATATGTTTAAGAAACATAAAAATAATAGTGGTAGCTGTGGATGTGGATGTTCAGGCTGTTCTAGCAAAAAAACATGCAATAGTAAAATAGAGTTTAAGCACAAGTAGATGTTTTTATATTTTAGAGGATACTGAAAGAAATTTTAGTATCTTCTATTTTTTTACTATAATGTAGATAGGTATAAATTAATTGCAAAAAATTTCAAGTTATATATTGACATGATAAAGAGAATACTATATTATAATAATTAATTGAGAATGAATATCAATATTGTTTAGGAGGAGAGAATATGAAAATAGTTTATTATTCAGCATCTGGAAATACTGAGAAAATGGCAAATTTAATTGCAGAGGGTATAGTTAATGGTGGAAAAAGTGTAGAGATAATTAATGTATCAGATGCAAATGCTAATATATTTGATAATGAAGAAATAGTTATACTTGGGTGTCCAGCTATGGGTGATGAAGTATTAGAAGAAAATGAATTTGAGCCTTTCGTAGAAGAAATATCATCTAAAATTTCAGGGAAAAAAGTTGCTTTATTTGGATCATATGGATGGGGAGATGGTCAATGGATGAGAGATTGGCAAGAAAGAATGGAGTCTTTAGGTTGTACTTTAATTGATGATGGATTAATAATTCAATATGAGCCTGAAGATAACTCTTCAGAGTGTATTGAATTAGGAATGACTATAGCAAAGGTATAGAAATAAATTGAAGCAAGTTGAATTCTACAAAAGCCTTGCTAATATGGAAGAAAGGGAGTGCATTGAAAAGTTTTTAATTTACAATGCCTCTCTAGTAATTTCAGGCGTTAAACCATCAGCAACCATCACAATAAAAAAAGATAAAGAAAATTTATATGATAAATGGATAAAGTACGGAATTGATTTTTTAGAATCTATTGATATTCAATATATAAATTTAAGGGAATGTAGCAATGCATTAATTATATTGATATATAATAAAGAGCAATTATCAAAATATGTATTTAGAAAAGATAATAAAGATTTTTTAATGCAATTAGGATATTCAAATAAGAATGATATAAATAATTATTTATATATGTTAAAGAACAGATATAAGGAATTTAATTGTCCACATGAGTTAGGTGTATTTTTAGGATTTCCATTAAATGATGTTATGGATTTTATGAATTGTAAGAATAAGAAATGTTTAAGTTGTGGTTATTGGCTTGTGTATAATAACTTACAAGAAGCACAGGAAACTTTTAGTATGTATGACAAAGTTAAAGAGCATACTGTGAATCATATTTTAAAGGGAGATTCATCTCATAATGTAGCGTATTCCATAAGATGTTTATTTGAAGAATATGAAGAAGCTAGCGCATAAGAGAATGAATCAAATTAATAAGAATTAAGGATAATAAATAGTTAAAAGGAGAGGAAAAATGAGTGTAGTAATAGTTGGTGGCCATGATAAAATGACTAAAGATTATATTAGAGTATGTAAAAAATATAATTGCAAGGCAAAAGTTTTTACTCAAATGGAAACTGGATTAAAGGATAAAATTGGAATGCCAGATGCAGTTATATTATTAACAGATGTAGTATCTCATAAACTTGTATTGACAGCAAAGAGAGAAGCAGATAAGAAAAATATAAGAGTTATAAGAAATCACAAGAGTACATTAAATGCAGTAGAATCACTTATTAAGGAAATAGTATTAAACTAAAGTGTGAGTATATGAGAAAGTTAAAATTAAAAAAGTGACTAGTTATAAATTAGGGTTATATCTAGTCGCTTTTTTATTATACTAAGAGTTTGTTTAAATATCTTTGTTTATATTTGAGTTTAGCTACAGTTCCTATATCTTGTAATGTTTTGAAATTAGTAATTCCACCAATAACACCGACTATAGGAAAACCTTGTATAAATTTTGAAGTTAGCATATAAGTAGAGATTTTATTAGAAGTTTCCTTTAATGTTTCATCAATATTGTAATTATGATATTGATTATTATCTATTTCATTTGCAATAGTATCTAATCTATTGAAATAAATTTTTCTTTCAGCACCTAAAGTGACGGAAGCACAAATTATATTTAAAATATAAATTCTCTCTTCAGTAGAGTTATAATCAAATCCATAACTTAAACTAATTTCATAAATAGACTTTAAGATTACCCCGATATAGATAGGGATATCTGGAAGGCCTATTCCTAACAATCCTAGAGTTCCACCTTCGATAGCACTAACAGATTTATTTATAAATGTTTTTTTGTTTGCAACTTTATCAATTTTTTTTAAATTTTTTTTTGTTGGATATTTATTTATTGCGTAAGAGTTTATATCAAATTCCATGTTTATATTTTCTTTATTATAAGTTTTTTCAATTATACCTATACCTTTATCAAATACTGTTTTAAAGCCTTTCTCAAAAGCAATATTTAAAGTGGTTTGAAGTTTTTCAGGGATTTTCTCTTCAATTTTTGATTTTAAAGGATCTAATTTAGTTTTTATAACACTAGGATTTTTTACTGCTATTAATTTCTCTTCCTTTTTATTAAGTTTTTTTAGTTGGTTTTCAATTAAGTTATTTTTACTAGAAAATTTATTCATATCATTACTCCTAAAATATGTACTATAAGTTAATTATAATATAAAAATAGAAAATTTATTAATGAATATGTTGAAAATAATTATCAGTTAGGTTATAGTATATTAAGTAATAACAAATATCAGTTGATACTAGATTTTAAATGAATAAAGGATTCAAAGGAGGAGTATATATATGATGATAAATAAAAGGTTGATAAACCTATGTAAAGATTCTAAAAAATACATAGCATTAACTATTTTGGTCAATTGGATTGCAGTTTTATGTAATATAGTTACTATAGTACTAATTGGTCAATTTATTAATAAAATTTATATAGGTGAAAAATTAGACATTAATGAAAATAATGTTTTTGAAGCTATGATGAGCTATAAAATATGGGGGAGTATTTCACTATTATCGGGAATTATAATTATAGCAATTTTATTAGCTATAAGATATTCATGTAATATTTTATATGCTAAGTTTTCAAATGCAGCTTCTGCAAATGCAAGAGTAACATTAAGAGAGCTTATTTATAAAAAATTATTAAAATTAGGTACTGGATATACTAATGTTGAAAGCACATCAGCAGTAGTTCAAGTATCTGTTGAAGGAATAGAGCAATTAGAAATTTATTTTGGTAAATATCTATCACAATTTTTCTACGCACTTTTAGTACCAGTAACATTATTTGCTTTTATGAGCTTTATTTCATTTAAAGCAGCACTTGTATTTATACTTTGTGTACCTCTTATACCAATATCAATAATTGCAATTATGAAAATTGCTAAAAGAATATTAAAGGATTATTGGAAGTCTTATTCAGATTTAGGAGGAACTTTCTTAGAGAATCTTCAAGGATTAACTACATTAAAGGTATTTAATATTGATGAAAAAAGACATGAGAAAATGAATGAAGAAGCCGAAAAGTTTAGAAAAATAACTATGAAGGTTTTAAGTATGCAGTTAAATTCAATAACAATAATGGATTTAGTAGCCTTTGGTGGTGCTGCAGCAGGAACAATTGTTGCATTAATTCAATTTAAAAATGGAGAGATTCCAGTAGGAAGTCTACTTATTATAATATTACTTTCATCAGAATTCTTTATACCGCTTAGACTTTTAGGTTCTTACTTCCATATAGCTATGAATGGTATGGCTGCAAGTGATAGAATGTTTGGTATTTTAGATGCTGAAGAAAGAGAAAAAGACGTAATCACTAGTGAAGAAGTTAAGTTTAGTGATATAAATGTAAAATTAGATAATGTTGATTTTAGCTATGATGGTGAAAGAAAAGTATTAAATAATATAAATATGGACATTACACCAGGTGGATTAGTTGCAATAGTAGGGGAAAGTGGTTCAGGTAAAAGTACAATTGCCTCACTTATATTAAATAATAGTAAAGTTACTAAAGGTGAAATAATAGTAAATGATACTAATATAGAAAATATATCTTTAGATAACATTTATGGAAATATAGCCTTAGTTTCTACCAACAGTTATATATTTAATGGAACTATTTTAGATAATTTATTAATGGCTAAGAAAGATGCATCAGAGGATGAAATAAATAATGCATTAAAAACTGCAAGATTATATGAGTTTGTTAAAGGGTTAAAGGATGGATTATTAACTGATGTTGGTCAAGCTGGTAGTGCATTATCAGGAGGACAAAAGCAAAGATTAGCTTTAGCTAGAGTTATTTTAGCAGATAGACCAATGATAATTTTTGATGAAGCAACTTCGAACATAGATGTTGAAAGTGAAGAAAGTATTTGGGAAGCTATTTATGAACTTTCTAAAAATAAAACTATACTAGTAATTTCACATAGATTAGCTAATGTAAAAGATGCTAAGAAGATTTATGTTATGAATAAAGGTCATTTAGTAGAAAGTGGATCTCATGATGAGTTAATGAGTAAAGAAAAATATTATTATGATATGGTTAATAAGCAAAATGAATTAGAAATGATAAGGGAGGTTTGTTAGTATGAAAAGAAGGTCAGGCTTCCAAATAATGAAGAGATTAATAGTAGAGTTAAAACCATTAGCTCCAATTATGGCAATAACTATAAGTATGGGTGTTATAGGATTTTTAGCTGCAATAGCTATAGCAAGCTTTGGAGCAATAGCTATAGGTGCATTTATAGGTGATATTACATTTATTAGTTTTACTGGTGCAATGGTAGTTATGGCTGTAAGTGCACTTTTAAGAGGATTTTTAAGATATGGTGAACAATTATCAGGTCACTATATTGCTTTTAAAATATTATATATATTAAGAGATAAGATATTTTCTAAGCTTAGAAAATTAGCACCTGCTAAACTAGAGGGTCAAGAAAAGGGAAATCTTATTTCATTAATAACTTCAGATATTGAGCTTTTAGAGGTATTTTATGCTCATACAATAGCTCCAATATCAATTGCAATAATAACTAACAGCATTATTTCTATAATATTATTTATAATAAATCCTTGGTTTGGGGTTTTATCAGTAATATTCTTCTTAATAGTTGGATTTGTTATTCCTTATGCTTCTTCTAGTTTAGGTAAAGATGCTGGTGTTGCTTATAGAAATATGTTTGGTGAATGTAATAACTATATACTTGATTCTTTAAGAGGATTAAAGGAAGTATTATTATTTAAATCTGGTGATGAAAGATTAAATGAAATTAACTCAAAATCACATAGAATAAATAAAAGCCTTGATAAAATTAAAGAGCATGAAGGTATAATAAGAGCTATTACAGATTTAACTATAATGATTGCAATATTAACTTTTGTTGGTGTTGGATTTGCACAATATTCAGTAGGTAATATTTCATTTACATGGATGCTTGTAGCTATAGTAATAATTGCTTCATCTTTTGGACCAGTAGTTGCTTTAAGTAACCTTTCAAATACATTACTTCAAACTTTTGCTTGTGCAGAAAGATTATTTGATTTAATTGATGAAGAGCCACATGTAGAAGAAGTTGAAGATGGGTATGCAGTAACTGGTGAGTCAATAGCTTATGACAATGTAACATTCTCTTATCCAAATAGAAAAGAGAAGATTTTTGATAACACATCAGTTCATATAAAAAGAGGGGATAAGATAGCCCTTATAGGTGAAAGTGGAATTGGTAAGAGTACATTTGTTAAGCTTATGATGAGATTTTGGGATGTAAATGAAGGAAAAATTAACTTAGATAATAAAAATATTAAAGAGGTTAATACTGCATCTCTTAGAAGTAGCCAAACTTTAGTTAGTCAAGAAACATATTTGTTTAATGAAACTATAATGGATAATATAAAAATAGGTAATGATAATGCAACTAAAGAAGATGTAATAAAGGCTGCTAAAATGGCATCTATACATGAATTTATAGAAACTTTACCTAAAGGATACGATACTAAGGTTGGAGAGCTTGGAGGAAATCTTTCTTCAGGAGAAAAGCAAAGAATAGGACTAGCAAGAGCTTTCTTAAGTAATGGAGATACTTTAATTTTAGATGAACCTACAAGTAACTTAGATACATTAAATGAAGGTGAAATATTAAAATCAATAAAAGAAAACTGTGAAGATAAGACAATAGTACTTATTTCACATAGAAAGTCAACAACGGCTGTTTGTAATAAGACATATAAGCTTGAAAATAGTAAGTTAGTATTAAGCTAATTAAATAAAGGCTGTATCATAATGAAATTATGAGTTTTGATACAGTCTTTTATTAAAAACATACTATGATAATGATTATCATTAATGTGATGGAATGGAGATTAATATGGGAAGAATAGATAGAGAAAAAAAGACTATAAAGCTAATGATAGATATATACTGTCAAAAGAAGCATGGCAATAAAAAAGGTGAATTATGTGAAGAGTGTGCAGAGTTATTAGAATATGCACATAAAAGACTTAGTTTTTGTAAGTTTGGTGAAAATAAATCTACTTGTTCAAGATGTCCAATTCATTGCTATAAAAAAGATATGAAGGAAAAGGTAAAGGAAGTAATGAAGTTTTCTGGACCAAGACTTATTATTTATAATCCAGTTGAACTTGTTAGGCATGCGTTAAATAAATAGGGATAAATATTAGGAAATATAAAAAGTATTAGTTAAAAGGGGAGTAAAGCATGAATAAAATAAAGAAATATTTTTATATAACTTTAGGGTTTATAGCACTTGGATTAGGGCTTATAGGAGTAATATTACCTATATTACCAACAACACCATTTTTATTATTAACATCATTTTGTTTTGCAAAGGGATCTGAGAGATTTCATGTTTGGTTTACAAACACAAATATTTACAAAAAGCATTTAGAGAGCTTTGTAAAGGAAAGAGCTATGACATTAAAACAAAAGGTTGTATTACTAAGTTTCGTTAATTTTATGTTAGCTTTTCCTTTGATATTAGTTGATGTATTACCTATGAGAATAACTATTATAGTATTAATAATAATTAAATTATATTACTTTATATTTAGGGTTAAGACAATTACTCCAGAAGAAAAGCTTGCAATGGAAGCTTCAAGAAGAGAAATGGCTTAATGAAAAATATTAATTTACGTAAGAGAAAGTAGGAATAAAAATGGAAAGAATATCATCTATGTTTTTTTGTTTATCATTAATAGTTTATTATGGATTAAAGTTATTTAAGGTAAAAAGAAAAATATATCTAAAAGCACATATAATATTAGGATCTGTTTCAGTACTAGCAATGGTAGGAGAACTAATTAATAGATTTGGACAAGAAGGTTTTATAAAATATATAGGCTTTGCAGCTATTATGATTGCTATTGGAGTAACTGGTATGATAATGAAGAAGAATTATAAACTTTATAAGAAGGTTCATATTATACTTACTATAGGATTCTTTATATATTTACCTATAGCTATTAAATTTTTATAATTAACAATGAGTTGTTGTAGGCTTTACTAATTAAGTAAGGTCTTTTTTTATGTTTGTGATTTATATATTAGAAATTTGGTAATGCTTATTTAATGAGGTGTTGCCAAGATGGATAGTATGAATAATCAGTATTTTAATAATCCGTTACCATATGTATTTATTGTGTTTATTCTATCATATTTTAGTTATGAAATGTATAGTAAAAATGCAATTTTGGCAAGTTTTTATGTTGTCAGTTTTTTTATTTTTATAATGTATTTTAAAGGTAAATATATAATGTTTATATTAGTTTTATTTTTTATTATAGCATTAAATAATACTATATATTTTTATAATTATACTCCAAAAGAAATTGAAGAGATAAGAATAACTGACGTTAAAGGTTATTATGGTAAGGGAGAAGTTAATGGAAGAATAGTTAATTTATCTAATGTTAATGAGAATATAGAGATAGGAAATAAATTATTAGTTAAAGGTAAGTTTAGTGAAAATAAGAATATAAGCAATGGAGTAATTGGAGATTATAAAATAGAAGATTATAAAGTTTTAAAGTCTGATTTTATTGATAAGCTTTATAAAAGAAGAAAATATGTATTTGAATGTATTGAAAGTAAGCTAGGGCAAAGAAAGGCTGCATTAATAACATCAGTATCATTTGGATATAAAAGTGAATTAAATCAGGATCATCAGGAATTGATGAAAAATTTGGGGATATCTCATGTTATTTCAGTTTCAGGATTACATTTAGTTTTAGTATATAGTGTATTACGAAGGTTTTTAGGTGTAAGATTAAGTTTAGTACTAGCATTAGTTTATGTATTGTTTTCAGGAGCATCAGCGCCCGCTGTGAGGGCATATATAATGATAGTAATATTAAACCTTGGGAAAATAGTTAAGCGTAATTATAATCCCATAGCATCATTATCTTTAGCGGGGATAATATTGTTATTAATGAAGCCGTATTATACCTATAATCTTGGATTTGTACTTTCGTTTCTAGCTACTTTAGGAATAATATTATTTAATAAAGATTTAAATAAAAGGCTATATAAATTACCTAATTCTATTAGAAATACTATTGCAATTTCATTAAGTGCACAAATATTAACATTACCAATTATAATATTATATTTTAATGAAGTATCATTGAATTTTATAGTTGGAAATATTGTTATAATTCCTTTTATGAATATTTTAGTGGTTTTAGGAAATATATTAATATTTATAGTAGAAGTTCCGAGAACCTTTAATTATATTATTTATATATGTCATTATATAATTAAATATATTGATATAATTATGTATAAAATTGATAATATGTCATTTGAGTTAATATATTTTCATTATACCGTGGCATATTTTTATATAGCTTTATTAATAACATATTATTTTTATAAAAAAGGCTTTAAAAGGTTTATATATTATCCTTTAATTATATTTTTTTATATATTAGTAATAATATACTCACCATTACCTAAGATAAGATATTATAATGAAGGAGGGCTTTTAATAAGCTATAAAGGAGAACGAGTGCTTATTCAAACAAAAGATGAAGTTGATGAGAAAAAGCTTATGTTAGTTTCCTTGGCAAGTAATATATCTGAGGATTTTAATGAAATTATTATTGGAGAAGAAATTAAGATAAAAAGAAATGGTGAGAATTTCATTTTACAGACATTAAATAATAACTATTTGCTATTTGTAAATTATGAAAAATTAAATAATGATTATGATATAATAGATTTCAGAAAAGGTGATATAAAAGAAATTGTACTTTTTAAAGGTGAGATAATAAACAATTAGTTAGGAGTGGCAATAGGCATTGATTAATATAGATATACTAGATGGAGAAATAAAGAAAAATGATATATCAAATGGTTATATATTTTGTGGTTTAGATGAAGAACTTATAAAAATAAGCGTTAATTCTATAATAAACAAGGTTGTAGAAAAAGAGTTTTTAGATTTGAATCTTATAAAATTAGATGGGCTAACAACTACATTTGAGGATATAGAAAATGCTTGTGAAACTTTACCGTTTTTTGGAGAGAAGAAAGTTGTAGTAGTATATAGAGCTAATTTTTTAAAGGAAAAACCAGATAAGGATGGAACTAAAGTTTATACTGAGATTTTAAATTATATTAAGGATTTACCATCTCATATAGTTCTTATTATGTATTATTTATTTAATGATAAGAGAGATACTCCTAAGAAAAATAAAAAGTTAGCTACTCTTGATAAATATGTTAAAGTGGTTCATTGTGATAAATTAAAGAAAGATAAATATTATAAAAAAATAGATGATTTATTTAGAGAAAAAGGTAGAGTTATAGGAAAAGTAGAACTAAGATATTTTGCTGATAAGGTACAAAATAATTTTGATATTATAAAAAGAGAAGCTGATAAATTAGATTGTTATGCTATTGGAAGAGAAATAACTAAGACAGATATTGATAAATTAATTCAAAATAAAAGTGAGGATGATATATTTGACCTTGTGGAATATATTTCTATTAGGAAAGTTGAGAAGGCATTGGATTTATTAGATGAATTGTTGTTTAAAGCAGATCAACATATGTTAATAATATCATCTATAGGAAATCATTTTAGAAGATTACATGAGATTAAAGTATATTTATCACAAGGAAAAAGGTTAGATTTCTTCATGTCTAAATATAGATTACCTCAATTTGTTTGTGAAAAATTAATGAATCAAGCAGCTAAATTCACAGTGAAACAATTAAGTGAACTTATTCGAGTTTGCGTAGAGACTGAATTAAAATTAAAGTCTTCTACTTCAGAAAAGCAAATGGAAATGGAACTTATGTTATTTAAAACATTTATGGTTAAATAGATATGCTTTTAAATAAAATTTAATTAAAAAATAGGTAAGAAATATATAATATTTCATAATTTAAAAATGGTAAAATAATAGCCGGTGAAAAATCACCGGCTTCTTATTTATTACGCCATAGCGTTTAATTTTGCAGCTAATCTTGATTTCTTTCTAGCAGCCATGTTTTGGTGAACTACACCTTTTTGAGCAGCCATGTCTAAAGACTTAGTAGCTTTAACGAATAAAGCTTTAGCTTCTTCAGCATTGTTAGCAGCTACAGCAGCTTCAAACTTCTTTATAGCAGTTTTTAAAGCTGATTTAACCATTTTGTTTTGTAAAGTTTTCTTTTCAGTAACTTTAATTCTTTTTTGTGCTGATTTAATATTTGCCATTCAATTCACCCCCTTGATATTTTATAGGGCCTCTGCAGTTTTTTGGGGAAATCTGCGTACGAGTTCATTTTCAACAAATCATATTATAACATCTAAAGTTTTTAAGTTCAAGTATGAAATTAAAACTTATTTGGGAAAATAAATTTGAGGAGTAATAAATTTGAGGAGGAATATTATGATAAGTGTTAGAACAGACCTTGCAATTGAAGCAAAACAAGCATATACAGAAGAAAATAAAAGAGAGCTTGATGGTGTTAAAGTTGATGAGGAAATGGAAGGCGAGGTTAAAATTACTACTGTAACTATTGAAAGTGATGAGGCTGGAAAAGAATTAGGTAAACCAAAAGGTCATTATATAACTATAGATTTTCCTGAATTTACCCCTTATGATGGTGAATCAATGGATGAACTATCATTAGTTGTAGGAAAAGTTATGAAAAAACTTGTAGATATTTCTGAGGATAAGCTTGTGTTAGTTGTAGGTCTTGGGAATTGGAATGTTACGCCAGATGCACTTGGACCAAAAGTTACAGAAAAAATTATGATAACAAGACATTTAAAACAAGTAATGCCAGAGGCAATAGATGATTCTGTAAGGCCAGTATGTGCAATAGCACCAGGAGTTTTAGGTATTACAGGAATAGAGACTGGAGAAGTCATAAAATCATTAGTTGATAAAATTAAACCAGATTTAGTAATATGCGTTGATGCATTAGGATCTAGAAGATTAGAGAGGGTAAACAGAACTATTCAAATTGGAGACACAGGAATTTCACCAGGCGCTGGAGTTGGGAATCATAGAATGCAAATAAATGAAAAGAGTTTAGGGGTAAAAGTATTAGCTGTAGGAGTTCCAACAGTTGTTGATGCTGCAACTATAGCAAATGATACTATGGATTTATTATTAGATGATTTATGTAGTAAAGCACAAAAAGGAAAAGAATTCTATAATATGTTAAAGAGTGTAGATAGAAATGAGAAGAATATGCTTATTAGAGAAATATTGAATCCATCATTTGGAGATTTAATGGTTACTCCAAAAGATGTTGATACAATTATTGAGTCTTTATCAAAAATAATAGCAAATGGAATTAATATTGCAGTTCAACCCAATATGAATATGGAAGAAATCAATAAATTTATGAATTAACTAAAAAGTGTTTTGTTTTTTTTAATCATCTATTAATAATTATGTAAAACCTCCCATATATTTATAAAGAGTGAGGAGGTATATAAAATGCAATGGGTTAATGAAAGTAATAGTATCAAGAGAAAGAAAAGTGGTATTAGCATTGGATATATAGTTCTATTAGCTCTTATGATTATTTTTTTTATAAGAGCTGGTAGTGTAATTAATAGTTATAGAGAACGTGGTGGATTAGCATATGTACAATTGCTTAATTACTCAATGCCAGTTGTTAAAGCACAAATATATGATAGTACGGCATATAGGGAAAATAAAGTGAGTATTAAAAGAGTGGTAGTTGAAGCTTTAGGATTAAATAAGATAACTACTTATGGAATAATAGGTAATGAAGTATCTTTTTTTAGTAATATAAATAATGGTGATAGTAATGGCTATTTAAATAATAGTTCTAAATCCACTTTTAATTTGTTTGAGCCATATGTTGTTAAAGAAGAAAGTATAGCTAGAGTTACAGAGGAAGATTTAGCAGAACTAAATAAAACTAGTGCTGCATATGATCCTTCACTTAAGAAAACGTTAGATGAGGCAAATGTAGAAATATTAATTTATCATACTCATACTCATGAAGGATATGCAGAAGCTGGAGCGGATACTGAGCAAGAAGATTTTAGTGTTGTTGGTGTAGGGGACGTATTAGCGCAAGAATTAGAAGAGGGATATGGGATATCAGTAGTTCATGATAAAACTGTTCATGATACTAGCCCTTATGATCAGTCTTATTATAGATCAGGACCAACGGTGCAAAATTATTTAAATCAATTTCCTAATTTAAAATTAGTAATAGATTTGCATAGAAATAGTGGACCTAGCAAAGATAGAACTACTGTAGAAATTAATGGTCAAAGCTTAGCAAGAATTATGTTTGTTACTTCACAGGCATCACCTTATTATACAGAAATGATGCAAGCTGTAAATCAAATGATTTCTACATCAGAAAATCTTTTTCCGGGTTTATTAGCAGATGGAAATAATGGAGTAGGTCTTTATGAATATCCTCGTGGATCAAATAATTTTAATCAGGCTTTAAGTCCTGCATGTATATTAACTGAGTTTGGAACAGAACTAAATACGGCACAAGAGGCAAAATTAAGTGCTAAATATCTAGCTAGATTAATTGCGGAATATTTAAATAGTAAAGAATAATTGAATAAAAGTTTGAAAAATGAGCATCCTTATAGCTAATAACTAAGGAGCTCATTTTTTATTTGTATATATGTTATAAATTGAGTTAAGGAGGAGATTTTAAGTTGAAAATTATTAAAAAATTTCTTATACCTATATTTGCAGTAATTTTACTTATTGTAGGGTTTGTAAAGATAAATATAATAAATACAGAATCTTTATCACCATTGGGAAATACTGATGATAACTTTAAAGTTGTAAGTGAGGAGTTTGGAGAAGATTTCCAAGAGTTTATTAAGGATAATAGTGCGGTAAAAATTTATGTTGGAGAAAAGAATGATGGTTTGTCAACTGTAAAGATATATAATAAAGAAATTAAATTAACTAGTGACAATTTATTTATGAATAGTATAAAAAAAGCTTTAGAATATGTAGGTAAAGCTTTTATAAATATAAAGGATAAAATAAATAAAAGTACAAAAACTAATAGTGAGTATGATGAAAATAGTAATATAAAAGATGAGGGTAATAGTAGTGAGTTGAATGAAAGTATAGATGATTTTAATGAAAATATTAATAATTAAAAAAATACTAGTAATCTTAATATGAAATCCATGTTAATATTCTTGACACTTACTCTATACTCTATGTTATAATTTAGCTTGATTTAACAATATGGGGGTGAAGAAGCTGCTGAATAAAAAGCAGTTAAGATATATGCAAAGTAATAGACAATCAAAGATTAGAAACTTTTCAATCGTAGCACATATAGACCATGGTAAGTCAACCCTAGCGGATAGATTATTAGAAATTACAGGGACTCTTACACAAAGAGAAATGGAAGAGCAAGTTCTTGATAATATGGAAATCGAAAAAGAAAGAGGTATAACAATTAAGTCTCAGGCTGCTAGATTAATATATAGACGCCAAGATGGAGAAGAATACATATTAAACTTAATTGATACACCGGGACACGTAGACTTTACATATGAGGTATCAAGAAGTTTAGCTGCTTGTGAAGGAGCGTTATTAGTAGTAGATGCTACACAAGGTATTCAAGCTCAAACTTTAGCAAACTGTTATTTAGCATTAGATAACGATTTAGAAATTGCTCCAGTAATTAATAAGGTAGATTTAGCTTCTGCAAGACCAGATGAAGTAAAACAAGAAATTGAAGATGTTATAGGGATAGAGGCTGAAGATGCACCTATGATATCAGCTAAAACTGGATTAAATGTTGAGCAAGTGTTAGAAACAATAGTTGAAAAGGTTCCGGCACCAACTGGTGATGAAGAAGCTCCATTAAAAGCTTTAATATTCGATTCTTACTATGATAGTTATAAGGGTGTTGTTTGCTATGTAAGAATTAAAGATGGTGTAGTTAAGCCAGGAACTAAAATTAAACTTATGGCAACAAATAAAGTATATGATGTAACAGAAGTTGGAGTTTTCACGCCAAAATTAATGCCTATAACTGAACTAAGAGCTGGTGATGTTGGATATATAACTGCATCTATAAAAAATGTTGCAGATGCTAGAGTTGGTGATACTATAACAGAATCAGATAGACCAACTGCAGAAGCACTTCCAGGATATAAAAAGGCAGTTCCAATGGTTTACTCAGGTATTTATCCAGTAGATGGAGCTAAGTATGATGAATTAAAGGAAGCATTAGAAAAATTACAAATAAATGATGCAGCCTTAGATTTTGAACCAGAAACATCTATAGCTTTAGGATTTGGTTTTAGATGTGGATTCTTAGGGTTACTTCATATGGAAATAATTCAAGAAAGAATAGAAAGAGAATTTAATTTAGATATTATAACAACAGCTCCTTCAGTTGTTTATAAAGTAACAAAGACTAATGGAGAAGTTTTAGACTTAACAAATCCAACAAACTTACCAGAAGCAACTGAAATAGATTATATGGAAGAGCCAGTTGTTAAGGCTTCTATTATTTCACCAACTGATTATGTTGGAGCTATAATGGATTTATGCCAAGAAAGAAGAGGAACATTTATCGATATGGAATATCTAGAAACTACAAGAGTTTGTATTAACTATGATATGCCATTAAATGAAATTGTATATGACTTCTTTGATACTTTAAAATCAAGAACAAGAGGATATGCATCTTTTGATTATGAGTTCAAAGGATATACTAAAACTGAACTTGTTAAGCTTGATATATTATTAAATGGAGATGTAGTTGATGCTTTATCAATGATAGTTCCAAAAGAAAGAGCTTACCATAAAGGTAGAGGAATTGCTGAAAAGCTTAAAGAAATTATTCCAAGACAAATGTTTGAAGTTCCAATTCAAGCTGCAGTAGGATCTAAGGTTATAGCTAGAGAAACAGTTAAGGCTATGAGAAAAGACGTACTTGCTAAGTGTTACGGTGGAGATATTTCAAGAAAGAAGAAGCTTCTTGAAAAGCAAAAAGAAGGTAAGAAGAGAATGAGACAAGTGGGATCTGTAGAAGTACCACAAGAAGCATTCATGGCTGTTCTTAAAGTAGACTAGTAAAAAGACATTGCTTTTGCAATGTCTTTTTTCAATTATAAGTTAAAATCTATTTTATTTGGAGGAAAAATAATGAAGGAAATTAGTTTATATATACATATACCATTTTGTAAGCAAAGATGTTTTTATTGTGACTTTCCAACCTTCGCAGGAAAAGAAAGATTTAGAGAAGAATATATTGATGCTTTAATTAAGGAAATAAAAGATAAATGTTCTGATTATTTAATAAAAACTATTTTTATTGGAGGTGGAACACCTTCATATCTTGAAGAAAATGATCTTGAAAAACTTCTTATAACAGTATCTAAGTTGAATTTATCAGATAAACTAGAATATTCTATGGAGTGTAATCCAGGAACAGTAAGTGAAAGTAAATTAAAGATAATGAAGAAATATGGAGTAAATAGAATAAGCTTTGGGCTTCAATCTTGTAATGATAATTTATTAAAAAAAATAGGTCGTATACATACCTTAGAAGAATTTTTAGAAAACTATAATTTAGCAAGAAAAATAGGGTTTAATAATATTAATATAGACTTAATGTATGGACTTCCTAATTTAACTATACAAGATTGGAAAAACACTTTAGAAAAGATATGTGAATTAAAACCAGAACATATTTCGGCATACAGTTTAATAATTGAAGAAGGAACTGTCTTTTATAAATTATATGAAAAAGATAAGCTTGAACTTCCAAGTGAAGATGATGAAAGGATAATGGATAAAATAACTAAGGATATATTGAAAGCTAATGGATATCATCAATATGAAATTTCTAATTTTGCTTTAGACGGTAAAGAGTGTGAACATAATAAAGTTTACTGGTCATTAGATGAATATATTGGAGTTGGAAGTGCAAGTAGTTCTTATATGGATGGATATAGATTTACTAATACAAGCAATATAAATGAGTATATAGAAAATATAAATAACAATGTAAGTGTAGTAATAGAAAGATATGAAAATTCTATTAAGGATGAAATGGAAGAATTTGTTTTTATGGGGTTAAGAATGGTTTCTGGTATAGACTTATTAAAGTTTAAGAAAAAAATTGGTGTAGATATAAATAGTATATATAAAGAAGTCATTGAGAAAAATATAAAGGATGGATTGCTTGTTGTTGAACAAAATAAAATGTTCCTAACAGCTAAAGGGATGGAGTTATCAAACAGTGTAATGTCAGATTTTATATTAGATAAGTCATAAAAATGAAAAGTATAGTAATAAGGAGAAATTTAAAGATGCAAAGAGATAATCCTGAGAAAGTTAAATTATATAAAAAAATAGTTGAAAATTTAAAGAAATACGAAATTGACAAAAAAAACAAATAGGAATATATTGATAATGTAGTCATTAGCACTCGACTTTAATGAGTGCTAACAATAGGGGTGATGAAATGGCTATTGATGAAAGAAAAATAAAAATACTTCAAGCCATTATTAATGACTATATAGTAACAGGAGAACCTGTCGGATCAAGAACAATAGCTAAGAAGTATGATTTAGGTGTGGGATCTGCAACCATAAGAAATGAAATGGCAGATTTAGAGGAAATGGGATATTTAGAACAGCCTCACACATCAGCAGGTAGAATACCTTCTAGTAAAGGATATAGATTGTATGTTGATAAGTTAATGGAAACACCAAAGCTAAGTAAAGATGAAGAGCTAAGAATTAAGGAATATTTAATTAATTCAGCCATGCATGAAGTTGATACTATCTTAAAGGAAGCTTGTGTTTTATTATCTGAATTAACAAATCTAACTTGTATAGTTAGAACACCTTCTATGAAAAGAAGCTATATAAGATCGTTGCAATTAATAAAAATAGATGAATTCAATTTAATTGTTGTAATAGTTACAGATAGTGGAGTTATAAAAAATCATAGAATTAAAGTTAATGCTGTACCAAGTAATGAAGAACTTATTAGAATTAATGAGGTATTAAATTCTAAACTTAAAAATTTAACAATTGAAGCTATTAATTTAGAAGTTATTAATGAGCTTAAAAATGACTTAGTAGGGTTTGATGATTTATTTAATGCAATGCTTCCAGCTTTATATGAAAGTTTAAATAATAGTTCAAAATCAGAGTTAGTTGTTGAGGGAACTACTAATCTTTTCAATTATCCTGAATATAACGATATTGAAAAGGCTAAGGAAGTACTCCAATTAATAAGTAATAAAGATTGTGTAATAGAGCTACTAGAGAGTAGTGGTGATATTTCAATTAAAATTGGTGATGAAAATTATATTCCAGAAGCTAAGGATTGTTCAGTAATAACAGCAGAGTATTCCTTAGGAGGAAGGCCAATTGGAAGTGTTGGGCTTATTGGTCCACAGAGAATTAACTACTCGAAAGTTATTTCTATAATGGCACAAGTAATGAAGGAGTTAAATAAAAGTCTTAAGGACCAAGAGTATTGAATAAAGAGAGATGAGGTGTAAAGATGGAAGAAAACAAAGATTTAAGAGATGAGGAATTAGTGGAAGAAAGTAATACAGTAGAAGGTAATACAGAAGCTACAGAAAATGAAGAAGTAGAAGAAATAATAGAAGAGTATTCTGAAACTGATGATTTATCAATGATAAGAAAGTTAAAAGATGAAAATAAAAAACTTTCTAATGAATTAGATGCATTAAAAGATAGATTACTTAGATTAACTGCTGAGTATGATAACTATAGAAAAAGAACAGCAAAGGAAAAAGAAGGTATTTATACAGATGCATGCACAGATGTATTAAAAGAAGTGTTGCCTGTGGCAGATAACTTAGAAAGAGCTTTAGCTGTAGATGGTAATGTAGAAGATATTAAAAAAGGTGTTGAGATGACAATAAAAGGATTCTTAAACTCTTTAGAAAAATTAGGTGTTGAAGAAATAGATACAACTAATGGATTTGACCCTAATTTACACCAAGCAATTTCAGTAGTTGAAGATGCAAATTTAAATACTAATGATGTTGCTCAAGTATACCAAAAGGGATACAAAAAAGGCGAAAAAGTAATCAGATATTCAATGGTTACAGTAGCAAAATAGTAAATAAGGAAAATCTTTAAATAGATATGTGATTCGAGGAGGAAAAAATTATGGGAAAAATTATAGGTATTGATTTAGGTACAACAAATTCATGTGTAGCTGTTATGGAAGGGGGAGAACCAGTAGTTATCACTAACTCAGAAGGTGCTAGAACTACTCCATCAGTAGTTTCATTCCAAGCTAACGGTGAAAGACTAGTAGGACAAATAGCTAAAAGACAAGCAATTACAAATCCAGAACACACTATAATTTCAATTAAGAGAGAAATGGGAACAGATCATAAAACTAAGATTGATGATAAAACTTATTCACCACAAGAAATATCAGCAATGATACTTCAAAAGATTAAAGCAGATGCAGAAGCTTACTTAGGTGAAACTGTAACTCAAGCTGTTATTACAGTTCCAGCTTACTTTAATGATGCTGAAAGACAAGCAACTAAGGATGCAGGTAGAATAGCAGGATTGGAAGTATTAAGAATAATAAACGAACCAACAGCTGCTTCATTAGCTTATGGATTAGATAAGACTGATCACAGCGAAAAAATATTCGTTTATGACTTAGGTGGAGGTACATTCGACGTATCTATCCTTGAATTAGGTGATGGAGTATTCGAAGTATTATCAACTAATGGAGATACTCACTTAGGTGGAGATGACTTTGACCAAAAAATTATAGATTATATAGCAGATACATTTAAAGCTGAATATGGAATTGACTTAAGAAACGATAAGAGTTCAGTTCAAAGATTAAAAGAAGCTGCTGAAAAAGCTAAGATAGAATTATCTTCATCAATGCAAACAAACATTAACTTACCATTTATCACTGCGGATAGCACAGGTCCAAAACATATTGATATGAACTTAACTAGAGCAAAATTCAATGAATTAACTCATGATTTAGTTCAAAGATCAATAGAACCAATGAAGAAAGCATTATCTGATGCAGGACTTTCAATTAGTCAAATAGATAAAGTTATATTAGTTGGTGGATCAACAAGAATTCCAGCAGTTCAAGAAGCTGTTAAAAACTTTACTGGAAAAGAACCTTCAAAGGGAGTTAACCCAGATGAATGTGTAGCTATGGGTGCTGCAATTCAAGCAGGTGTTTTAACTGGAGAAGTTAAAGATGTATTATTACTAGATGTTACACCATTAACATTAGGTATTGAAACTTTAGGAGGAGTTGCTACTCCATTAATCGAAAGAAATACAACTATACCAGCTAAGAAGAGCCAAGTATTCTCAACTGCAGCAGATGGTCAAACATCAGTTGAAATTCACGTAGTACAAGGTGAAAGACAAATGGCTGCTGATAACAAGACTTTAGGTAGATTTACTCTATCAGGTATTGCTCCAGCTCCAAGAGGAATTCCACAAATCGAAGTTACTTTTGATATAGATGCTAATGGTATTGTTAAAGTATCTGCTATGGATAAAGGAACTGGTAAAGAAGCAAACATCACAATTACTGCTTCAACTAACTTAAGTGATGAAGAAGTAGATAGAGCTGTAAAAGAAGCTGAAAGATTTGCTGAAGAGGATAAGAAGAGAAAAGAATCAATAGAAACTAAGAACAATGCAGATCAATTAACTTACCAAACTGAAAAACAATTAGAAGAACTTGGTGACAAGATTTCTGCTGATGATAAAGCAAAAATAACTGCTAAATTAGATGCATTAAAAGCTGTTAAAGATGGAGAAGATTTAGAAGCTATTAAGAAAGCTACAGAAGAATTAACTCAAGAATTCTATGCTATATCTTCAAAGATGTATGCTGATGCTCAAGGTGCAGCAGGAGCTCAAGGTGCAGGATTCGATCCAAATAATATGGGTGGAAATACTAATCAAGGACCAGCTCATGATGACAATGTAGTAGATGCTGATTTCGAAGTAAAAGAAGATAAATAATATACTATATAAATAGGGAAGACATAAGTCGTCTTCCCTTTTTAAAAGTTTAGGTGTTTACGAGAAAAGATATAAATGTTAATATAGATTAAGAAAAATATGAATAAGGTGGTGACTATATAGATGGCGAACAAAGACTATTATGCTGTACTTGGACTTGAAAAAGGTGCAAGTGATGATGAAATAAAAAGAGCCTTTAGAAAGCTAGCTATTAAATACCATCCTGATAAAAATCAAGGTAATAAGGAAGCAGAAGAAAAATTTAAAGATATAAATGAGGCATATCAAGTACTTTCTGACCCAGAAAAGAAGGCTAGATATGATCAATTTGGTACTGCTGACTTTGATGGAAGTGGATTTGGAGCAGGTGGATTTGGTGGCTTTGACTTCTCAGATATGGGAGGTTTTGGTGATATATTTGAAAGCTTTTTCGGAGGTGGTGGTTCTTCAAGAAGAAGAAATGGTCCAGTAAAAGGTTCAGATATAGAATACACTTTAAATTTAACTTTTGAAGAAGCTGTATTTGGAGTAGAAAAAGAAATCACAATAAATAGAAATGAAAATTGTGAATCTTGTAGAGGTACTGGTGCAGAACCAGGAACATCACCAAAGACTTGTCCAACATGTAATGGAAGTGGGCAAGTTAGAGTTCAAAGACAAACTCCGCTTGGAAGTTTTGTAAGTACTTCAGCTTGTGATAGATGTGGAGGAAAAGGAACTATAGTTGAAACTCCATGCTCAAGTTGTAGTGGTAGAGGAAAAGTAAGAAAGACTAGATCTATTAAAATAAATGTACCAGCTGGTGTTGATACAGGTAATGTAATGCCACTTAGAGGACAAGGAGAACATGGTTCTAATGATGGACCTCCAGGAGATTTATATATTAGAATAAATGTGGCTAAGTCTAAACAATTTGATAGAAGAGGAAATGATATTTATATAGAAACTCACATATCAATGGGAAAAGCTGCTTTAGGTGTTGAAATAACAGTTCCAACAGTAGATGGGGATGTTAAGTATACTATTCCAGCAGGAACTCAATCAGGAACAATGTTTAGATTAAAAGGTAAGGGTGTACCTAAGGTTCATTCAAATACTAGGGGAGATCAATATGTAAAAGTAATAGTTGATACTCCTAAGAATTTAAATTCTAAACAAAAGGAAGCTTTAGAAGCCTTTATGGAAGCTTGTGGAGAAAGTGTTGATGGAGAAGTTACACATAAAAAGGGCTTAAAAGATTTATTTAATAAGAAATAAAAAAAGATGTTGCAATCTTGCAACATCTTTTTTTATTCAGTAAACTCATTTAGTACTTTAATAACTTCTTCATGTCTATTTGAACTTATAGCTATACTTAAAATAGTATTTTCAGTATCAAAACCACAATCTTTCAATAAATTTAGGTTGTCCACTTTAATACCATATAAATTACTATTTCCAGATTGATCTTTTGCAGTTACTAAGTCTTCCTCAGATATATTTAATGAGTCAAATCCTTCTAATGAGCTTAAATCTAATAACATATTGTTAGCAGCGAAATATTCAAAATTATTCTTTTCAATTAAAAGAATATCTAGTTCATTAGCGGCTAACTTAACAGCAAAGGCTTGCGTGGTTGTTGGATCATCACCATAGTTTGAATTAGTGGTAATTAAAAGGCTATCCGTAAATATAGTAGATTTTTTATTATTTCCTAAAATGTTTTCATTTAATGTATCTTTAAGTTTATTGAAATTATCAGTATTAATAGTAGAGCCATAATATGTTATATTACAATAAATATCTTGTTTTGTGATAAATGAATATGTCATATAACTTATAACTATAATAGCAAGTAATGTGCCTATTATGGGAAGTTTGTAATAATCATATATAAATTCAATTTTCTTTTTACCAGATAAAGATTTAAAGGTTTCTTTAATAGATATTTCTGAGTCTAAAGGTGGTTTCTTTCTTTCTTTGACCATATAATCACTCCTTGTAAATATGTATATTATTTATATTTTATAGAAAAAAATAGAAAAAATCAATTGATAGAAAATTTAAAAATTGGTAAACATTTAAAAAGTTAATGGTTATAATTAAATATTTAAATAGTTAATTAATAGAAAATAAAGTTGATTATAGTATAATATAGAAGTGAATATTTGTTATGATAACAAGGAATATTAAAAAGAGTAGCAATAATATGAGGTGATAAGATGGAAAATTTAAAGGAAAGACTTTTACCAGAAATCGAAGAGTTTAGAAAAGTTGGACATAAGTTCGTAAATGGAGAAATGTCTGTTATGGACTTTAAGCATGCATCAGGTGGAATGGGAGCATATGCTCATCGTGGTGGTAAAGAGTTTATGTTAAGACTTAGAATGCCTTCAGGTATAATAACTATGCCACAATTAAAAATGATATATGATTGGGCAGAAAAGTATAATTTAGGTGGATTACATTTTACTACTCGTCAAGCAATTCAATATCATGGTTTATCAATAGATGAAGTATGTGATTTGATGAAGGAAGCGTTAGATAAGGATATATATACAAGAGGGGCAGGTGGAAACTTTCCAAGAAATGTTGCTTTGTCACCATTATCAGGGGTTGATAAAGAAGAAGCCTTCGATCCAACACCATATGCAGTAGCTACTGGAGAATATTTTATGAAGAGAATAACTAGTTACAAGTTACCAAGAAAGTTAAAAGTCTCTTTCTCTAATGGTTCAAATGATACAGCACATTGTACAATACAAGATTTAGGTTTCTTAGCAGTTAAGAAGGATGGTAAAGAATACTTTAGAGTATATCTTGGTGGAGGATTAGGAAGAAATCCTAAGCTTGCATTAATATATCCAGAACTTATTGAACCTAATGAAGTATTAAATTATGTTGAAGCTATGGTTAGATTATTTAAAGCTGAAGGAAATTATGAAAATAAAGCTAAAGCTCGTGTAAGATATATGGTTGATAAATTAGGAGAAGAAGGCTTTATAAATGAATATAAAAAGTATGTTGAAATAGTTAAAAAAGAAGAAGGTTATAATCTATCAGTAGAACCTAAAAGGTATACTAAAGATGGTATAGAAACAAACACAACTAATTTAAGATTAGTAGAGCAAAAGCAATCAGGATTATATAGTGTTTATGTGCATCCAGTAGGGGGTCAAATAAAGTTAAGTGATTTAAGAACTATTATATCAACATTAGAAAAGTTTGATGATCCTGAAATTAGATTATCAATGACAGAAGGGGTATACTTTAGAAACTTAAATGGAAAAGAAGCTGAAGAATTATTAGAAGTTACAAAATCAATAGGAGGAACAACTTCATTTGATTATAGTGTAGCATGTATAGGGGTTCCAACATGTCAAATAGGTATATGTGAAAGTCAAGGGGCTTTAAGAGAGACATTAAATTATGTTAAAGAAAATGTTTCTAATATTGATTTATTACCTAGATTATATTTTTCAGGCTGTCCTAACTCTTGTGGTGTACATGAGATAGCTGAAATTGGATTTACAGGAAAGAAAAAGAGAATTAATAATGTTATAGAAGAAGCATATGAAATTCATGTTGATGGAAGCTTTGTAGAGGGAGAAGCAAGGTTAGGAAAATGCTATGGGGATATTGCAAAAAAAGATATTCCAATGTTTATTTGTGAATTAGCGAATAATTTAAATTCTGCTAATAAGAACTTTGTTGAGTATATAAAGAGTAATGATAGCGAATTTAAGGCTTTAGTTGAAAAGTATAACTGTTAGTAAGTATCAATAATTATTAAAATCATCCACAATATACTATCTTTTAAATAAGAAGCTGTGTATTGTGGATTTATTATTATATAAATAAAAGTTTTTATAAAGATGTATATAGAGTTGAAATAAAAGAAATAATCTGTATAATTAATCTATAAACTTAAAGAAATGATTTGGAGTGAACAAAAGTTATGAGAATGAGAAGAAAGCCTTGGGCAAGACCTGAATTAGAAAGTTGTAAATTTTTTATACAGAATCCAAGTGAATATAAAGGTAGATGGAAAGAGTTTTTTGGAAATGATAAACCGATGTATATGGAGTTAGGTTGTGGAAAAGGAACATTTATGGCTGTGCATGGTTCCGAAAATCCAGATATAAATTATATAACAGTAGATATAAAAGATGAAGTTTTAGTTTTAGCCAAAAGAAATATTGAAGAAGCATATAAAAAAGTTGGTCATGAAATAGACAATGTTGCTCTTATGTCCCAGGAAATATTATTAATAGATAATATGTTAGATGAAAATGATGTTATAGAAAGAATATACATTAACTTCTGTAATCCATGGCCAAAAGAGCGTCATAAAAAGAGAAGATTAACTCATACAAGACAACTTGAGAAATATAAGAAGTTTTTAAAGAGTGGTGCAGAAATTTGGTTTAAGACAGATGATGATGAGTTATTTGAAGAGTCACTTGAGTATTTTAAAGAAAGTAACTTAGAAATTAAATATATTACTTATGATTTACATAATAGTGGCTTCGAAGGAAATGTTACAACAGAACATGAAGAAATGTTTACAGCTCAAGGAATAAAAACTAAATTCTTAATTGCTATATATAAATAGAAATAAAAAATATATTTTAGAATTTTAAAAAATATAAGTTTATAAAAATGTATATAAATATAAAAGGTTAAAGAATATTAGGTAAAATGAAAAAATAGAAATATATATAATTTATAACAACATTATTTAGTGGATATGTAAATGTAAACGTCATGTTATTAAATAAATAAAAATATTTATTGGAGATACTAAGTATATATTAAAATATTTATGTTAAATTTAATAAAAGATAGTTAAAGCTTTTGAATAAAGTTTTTAGTATGTGTATACTAAGGCAAGTTGCATCATAGGATGTAAATAATAAATGTTGGTGGTAAATTATGATATATTTTATTATTATGATTGTTTTTTCACCTTTTACAGCTATAATTCCAGCTGTATATGCAGTGAATTTAATATTTAAAAAAAGAATAAAAATAGAAAAAAATTATTGGAATATAGGTTTATTTTTATTATTTGTATACTCTGTATTTAGTGGTATTATAAATAAGAATTTATTATCCTTATTATCATCTTCTATCTTATTTTTATATTTTGGACTAAATGTATTTTCTCAAAATTATTTTGTTAAGATAAGTAGAATAAATGTAGTTATTAAGTATGTAGTATATCTAAGTGTAATTGCAGCTATTGGAGGAGTAATAGAAAAGATAATATTTATTTTGATAGGAATGCCTCAGCATAGAGTTTTTAGTTCTTTTGGAAATCCTAACATGGCAGGAGCTTGGTTTGGAAGTATAATATTAATGATATTTTATTTAAAGTGCATTAATAAAAGAGAAAAGGATTCTATAAAATATAATTTTTCAATTATATTAATACTAGTAGCGTTGTTATTAACTGAATCCACAGGAGCATTTATTGCTTTAGTAGGATCAATATTTGTATATTATATATTAAAGGAAAAAAAAGATATAAGAGGACTAATAGCAATTTGTATCACTGTAGGAATAAGTTCTATGTTTTTCTTTATAGTCCAGAATAAGATTGCTAATACAACACCTATTGGAGAACTTGTAATATCTTTTAATTCAAGATATCGTATTTGGATTGGAGCTATAAGTATGATACTAAAAAAACCTATTACAGGATGGGGAATGTTAGGTATGATGCAACAAGGATCAAATTTTGTTTTTAGTGATGATCCAAGTTTACATAATAAGATAATTGATTTTTTAATTCATCCTCATAATTTATGGTTAACATTTTTAGTAGCTTTGGGAATTGTAGGTCTTTTAATATACTTATATATTAAAATTAATTTATATAAAGATATGATAAGTTTATACAAGCAACATAATAAGATGCTGCCTTTAATTGCGTCTATAAATACAATGATAATTATTCAAGGAATTGTAGATTGCACTTTATATGCACCACAGTTAGCTATAATTTTTGTTTTTATAGGAACAGTGACTTATAATATGGCTAATAATAAAATGGTTAGAAAAGTTAACTTTAGTAAAGATAAGAATAAGAAAAATGATAATAAAGATATAGCTGTTTAAATTAGTTGTTTAAGGGTAACTATATGTAAAAATGTAGTTATCCTTTTTGTGTATAAATTATTCTAGACTTTATGTAAACATACGTGTAAAATATAGTATTAGTCAAGGAGAAAGATTTGAAAGGATGATTCAATAATGGATGGAACATGGATAGAAGTTAGAGTAATAACTAAAAGTGAGGCGTTAGAACCAATATCAGGAATTTTTTATAGCTTAGATTGCAAAGGAGTTGCAATAGAAGATCCTGAAGATATTTTAGGAAGAGAACAAGGTCCGTTAACATGGGATTTTGCAGATATAAATGTTTTAGAACATAAAGGAAAAGTTGCAGTTGTAAAGGCTTATTTTGCTGAAGAGGATAATATTGAAGATGTATTACAATATGTCAATGAAAGATTAACAGAACTTAAGGAAATGGGTCTTGATTTAGGAGAAGCTAAAGTTGAGCATGAAAAAATGTATGAAGAAGATTGGGCTAACACATGGAAACAATATTATAAACCATCAAAAGTTGGTGAAAAGATTGTTGTAAAGCCAATATGGGAAGAGTATGAAGCTAAAGATGGAGAATTAGTTGTAGATTTAGATCCAGGTATGGCTTTTGGAACAGGAACACATGAAACTACAAGAATGTGCATTCAAGCTTTAGAAAGATATGTTAAAGAAGAAAGTACAGTATTTGATGTTGGATGTGGATCAGGTATATTAGCTATAGCTGCAGCAAAACTTGGAGCAAAGTTAGCTGTTGGTGTAGATTTAGATCCAGTTGCAGTTGAATCTTCAATAGAAAATGTAGGATATAACAATTTGAAAAATATTGAAATACTTCATGGAAATCTTGTTGAAGTTATCGATGGAAAAGCTGATATAGTTGTTGCAAATATATTAGCAGAAATAATATGTATATTAACAGATGATGTTAAGAGGGTTTTAAAGGATAGTGGAGTTTTCATAACATCAGGAATAATCCATGATAGAGTTGATATGGTTTGTGAAAAACTTGAGGCTACTGGATTTGAAGTTATTGAAAAAAATAGAGACGGTGAATGGAACTGCATAGTTGCAAAATTAAAATAGTTTTTAGGAGAGAATGAAATAATGCATAAATTTTTTACTCCAAAAGAATTAATTAATGGAGATGTAGCTAAAATAATTGGTGATGATGTAAAGCATATATACAAGGTTCTTAGAATTTCTGAAGGTGAAAAAGTAACATTAAACAATTGTGAAGGCGTTGAATATTTAGGAAGAGTTAAGTCTGTTTCTAAACAAGAAGTTTTAATAGAGATATTAGAAAAGCTAGAATTAAATAATGAAAGTAATGTTAAGATATGTTTATTTCAGGGGCTACCAAAGTCTCAAAAGATGGACTTAATAGTTCAAAAAGGAACTGAACTTGGAGTTACTGAGTTTATTCCTACAATAACTCATAGAGTGGATGTTAAATTAAAAGGTGAATTTAAAAAATTAGATAGACTAAATAGAATAGCTTTAGAGGCTGCAAAACAAAGTAAGAGAAGTATAATTCCGAAAGTATCAGAGCCTATTGAGTTTGAGGAAGTTTTAGATAAAATAGATTCTCTAGATTTATTAATAGTTCCATATGAAAATGCAAATAATTTTGGTATAAAAACATTGATTAATGAATTAAGAAAAGAGAATAATATAGATAGTATTAAGAATATTGGAATATTTGTAGGTCCAGAGGGCGGAATTGAAGAAGATGAAATTGAAAAACTTAAAGATAAAGGAGCTTATATAGTTACTCTAGGAAAAAGAATATTAAGGACTGAGACAGCAGGATTTGTTGCAACATCCTTAATACAATATGAGCTTAGTGATTTAGGAGGAAATGATTAATGAAAGTTGCATTTGCTACATTAGGCTGTAGAGTTAATGTATATGAATCAGAAGCTATGGCGGAAAAGTTCATTAGAGAAGGATATGAAGTAGTGGATTTTAATGAGTTTTCTGATGTATATGTAATAAACACTTGTACAGTTACTAATATGGGAGATAAAAAATCAAGACAAATAATAAGTAGAGCAAGAAGAACTAATCCAGATGCTATAATTGCAGCTGTTGGATGTTACTCACAAATGGCGCCTAAAGAAGTTTCTGAAATACCAGGGGTAGATGTAGTCCTAGGTACAAGAAATAAAGGTGATGTAGTTTATTATGTTAATAAGGCTAAGGATGAAGGTCAGCCACAAGTACATGTTCAACCTGTACTACAAAATAAAAAGTTTGAAGATTTAAAAATAGAAGATTATCAAGATAAAACTAGAGCATTTTTAAAGATTCAAGATGGATGCAATAGATTTTGTACATATTGCACAATACCTTATGCTAGAGGATCAGTTTGTTCAAAGGATCCAAATAAGGTTTTAGAAGAAGTTAAAGAATTAGCAGCTCATGGATTTAAGGAAGTTATACTTTCTGGAATACATACTGCCTCATATGGATTAGATTTAGAAGGCAATATAAATTTAATAAACATAATAGAGGAGATAGAAAAAATAGAAGGAATAGAGAGAATTAGAATAGGATCTATTGAGCCAGCATTCTTCACTGAAGAAGTTATTGAGAAAATTAAAGGCTTTAAAAAGCTATGTCCACATTTCCATTTATCACTTCAAAGTGGGTGTGATGCAACATTAAAGAGAATGAATAGAAGATATACAGCGGAAGAATATGAAGCAGCGGTTAATATGTTAAGAGAAACATTACCAGATGTATCAATTTCTACAGATGTAATTGTTGGGTTCCCGGGAGAGACAGAAGAGGAATTTAATGAAACTTATGAATACTTAAAAAGAATTCATTTAACTAAGACTCATGTATTTAAATATAGTCCAAGAAAAGGAACTAAGGCAGCGGATATGCCAAATCAATTAGATGGAACTATAAAAGATATAAGAAGTAAGGCTTTAATAGAGTTAAATGATAAAAATGAACATGCATTTACTGAGAAATTTATCGGAAGAGTAATGGATGTTTTAATAGAAAAAGAAATTAAAGATAAACCAGATTTCTATGAAGGATATACAAGAAATTATATAAAAGTAATAGTACATTGTATGTCAGCTGATATTACTGGTAAAATAGTAGATGTAAAAATTGAAGAAGCAGTAGAAGATTATGCTATAGCAAGCATGGTTTAAAAAAGCCTTTAAAAGGGAAACACCTTCTCCTAAATGTTGAAGATGTAACTTACGATAACCAAATTGAAAATTTGGATTGCCAGTTAAAGGAGGTGAATTTATGGGAGATTGTATTTTTTGTAAAATAATAGCTGGAGAAATTCCATCTAAGAAGATATATGAAGATGATAAGGTTCTTGCATTTTATGATATAAGTCCAGCAGCACCAGTTCATTTTTTAGTAATACCAAAAGAGCATATTAGTAGTGCAAATGAATTAACTGAAGAAAATTCAGAAATAGTTTCACACATATTTATGACAATAAATAAAATAGTAAAGGAAATAGGTATTGCTGATTCAGGTTATAGAATTGTAAATAACTGCGGAGCTGATGGAGGTCAAACAGTAAATCATATACATTTTCATATATTAGGTGCAAGAGAATTAAAATGGCCACCAGGTTAATATAAAAATAGTATAAATAATATTGACATTTTTGTGACCATTATTGTATAATACAATATGTGTTATTAAGCCCGTAGCTGAGTTAAAGATACTAATTTGAGCTAGCGGAGGGAGGGATAATAGATGTCAGAAATCAAAGTTGGAGAAAACGAAACACTAGAAAGTGCATTAAGAAGATTTAAGAGAAAATGCGCAAGAGCTGGGGTTCTTTCAGAAGTTAGAAAGAGAGAACATTACGAAAAGCCAAGCGTAAAGAGAAAGAAAAAATCAGAAGCTGCAAGAAAGAGAAAATTCAAGTAGTTTTTAATTTTTGAAACAAGGTATTTAAGTATGCCAACAATAAAAGAAAGACTACAAGAGGACTAGAAATGATCATTAAAATCTAAAGATAAATTTAGACTTAATGTATTAAGTGGTGCTAAGTCTGCTGTATTGCTAGTAGAAAAACCGATGGTGTTACGCTTGAGGACGATAAGGTTATAGAAATATTAGCAAAAGAAGTCAAGCAACGTAAAGAAGCAATGCTTGAATTTGAAAAGGGAAATAGACAGGATTTGATTAATCAGAATAAATCTGAAATTAAAGTCTTGCTAGGTTACCTTCCTCAGCAATTAAGTGAAGAATAAATTTTACAAATTGTAAAAGAAACAGCTACAGAAGTGGGTGCCGATAACATGAAGGACATGGGTAAGCTTATGTCAGCAGTTAGACCAGAGGTTGTAGGTAAAGCAGATGGAAAACTTGTTAGTCAGATTGTTAAAGAGTATTTAAATAGTAAATAGTTAAAAGAACTCAATGTAAGTTGGGTTCTTTTTTGTTTTGGTTATTTTCTTTAAAATAAAATCATAAAGTACATTGAGAGAGTATTATTTAAAGGAGAGAAGTTATGGAAAATAAGTTTAATAGAGGTAAAGAAGTTTTGAGTGAAAAACTTGATCTCCCTAAAGATGTATTACTAGATGTACCAAAGATTATTGTAACTGGAAGAAATGAAGTAACTATAGAAAATCATAAAGGGATAATGGTTTTTGAAAGAGATAAGATAAAGATAAATACTAATATGTCACCAATTGAGATAAAAGGTAGTGATTTTGAAATATTATATATAGCAGCTTCAACTATAACTATTAAAGGTTATTTTAATTCAATTGAATATGTGGGGTGAATAGAAAATGGCTTTTAATAAGATAAAAAAGGGAAAAATATTAGTTGAGATTAAAATATTAAATACTGAGAAGTTATTAAATTTATTTTGGGGAAAGAACATAAGAGTTTATAAAGTTAAGAAAAGGGATTTCGCAACATTAATATTAGAGATTGATTATTTGAATTATGCAGAAGTAAAAGTGTTAGTGGAAAGTTTAGGTGGCAGAATAAATATTATAAAAAGTGCGGGATTTGTATTTTTTTTAGGTAATATTAAAAAGAAGCTATCATTAGTTATTGGTGGACTTATGTTTTTATGTATTATATATTACTTATCTACTTACATATGGGCTATAGAGGTAGATGTTCAACAAAATATACCCCCTTTTGAAATAAGAAAGCAGCTAAATAGTATAGGAATTAAACCAGGAATCCCTAAAAATTCTATAGATGTTAAAGAAATAGAGAAGCAGTTAGAAAATATTAGCTCTGAAATATTGTGGTTAAGGGTTAGAATAGAAGGGTCTACATTAAAGGTTGTAGTAGAAGAAAAGATAAATCCACCACAAGAGCAGAGTTATGAATATGGAAATTTAGTTGCAACTATGGAAGGGGAAGTAAAGAGAGTTTACACATTTGCAGGTAGAGCAAAAGTTAAGAGTGGGCAGTTAGTTAAAGTAGGAGATGTTGTAATAGAGGGTATAGATGGAAGCGAAGGAGGAGAGTATATTTTACCACCAAGAGGAATGGTTATAGCTAATACATTTTATGAGAAATCTATGAATGTAAAAGTTAATGGAACTACACTTGAGAGAAGCGGAGAGAAAGATAGTGATATTTATATAAATATTTTTGGTAAAAAAATTTATATAAAAAAAGCTATAAAAGATTTTGAACATTATGATAAAATAGAAGTGAGTGGTAAAATCTTTAATAAGGTGTTATATTATGAAAGAGTAGAAAAGGATATAAATTTATCTGAAGATGATGCTATAGAAAAAGCAGTTAATGATTTAGAAAAATCTTTATTAAATGAATTAAGTAGAGATGCAAAGATTGTTGATAAAATAGTTGATAAAGAAATGAAAGATGAAGAGAATATGTTGATAAATGTAGTATTTATTGTAGAACAAAATATAGTAAGCGAGGATACTGTAAGCTATTAGAGAATTAGGGTAAAATGAGAAGGTGAACAAAATGAAAGATAAAAGTCGTGTAGATAAAAAGACACATAAAGACAAATGGAAAAGAATATTTTTATTTACTGTAACAGCATTCTTAGTTTATTTTATAATAATGACTGTTGTAACGCCTAAAAGATATAATTTCAATGAAGGTGATATTGCTAGTGTTGATATAAAGGCGCCTAGGGATATTATTGATGAGGAAGCTACTAATGCAAAAGAGCAAGAAGTAGCGGATAAGGTAGAAAAAAAATTTACTTTAAAAAATGAAGTGAAAATTGAAGCAAGTCAGAATATAAAAACATTTTTTGATAAGTTAATTAATTTAAAGAGTAGTGAAACAGAAGAGAAAGATAAAATTAATGAGTTGAAAAAGATAGATGCATTTAAGCTTTCTGATAGCCAATATAAAGCATTATTAGATCTTACTGTTGATAAAGACACAGAGTTACAATGGATAGCACTAGCAGCAATTGATAAGGCATATGAAAATCAAATAGAAGAAGGAAATACTAATGAGATAGAAGAAGCAAAAATTTCTGTAGAAGAATATTTAGAAAGTCAGAATTTAGATAGTAATCTTGAAGATATTTTAAAAGAGATATGTGATAGTCAAGTAAAGCCAAATTACTTTTTTGATCAAACAAAGACCGATGAAGCTATTAAAGAAGCCTTAAAGAGTGTTTCAAAGGTTATGATAAAGAAAAATCAAACAATAGTAAAAGAAGGAGAGCCAATTACACAAAAACAAATAACTATACTTACAGAGCTAGGATTGGTAGGGGAAGGAATAAGTAAGGATTATATATATACTTATATAATAATAGCATTTTATGTGTTATTTGTATTAGTTTTACAGTATATGTATTTAAAAAAAGAGAGAAAAGAAGTTCTTCGCAATACTAAGCTTGTATTTTTAATATTATTATTAAATTTACTATCGTTAGTAACAACAAGAATTTTTACATTTGCATCGTTATTTTTAATTCCGATAGCATGCTCACCAATACTTATTACCGTATTTTTAGATTACAAAGTTTCAGTTATAATTAGTTCTTTAAATTTAATGCTTATAGCAGTTATAGCAGGTTTTGATCCACAAATTATTTTAATTGGGATAGTTGGAACCATTGTAGCATCAACTTCTTTAAGAAAAATTAGTCAAAGGAATGATATATTATACTCTACTCTTTATGTTGCAATTTCTGTTTCTATTGTTGTTTTATCAAGTGGAATACTTTTATCAAATAATATAAAAAAGATAGCAGTTGATATGGCATTAGCTGCATTAGGAGCTTTTATTTCAGGGATATTAGCTATGGGATTATTACCATTTTTAGAATCAAGTTTTAGTTTAGTTACTAATATGAAATTATTAGAGCTTTCAAATCCTAATAGTCCATTATTGAAAAGATTATTAATGGAGGCGCCCGGAACATATCACCATAGTGTTATGGTTGCAAATTTAGCTGAGGTTGCAGCGGAAGAGGTTGGTGCTAATCCTATGTTAGCTAGAGTTGGAGCTTATTATCATGATGCAGGTAAGATAAAAAGGCCTTTTTTCTTTGGAGAGAATCAGTTAGGTGGAATTAATCCTCATGATAAAATTTCACCAGCTTTAAGTGCATCCATAATAATATCTCATGTTAAAGATGGATTAGACTTGGCAAAAGAATATGATATACCTAGTTCAATAAGTGATATGATGATTCAACATCATGGAACAACATTAGTTAAATATTTTTATTATACCTTAAAAAATAATAGTGATAATCCAGATAGTATAAAGGAAGAAGATTTTAGATATCCAGGCCCTAAGCCTCAAAGTAAGGAAGCTGCCATAATTATGATGGCAGATAGTGTTGAAGCAGCTGTAAGATCAATTCAAGATCCTACATTCGATAAGATTGAAAATATGGTAAATAATATAGTGAAAGATAAATTGAATTCAGATCAATTAAGTGAATGTGATTTGACTTTTAGAGATTTAGAAACCATAAAAAGTTGTTTCTTAAAGATTTTAAAGGGAATTTATCATCATAGAATAGAATATCCGAAAGAAAAGGGTAAAGAATAAAATGGGAGGGGTACCTCCTTTTTTATTCTAAATTACTAAGTTAAAAAGCATTATAGCTAATAAAGGTTAATTTAAAATATACATAATTTAAATTATGAAAAAATGAAAGGAGAAATTATGTTATATACTGATAATAGACAAAATAAAATAGAAGTGAATGAGGAACTTATTAATATTATAAATGAAGTTTGTGAAAAGGCTTTAAAGGCTGAAGAGGTAAATATTCCTTATCAAATATCACTTTTATTTGTAGATAATGAAGAAATAAGAAATATAAATAGAGAAACTAGAGGAATAGATAAAGCTACTGATGTATTATCATTTCCTATGTTAGATTATCCTAAAGGTAAAGTTTTTAAGGAGGTTTATAAAGGAACTAAATTTAATGAAATATATTTAGATGGTGAAGAGCTAGTATTAGGTGATATGGTTTTATCTTTAGAAAGAACAAAAGAGCAAAGCATAGAATATAATCATTCCTTTAATAGAGAGATGTGCTACTTAGTAGTTCATTCTATTCTTCATTTATTAGGATATGATCATATGGAAAGTGAAGAAAAGAAAATTATGAGAAAAAGAGAAGAGGAAATATTGGGTGATTTAAATATAACTAGATAAGAGTAGGGTGGGGGAGTAATTTATGGAGATGAAAAAATTATTAGAGAGCTTTAATCATGCAATTAATGGTGTAGTTGATGCTGTAAGAACTCAAAGGAATATGAAAATTCACATATTAGCATCTATGGGGGTTCTGATTGCTTGTTTTTTCTTTAATGTATCAAAGGCTGAATTTCTAGCGCTAGCAATAACAATTACCATGGTAATTAGTGCTGAATTAGTTAATACAGCCGTAGAAGCAGCAGTAGATTTAAATACTAATTATTATCATCCCTTAGCAAAGATAGCTAAAAATACAGCAGCGGGGGCAGTACTTGTAACAGCAATAAATGCAATATTAGTAGGATATATTGTATTTTGGGATAAACTTTCTAACTTTTCATTTGAGGTAGTTTATAAAATAAAACATTCAGAACCATATATGATATTAATAGCATTAGTTATAGTTATTTTTGCTGTTGTTATAATAAAAGCTATTTTTGGTGAAGGAACACCCTTGAAAGGTGGTATGCCTAGTGGGCATAGTGCATTAGCATTTTCTATTTCTACAGCTATAGCATTAATAACTGAAGAGCCTATTTGCATCATATTAGCTTATTTAATGGCTTTTATTACTGCTCAAAGTAGAGTTGATTCAGAAGTTCATACTGTATTTGAAGTTATAGTAGGAGGAATATTAGGAATATTATTAACTCTATTAATATTTACTATATTTAAATTATAAGATTAAGTAATAATATAAAATTAAGTAAAAGTGTATTTAATAAATAGGTTGAGATTAATAATATAAATTAAATCAATATTTAGAATTTTATTTATATGTGATATACTATTTAGATGGAGGAATTAAGAATGGAATACAAAAAATTAATAAAAAATGCTTTAGAAGCAAGGGAAAAGGCTTATTGTCCATATTCTAATTTTAAAGTTGGAGCTGCTATATTATTTGAAGATGGAAAAATATATACAGGATCTAATGTAGAAAATGCATCTTTTGGAGCAACTAATTGTGCAGAAAGAACAGCTATTTTTAAAGGGGTACATGAAGGAAATAGAGAGATAAAGGCTGTAGCTGTTGTTGGAGATACTAGTGCATATACTTATCCATGTGGAATATGTAGGCAAGTAATTGCAGAGTTTATAGCAGATGAAAAAGTTCCAGTGATAATAATAAAAAATGAAAATGACTATATAGTAAAAACTTTTGAAGAAATATTACCAGGTGTTTTTTCAAAAAAAGACTTAAAAGGCTAGGAGGCTAATATGTATAAATCAGGATTTGTAACAATAGTAGGAAGACCAAATGTAGGGAAATCAACATTAACTAATCAGATAATGGGAGAAAAATTATCAATAGTTTCAAATAAACCACAAACTACAAGAAATAACATACAAACAATATTAACTGGAGAGGATTATCAATTAGTGTTTGTGGATACTCCAGGAATACATAAACCAAAGAATAAATTAGGAGATTATATGGTTAATGCAGCAACTAGCTCTATAAAAGAAGTAGATTTAGTTGTATTTATAATTAATCCTTGTGATGAAATTGGAAGAGGAGATAAGTTTATATTAGAAGCATTAAAACAACAAAAAGCACCAGTATTCTTGGTTGTTAATAAAGTTGATGAAAATAGTCATGAGAAGGTAGCTAAAACACTTGCTATGTATTCGAAGGAATATGATTTTGCTGAAATAGTACCAATATCAGCATTAAAAGGGAAAAATGTAGATACTCTTGTAAAACTAATGGTAGAAAAAATGCCAGAGGGGCCACAATATTATCCAGAAGACATGATTACAGATGTTAATGAAAGATTTATTGTTGCAGAGATAGTAAGAGAAAAAACATTAAAGAATTTAAGAGATGAGATTCCTCATGGAATAGCTGTTGATATTATTCAAATGAAACAAAAAGAAAATGGAACATATCATATTGAAGTAGATTTAATATGTGAAAAGGACTCACATAAGGGAATAATAATTGGAAAGAATGGAGCATCTTTAAAGAAAATTGGAGAGACTGCAAGATACGAAATAGAAAGGTTTTTAAAAGCTAAAGTTAATTTAAAGATATGGGTAAAAGTAAGGAAAGAATGGAGAGATAATGGACTTTTACTTAAGGAATTAGGATATAAAAAGACCAAGTAGATAGGAGTTGAGTATTCTGTCTATTGAGAAGACTAAAGCTATAATAATTAAGGCTATAGATTATAAAGAAAATGACAAACTCATATGGGCTTATTGTGAAGAATTAGGAAAAATAACTTTTATAGCTAAAGGGGCAAAGAAGAGTAAAAGTAAAAATTTAAGCTTGACTTTACCCTTATGCTTTGGAGAATATATTTTTTTTAAAGGTAGGAATTTATATAACCTTCAAGAAGGAAAAATTATAAACTCTTTTCAAGGATTATTAAATAACTTAGATAAACTTACGTATTCTTCATATGTTTGTGAATTAATAGATATATGTGTACAAGATGCTGAGGTAAATAAGACATTGTTTAGGGATTTTATAACTTGTTTATACTTGTTAAATACAGATGCTATGGATTATGAGTTATTAATAAGAGCTTTTGAATTGAGGTTGTTAAATGCAACAGGATATGGTTTAGAGTTTGATAAATGTTGTATTTGTAAAAAATCAATAGGAACAAGTGATTATATTTCATTGTCACACTTCGGTGGTGTATGTGTAGAGTGTAATAAGGAACATGGACTTTATATTTCTAGAGCAGGATATAATGCTTTAAGATTTTTAAATAATACACCAATGGATAAAATTTATAGATTGAATGTAAATAAAGATATTAAAAAGCAAATAGAAAAGGTAACAACATTTATAATAAACTCAAATTATTCAAGAAAGCCCAAAAGTTTAGAAATGTTAAATTATATAAAGGAGTAGAGAAGATATGGATATTACATTGGAAAAGGTTGATCTAGTAAGAGAAAGAACTGGAGTAAGTTATGCAGAAGCAAAACAGGCATTAGAAGAAGTAAACGGAGATGTCTTAAATGCAATTATATTAATTGAAGAAAAATCAAAATATAATAACGTAAATGAAAATAAGCAATCTGAAACTATTGATGAGTTCAAGGTGTGGTTAAAAGATTTAATAAATAAAGGGAATGTTACTAGAGTTAAAATAACTAAAGATGGTAAGAAGATAGTTGATGTTCCTGTTAATGCTGGAATAGCGGCAGGTGTTATAGCTATAATAATTCCACCTATATTAGCATTTGTTGTAGTAGCAGCTGTAGTAACTCAAGTTACAATAGAAATAACAAAAGCAGATGGTACAGTAGAGGTTGTCAATAAATATATATCAGCTGCTGTTAATGAAGCAAAAGATAAAGCTAATGATTTTGCAGATAAGGTTAAGGAAAAAGTTCAAGATGTAAATTTAGATGGAATAAAAATACCAAATAAACTTAAAGAAAAAGAGGAAAATGAAAATAATACTTTTACTTATACTGTAAAATTTGATGATGATGATGGGAAAAATTAGAAAATTAAAGAAAAACAACGATATAGTTTAGAAAAAAAGGGACAACAGGAATATTCAGGTAATATGAGCGATTTTTCAGAAAATTAAGCATAGTCAAAAAATGAGAAAATGTTATAATTATACTGTAAATAAAAAACATTCATAATTGTCTGAATATTCCTTAAATAGTCGAAAAGAGGGATAGCATTGAAGTTTACAAAAAGACAAGAGGCAATAATTAAGATAGTTAAAGATGAGCAGCCAATTACAAGTGAAGCAATAGCAGAAAAACTTGGAGTTACAAGAGCTGCTTTAAGAGCAGACCTAGCAATACTTACAATGACTGGTACTTTAGATGCTAGACCTAAGGTAGGTTATGTGTATTTAGGGAAAAATATTGACGGGGAAATTTTGGAGAATTTATCTAAAATAAAGGTTGGTGATATTATGTCTAAGCCTGTAACCGTTAACGATGATACTACTGTATATGATGCAATTGTTCATTTATTTTTACATGATGTAGGAACACTGTTTGTTGAAAACAATGGGAATTTAGTTGGTGCAGCATCAAGAAAGGATTTTCTTAAGATAGCAATTGGAGGAACAGACATACATAGAGTTCCAGTTGGAGTTATCATGACGAGAATGCCTAATATAATTTATGGATATCCAGAGGATAGTGCTTATTCACTAGCTAAAAAAATAATAGAACATGAAATTGATAGTATACCGATAGTAGAAAAATCCTGCGAATCAGACAATAGAAAAGTTAATTTAAAGATAGTTGGCAAGATTTCTAAGACTAACATAACAAAACTATTTGTTAATCTTGGAGAAACAAATTAAGGGTAATTTAAAGGGTAACTAGGGTAGCTACGAGACAGAGTCTTGTTAGTATATATTATTGTATGAACGGAGGAGTATTGAGATGGAGAAGAAAAAGTATGTTTACCTTTTTAGTGAAGGCGATGGGTCAATGAGAAACCTTCTTGGAGGTAAAGGAGCAAATTTAGCAGAAATGACTAGAATAGGAATTCCTGTTCCTCAAGGATTTGTAGTTACAACTGAAGCTTGTAACAAATATTATGAGGATGGAAAACAAATTACAAATTCAGTTGTAGAAGAAATACATGCAAACATTAAAGAATTAGAAAGAATAACAGGAAAAGAATTTGGAAGCAACACAAACCCATTATTAGTTTCTGTAAGATCTGGGGCAAGAGTTTCAATGCCGGGTATGATGGATACAATATTGAATCTTGGTTTAAATGATGTTGCAGTAGAAGCTGTTGCAGTAGCAACAGGAAATCCAAGATTTGCTTATGATTCATATAGAAGATTTATTCAAATGTTCTCTGATGTTGTTATGGGAATAGAGAAGAGATTATTTGAAAATTTAATAGATGAAGCAAAGGAAGCAAAGGGTGTTAAATATGACACTGATTTAGATGAGAATGACTTAAAGGAATTAGTTGTAAGATATAAGGAATTATACAAGAAAGAAAAGGGTGAAGAGTTCCCACAAAATCCAACAGCACAATTAACTGAAGCTATTACAGCGGTATTTAGATCATGGGATAATCCAAGAGCTATAGTTTATAGAAGATTAAACGATATTCCAGGAGAATGGGGAACAGCTGTTAATGTTCAAGAAATGGTATTTGGTAATAAAGGAAATACTTCAGGAACAGGTGTTGCATTCTCAAGAAATGCCGCAACTGGAGAGAAAGAAATTTATGGTGAATATTTAATGAATGCACAAGGAGAAGATGTTGTTGCTGGTATTAGAACACCACTTCCAATAGCTAAATTAGAAGAACAAAATCCAGCTATATATAAACAATTTATAGATATAGTTAATACTCTTGAAAACCACTATAGGGACATGCAAGATATGGAATTTACTATTGAAGAAGGTAAATTATATTTCTTACAAACAAGAAATGGTAAGAGAACAGCTCAAGCAGCTTTAAAAATTGCTGTTGATTTAGTTGAAGAAGGTATGTTGACTAAAGAAGAAGCAATTCTTAAGGTTGAACCTAAGCAATTAGATTCTTTATTACACCCAACATTTGATTTAACAGAAATGAAAAAGGCTATTGTCATAGCTAAGGGACTTCCAGCATCTCCAGGAGCTGCTTGTGGTAAAGTTGCATTTACTGCAGAAGAAGCGAAGGAAAGAGCTGAAAAAGGTGAAAAGGTTGTTTTAGTAAGACTTGAGACTTCTCCAGAAGATATTGAAGGTATGATAGCTGCTGAAGGTATATTAACAGTTAGGGGAGGAATGACATCACATGCTGCAGTTGTAGCAAGAGGAATGGGTACTTGCTGTGTAGCTGGATGTGGAGATTTAAAGGTTAATGAAGAAGAAAAAACATTAGAGGCAAATGGTAAAGTTTATACAGCTAATGATTATATTTCAATAGATGGCTCTACAGGAAGTGTATATGGAGAAGCAATTAAGACTGTTACTCCGGAGATTTCAGGTCATTTTGCAACATTTATGGGATGGGCAGATGAAATAAGAAAACTTAATGTTAGAACTAATGCTGATAATCCAAGAGATACAAAACAAGGTGTTGAATTTGGAGCAGAAGGTATAGGGCTTTGTAGAACAGAGCATATGTTCTTTGAAGAGGATAGAATAATGGCTGTGAGAGAGATGATTGTAGCTAAGAATGAAATGGAAAGAAGAGCAGCCCTTGAAAAATTACTTCCAATGCAAAGAAAAGATTTTATTGGAATTTATGAGGCTCTTCAAGGAATGCCAGCGACAATAAGATTTTTAGATCCACCATTACATGAGTTCTTACCTCATACAGATGATGAGATAGAAGAACTTTCAAAGACTATGGGCTTAACTTTTGAAGAATTAAAATCTACAGTTGAAAGTTTACATGAATTCAATCCAATGATGGGGCATAGAGGATGTAGATTAGCTGTTTCTTATCCAGAAATTGCAGAAATGCAAACTAGAGCAGTAATAGAAGCTGCAATAGAAGTTAAAACTGCAAAAGGATATGATATAGTTCCAGAAATTATGATTCCGTTAGTTGGAGAGGTTAAAGAATTAAAATTTGTTAAAGATATAGTTGTTAGAACAGCAGAAGAAGTTATGGATGAAAAAGGAGTTAAATTAAATTATCATGTTGGTACAATGATTGAAATTCCTAGAGCTGCTATAACAGCTGACGAGATAGCAAAAGAAGCTGAATTTTTCTCTTTTGGAACAAATGATTTAACTCAAATGACATTTGGATTCTCAAGAGATGATGCTGCTAAATTCTTATCAGACTATTATGAAAGAAAGATATATGAACAAGATCCATTTGCTAAGCTTGATCAAAAAGGTGTGGGACAATTAGTTAAAATTGCAGCAGAAAGGGGTAGATCTACAAGACCAAACATTAAGTTAGGTATTTGTGGAGAACATGGTGGAGATCCATCATCAGTTGAATTCTGCCATAATGTTGGATTAAACTATGTATCTTGTTCACCATTTAGAGTACCAGTTGCAAGACTTGCAGCAGCACAAGCACAAGTAAAAAATCCAAGATAATAAAAAAGGAGCGCTTTAGCGTTCCTTTTTTCAACGAACATATGAATTCTATTGCGAACCACTTGGAAGCGAAAAAATGAAATATTTATTTTCCGAGAACTGTGAAATTTTCACCTAGAATTTATATAATTGATTCTGTAAAATTGGCTAAAGTTTTTAAACTCGCTATTAGCTCAAACAGTAAAAACTTCTTAACGCCAACTTTACTCCATCA
>OKWY01000047.1_pt1 | contig 67223 bp, 57 predicted proteins | sample 1607041 | NCBI WGS metagenome assembly OKWY01 (sample SAMN07501038, study PRJEB24779) | human gut metagenome | isolation source: stool | host: human infant | place: USA: Pittsburgh, PA | reverse complement strand
GCAGGGCCTGTTTGCCCGTGAGGATATGCCGATCGGGGGAGTGCGGCTCTTCGGTGTGCGCGTGGAGGGGCTGCAGGCTCGCTCGGGCGGTGTCGCCGTCACGCTCGACCGCGATGAGAGGCCCGCCGCCTCCGAGCGCGCGATGGATCAGATCCGTGACAAGTTCGGCGCAGGCGCCCTCGCCCCCGCCACGCTCCTCGGAAAGAAGGTGCCGGGCAGACGCTCCTTCGGCGCGGACAGTAACGAGGCTGGGGCCCCTCCCGCCGGAGCCAGCGCTCAGGCGCACCTGCAGGGGAGTGCACCCCGCGAGGAAGAACCCACGCAGGGAACGCTCCTGTAAGGCCAGTTCGTCTCCGGCATGTCACACGCGCTAAGCTGAGGACACTACCGTCCGAAAGGGGCACCCAATGGCTCTCACCGAGTACGAGAAGAAGATCCTCGAGCAGATGGAAGCATCCCTGCGCGAGGAAGACCCGGCGTTGGCCTCCCAGATGTCCGCCCCCGCGGCCGAGGAGGAAACCGAGCCGGCTCGTGGTCCGCGCGCGCCGCGTCGCATTGCATTGGGCCTGACCGGAGCGGTCCTGGGCATGGTTGTCCTGGTCGCCGCCGTGTCCCTGGGCTACTCGATCCTCTCGATCCTCCTGGGGGTCGCCGGTTTCGCCCTGACGGTCGCCGGTATCCTCTACGCCCTGTCGCGACCGGGAACGTCGTCGTCGGAATCGGCCGATGAATCGTCCGAGCGCGGCGCAGACAAGAGCAGCGGATGGAACTCTTTCATCCAGGATCAGGAGCGCCGCTGGGACGACCGTCGAGGCAACGACTAGGCGTTCCAAACGATTGATGAAGCGGGGCGAGCCGGATTAGCCGGCTCGCCCCGCTTTACTGTGCTCCCCACTGTGCTCCCCGGGGATTCTGGGTTTAAGGACACTACGTGTTGCTGGGAGCGTGACTTTTCGGTTCTGACGGTGCGGCCATCGCACGCAACGAGGGGCGGGATCCTTCGGGGTCCCGCCTCTGTCGTCTCCGGGGAGGCATGGGGATCGTCGGGACGCCTGTGAGCGTCAGGCCCTCTTCTGTTTCTGTGAATGCATCCTGCGCACGTGAACCCCTTTGATGCGCACGTTAACCCGATAGGTGGTGGCCTAGGCCCGGCGGGTGGATGCTTGGGCCCTTTGATGCGCATGTTAACCCACCTAGTGGAGCGTGGGCGGCGGCGCCCAGCTTCCACTAGGTGGGTGTAGCTGCGCATTGAGGGGTTAAGGCTGCCAGTAGACGGGCCCAGCTGCCGCCCCTGCCTCGCACGATCGCTGTCACCGCAACACGAGCCGCCCGCGCGAAGCAACTCTGCCACTTGCTCACATGCTCATACGCACATGGGCCCTCTCACCCGCACGTCGGCCCGATGACCTGCACGCGGGCCCTACAACCCGCACGTGGGCCCGATGAGATGCACGCAGGCAACGCCGCCCGGGTGCACATCTAGGGGTTTACGTGCGCATCAAAGGGTTAACGCGCATGTTCAGGGGTTCGCGTGCGAATAGCACACCGAGATTGACACCGAATCCGCCACAGTGCAGACCCATTCAGCCACAACGACCTATTTTTAGCTGTTGTCACCCAATGGGTCTGCACTTTGGGGAGCACAGCGCTTCAAGTCGCGGCCACACCACCTCAAGCCACGGCTTCACTGCCACCAGACGGGGGGAATTGCACTACATGAGGCTCCGACACGCCGGCGACACATCCCCTGAAGGCTTCATGTAGTGCAAAACCCCCATTGCTGGTGGTGCGGAAAGCGCCGTAGGGCCAGGCTGCGGCACCCATGGGCGGCAAGGACTGGCCGCGCCGCCCACTGGCACACACAGCAGCCCCACCCCACAGCCGGGCCCGGCACCCAGAAAACCCGTAGCCCCCACTGCGCTCCCCACTGTGCTCCCCGGGATTCCCCACCTCCCTCCCCGCTGTCTTCCCCGAGAGTGGCACCGGTGCCCTCCAAACGCTCCCATGCCTCGTAAAAACGCTGCAATAACAACGAATGATGGCTGATTGGTCGTGTGTTATCGACTCTGACAGTCGTCGTTTGCTACGGCGCGACTCACCGAGTGTGTGCAAGATTTCCCCCACTTTTCTCCACCTGAATTTTTCGCTGTAATTTCACCATTTCTGCCCGGTGTATCTCGCGCCACGCCGTAAGTTCCTGCGTAAATATGGGGGTTGGTGGGTTAAAGTGGGGGAAAGTTCCGAACAGGGGAGGGCGGTGACATGTTCCTCGGTACGTATGAGCCCAAGCTCGACGACAAGGGTCGCATGTTCCTGCCCGCGCGCTTTCGTGAGGATATGGAGGGCGGAATCGTCCTCACTCGCGGACAGGAGCACTGCATTTACGCATTCCCTGCGTCGGAGTTCGAGAACATGACCGCGGAACTGCGCCGCGCGCCCCTGTCGTCCAAGCAGGCGCGTGACTGGATCCGCGTGATGCTCTCGGGTGCCTACAAGGAGGTCCCGGACAAGCAGGGGCGCATCAGCGTCCCTGCAGACCTGCGCGCATACGCCGGTCTGGGTCGTGAGCTCGCCGTCATTGGCGCGGGCTCGCGAGCCGAAATCTGGGATGCCTCGGCCTGGCGCGAATACCTCGCGGTCCAGGAGGAGGTCTTCTCCAACACAGCAGAAGAGATTATTCCCGGGATGTTCTGACCCGTACATCCAGGTCTCCGCCCGCTGTTCCGACATCACTTCCCCGGTGGCGGAGCACGGTGGGGGACCTGGGTGGACGGATCGAGGAAGTAGACGTAAAGGAGGCGCGACATGCGCGATGCATCGGAGTCGGTGCGCGATTCGTCGCGCCCCGCGAGCGAGCGTCACGTCCCCGTGCTGTTGCGCGAGTGCCTCGACATGCTCGCGCCTGCGATCGAACGCCCCGGTGCCGTTCTCGTGGATGCAACCCTGGGCATGGGTGGGCACACCGAGGGTGCCCTCGAGCGCTTTGAGGGGCTCACCGTCATCGGCATCGACCGTGACCCGCAGGCCATCGAGCTGGCCTCGGCGCGCCTTGAGCGCTTCGGGACGCGTTTCCGTGCGGTCCACACCACCTACGACAACATCGATGCGGCCGTCGAGGAGCAGCTCGGAGCCGGCGCTCGCGTGGATGGCGTCCTCATGGACCTGGGAGTGTCCTCCCTCCAGCTCGACGAGGCCGACCGCGGCTTCGCCTACTCGAAGGATGCTCCGCTCGACATGCGAATGGACGCGACGAGCGGGCAGAGCGCGGCGGACCTGCTGGCCACCGCCTCGGAAGGCGAACTGATCCGTATCCTGCGTACCTACGGCGAAGAGAAGTTTGCGCCCCGAATCGCCAGGCTTATCATCCGCCGCCGAGACGACGCGCCCATCACTCGCACGGGCGAGCTCGTGGACATCATTCGCGAGGCAATCCCGGCACCGGCGAGGCGCACGGGCGGCAACCCGGCGAAACGCACGTTCCAGGCGCTGCGCGTCGCGGTCAACGACGAATTAACCATCTTGGAGAGGGCACTCCCGCGGGCGCTGTCAAGTCTGAGAGTCGGTGGACGCCTAGTCGTGGAGTCCTACCAAAGCCTCGAAGACCGAATAGTCAAAGATGTGCTGCGCCGCGGCTCCACGTCCGCAGCGCCTCCCGGACTGCCGATCATCCCCGATGAGATGGCTCCCAGCCTGCGCCTGCTGACAAAGGGCGCAAACAAGGCCGACCAGGCCGAACAAGACCACAACCCCCGATCCGCTTCCGTGCGACTGCGCGGTGCGGAACTCATCCGTGAATGGAAGGACCTCGCATGAGTGCAGCAACCGCGAAGGCACGTCCCGCAGCGCGCCCCGAGCTGCGCCGCGACGAGGTCCACGAGCTTCGTCTCGTCCAGGGCACCCGCCCGCGCCGTTCCTTGATGGCCATCGTGGCTCTCCTCGTGGCGGTCGCTCTGGCATCCGTGGTGACCTCGATGGTGCTCAACACTCGCATGGCGCAGACCTCCTTTGAGATCCGCGAGCAGCAGCTCGTGCTCAACGAACTGGAGGCGCAGTCGTGGACCATGCGCGCCGAGCTGGACCGTAAGGCGTCGCCGACGGAACTGGAGAAGGCGGCCAAGGCGAACGGCATGGTGCCCGCCGGCAAGTCCGGTTTCATCACGCTTGAGACCGGTACTGTCGAGGCTGGAACCCCCGCGAAGTAACTCGGAGGCGAGTGCCTATGGATACCGTCATCACGCGTTCACGGTGGGTCTTGGGATTTTTCATCTTTGCCCTGAGCATCTGCGCCGTGCGGCTCGTGCAGCTGCAGATCATTGAAGGACCCTCCCTGGCTGCTCAGGGGCAGCGTGTGCGTACGTCTTCGACCGAAGTCGCGGCCGCGCGCGGAACGATCACCGATGCAACCGGCGTGGTGCTGGCGAACTCGATCCAGACCTACGACATCGCCGTCAACCAGGTGAATATTCGCGCCTATGTGCATCGCGATGACGATGGTAACGAGGTCGGGCGAGGCCCCGCTGAGGCCGCTCGTCAGCTCGCCCCGCTCCTCGGCATGAACGAGGCCGAGCTGGGCGGCATGATGCTGGGCGATTCGACCTACGAGTACATCAAGCGAAACGTCGATGCGGTGACCTACCGTGAGATCCGTAAGCTCGACATCTACGGGATCGAGTGGGAGTCCGTCTTCGAACGCGAATACCCCAACGGCAACGTGGCGGCCCCGGTCATCGGTACGGTGAACGCTGAGGGGCAGGGCTCCTCGGGCATGGAGGCCCAGTTCGACACCTTCCTGACGGGCACCCCGGGCGCGCAGGCCTTTGAGATCGCTCCCAATGGTGCCGTCATGCCCGGCGGCAAGAAGACGACGGTGGAACCCAAGAACGGTGGCAACGTTGAGCTGACGCTGCACGCTGACCTCCAGCACCAGGTGCAGGATCTCCTGGACGCGCGCGTCGCGAAGCACCAGGCCGACTGGGGGGCGGTCGTCATTGAGGACGTGGCAACAGGTCATGTGCTGGTGATGGCGGACTCGAACTCCAAGGAGCCCGACAACGCGAACCCTCAGAAGGTGCACGCGGTTCAGGACGTATTCGAGCCCGGCTCCGTGGGCAAGCTCGTGACCGTGGGGGCGGCCCTCAATCAGGGGACGATCACGCCGACGAGTGTCTTCCAGGTGCCCTACGCGCTGGATCTTCCCGACGCGGGTGGTCCTATCACCGACCTCCACGAGCATGGCGGCGAGACCCTGACGGCGACGGGCATTCTGGCGGAGTCGTCGAACACGGGTACTGTCCTCATCGGCCAGACGATGAGCGACGACCAGCGTTACGCGATGATGCGCGCTCTCGGGTTTGGTGAGGAGACGGGCGTCGAGCTGCCCGGCGAGTCCGCCGGTCTGCTGCGCAGTGCGGATCAGTGGCAGGGCCGTGACCGCTACGTGACGATGTTCGGTCAGGCCTACGCGATTACGGCGATGCAGGAGGCATCCGCTCTCGCCACGATCGCGAACGGGGGAGTGCGCATCGCCCCGCACATTGTGAAGTCGTGGACGAATGCGGATGGAACGGTCGAGGTTCCCGACTCTAGCCAGCCCGTGCAGGTCATGGATGCGCAGGCGGCCTCGCAGCTGCTGACCATGATGGAATCCGTCGTTGAGGATGACCGCGGTACCGCCGGTGCTGCGAAGGTCCCGGGCTACCGGGTCGGCGTGAAGACGGGTACCGCCGAGACCGTCATTGACGGCGCTTCGGGCCTCGTGTCGACCACCGCGGGCATTATCCCCGCGGACGCGCCGCGCCTGGCGATCGCCGTGGTTCTCTACAATCCGAAGGTGGCGTCGGTCTCATCTGATTCGTCAGCCCCGCTTTTTGGCGACATCGCGCGTACGGCGGTCGCGAACCTGGGTATCCCCGCGTCTACGGGGTCAGCTAACCTGTATCCGACGACCCCGTGAGTCTGAAGGAGTAAAGCATGCAGGCATCAGCCCAGTGGATCGCTGAGGCAGTGTCGGGTCGCGTCGTGGGGAACGACGTTCCCGTGACGGGGCCCGTGGTGACGGATTCTCGCGAGGCGCAGGCAGGGTCGCTCTACGTTGCGCGCCGCGGTGAGAGCGCCGACGGTCACGCGTTCGTGTCCGGTGCGGTCGAGCGCGGTGCGGTCGCTGTTATCGTCGAGCACGAGGTCGACGAGGCCGTGGCTCAGATCGTCGTCGAGGATTCGACCGAGGCGCTGGGGGCCCTGGCTCGTGCGCACGTCACAAAGCTGCGCAGTAGTGGCGACCTGGATGTCATCGCAATGACCGGCTCCGTGGGTAAGACGACCACGAAGGACCTGCTACTCCAGATCATGAGCGAGGACGGGCCGACGGTGGCCCCCAAGCTGTCTTTCAATAACGAGGTCGGCCTGCCCCTGACGGTGCTCCTGGCCGACGAGTCGACGCGCCACCTCGTCCTCGAGATGGGCGCCTCAGGGCCCGGCCACATCACCTACCTGACGGACATCGTCGCCCCCGACGTGGCCATCGAGCTGTGCGTGGGCCACGCCCACGTGGGTGGCTTCGGCGGTTTCGAGGGCGTTGCGGCCGCGAAGGCCGAGCTCATCAAGGGAACCCGCCCGGGCGGACCGGTCATCTTGAACACGGACGACCCGAACGTCGAGGCCATGGCTCCGTTGGCGACCGGACGGGTCATCCGCTTCTCGGCGTCGGGCAACGAGCGTGCCGACGTTCTCGCGCGCGACGTGCGCCTCGACCGTGCCGACCGCGCATCCTTTACCCTGGTGACCCCCGAAGGGGAAGCTCCCATCGATCTGAAGATCGTGGGGCGTCATCACGTCGCGAACGCGCTGGCCGCCGCTGCCGGTGCGCTCACCCTCGGGGTGAGCCTTGAGATCGTGGCTTCCGTTCTGTCGTGCGCTCGTGCGCTGAGCCCGCACCGCATGGACGTCCACGAGCTGTGCGTCGATGGAACGGACCTGACGCTCATCGATGACTCCTACAACGCGAACCTGGATTCGATGCGTGCGGGTATCGCCGCCCTCGCTTCGATTGGTCGCGACAGCCAGCGCATCGCCGTTCTCGGCGAGATGCTCGAGCTGGGGGAGGACTCCCAGTCGCTCCACCAGCAGGTGGGCGCCTTGATCGCGGATGCGGGAGTTGACACACTCATTGGTCTTGGCGCAGATGCCCACTACTATCTAGAGGGAGCCCCCGACGTGCTCAATCGTGAGGTTGCCGCGGATCCACAGGATGCCGCGCGGCTCGCCCTGGAACACGCGAAGGACGGTGCAGTCGTCCTCGTCAAGGGTTCTTTCGGTTCGCAATCGTGGCAGGTGGCTGACATCCTGCGGGAGAAGGGAACGACCCGGTGATTGGACTTATTGCCGCGTTTATTATCGCGATGGCCCTGTCCGTGACGGGCACACCAATCCTCATCCGTTTCCTGGTCATGCACCAGTACGGGCAGTTCATCCGCCAGGACGGGCCGACCCAGCACCTGACCAAGCGTGGCACGCCCACGATGGGCGGCGTCGTCATCATCTTGGCGACGGTCGTCGCGTGGCTGATCGGCTCTGTTGTCGCGGGCGCCGGGCCGTCGTGGTCCGGCTTGCTGCTGATCTTCCTGTTCGTCGGACTGGGCGTCATTGGCCTCCTCGACGACGGCATTAAGATCATGCGTCAGCGTTCTCTCGGCCTGCACCCCTCCGGTAAGATCATCGGACAGGTAGCCGTGGCCTCGCTCTTCGCCCTGGGCACACTCATCAAGCCCAACGAGTTCGGTGAGTACCCGGGCACCCTCGCGATTTCTTTCGCGCGTCCCACGGCCGTGACCCTGGGCTTTGCGGGCCTGGGCCTGGGTATTGCCCTGTACCTCATCTGGACCAACCTCATCGTGACGGCCTGGTCGAACGCCACGAACCTGACGGATGGCCTCGACGGCCTGGCTGCGGGCGTCTCGATCTTTGTCTTCGGCGCGTACACGTTCATCACCTACTTCCAGCGGATTCAGGCTTGTACGCAGCTTGGCGCGAACCCGGCGAACTGCTACTCGACGCGAGACCCCCTCGACCTGGCGATCTTCTGTGCCGCACTGATCGGTGCTCTCGCGGGCTTCCTGTGGTGGAATGCCTCGCCGGCCCAGATCTTCATGGGTGACACGGGCGCCCTCGCCCTCGGTGGAGCGGTCGCCGGCCTGTCGATCCTCACCCAGACGCAGCTGCTCGCCATCGTCGTCGGCGGCCTGTTCGTCGCCGTCGTCCTCTCCGACGTCATCCAGATCAGCGTCTTTAAGGCCACTGGCAAGCGCGTCTTCCGCATGGCGCCGCTGCACCACCACTTCGAGCTGCTCGGGTGGAAGGAAGTAACGATCGTGATCCGCTTCTGGCTGATCGCCGCGATTATCGCGGTGGCCGGCGCGGGCATCTTCTACGCGGAGTGGGTGTCTCTTCGATGAGCCGTTTCGCTGCTGTCGTTGGCTGGGGTAAGTCCGGGCAGGGCGCTGCTGGCGCGCTGCTCGCGCGCGACTGGCAGGTGCGTGCCTTCGACGCGCGCGGGGGACAGTCCCTGTTCTTCGAAGACGTCGCCGGCGTCGATGTTCACGTCGACGATAACCCCGAGACCCTTGCACAAGCGATCGTCGAGGCCAGCCCCGACCTCGTCGTCGTGTCTCCTGGCATTCCCGCACACCACCCGGTCTTCTCGGCCTGCGAGGCCGCCGGCATCGAGGTGTGGGGCGAGGTTGAACTCGCCTGGCGTCTCCAGGAGGAGGGCCCGCACGCGGGGCGCCCGTGGCTGGTCGTGACCGGCACGAACGGAAAGACGACGACGGTCGGCATGCTCGGCGAGATCCTGCGCTGCGCGGGTGCCAAGGCCGAAGAGGTTGGCAATATCGGGACGCCGATTACGCGGGCGATTGACTCCGACGCCGAAGTGTTTGCGGTGGAGCTGTCCAGCTTCCAGCTGCACACGGCACGGACGGTCTCGCCCCTGGCGTCGATCTGCCTCAACGTGGATGCCGATCATCTCGACTGGCACGGCAGCGTGGAGGCGTACGTGGCCGATAAGGCGCGCGTCTACGAGAACACGATCCGCGCATGCGTCTACCCCGCGTCCGATCGACGCGTGGAGCAGATGGTGGAGAACGCCGACGTCGTGGAGGGTGCTCGCGCGATCGGGCTGACCCTCGGCGCGCCGACAGTCTCCCAGTTCGGCATCGTCGACGGCCTGCTGGTCGACCGCGCGTTCGTGGAGGACCGCGCGCGTCACGCCGCCGCCCTCGCGCATATTTCTGACTTGGCGGGGGCGTACGGCCCCCACCCGTCCGCCGCGGTTCTGTCGGACGCCCTGGCTGCTGCGGCCCTTGCCCGCGCATACGGCGTTGAGCCCGAGGCCGTCGAGGCGGGTCTGCGCGCGTTCCGGCCGGCCGGACACCGTCGCGCGATTATCGCCCACGCCGCGGACCTGACGTGGGTGGACGATTCGAAGGCGACGAATGCGCACGCCGCGCGCGCCTCTCTCGCGGGACTGCCGCCGCGCAGCGCCATCTGGATTGTCGGTGGCGACGCGAAGGGACAGGACTTCACGGAACTGATCCGCCAGGTCGAGCCGACGCTGCGCGGCGTCGTCGTCATTGGCGAGGACCGCGCGCCTCTCGTGGAAGCGCTGCAGGCCGGCGCGCCGAACGTTCCCCGCGTCGAGGTTGACGGCCACGAGGACTGGATGTTCTCGGTCGTCAACGAGGCCGTGGCACTGTCCATGCCGGGCGACACCGTCGTGCTCGCCCCGGCCTGCGCATCGTGGGATCAGTTCGATAACTACGGTCAGCGTGGCGACGCGTTTGCTGATGCCGTGTCGCGCCTGGCGGCCCAGTGGGGGAGCGCCGGTGGCGACGAATAAGCGCGGCTGGCACATCCCGACGATCACGCTGCCTCGCATCCGATTCGGGTCGGGACAGGAACGCAAGGATGATCCGGCGATGACGTACTACCTCGTCATTCTGCCGGCTCTGCTGCTGTCGGTGTTTGGTCTCATCATGGGATTTTCAGCGCAGACGGTCACCGCGATCGCGCAGGGCGAGAACCCCTACACGGCGTACGCTCGCCCGCTGATCATCATCCTCGCGTCGCTCGTGATTGCGACGATTGTCCTTCTCGTGCCTCAGCGGTGGCTCATGCACGTGGCTCCCGTCATGTTCGTCGGTGCGCTCGTTTTCCAATCCCTGGTCCTGAGCCCTTTGGGCCGTTCGGAGGGTGGTAACGCGAACTGGGTGAAGGTGGGTCCGATCATGGCCCAGCCCTCCGAGTTCCTCAAGCTTGCGCTCATCGTGTTCTTGGGTTTCATGGTTTCGAAATCGGCGTCGAAGCGCGGCGATTGGAAGGCCATGAGTGTGGCTGTCGGACTACCGATCCTGACGGCGCTCGGCGCGGTCATGCTGGGCCGAGACATGGGCACCGCGATGGTCGTGGCCGTCGGTGCACTGGGAGCGATGTGGGTGGCAGGTCTGCCCAAGCGCTGGTTCGGCGGCCTCATCATGCTCGCCGTCCCGACGATGGTGCTGCTCGTTTTGTCGAACCCGACCCGTATCCGCCGTATCATGGCGATTCTTCCGGGCACATCAAAAGGACCGGACGAGTCCGCTCCCGAGCAGATCGACCATTCGCTGTGGGCGCTGGGCTCGGGTGGCCTGACCGGTCTCGGGCCGGGTGCCTCGCGCGAGAAGTGGAACTACCTGCAGGCGGCGCACACGGACTTTATTTTCGCGATCGTCGGCGAGGAATTTGGCCTGCTGGGAGCCCTCGGAGTGCTGCTGTGCCTGGGCCTGCTGATCTGGGGCATGTTCCGCGTGGCGCGCGAATCCTCGGATCTGTTTGTGACGATCGTGTCCTCGGGCGTGGCCTCGTGGATCGGCATCCAGACGGTCATCAATGTCCTGTCCGTGACGGGACTGGGACCGGTTATCGGTGTGCCTCTGCCGCTCGTGTCCTACGGAGGTTCGTCGTTCCTGTTTACGATCACTGCGATCGCCGTTGTTGCCTCGTTCGCCCGAGCGCGCGCGGGCATTTGGATGATCGGCCGTCCGGACGAGGCCTCGGCTGGGCGTGATCCCCGCCTCGCCCCTCGTCGTCGCGCGGCACGCTAAGACGCCTGCGGCACATGGTGGCCAGCGCGGCTCGCTACACTGGTGTCACGCACACGCGTAAAGGAGACGCATATGGTCAAGGTTGTGATGGCTGGCGGCGGCACTGCCGGTCACGTGAATCCTCTGCTGGCGACGGCGGCGCAGCTGCGCGACAGTGGCGCTGAGGTTGTCGTCCTGGGGACGAAGGCGGGACTGGAGGCGGATCTGGTTCCCGCCGCAGGATTCCCGCTCGTGGAGATTCCCCGCGTTCCTTTGCCGAGGCGTCCCTCCCTGGCGTTCTTCACTCTGCCCGGTCGTTTCGCGGATGCCGTGAAGCGCTGCGCCCAGGCCCTCGAGGGCGCGGACGTCCTCGTCGGTTTTGGCGGCTACGTGTCGACGCCCGCGTACATCGCGGCGAAGCGCGCGGGTGTCCCGATCGTTATTCACGAGCAGAACGCGCGCCCCGGCCTGGCGAACAAGGTGGGTGCGCGCAACGCGAAGGTCGTCGCTCTGACCTTCCCCTCCTCTCCGCTGAAGGCACGCAACGGGGAGACGATCGTGACGGGTCTGCCCCTGCGTGCGGCGATCGCCGAGCTGGCCAGCCGCCGCGCGGATGCGCAGGGTGCTGCCCAGGCGCGCCGGGAGGCAGCCGAGCGTCTCGGCGTCGACCCGGAGGCGCCCACGCTGCTGGTGACGGGCGGCTCCCTGGGAGCCCTGCACGTCAACGAGTCGATGACGGGTGCGGCGGACGCGCTGCCGGAAGGCGCGCAGGTCGTGCACCTGACGGGCCGCGGCAAGGACGAGCCCGTTCGCGCTGCTGTTGAGGCTGCCGGACTGTCGGACCGCTGGCACGTGATCGACTACCTGACGACGATGGAGGACGCGCTGGCCGTCGCGGATCTCGTCGTGTGTCGTTCGGGCGCGGGGACCGTGGCTGAGATGGAGGCCCTGGGCCTGCCGTGCATCTACGTGCCGCTGCCGATCGGCAATGGCGAGCAGCGTCTGAACGCGGCGGACCACGTGGCTGCCGGCGGCGCCCAGCTCATCGACGATAAGGACTTCACGGCCGACTTCGTGCGCCGCAACGTCTTCCCTCTGCTGGGCTCGACCCGCCTGGCGGACATGGCGGCGGCCTCGCAGTCGCTGGGCCGCGCGGGAGCCGCCCGTGCGCTGGCGGATCTGGCTCTTGATCAGGTGAAGGAGGCCGGCCATGAGTGAGCCGACGCTGCAGGATCGTTTCCATCTGATTGGTATTGGCGGTGCGGGCATGAGCGTTGTCGCGGAGCTGCTGGCTTCGAGGGGCGCCACGGTCGAAGGCTCTGACCGCGAGGAGTCCGCCGTTCTCGAGCACCTGCGCTCGGTGGGCGTCCGTGCTTTCGTCGGGCACGAGGCCTCGCACGTGGACCCGAGTTCCGTGGTCGTGGTCTCGACTGCGATCCGGGAGGACAATCCGGAGCTGGCGGTTGCGCGCGAGCGCGGCCAGCGGGTCATTCACCGCTCGCAGGCGCTTGCTCTTGCGGCGTCGGGCATGCGTTTCGTCGGTGTCGCCGGCGCGCACGGGAAGACGACGACTTCGGGCATGCTGGCGATCGCGCTGTCGGCGTGCGGGCTGGACCCGTCGGTGGCCGTGGGCGGCGTGCTGCCCCAGCTGGGCACCGGCGCGCACCTGGGCGGCGGGGACGTGTTCGTCGCCGAGGCCGACGAGTCGGACGGCTCGTTCCTGAACTACACCCCGGCGATCGAGATCGTCACTAACGTCGAGCCCGATCACCTGGATCGGTACCACTCCCGCGAAGAATTTGAGGAGATTTTCGTTGAGTTTGCGCGCCGGATGGTCCCCGGCGGCCTGCTGGTGACGTGCGCGGAGGACGAGGGAGCCGTTCGGCTGGCGAAATCGGCGCGCGCCGAGGGGCTTCGGGTCGTCACCTACGGTCGCGCTGATCATTCGCTATGCACCCCCGACGTTGTGATTGCTGACGTGCGCGTGGAGGCTCACGGGGCTGGCGCATCCCTGACATGGGGGGAACGCAGCGCATCGCTGGCGCTGAGCGTGCCGGGCGAGCACAACGTCCTCAATGCGGCCGCCGCGTGGGTGGCGGGCATCGAATGCGGGCTGGAGCCGCAGGCGATCGCCGACGGGCTGGGAGAGTTCACCGGCGCGGCGCGTCGCTTCGAGGCGCGCGGTCAGGTCGGTTCGCGTCGCCTGTTCGACGACTACGCCCATCATCCGACGGAGGTCGAGGCCGCGATCCGCGAGGCACATGTCGTGGCGGGCGAGGGGGATGTGACCGTCGTTTTCCAGCCGCACCTCTACTCGCGCACGCGCATCTTCGCGGAGCGTTTCGCCCAGGCGCTGTCGGGCGCGGACCACGTCGTGCTGACGGGCATCTACGGTGCCCGCGAGGATCCCGAGCCGGGAGTCGACTCGACCCTCATTTCCTCGCGTATCGAGGGCGCGTCCTACGTCGAGGACATGCACGAGGCCGCCCGCCTGGCCGCTTCGCTGACCCCCGAGGGCGGCGTGTGCCTGACGATGGGTGCCGGTTCGATCACTCACTGTGCGTCCGACGTGCTCGATGAGTGGAAGCGGATGGAGGCATGAGGCCACCGTCGCCGAGGCGCCCGGGGGGTGCTCGTTCCCACGAGGAAGAGCCGCCGCGCGTGGAGGAGGCCGCCGCATCCTTCGATGAGATCGTGTCCCCGTCTGCGGACGCGGAGACGCAGGGGCCGAAGCGTCGTTCGTCCTCGCTCACGCAGCGCCGCCGCGCGCGTACGACCGTGGACCGTCCGATGCCCGTCGCCGATGCTGCGTCCCTGCTGGGCGGCGAGGAGGCAACGGATCTGGGGGACCGTCTGCGCGAGCGTACTCGCGCGCGCCGTATCCTCCTCGCTCGTCGCATCGCGCTCACGCTTGTGACGCTCGCGCTCGCAGCGGGAGGCGTGTGGGTTGCGTTCTTCTCGCCCGTGTTCGCGTTCTCATCGTCTGCGGTCGTTGTCTCTGGTGAGGACGGCACGCTGGTGACGGCCGATTCCGTGCGTTCGTCGATCGCATCCTTTGAGGGGGTTCCGCTCACGCGCCTGAACACGCAGGCGGTAGCTCGCGCGGTCGAGTCCAACGTGGCGGTGCGCTCGGCGAGCGTGTCGCGTCGATGGCCGACGAGCCTGCGCGTGTCGGTGACGATGCGAACGGGAATGGCTGTTGAGGCCGCATCGGGTGGCTACTGGCTGGTGGACGATCAGGGCGTCGCCTTCCAGCAGGTTCCGTCGGCGGGGGAATACCCGCTCGCGACGCTCCCGGAGGACCGGGCGACCGGCGCGGCAGATATTGCCTCCGCGCTGGGTGCGCTGGACGAGGCCACGCGCGCCCAGGTGGCGTCCGTGACGTCGACGGGAACTCAGGTGAACTTCACGCTACGCGGTGGCCAGACTGTCAAGTGGGGAACCCGTGGAGATGCGCCGCAAAAGGCGCGGGTGTTGGCCACCCTGCTGGCTAATGTTCAGGCGAGCACCTACGACGTGTCCTCGCCGAATCACCCTGTGACCAGTTAAGCCTTGTCTTTTGTCCGCGTGTTGGCTTGAAGGAATGCCCGCGGACCCCTAGGTTCTTTCCGACACGAAGCACGTTAAACATCAACCTTCAACTAGAGGTTGAGGGTCTGATGCAAGGGAGACATCCATGGCGACACCGCAAAACCACCTGGCAGTGATCAAGGTCGTCGGCGTCGGCGGCGGCGGAGTTAACGCCGTGAACCGAATGATCGAGGTCGGCCTCAAGGGCGTTGAGTTCATTGCCGTCAACACTGACGCGCAGGCTCTGCTCATGTCCGATGCCGAGACCAAGCTCGACATCGGCCGCGAACTGACGCACGGCCTGGGTGCCGGCGCGGATCCGGCCGTCGGCCGTAAGGCTGCGGAGGATCACATCGACGAGATCACCGCCGCGCTTGAGGGTGCGGATATGGTGTTCGTGACCGCTGGCGAGGGCGGTGGCACCGGTACCGGTGCGGCCCCCGTCGTCGCTAAGATCGCCCGCGACGCTGGCGCTCTGACGGTTGGCGTCGTGACCCGTCCCTTCTCCTTTGAGGGCAACCGCCGTGCGGCTCAGGCCGAGGGTGGCGTGACGACCCTGCGCGAAGAGGTCGACACCCTGATCGTCATCCCGAACGATCGTCTCCTGGAGATCTCCGACGCGAACATCTCCGTCCTCGACGCTTTCCGCGCTGCTGACCAGGTGCTCCTCTCCGGTGTCCAGGGCATCACCGAACTGATCACCACCCCCGGCCTCATCAACGTCGACTTCAACGACGTCAAGTCGGTCATGAAGGACGCCGGTTCGGCCCTCATGGGTATCGGTGCGGCCACCGGCGAGGATCGTGCGCTGCGCGCCGTCGAGAGTGCCATTTCCTCCCCGCTGCTGGAAGCCTCGATCGACGGCGCCCACGGCGTGCTCATGTTCTTCCAGGGTGGCTCCGACCTCAGCCTGCAAGAGGTCTACAGCTCCTCGCAGCTCGTGCGCGAGGCGGCCCACCCCGAGGCGAACATCATCTTCGGTAACGTCATCGACGATGCTCTGGGTGACGAGATCCGCGTGACCGTCATCGCCGCTGGCTTCGACGAGGCCACGGATGCGGCCATGTCGCGCCCGAACGTCTCCCGCGTGTCCGCTCCGGTGGCTCAGCAGCGTCCCGCTGCCCCCGAGGCCAAGGCACCGGCTGCCGAGACCACTCGCATCACCCAGCTGTCGACGCGCCGCCCGCAGCACCGCGCCGACGTCGCGGCTCCCGTGCGTGAGGCCACTCCGGCCCCCGTCGAGACGCCCGCTGAATACGAGGAGTCCGAGTCCGAGCACTCCTTCGAGGTTCCTCGCGTCTACCCTGAGGCGCCCGAGAAGGAAGAGCTGGATATTCCCCCCTTCCTGCGCTGATGAGTGACAAGCTCTGGGCCGGTGCCCGGGTCCACCTCACCGAGGTGGACCCGGGCACCGGTGCGCTATGCGGCAACGTTGGCCTGCATGTGGGCGACCAGGAGTCGCTCGTGCGCGATCGTCGGCGCGCCCTGGCGGATACGCTCGGGCGCGAGATTGTCTGGATGGATCAGACCCATTCGACCCGGGTGGAACTCATTGTTCGTGGCGAGATCGCGCCCACCCTGGCGGCGTCCGGAGAGGCACTCGCTCAGCCCGCGACGGGGGAGTGGGGGCCCGTCGATGCGGACGGTATCATCATCGACGCGCGCAACTGGCAGGGTGCTCCCGCCCTCGCCGTGCAGACCGCGGATTGCTTGCCCGTCGTTTTCTCCGCCGCCTCCGGCCAGATCGTCGCAGCCGTGCACGCGGGTCGGCGCGGCCTGCTCGGAGGAATCCTTGAGGAGACCGCCCAGCGCATCCGCAGCCTCGATGGTGGAACGATCGACGCTTTGATCGGCCCGGCGATCTGCGGGCGCTGCTACGAGGTGCCCGCCGACATGGCAGACGAGAGTGAAGCGCTCATACCCGGCATCCGTTCTGTCACGTCGTGGGGCACTCCTGCACTCGACCTGCCGCGCGCTGCGGCCTCGTCCCTGGCGGCCCGGGGCGTGAGAGTGGACATCGATGAGCGCTGCACCCTCGAGGACGCCGGCCTCTTCTCGTATCGCGCCGACTCGTCCTGCGGCCGCCAGGCGCTCATCATCGTCCCCGCCTGACTGGCGCCCATATCGTCGGGAGAGCCGCGGGTCGGTGGCTTTCCTGCGCCCTGATGGCGACGCGGAAATGCCCCGTGATGAGGCTCGCCGGTGCGGTCCTCGCGACGCGCCGAGCGCCCTGCCCGGCGATGCCGCTCGGTAACTGTAGCTTGTGGCTATGCATCGGCTGAAGGAGGAACAATGAGCGAGTCGTTCGGTGCACGCGCACGTAAGTTCATGGGCTGGTACTCACCGGAGGAGCCCATCGATGAATTCGACGAATTCGACGAGGTGGAAGAGGTAGCTCCCGTGGCCGACATTACCCCCGTGTCCCGTCCGACCCTGACCAGCATTCGCCGCGATGAGCCGGCCGAGGATCTCACGCGCATCGTGACGATCCACCCCACCGCCTACTCTGACGCCGTCACGATCGGCGAGGCGTTCCGTGATGGCACGCCCGTCATCATCAACCTCACCGACATGGGCGAGGATGAGGCACGTCGACTGGTCGACTTCGCAGCCGGCCTGACCTTCGGCCTGCACGGCGTCATCGAGCGCGTCACCAACCGAGTCTTCCTGCTGTCCCCGGCCACGGTCGAGGTTGCGGGCGACAACACCTCCGGCCGTCGCGGTTCCCTCTACAACCAGGGCTGAGGTCGCTCGTGGCCATTCTTGGCTGGATCGGGTGGGGGCTGAGCGTTCTCATCAACCTCTACATGATGGTGCTGTTCGCGCGCGTCATTCTGGACTGGGTTACGTTTTTCGCGCGCGGATGGCGTCCGAGTGGGATTGTGCTCGTCCTCGCGAATGTTCTCTACGCGCTAACTGATCCTCCGATCCGTTGGATCGGGCGCTTCGTTCCGCCCCTGCGCCTCGGTGGTGGCATGGCAATCGATGTCGGTTTCATGCTCTTATTCCTGGTGCTTATCGTTGGGCAGCGTTTCGCTAGTTTCCTGTACTTTTTGAGCCTGTAGTGCTCAAAAAGGGGGATGAGAGGCCCCACAAAAATGGCCCTCACCTCGTGATGGATGTTGCTAGTGTGACAATTTCAGTTATTATTTTTGTGACGTGATAGCGGGCGGCCTTCCCGGTCGTCCAGGCGCGCGGCCTTCGCGCGTCCAATCGAAACGACCGAGAGGCGAAGAAATGGCCCTGCTCACCACCGAGGATGTCCTCAACAAGAAGTTCCAGTACGTCAAGTTCCGCGAGGGATACGACCAGGACGAGGTTGATGAGTTCCTCGACGAGGTTGTCTCCACCATCTACTCCCTGCAGATGGAGAACCAGGATCTGAAGGAAAAGCTCGAGGCCGCTGAGCGCCGCATCGCCGAGCTGTCCAACTCCGATTACACGCCGGCCGAGACCCCCGCCCCCGTGGCTGCTCCGGTCGTCGAGACCCCGGCCCCCGCCGCTCCGGCCGTCACCGGCCCGCAGGATGCGGAGTCCGCCACCTCCATGCTGGCCCTCGCCCAGCGCGTCCACGACGAGTACGTGCGCGACGGCGAAGAGCAGTCCGCGAAGATCATCGCCGAGGCTAACGCCGAGCGCGACGCGATCATCGCCGACGCCCAGAAGCAGAAGGACTCGCTGCTCTCCCAGCTCGACCAGGAGCGCGAGCTGCTCGAGAACAAGATCAACGGCCTGCGCACCTTCGAGGCCGAGTACCGTTCGAACCTGCGCAACCACCTCGAGACCCTCCTCAAAGAGGTCGACAACGGCGAGAACTGATCGCAATCGCTTTGACCGGCGGCGGTGCACTTCGTGGTGCGCCGCCGCCGCTCGTTTAAGATAGGGAACCATGGCTGACTCCTCCCACCCGACCCACACCCGCGCGACGTGGATGTACGCGGGCCTCGTGTTCGTTGCTGCTATCGCCACCGATCAGGCGTCAAAGATGTGGGCACGTACCGCCCTTGACGGCCAAGCCCCGCGTCCGCTTATCGGGCAGTGGCTGTCGCTGTCTCTCGTGCACAATTCGGGTGCTGCCTTCTCCTTCGGTGCCGGCAAGACATGGATTCTGACGATCTTTACCGTCGTCATTATTGGCGTGCTGGTCGTGATGGCTCGTCGCGTGCACCGCGCTTCGACGATGCTGGCGATCGCGCTGTTGGCGGGCGGTGCCGTCGGTAACCTGATCGACCGTCTCACGGCAGAGCCCGGCTTCGGCGTTGGCCACGTCACCGACTTCATCGCCTACGGCAACTGGTTCGTCGGCAACGTCGCAGACATTTGGATCGTCCTCGGGGCCCCTCTGCTGGCCCTTGCGCTCTCGAGGGAGCCCTCGAAGGAGGACGCCCAGTGAGTTCGCGTATGCTTCCCGTCCCCGACGCCCTCGTGGGCGAGCGGGTCGACGCCGCTTTGGCCCGCATGCTCGGCCTGTCGCGCTCGCGTTGCGCGGAGCTGGCGGGGGAGGGTCACGTCCTCGTTAACGGTGTTGCCGCCGGCAAGTCGGATCGCCTCGGGGCCATGGACATCATCGAGGTGACCATTCCGGAACCGGAGAGTAAGCCGACGCCGGTCACCGACATGGCGATCCTCTACGACGACGAGGACATTGTCGTCGTCGACAAGCCCGTCGGCGTCGCCGCCCATACCGGCCCCGGGTGGGAGGGCCCCACGGTCCTGGGGAACTTGGAGGCGGCGGGGTATCGCATTACCAGCTATGGCCCTCCCGAGCGTCAGGGCATCGTGCACCGCCTCGATGTGGGCACTTCGGGTGCGATGATGGTCGCCAAGTCCGAGCTCGCCTACACGGTCATGAAGCGAGCCTTCAAGGAACGTACGATCGAGAAGGTGTACCACGCCGTCGTGGCCGGGCACCTCGACCCGGCTTCGGGCACGATTGACGCGCCCATCGGTCGTCACCCCTCGCGCGAATGGCGCATGGCCGTCATCGATGGCGGCAAGCGTGCCGTCACCCACTACGACACGCTTGAACTCATGGCGGGTGCCCAGCTCACCGAGGTGCACTTGGAGACGGGACGCACGCACCAGATTCGCGTGCATATGGCCGCCGTTGGGCACCCGTGCGTGGGTGATACGTTCTACGGCGCCGACCCGACCCAGGCAGAGCGCCTGGGGCTCACACGCCAGTGGCTGCATGCCGTTCGCCTCGGATTCGCCCACCCCCGCACGGGCATGCCGATGAGCGTGTCCAGCCCCTATCCGGATGATCTCGCCAATGCCCTCGAGGAGCTGCGCCACCCGCGCGACTGATCTTCCGATGGTGAGGCTTCCCCGATTCCCGGCCCCGGCCTCGTCGAGGCTCACGCCGTGAGATGAACGACCGCTCCGCTCGGGGCGTTCACCGCGGGTGTGCACGCCTCGGACAGTAGAATCGACGCATGGCTGATTCCTTCGTGCACCTTCACAACCACTCCGAGTATTCGATGCTCGACGGAGCGGCGAAGACGAAAGCGATGGCGGAGGAGGCCGCTCGTCTCGGGCAGCCCGCGATCGGCCTGACGGATCACGGTTATCTGTTCGGTGCCTTCGACTTCTACACGAACTGTCAGAACGCGGGCGTCAAGCCGATTATTGGCCTCGAGGCGTACGTGACGCCGGGGACCTCACGCTTCGATCGCCAGAAGGTCCTGTGGGGCGAGCCGTGGCAGCGTGCCGACGACGTGAGCGCGGGCGGCTCTTACAACCACCTGACCCTGGTCGCCTACAACACGACCGGCATGCATAATCTGTTCCGTCTGGGTTCCTACGCCTCGACGGACGGCCAGTTCGGCAAGTGGCCGCGCGCGGATAAGGAGCTGCTCAGCCAGTTCCACGAGGGCCTCATCGTGTTCACGGGCTGCCCCTCGGGTGCCGTGCAGACGCGCTTGCGCCTGGGGCAGTGGGACGAGGCCGTGGCTGAGGCGGCGGAGCTGCGCGACATTTTCGGCGCAGAGAACTTCTACGTCGAGGTCATGGACCACGGTATCGACATCGAGCGGCGCACCCACCAGCAGGTCCTCGAGATCGCCAAGCTCATGAACGCGCCGCTCGTGGCCACCAACGACGCGCACTACGTCAAGCGCGACGACCGCAAGATCCAGGACGCGCTCCTGTGCATCAACTCGGGCTCGCGTATCAACGATCCCGACCGCTTCAAGTTCGACGGCGATGGCTACTACATCCGGTCCTCGGACGAGATGCGTGCGCTGTGGAGCGAGCTGCCCAGCGCCTGCGACTCGACCCTCGAGATCGCCGAGCGTTGCGACGTGCATTTCACGACCACGAAGGAGGGCGCGAACTACATGCCCGACTTCCCGGTTCCCGAGGGCGAGGATAAGACCTCGTGGTTCATCAAGGAAGTCGAGCGAGGCCTGCGCGATCGCTTCCCGAACGGCATTCCTGACGCCGTGCGCAAGCAGGCCCAGTACGAGGAAGACGTCATCATTTCGATGGGCTTCCCCGGCTACTTCCTGACCGTCGCCGACTACATCAACTGGGCGAAGTCGCAGGGGATCCGCGTGGGGCCCGGTCGTGGCTCGGGTGCCGGATCGATGGTCGCCTACGCCATGAAGATCACCGAGCTGAATCCCCTCGATCACGGTCTGATCTTCGAGCGATTCCTCAACCCTGAGCGAATCTCCATGCCTGACTTCGACGTCGACTTCGACGAACGTAGGCGCGACGAGGTGATCGCCTACGTCAAGCGCAAGTACGGTGAGGACCGCATCAGCCAGGTCGTCACCTACGGCACGATTAAGACCAAGCAGGCCCTGAAGGACTCCGCGCGTATCCTTGGCAAGGACTTCAAGGTCGGCGAGCAGCTCACCAAGGCACTGCCCCCGGCGATTATGGGCAAGGACATCACGGTCCACGGCATCTTCGACGAGAAGGACAAGCGCTACGCTGAGGCTTCGGAGTTCCGTAAGTTCTACGAGGAGAACCCGGACACGCACGAGGTCGTCCAGTACGCGCTCGGCCTGGAGGGCCTGACGCGCCAGTGGGGCGTGCACGCGTGTGCGGTCATCATGAGCTCTCACACGCTCACCGACATCATCCCGATCATGAAGCGCCCGCAGGACGGCGCGATCATCACCCAGTTCGACTATCCGACGTGCGAGACGCTGGGCTTGCTCAAGATGGACTTCCTGGGCCTGCGTAACCTCACTGTCGTGTCCGACGCGCTCGCGAACATCGCGCTCAACGGCAAGCCGGACCCGGACCTCGATCATCTGGCCTTCGATGATAAGAAGACGTATGAGCTGCTGGGACGAGGCGAGACCCTCGGCGTCTTCCAGCTGGATGGTGGCGGCATGCGCGACCTCCTCAAGCTCATGAAGCCCGACAACTTCGAAGACATCTCCGCCGTCGGCGCCCTGTATCGCCCCGGCCCGATGGGCGCGAACTCGCATACGAACTACGCGCTGCGTAAGAACGGGCGTCAGGAAATTACTCCTATCCACCCGGAGCTGGAAGAACCGCTTAAGGACATCCTGGGGACGACCTTCGGTCTGATCGTGTATCAGGAGCAGGTCATGCAGATTGCGCAGAAGCTGGCGGGATACTCGCTGGGTCAGGCAGACATTCTGCGTAAGGCGATGGGTAAGAAGAAGAAGGAAGTCCTGGACCAGCAGTTCAAGGGATTCCGCCAGGGCATGATCGATAACGGCTACTCCGAGGAGTCGATCAAGGCCCTGTGGGACGTCGTCGTTCCCTTCTCCGCTTACGCCTTCAACAAGGCACACTCGGCGGCCTATGGCCTCGTCTCCTACTGGACGGCGTTCCTGAAGGCGAACTATCCGACGGAGTACATGGCGGCCCTGCTGACCTCGACGAAGGACAACAAGGATCGTCGAGCCCTGTACTTGGCGGAGTGTCGCCACATGGACATCACGGTCCTGCCCCCGGACGTGAACGCGTCGATGGGTAACTTTGCGCCTGACGGCGAGGCGATTCGCTTCGGCCTGAACGCCATCCAGAACGTGGGCGGCCCGGTCGTCGACGCCATCGTGGAAACCCGTGCTGAGAAGGGACGGTTTGCCTCGTTCCAGGACTTCCTGGACAAGGTGCCCCAGGTGGTGTGCAACAAGCGTACGATCCAGTCCCTCATCCGCGCCGGCGCTTTCGACTCGATGGGGCACACGCGCCGCGCCCTCCTCGCGCGCTGCGACGAGGCCGTGGACGCGATCATCGACGTCAAGCGCAACGAGGCGATCGGACAGTTCGACCTGTTCGGCGCTCTGGGCGAGGACGAGGACACGGGCTCGGGCCTGACGATCGACATTCCGGACCTGCCCGAGTTCGACCGTAAGACGAAGCTGGCGGCCGAGCGCGAGATGCTGGGCCTGTACGTCTCCGACCACCCGCTGCGCGGCGTGGAGGCGGCGCTGGCTCGCCATCAGGACTACGAGATCGCCCAGGTCGTCGGCTCCGACGGGGCGATGGCGGACCGCGTCGTGAAGATCGCGGGCCTCATCTCGGGCGTTACGACGAAGGTGACGAAGCAGGGCAACGCGTGGGCGATCGCGACGATCGAGGACCTGTCGGGCTCGGTGGATGTGCTCTTCTTCCCGCGCTCCTACGAGTCGATTCAGACCTACCTCGCGCAGGACATCATCGTTCAGATCGAGGGCAAGGTGAATGTGCGCGAGGAGGGCATGACCATCTACGGCCAGTCGATGACCCTCCTGGATCTGTCGGGTGGGGCGGACCTGCCTCTCGACCTGCGCCTGCCGGCCGCCAGGTGTACGCCCGAGCTGCTCACCGACCTGCGCGGTGTGCTCGAGTCTTATCCCGGCGGTTCCCCGGTGCGCTTGCACCTGACGGAGCCGGGGCGTACGACGGTCGTCGAGCTGGATCCGAAGCTGCGCGTCGAACAGACGAGCGCCTTCTTCAGCCATATCAAGGCTGTCGTCGGTGCTGGCGGGGTCGTCACCTCGTCCTAATGTGATGCGAGCCGGGCCCCGGTGGGACTCGGCTCGCGTCGTCGACGGGCGTGCTTAGGAGGCGGATCCGACGATTGCGGCGGCTTTGCCCCAGGGGGCGTCGACCTCGACGAGGTCGCCGGCGTTCAGGTGGTGGCCGCGGCGCGTCTCCACCTCGCCGTTGACGGTCACGTCGCCGGCCTGGATGAGTTCGCGGGCCTGTGCGCCGTCTTCCGCGAGGGAGGCGAGCTTGACGAATTGGCCGAGCTTGATCTCCCCGCGCACGGGGATCGTCGGTGTGCTCATGGTGAATCCTTTCGCTGGTGGAGAGCGCATCACGCGCGAGGGCGTGGATGAACAGTATCCTTGGGTAGAGACACACAGTATAAGGAGGAGCGGTGAGCGCTCACAACGACGATATCGACGCGGAGTTCCAGTCGCTGGTTGCATCGCTGGGATCGACGCCCGCCGCGGGCGATTCTCTGCCGTCCCTCGATCCGGACGACACTCCCGTTGACGAGTCCCTGCACCTGGAGGGTGGTCGCCTGTCGGTTGCCCTCGTGCTCGCCCCGATTTCCTACCCGGAGGCGCTGCACTCGCTGCTCGCGCTCACGGGTGTGCGCGAGTCGATCGTGCGTCTCAAGCCGTGGACCGCCGTGTGGCTGCGCGTGGAGACGACGCCGACGGACGAGGAGGAGCTCGACGCTCTGCTCACCGGCCAGCGTCCGATGCCTGACGCGGTGGACCGTGTGGCCCGTGCCGTTTCGAATCTGTCGAAGTACGGGGCGGTCGCCCTCATGAGCTGGCTCGTTGAGGGGGACGGCGTGGAGCCGGGCGTCTCGGGTCGTATCTCCGCTCAGCGCTACGTGAGCGGTGAGCCTGAGGAGACGATTCCTGCTGGTCTGCTGCTGGGGGCGATGCCCGCGGCGACGGAGGACCTCCTGCTGGGTCGGACGACGCCCGCCGACTACAAGGATTCCGTGGCGGCCGACGGTAGCTGCCAGGGCGGCGGCCCCTTCGGTTGGCTGCGACGCAAGCAATCATGACGATCCTCGAACTGCTGCCCGCTATCGACGTGACCGGCGGGCAGGCCGTGCGCCTGTCCTCCGGGTCGGTCGACGAGGGTTCCTGGGGTAGCCCGATCGATGTCGCCCGGTCCTTTAACGAGGCCGGGGCCCGCTGGGTGCACCTCGTAGACCTGGACCTGGCGTTTGGTCGCGGGCAGAACTCTGAGCTGCTCGCCCGTGTGATCCGCGAGGTTCCCGTGCTCGTCGAGCTATCGGGAGGGATTACGAGTCGATCAGCCATCGAGGCCGGGCTGGCGATGGGGCCCGAGCGCGTCAATATCGCGACGCAAGCTCTCGATGACATCGACGCCGTCTGTGAGGCCGTCGATACTTTCGGTGAGCGCGTTGCCGTGTGCCTGGACGTGCGCGGAGATCGCCTGGCCGCGCGTGGCGGGAGTGGCGAGGGCGGCAACGTCTGGGAAGCCCTGCGTGTCCTGAACGAGGCGGGAGTGGCCCGCCTGGTCGTCACCGACGTGACGCGCGACGGACAGATGAACGGTTCCAACCAAGACCTGCTGGCCCGCGTCGCGGACCAGAGCCCCGCCCGGATCATCGCCTCGGGTGGGGTCAACTCCCTGGCCGACATTGAGGCCCTGCGCGCCCTCGGCATCGAGGGTGCGATCGTCGGAAAGGCCCTGTACCAGGGCGCATTCACGCTGGCTGACGCGCTGGACGTCGCAGGATACGAGGAACTCTCATGACTCCCACGCCTCCTTCTCTCACCGAGGAACAGAAGAATCGATTGGCGCAGCGCCTGTCGATGATGAGCCACGACCGTGCGGACGTGGGGCAAGGGCTTCCTCGTACCGCCCGGGCGCTCGCGCTGGGGCAGGGCAGTGACGCGGGGGCATCCAGGCTTGAGGCCCTCGTCGATGCTCTCGTCTTTGAACGTGTCATCGTTCCCATCGATGTTGAGCCCGACCCGCGCGTGACGGGCGTTCACGCCGGAGAAAACGGTCATAACCCGATCGACTTCGTACGCGCACAGACTCCCGCGGGGGAGGCGCTCGCCATCTATTCGTCGGCGCAGGCCCTATCCGCACACCGCCCCGGTGATCGTCCGATGGCTCTCGACTTCCGCACGATCGGGCTGACCGCCCTCGTGGAGACGGGTGGGCGCATCGTCGTCAACCCGGGCACCGACGCGGTGCTGCTGCCGCGTCCCGCCGTCGCTGCGCTCGCGCAGGGAGATGAGTGGCTCCCCGCGTGGCGCGACGGGTCCCTGCGCGAGCTCCTGCTCGCCGAGGCCGCCGCGGCGTGCCCGGCCATCGTCGATGTTGAGATCACCTACGCGGGCGACGGCCTCACGCGCGTCGTCGTGTCCGTGGACCGTGCGTCTTTCGCTCAGGGGGCAGATGCCTCGGCGATGAAGGAGGCGCTGTCGGCCGCCCTGAACGCCGTGGGTGCCAACCCGCGCCTCATCGCCTCGGCCGATCGAGTCGAGATCGCGCCCGTCCTGCGCTGAACTGAAATCAAGCGCCCCTCGCGAAGCGTGAGGCGCGCAATGATTGCTGATCTGGCGGTCTCTCGCCATTTCTGGTATCGTTGATACGACCGTCTGGGCGAAAGCCTGGAACGCAAGCGGAGAAATCCCACCTGGATACCCGCCTCTCGACAGAGAGGATGCCGCCCGCAGGGGCGTTGCGCAGGGGATCGGGTTCGGCGGTCAACACCCGTGCGTGTTGGCCGATGGAAGCCTCCGTGCGCGTCGCGTAACGGAGGCTTTTCGTTTCGCGCATAAGGATTCTGTGGAAGGAGCCGCTCATCAGCGAGACTCGCATCAATGAGCGTATTCGAGTCCCCGAGGTTCGCCTCGTGGGACCCGGAGGTGAACAGGTCGGCGTCGTCCGAGTTGAGGACGCGCTGCGTCTGGCCGAAGAGGCCGGACTCGACCTGGTTGAGGTTGCGCCGAACGCCAAGCCGCCCGTCGCAAAGCTCATGGATTACGGCAAGTACAAGTACGAAGCCGCCCAGAAGGCCCGCGATGCTCGCCGCAACCAGGCGAACACGCAGCTGAAGGAAATCCGCTTCCGACTGAAGATCGACGATCACGACTTCGGCGTCAAGAAGGGCCACGTGGAGCGCTTCCTGTCCGCCGGCGACAAGGTCAAGGTCATGATCATGTTCCGCGGTCGAGAGCAGTCTCGCCCCGAGGCTGGCGTTCGCCTCCTGCAGCGCCTCGCCGAGGAGATTGGTGACCTCGCCACCGTCGAGTCGATGCCCCGTCAGGACGGGCGCAACATGACGATGGTGCTGGCCCCCACCAAGCGCAAGGCTGACGCCCTGACTGAGCAGCGCAAGCGCCGCGAGGCCGAGCGCGCTGAGCGCCGGGGTAAGCGCGCGGAGCGCGCCAGCAAGGACCAGGCCCGAGTGGCAGCCGACAAGGCTGACGAACAGGACTGACGGCGATACCCATCGCCTCACAACGAAGGAATAGAAATGCCGAAGAACAAGACTCATTCCGGTGCTAAGAAGCGCTTCCGCACGACCGGCTCGGGCAAGATCATGCGCGAGCAGGCCGGCGCCCGCCACCTGCTGGAGCACAAGTCCAGCCGCAAGACCCGCCGCCTGGCGACCGACCAGGTCCTGGAGACCGCCGACGTCAAGCGCGTCAAGCGTCTGCTGGGCAAGTGAGCTCGAGTTAGAGGAGAACAGTAGAAAATGGCACGTGTTAAGCGTTCTGTCAACGCCAAGAAGAAGCGTCGTACCGTACTCGAGCAGGCCTCCGGCTACCGTGGCCAGCGCTCGCGCATGTACCGCAAGGCCAAGGAGCAGGTCACTCACTCCTTCGTCTACTCCTACCGCGACCGCAAGGCCAAGAAGGGCGACTTCCGTCGTCTGTGGATCCAGCGCATCAACGCTGCTTCCCGCGCCCAGGGCCTGACCTACAACCGCCTCATCCAGGGCCTGAACCTGGCCGGCGTCGAGGTCGACCGTCGCATGCTGGCCGAGCTGGCTGTCAACGACATCAACGCGTTCAACGCCCTGGTGAAGGTCGCCAAGGACGCGCTGCCCGCCGACATCAACGCCCCCAAGGCCTGATAGGTGAGCCTTTCCGCCGAGCGCCTGACCGTTCTCGATAATCCCCGCGCCGATCGCGTGCGCAGGGTGTCGGGTCTGGTCGGGCGCTCGGCGCGTTCGCGCTCGGGCCTGATGCTCGTTGAGGGGCCTCAGGCAGTGCGCGAACTAGCCCTGCACCGACCGAATGCGGTGCGCGACGTGTACGTGCGCGAGGACGCGTGGGAGACGCATGCGGACGTCGTGGACGTGGCACGCCGCGCTACGCGCTGGGTGCACCCGGTGACCGCCGAGGTCTCGGCGGCCCTGTCGGGGGACTCGCAGGGCATCTGCGCGGTTGCGTCGGTGGAAGCGATCGCGCGCGAGTTGCCGGAGCCGAGCGTGGGCGAGACGATTGTCGTGCTCGCTCAGGGGCGCGATCCCGGCAATGTCGGCACGATCATTCGCACGGCCGACGCATTCGGTGCGGTCGGTGTCGTGGCTGTCGCGGGCACGGTCGATGTAGCCAGCCCGAAGGTCGTGCGCTCGAGTGCCGGCTCGGTCTTCCACATTCCCGTGTGCGTGGTCCCGACCTTTGCCGATGCCCGCTCTCTTATTCACGGTCGCAGCGCGGCCCTGCTGGGCACCAGCGGTGGCGCCGGATCGTCGAGTCTTTCCGACCTCCTCGTGCAGGGCGTGTCGGCGCGCTCGCGCCTGTCCCAGTCCCACGCCTGGGTGTTCGGGAACGAGGCGCGGGGCCTGTCGGGCGATGAGATGCGCCTGTGCGACGCGCTCGTGTCGATCCCGATGACGGGGGACGCGGAATCTCTCAACGTGGCCAGCGCGGCCGCGACCTGTCTGTTTGCCTCCCAGACCGTGCGAGGCGTCGAGAACTGAGGCGGCTTTGGGGCGAGCTGGCGCACCCGCGACTAGTCTGGTTTCTATGAAGTTAGCTGAGCTCTCCGAGGCACAGTTGGTGTCTCATTTCCGCGAGTCTTTTCCGCGCGGCGAGCGCACGATGATTGGCATTGGCGACGACTGCGCCCAGGTTGCGGCTCCCGAAGGATCATTCATCGTGACGACGGACGTCATGGTGGAGGACCAGCACTTTCACCTGTCGTGGTCGACCGGATACGAGGTCGGCGCGCGCGTGGCCGCTCAGAACCTCGCGGACATCGACGCGATGGGCGGGCGTCCCTCGGCGCTCGTCGCCTCTGTGGTTGCGCCCCGCGACATGGACGCGGACGTGTTCCTGGATGTTGTCCGAGGCCTCGGGGATCGCGCGCGAGAGGCTGGCGCGGGGGTCGTAGGCGGTGACCTGAGCGCGGGGGAGAAGCTCGTCATTTCGATTACGGCCTTCGGCTATTGCCCGGGGCCGGTGGTGCGCCGTGATGGCGCGTGTCCCGGTGACCTCGTGGCGGTGAGCGGTACCCTTGGATACTCCTATGCCGGCCTTGATCTCCTGGAGGGTGGGCACGTCGATCCGTCAGCGCGAGGGGAAGCGCAGCTGGGCGATCTGGCTCCGTTTGTCGACACTTACCGCGCGCCGAGGCCTCCGCTGGGCTCCGGCGTGGCCGCCGCGGCTGCGGGTGCTCGCGCGATGATGGACTTGTCGGATGGGCCCGCGACGGACGCGGCGCGCATCGCCAAGGCGTCGGGTGTCGTTATCGAGTTTGACCGAGAGGCTATCGAGGCCGAGGCGTCTCACCTGGCTCCCGCAGCCCGCGTCTGCGGGGTCGATCCCGTGCGGTGGGTCCTTCAAGGGGGAGAGGAACACGGGATGATCGCCGTTTTCCCGCCGGATGCGGTGCTGCCCGACGGATTCCGCGTCGTCGGTGTGGTGCGCGCGTGCCTGGCCGAGGAGGAACCGCAGGCGATGATGGATGGCGCGGTCCTGCGCGGGGCGTGGGATCATTTCTCGGCTGATTCCGTAGACTAGTGTGATGTGGGCCGCTGGATTCTTTGTTTGTAGAAGGGGATGTGAAGCGGCGTGACGACCAATGATTGGAGTACATCAGGATGACCGACTTGACTGAGGGCACCCCGGCCTCGTCTCGACCGATGTCGCGCGTGGCGCGCAAGCTCGCCGAGTCGTCGGAGGAGATTCCGGCGACCGCTGGCCTGTCCCTTCCTGCGCTGCAGGGTGATGCCTGCGTGCCGCCGACGAAGGCCCTGCCCGTCGTCGATTCGGACACAGACGTCGACGCCTGATGTAGGTCAACGTTTGACCTACCTTGCCGATAGCGGTGCTCGCGTGCGTGGGGGAGCACCGCCGACGTGATGTGATGCCCGCGAGCGTCCGGCATGTGTCGATGACAAAAATTCAGTTGATGAAGAAAATACCGTGTGAGAAAATTTAACGGTTTCGGTGTGGCCACCCTCGAGCGCGACACCACGGCGCCATCCCATCGGCGCACACAGCAGTGAGGAGCGAGAGATGTCTGAGCAGCACTACGATGCGAATCAGGGTGCGGTGCCCCCGCCCCCGACCCCTTCCCAGTCCCCGACGCCTCCGCCCGCTTCGAGCCCCCAGAATGTGGCCGCTCAGGCTGTCGTAGTCCCGCAGGCGGGCGTGACCTTTACGCCGATGTCGGACAAGAGTCGCCGTCGCATTAAGCGCATTGTCGTGGGTGTTGTTGCCCTCGTTGTTCTCGGGGTTGTTGCAACAGTGGCCCTGACGGTCGCGAACTGGACGCGCACGCCCGAGGCGAAGGTTCGCCAGTACCTTGATCTTCTCGCGGATGGCAAGGCCAGTGCTGCGACGGCGATGGTTGATCCGGGGCTGCCCAACGACCAGCGAGGCTTCCTCTCCGACGAGGTCATGGCCTCGTCGAGTGCCCGCATCGAGGTGGATGACGTGACCGCAGACGATGCGGAGCACTCGAAGGAACGCGTGGTGACGGCGACGATGCGCCTCGACGGCGAACGCTTCACGCGTTCCTTCCGTGTCAGTGAGGCGAAGAAGAGCTTCGGACTGTTGAAGAACTGGAAGATCCAGGATGCGATGGTCGCTCGCGTGGACGTGCAGGCAGACAACGTCACGCACTTCTCGATCGGCGGCGAAAAGATGTCGGTCGCGACGCTGAAGGAAGCCCCGAGCAGCTCCATCGTCCTCTACCCGGGCGTCTACACCTTCACCCCGGAGGAGACGGGCGAGTACATCGACGCTGCGCCCAAGACCGTGTCGGTCAAGGCAGCAACGGGGTACGACAGCTCCTACAACGGTGGAACGGTCGAACTGAAGGGCACCTACAACGACAAGATGGCTGCCGCCGCGCTCGATGCTGCGGCTGCGCTCACGAACTCGTGCGCGACCGTTCCGGGCAACATCGACTCGGCGTGCCCGAGCGCTGTGCAGTCCCGGACCCTGGCCCTCCTGCAGGTCAAGACGATGCCCACAGCCATGAAGGCGACGACGGACGAAGGTGGCGTCTACACCGGCGAGGCAACGTTCACGATCCAGGGCAACGAGAGCTGGGACAAGCAACGTGACGTGACGTCTCGCGTGACCGCGAAGGTGAAGACCGACAAGGATGGAAATCTCGAGTTGGATGCGTCGGGCAAGCCGCAGTTCGAGGTTCGCTTCGGCTACTAAGGCCTCGAATGAGGCCAATGACGCACCGGGTATGCGGACTCGACGAAAGAAGTTTGCATACCCGGTGGCGTATAGGCGGTTGCACGCTATGATGGGTTGTTGGTAACTCTGTCACAGTGAACATGGAGCAGCCCGCATGAGCAACGATGCTAAGGCAACGAGCACCCGTCGTCCCGGCCGTCCGAAGGCCGGTAGCGAGGATAAGAAGGCGCGCATCCTGTCGGAGGCACTCACCCTTTTCTCGACGCAGGGCTACGTGGCAACCTCGCTTGCAGACATCGCGCGCGCCTCCGATATTTCAAAGGCGGGGCTCCTGCATCACTACTCCTCGAAGGACCAGCTGCTCGCCGCGGTCCTGGACGAGCGTGATCGCCGCATCGTCAGCCGACTCCCGCGCCCCGAGGATGGGGCCGAGGCCGCGCTCGACGCCTGGGTGGACATGGTGGCCCACAACCAGCGTCACCCCGACGGCGTGGCGCTCTACACGGCGATGTCGGCGGCCGTCATCGATTCGAAGCATCAGGCACATCCCTGGTTTCGCGAGCACCTGATCGGTGCGATTTCCTACCTGGTTGAGGCTTTCGAGCACGGCAAGACCACGGGTGAGGTGCGTGAGGATGCTCCGAGTGAGCAGATCGCGCGCCGCCTCGTGGCGATTTCGGATGGGCTTCAGGTCCAGTGGCTCTGCTCGCGCGCGGACGGTGGGCGTGCGCTCAACATGCACGAGGTCATGGCTGGTGTCGCCGTCGACATGAAGGAGCGGTGGCTCGTTCGCGCTGAGTGAGGCGGGATGTCGTCGCGTAGGGTGATGACGCTCGTGTGAGAAGCGACACTTGGAATATGACTTTGTGGGCGTTTCGCGCGATTCGGGGCTTAGGTCCCTTGATGGATCGTATCGGCGTCCTGTGATGCCCGCACAGGCAGGCCTGACGCGCGTTACGATGGACAAACCAGCATCCTTCACAACGCCGGGAGTTGTGCTGAGCGTGTCCAGCGTTGACGCTCCACGCGAGGCCGCTAGTCCGTCGTACATCCACGCCTGGAGGTCTACGCATGGCGAACGCCGCTGTTCCCACCCCGTCCCACCACGACACCAATGCTCGACGCTGTCCCGATGACCTATGGGCCTTGGGGGAGCGGGCGGTCATCCGCGCCCGCCGCTGGGCCGATGAATCGGCGTGTGAGCCCACGCCGCGCTCGGCCAAGCTCCTGTCCCGCATCCTCGCCGACCCGGACGGACTTACTTTCACAACCCGATTCGTCGACGACGTCGTGCGCCCCGCGGACCTGGACGTGGCCAGCGCAGCCATGAAGCGCCTGTCGGCCGGCCGTAAGAACTTCCTGCCCCCGACTCTGGCCGCGGCGATGGGTCTCGGCTCGACCGCTTCGCTCCTCGCTCCTCGTACGGTGACAGCGGTGGCCCGGCGCGTATTCCGCGAGATCGTCGGCGACCTCGTCGTCGATGCGACCGACAAGGGTCTCGGCCCCGCGCTCGCCCGTCTGCGCAAGGGCGGGCACCGTCTGAACGTAAACCTCCTCGGTGAGGCGGTCCTCGGTGAGAAGGAAGCAGCTCACCGCCTGGCCGAGGTCTCGCGCCTCGTGACCCGCGAGGACGTCGACTACGTGTCGATCAAGGTCTCCGCGGTGACAGGCCCCCACAACCCGTGGGGCTTCGAGGAGGTCGTCGACCATGGCGTGAGCGCGCTCCTGCCGCTCTACCGCCTCGCTCGCGACAACGGGACGTTCCTGAACCTCGACATGGAGGATTACAAGGACCTCGACCTGACGATCGCGGTGTTCACCGCGATCCTCGACCAGCCGGATATGCGCGGTTACGAGGCCGGAATCGTCCTTCAGGCCTACCTGCCCGATTCGCTCGGTGCCCTCCAGCGTCTCCAGGAGTGGGCGAGCGCACGCGTGGATGCGGGGGGCTCGCGCATCAAGGTCCGTATCGTCAAGGGCGCGAACCTGTCCATGGAGAAGGTGGACGCCGAGATTCACGGCTGGGAGCTGACGACCTGGCCGTCCAAGCAGGCCACCGACACCAACTACAAGCGGATGCTGAGCTGGGCGATGACGCCCGAACGCACCCGCGCGATTCGTCTGGGAGTGGCCGGACAGAACGTCTTTGATATTGCCTTCGCCTACGAGCTGCGCGCTGCGCGAGGGGTCGAGGACAGTGTCGAGTTTGAGATGCTCTCGGGCATGGCCACCGGCATCCAAGAGGTCGTGCGTCGCGATGTCGGCTCCCTCCTCCTATACGTCCCGGTCGTCAACCCCCGAGAATTCGACGTCGCCATCTCCTACCTGGTGCGCCGCCTGGAAGAGAACGCTGCGCCCGAAAACTTCATGTCCGGCGTCTTCGATATCGCCACAAACGAGGACGTCTTCGCGCGCGAGCGCGACCGATTCCTCGCGGCTTTGTCCGACGTCGATCCGGACGCACCGCTGCCCGTTCCCAACCGCGTCCAGGATCGTCTGGCCGAGCGCGAGGCCGGGGTGCCGGCTGAGCAGGGGAGCCTCGCCGAGCGTGCGCGTCGTCCCTTCGCCTCCGAGCCAGATTCAGATCCCGCCCTCGCCGCCAATCGGCAGTGGGCCCGTGAGATTGCTGCGGCAATCCCGGCCTCGACGCGGGGCATTGAAGCCGTGCGTGCCGGCGCGCAGGCACTCTCCTCGAACGAGGCGGTCGACGCTCTCGTCGAGGCGAGCGCCAAGGCGGCGCACGCCTGGCAGGCCCTGAGCCCCGAGGAGCGTGCAGCTACGCTGCATCGCGTCGGCGATGTTCTTGCCGCGCGTCGGGGCGAGCTCATCGAGGTCGCCGGATCTGAGGCCGGCAAGACCATCGATCAGGCCGATCCTGAGGTGAGCGAAGCGATCGACTTCTGTCATCACTACGCGCAGGCCTCGTTGCAGCTCGCCGATGAGACCTACATGGCGGGCGCGCGATTTGTGCCCGTGGACGTCACTGTCGTTGCCTCGCCGTGGAACTTCCCCGTGGCCATCCCCGTGGGTGGGGTCGCCGCGGCGCTGGCCGCGGGCAGCGCGGTGATCCTCAAGCCGGCCCCGCCGGCCAAGCGTTGTGCCGCGGAGCTCGTCGCGGCTTTCTACGAGGCTGGGGTTCCCCGCGATCTGGTAGCCCTTGCCCCGCTCGAGGATGGGGACGTGTCGCGCTACCTGGTGACCCACGAGGGCGTCGATCGCGTCATCCTGACGGGCTCGTACGACACGGCGCGTCTCTTCCGTTCGTGGAAGCCCGACATGCACCTGCTGGGTGAGACCAGCGGCAAGAACGCCATCATCGTCACGCCGTCCGCTGACCCCGATCTGGCGGTGCGCGACATTGTTCATTCGGCCTTCGCGCACGCGGGACAAAAGTGCTCGGCGTCCTCCCTGCTGATCCTCGTCGGATCCGCGGGACGCTCGAGCCGCATCGCCCGCCAGCTCGTGGATGCGGCCGCCTCGCTGCGCGTGGGTCTGCCGGCGTCCCTGGACTCTCAGGTCGGTCCCGTCGTCGTGCCCGACGACGAGAAGGCCGTGCGAGGCCTGACCACCCTGGGCGAGGGTGAGCACTGGGTGCTCGAGCCCCGGTACCTGGGCGATGGGCTGTGGACCCCGGGCATCCGTGCGGGCGTGGTGCCCGGCAGCGAGTTCCACCTCACCGAGTACTTCGCCCCCGTCCTCGGCGTCATGCGCGTCGACACCCTCGAGGACGCGATCGAAGCCGTCAACGAGGTCGACTACGGACTGACCTCCGGCCTCCACACGCTCGACACGGATGAGCTGGCCACCTGGCTGGAGGGCATCGAGGCCGGCAACCTCTACGTCAACCGTGGCATTACCGGCGCGATCGTCCGCCGCCAGCCTTTTGGCGGCTGGAAGCGCTCTGCGATCGGCTCGACGACGAAGGCCGGTGGCCCGTCGTACCTGCTGGGCCTGGGCGAGGTCGAGCCGGCCCGCGAGACGAGCGTGGGGGCCTCCGGTGCTCCCGCGGAGGCGCTCGATTCGAGTGTGCTCGCCCTGTGCCAAGCGGCCGGGCCTCACCTGAGCGCGGATGATGCGGCCGAACTGAGTCGTGCCGTCGCTGCGGACGGCGCTGCCTGGGCATCCGATTACGGAGCTCATCGCGACGTTACCGGCATGGCCTGCGAGCGTAATGTCCTGCGCTACCGTCCCACGCCGGTCCTCGTGCGTGCCGGAAGCGGGACTGCCCTTGTCGATACCGTGCGCGTGCTGGCGGCGGGCATCCTCGCGGGCGGGCCCATCGGACTATCCGTCGCCGACGAGCTTCCGGCTAGCGTCCGGGAGCTGCTGGAGGGCTGGGGTATCGAGGTGACGGTCGAAGACGCGCCCTCGTGGGATTCTCGCCTGGCGATGGTGGCGAACTCCGGTGGCCTGGGCATGCGCGTGCGTGTCCTCGGTCCGCGCGAGGAGAGCTCGCAGCAGCGCTGGGCGGACGCGACCCGCGCGAGCGGCGGCAGCCCTGACGTCGCCTTGTACACGGGTGCCGTCACGGCGTGGCCGCACTCGGAGCTACTGCCGTTCCTGCGCGAGCAGGCGGTCTCGATCACGAACCACCGTTTCGGTACCCCGCTCGACCTGGCTGCGGATCTCCTCTGAGCCTCGCCTCCTGAGAGCGCACGGGGAATCCGGACGTACAAGGGACGCGTCAGCGCCCGTGACTTCTCGTCGCGGGCGCTGACCCGTACGCGCGGGCGACAACGGACGGGGGAGTGGATGATAGTAACGCCGGAGGGGCGAGCCAACAGGCTCGCCCCTCCGGCGTTACGTCAGTGTCGACTCAGATCGCGCGGGCGACCTTGTCGGACTTCAGGCACTTGGTGCAGACGTTCAGGCGCTTGGGCGTCCCATTGACCAGGGCGCGAACGCGCTGAATGTTCGGATTCCACCGGCGGTTGGTGCGAACGTGCGAGTGCGACACGCTCTTGCCGAAGCCGGGTCCCTTACCGCACACGTCACAAACGGCAGCCACGATGTTCTCCTCGGTATGTCTTCCAGTTCAGTCTTTGTCTCCGCGCTTGCGGAGAACGCATCCTTCGGTGCTTGAACCGAAGGCAACCATGACAGAATAGCGGACGAACCACGCTTTCAACAAGTCGCAGCCGATCTGGGTCGTGTCAGGTCGCACACACCGAGCCTCGCAGGGACAATGGGAGGGGGCTGAAAGGGGAGTCATGGAACTGAATGCGTCTGTCATCATCGAGGCGTGTCGCGCCGGGGCTGAGGAAGCCGCCAGGCTCGCGCCCTTCCTCGACGACCTGGACGGATGGGATGGGGCGGACTGCGACACGGGCTCGAATGGTGCGGCGACGATGGCTGCACTCGAGGCCGCGATGGATTCCCTGGACCCGCGTGCTCACCTGCGCGACGCGCTCGAAGCGGCCGTGGAGACGATTATCCGCCGCGGCCTCGGGCATAGCGGTATCGCCCTCGGTGCTCTCTTCGAGGCGTGGGCCGGCGCGCTGGGGGACGAGCCTCATGTCACGCCGCTCGTGCTGCGCCGCATGCTTGCGGCATCCTTGACTCCCGTGGCCTCCTCCATTGAGTGGTCCGACGCCCTCGTCGAAATGCTCGGCGGGGCGGTGCGTGAACTTGAGGACCTGGGGGCGACGCTCCCGGAGGTCGAAGACGTCTTCTCCCGTTTCTCTTCCCAGGCACAGATCGGCCTCGTCGAGGCGACGAATGAGGCAACGGGTCGCATCGACCCGGGTGGTGCGTTCATCGCTCTTGTCCTGGCCTGCATCGACGCGTCGATGCGGGGCGACGCCGGAATTCTTCAGTCGTTTACCGCGATGCTGGCCGATCTCGCGGAGCGTCATTCGCGTGCGCCCGAGGCCGCCTCCCCTCCGCCCGGCCGCGACTTCACGGTCGACATCATCCTGGAGGGGACGCAAGAGGACCTGGATGCGTTGCTCGCGCGCCTCGGTGGCCTGGGTGCGCGCCTGTCCTACGTGGGCAGGGTTGATCTCTTTGGCATGGGGGAGTGGAGGCTGCATGTGGACACCTCGGCCCCTCTGGCCGCGCACCCCACCTCGGGGCAGGTCATCCGCTTCCAGGTCTGCGACGCCCGCCCGGACGCGCAGATCGGCATCGACGAGCTGGCCGACGAGGGGCTGAGCCACCGCGGCGTGCGCCTGCTGCAGCGCCGCCCGATGCGCCGCGTCGAGCGCGCCCGCGTCATCGCCTGCACGCGAGCCCCCGGCCTCGTTGAAGACCTCGCGCGCGCGGGAGCGGTCGTGTTCTTAGACCTGAGCGCTGGGGACGCCGCGGGCATCGTGTCGGCGGCCACCTCGCGCACGGGCGTAACCCTCGTGGCCACGTGCGACGAGGCCAGCGCTTCCCTGGTCGGCACCGTGGCCTCGGTGCTACCGTCCCCCGCCCCGGGTGTTCCCGCGATTCTGCGCGCGGGTAGCCGCGATGACCTGGACGTCCTTGCGGTCGCGCGTGCCTGCGCCCCGTTGTTCGTGCCCCAGCCGGGCGGTGTCGAAGCCGCTCCGACGCTGGCGCGCATGCTGCGCGACGGCGCGCACGACGCCCTCGCCTCGTGTGCGAGCGCCCCGCTGCCCCCGGGCGGCGACCCGGAGGGCATTGCCGAGGCCCTGGCTGAGGCCTCGCGCAGTGGCGGTGATTCCTGGCGCCTCCTTATTTCACGCGACGACGACGGCCCGTACACCGTGGCCACCGTTCGTCAGCTGCTCTCCACGCGAGACGCGTCGTCGACGATCGACCTGGAGACCTGGGACGGCGGGCAGAGCGGGCCGAGCCTGGTCGCGGGGTGCGCCTCGTGAGCGCACTCGACGTCCCCCTGTCGCTGCGCCTGCCGAAGAAGACGGCGAAGGCCCTCGAAGGGGCCGGCGTGGCGACTGTCGGAGATCTTTTGATGGTCGCGCCGCGCCGCTACTACCACTGGGGCCGCCTCACGCCGCTGTCCTCCCTGCGCGAGGGCGAGGACGTGACGATCCTCGCCGAGGTCGCCGGCGCACACCTCGTGGCCAACCGATCCGGCTCGGGCGTGCGCTTGGAAGTCACCCTCACCGACGGCGTCCAGTTCCTGTCGGCTACCTTCTTCGCGAAAAACCAGTACAAGCTCGCCCCCATCGAACGTCTCCTGACGCCGGGGCAGTCCTTCCTCTTCGCGGGCAAGGTCGGGGCCTACCGCGGCAAGCTGCAGCTCACCCATCCCTCCTTCGAGGGCGTGGATGGGGAGGACATCGAGCGCATTGCCTCGCGCCCCATCCCGATTTACCCAGCGACCGGATCGCTGGCCTCGTGGGCGATCGCCCGAGCAGTCGGCATGGTGCTGGATCACCTGGACGATGCCGACGTGCCCGACCCGGTCCCCGCCGACGTGCGCGAGCGCGCTGGCTTCGCCTCCCACGCCTCGCGCCTGCGCGCCCTGCACCAGCCCGAGACGGACGAGGACTACCAGCAGGCGCGCAAGGCACTGGCCTTCGCGGAAGCCTTCGTCCTCCAGGTGGGGCTGGCCGCGCAGCGTCGGGGCGCACGGGCCGTGGCGGCGCTGGCCTCGCCGATCGACGCGCCGCTGTGCGAGCGTTTCCGCTCGTCGTTGCCTTTTGAGCTCACGGACTCCCAGCGTCAGGCGGTCGCCCAGATCGGGGCCGACCTGGCCGGCGAGGTGCCGATGCAGCGGCTCCTGCAAGGAGACGTGGGATCGGGCAAGACCGTCGTCGCGCTCAGTGCGCTGCTCCAGGTGGTTGCCGCCGGTCACCAGGGGGCGTTCGTCGCTCCGACCGAGGTCCTGGCAGAGCAGCACGCCGCCTCGTTGCGGGCGCTCCTGGAGCCCCTGGGGATGGACGCCCCGGACGTTCGCCTGCTGACAGGTTCAACGACGCCCGCCGCCCGCCGCGAGATTCAGGCTGCGATGAACGCAGCGCAGCCGCTCATCGTCGTGGGGACCCACGCTCTCTTTCAGGAGAGCGTGCGTTTCGCGGACCTGGCCCTCGTCGTTGTCGACGAGCAGCACCGCTTCGGTGTCGAGCAGCGAGCCGCGCTGCGCGGGGCGCGCGAGGACGGGCGCGCGGTTCACGAGCTCGTCATGACCGCGACACCGATTCCACGAACGATCGCCATGACCGTCTTTGGAGACCTCGACGACACGCGCATGAGCGGCATGCCCTCGGGGCGCACCCCCGTGGCCACCTACCTCGCTGACAGCGCCAACGCCGCGTGGGTGGAGCGCACGTGGGTGCGAGCCGCGGAAGAGATCGCCCAGGGGCGTCGCGTCTACGTCGTCTGCCCGCGCATCGACGCCTCCGACGACGTCGCCGATGCCGAGGAGGAGGGCGCGCGCCCCCTCGCCTCTGTTGAGGAGGTCGCCGCCTACCTGCGCTCCCACCCGGCCCTGTCCGGCATTGCCATCCACGAGCTGACGGGACGCACGCCCTCGCCCGTAAAGGCGCAGATCATGGAGGATTTCTCAGCCGGACGTGCGCCCCTCCTCGTCGCCACAACCGTCATCGAGGTCGGCGTCGACGTGTCGGAGGCGACCCTCATGGTCATCCTCGACGCCCAGCAATTCGGCCTCGCCCAGCTCCATCAGCTGCGCGGACGAGTCGGACGTTCCTCCCTGCCCTCGCTGTGCATCGCCATGCATCGACACGAACTCACGGACTCGGGCGCAGCGCGCCTGCAGGCCTTCGCGGACACGACCGACGGTTTCGAGCTAGCCGAGGCCGACCTGCGCCTGCGCAAGGAAGGCGACGTGCTCGGAGCCGGCCAGTCGGGCACGGCCACCCACCTGCGTTTCCTCTCGGTGCGCCGCGACGAGGCACTCATCCGCCGCGCCAAAGACGAAGCCGAGACCCTCCTGGAACAGGATCCGATGCTGGAGCGCCATCCGGACCTCGCCCGGGCGCTGCGCGCCGCGTCGGACGGGCAGCTCGAGTGGATGCAACGCTCCTGAGATGTGCCCGGTAGGGTAGGGGTATGACCAGAATCGTCGCAGGCAGCGCCAAGGGGCGTACCCTCGCCGTGCCCAAGTCCGGCACTCGTCCCACCTCCGAGCGTGTCCGCGAGGCCCTCTTTTCGCGCCTGGACCACATGAACGTGCTGGACGGCGCGACCGTCCTCGACCTCTACGCCGGAACGGGCGCTCTTGGCCTCGAAGCCCTGTCGCGCGGCGGCGCCCACGCCACCCTCGTCGAAAAGGCATCTGCCGCAGCCCGCGTCGCCTCCGCGAACGTTCGCTCGACGGGCCTGCCCGCCCGCGTCGTCACCGCCGACGCGCGCACCTACCTGAGCGCACGCAGCGGGCAAGCGCTCGCGGGAGACATCGACCTGGTGTTCATCGACCCTCCCTACGACATCGCCGAAGACGACATGACGACGGTGCTGTCTTCCCTCGGCCCGTGGATCGGCCCCGACGCCCTCGTCGTCGTCGAACGGTCCACGCGCGCGCCCGCCCCCACGTGGCCGGACTTCCTCGTCCTCGAGGACCAGCGCACGTGGGGCGAAACCGTCGCCTACTTCGCCGGTCCACCCCTGCCCAAGGACGACTCCGACGAAGAATCGCAGGCCCATGAGGGCACCCCGGCCTCGTCGCACGCTGAGGAGGAAGAACGATGATCGCGCTGTTCCCCGGTTCTTTCGACCCTTTCACGAACGGGCACCTCGACGTCGCGCAGCGCGTCTGTGCCATCGCCGACCGCCTCATCATCGGCGTTGGGGCGAACCCCGCCAAGCGCGGCCTCATCGCCCCCGAAGATCGCGTCGCGCTCATCAGGGAAGCCACAGCACACATGGGCGGCGTTGAGGTCGTCCTGCTGCAAGGGGCGACGATGGACGAGGCCTCGCGCCTGGGGGTCACCCTCATCGTCAAGGGCGTGCGCTCGTCGATCGACGTGGACTACGAGGCCCCCCAGGCGGTCTTCAACCGTGAGATCGGGGGCGTCGACACCTGGTGGATTCCGACCCGTCCGGACCTCGCACACGTCTCCTCGAGCGCCGTGCGCGAACTTGTGGGTCTGAAAAAGGATATTTCTCGGTATGTCCCTCCAGCGATTGAGCGATTTTTGACCGACAATAGAAACTGAATAGCGCCCGGTGGAACGCAGGAGGCAGCCATGGCTGACACGACCGACAACCAGACTCAGGACGAGTGGAACGAGGAAACCGTCTACGGTCCCTCCACCGTGATCGCCGCCCTCGATCAGATCGAGGACCTCGTGGAGTCCTCGCGCACGGTTCCCCTGTCGGCCTCAATCATGGTGAACAAGGCCGAGATCCTTGACCTGCTTGACCAGGCCCGCGAGGCCCTGCCCGAGGACCTCGTGGCCGCCGATGCCGTCGTCGCCGACGCGGATGCCGTCCTGGGACGCGCCGACTCTGCCGCCGAGACGCGCATCGCCGAGGCGAACTCGCGCGCCTCCTCGACCCTCGACCAGGCCAATGAGCGCGCCGCGCAGATCCTCGCCGACGCCGAGGAAGAAGCCGAGCGCACGCGCTCGCGCGCAAACGACGAGGCCACCGCGCTCGTCTCGCAGGCCCGCTCGGATGCCGAGGCCACGATCGCCGACGCGAACGCCCAGGCCGCCCGCATCGTCTCCACCGAGAACATCGTGCGCATGGCCGAGGATCGCGCCCGCGAGATCGTTTCCGAGGCCAAGCGCTCGGCAGCCTCCTTGCGTGAGGGCGCCGACGACTACGTGGCCTCCTCGCTGGACGAACTTGCCCACCTCATCTCCGACCTGTCGCGTCGCACCGACGCGGGACGTCGCAAGATCGCGGAACGCCGCGGCGTCGACGTCACCGATGTGGACCTGACCAATGACTGATAATTCCCTGACCCTGTCCCTGGCGCGCCTGCCGCGCGCCCTGGGCTCGACGCTGCACCAGGACCTCGTGTGGGTGACCCCCGACGACCTGGGCACCCCCTCCATGTCGGCCGTCCCCGGCGTCCCCCTGGACGTGTCGGTGGACTTGACCAGCGTCGAGGACGGCGTGCTCGTGCAGCTCTCCACCTCCGTGGATCTCGTCGGGGAGTGCGTGCGCTGCCTCGACGAGGTGCGCGAACACCACGACGTCTCCAGCGCGGAGGTCTACTTCGAACCCGGTGCCCCCGCCCTGACTCCCACGGACGACGAGGACGAGGAGGTCGAGGACCTGTTCGTCATCGGCGAGCGCGACACGATCAACATTGAGACGCAGCTGCGCGATGCGATCGTTCCCCTCGTGGATCCGCGCCCGCTGTGTAGCGAGGACTGCGCGGGCCTGTGCGATGTCTGCGGCGAGAAGTGGGCGGATCTGCCTTCCGACCACGAGCACTTTGTCGTCGACCCGCGCTTGGCTTCGCTGGCCTCCCTGCTGGGTGACGACGCCGAGCCGGGGCGATCCTGATGAGTCGATCCAAGCACCTGCCCGTTCCTCCGCGCACCGACACGGAGGCGCTGGTGGAGGCGTGGGGGACCCGCATCGACGCCCCGCTCCTGCAGCTGGCGCTCGTGCACCGGTCCTACGCGAACGAGGCCGGGGGCATCGCGAACAACGAGCGCCTTGAGTTCCTGGGTGACTCGGTCCTGTCGATCGTGATCGCGCAGAAGCTTTATGAGCAGTACCCGGACGTGGCCGAGTCGGACCTGTCGCGCATGCGTGCAGCGACCGTCTCCCAGCAGCCCCTGGCTGCCGCCGCCCGCCGGATCGGCCTGGGTGACTTCGTGTTCCTGGGCAAGGGCGAGTCGACGCACGGGGGACGCGACAAGGATTCGATCCTGTCCGACACCTTCGAGGCTCTCATCGGCGCAACCTATCTGACCAGCGGCCTGGAAGAGGCGCGCCGGGTCATCCTCGAGCGCCTGAGCTTCCTCCTCGTGGACGCCCCCTCGCGCGGCCAGCACCAGGACTGGAAGACGATCCTCATCGAGCACGCGCAGGCGCAGGGCCTGGGCGATGTCTCCTACGAGGTCGAGGGGGAGGGGCCGGACCACCAGCGCGTGTTCACGGCTCACGCTTTCGTCTCCGAGCGCCCCGATCCGATCGGCGCGGGACAGGCCTCGTCGAAGAAGCACGCGGAGAACGCGGCCGCGCAGGATGCGATGAGCCGGCTGTCTCCCGAGAAGTAGTAAGTACACGAGGGCGTTTGCCCTCCCGACGGTTAGAATCAACACGTGAGTGAAAATACGTCTGCGCGTACGCGCGTCATGATCATTGACGACCACGAGATCGTTCGACGTGGCATTGCCGAGATCGTCGATCGCGACGACGCCCTCGAGGTTGTCGCCGAGGCCGGCTCCGTTGCTGACGCTGTGCGCCGCGCCGACCTGGTGCGTCCCGACGTGATCCTGGTGGATCTGCAGCTGCCCGATGGCACCGGCATCGACATCATGAACCGACTGCGTTCCTCCCACCCGCAGATCCTCCCTGTTGTGCTCACCTCCTTTGACGACGACGAGGCCCTGGCTGAGTCCCTCGAAGCGGGTGCCCGTGCGTACATCCTCAAGACCGTGCGCGGCGCGGAAATCACCGACGTGATCAAGGCGGTCGCCGACGGTCGCGTGCTGCTCGACGAGCGCACCCTGACGCGTCGCCGCGTCGATCATGAGGATCCGACCGCCGACCTGACGCCGTCGGAGCGCAAGGTTCTGGACCTGATCGGCGATGGCCTGTCGAACCGCGAAATCGGCGAGAAGCTGGGCGTTGCGGAAAAGACCGTGAAGAACCACATCACCTCCCTCCTGTCGAAGATGGGCCTGCAGCGTCGCACGCAGGTGGCCGCGTGGGTGGCCGGGCAGAGGGCGGCGTCCTGGCGTAACTGAGCCACTGCCTCGTCCCGGATGAGGCGAGACGAACGCGAGCGGGTCGGAATTATCCGGCCCGCTCGGCTTGTGTGTGGGCTCGTCAGCTTATTTATCCCGCGCATTCAGTTGTTTACTAATCAGGGGAACACCTGATTTGCGAGAAAGCTACTGTCAAACCGGTTCATGAAAAAGCCCTGTGGGGTAACGTTCGCCTCATCCTCACCGTTGAGGACGGACACTGTCGTCCACCATTACCCCTTGAAAGGACACCCCGTGAACCTCAAGCGAATGCTTGCCGGTTGTGCGGTCGCTACGGCACTGGTGCTCGCACCCATGAGCGCCCCGAGTTTTGCCGACGCGCCGCCAGCGCCTACCGGCGTCCCCGCAGCGGTACCACTGAGCTCCACCCCCAAGATCGCCAAGTGGCAAGAACTCCAGTACGGCATGTTCATGCACTTCGGCGTCTACTCCGTCTACGGCGGCTACTACAACGGCCACCGCCAGGGTATGGGCTACCCCGAGCAGATCAAGGCCTGGGAGAACATCCCCACCGACGACTACCTGCTCAAGGCCAAGGACCTGGCCGCGAACTTCGACGCCTCCGCCATCTGCAAGACAGTCCACGACTCGGGTATGAAGTACCTGATGATCACGTCGAAGCACCACGACGGCTTCGCGATGTGGGACACGAAGACGACTGACTACAACATCGTCAAGCAGTCCAACTACGGCAAGGACCCGATGAAGGAGCTGTCTACCGAGTGCAACAAGCTCGGCGTCAAGCTCGCCTTCTACTTCTCGATCATCGACTGGACGAAGCAGACCCCCGAGCCCTACGGCAACGTCAACCCCATCGATGAGGACCTGATGACGACCGTCATCAAGCCCCAGCTGACTGAGCTTCTGACCAACTACGGCCCGATCGCCGAGCTGTGGTTCGACATGGGCGGCCCCACCGCCGAGCAATCCCAGCGCATGGCCCAGTGGGTCCACGAGCTCCAGCCCGAGACGATGGTCAACTCCCGCGTGTGGAACAAGGCCGGTGACTTCGAGGTCGGCGGCGACAACTCGGTGACCACGGACTTCCACATGGGGCCCTGGGAGTCGATTCGCTCGATCTACCCGTCCTGCTGGGGATACTGCTCGTGGGCGAACCGCGACAATAGCGCGAAGAGCTACAAGGAACGCGAGCTGATCAACAACCTGATCGGCACGGTCGCCTCGGGTGGCCAGTTCGCCTACAACATCGGCCCCAAGGGTGACGGCACGATCGACGCCTTCGACTCCGGCGTCGTCACCGAGGCCGGCCAGTGGATGCAGCGTCACCCCGACGCCATCACGGGAGCCCGCCCGACGTGGTATCCCGCCCCCAACTGGGGCAAGGTCATGACCAAGGGCAACGACCTGTACTTCTTCCCCGAACTGTGGAGCCCCGGCAAGACCCTGACGCTTCCCAGCGTTGGCGGCCACGTCACCGCCGTGACCGTGGATGGCACTGACCGTTCGCTTGAGTTCACCCAGGACGGCACCACCCTCACGGTGACCATGTCGGGTGAGAACCCGGAGCCGAACCTGCGCCCCGTCGTCAAGGTCACCTTCGATGGCGCTCCGATGTACGTGCCCACGCAGACGGTCACCGCCGTCGACGGCGCGACCATCTCCTCGGAGCAGTTCTTCGGACGCGCCTCCGCATTGCGCTACTCCGGCGCACAGGCATACGACGCCTACCTCGTGAACAAGACGGACAAGGCCATCACTGACCTGACCCTGAAGTTCTCCGGCAACTTCGACGCCTCCACGACCTACAAGATCACCCTCGGCACCACCTCCATCGAGGTGACCGGCGCCCAGATCGAGGCTGGAGAAGTCGGCGAGGGACTGAGCCTCGAGCCCGGCAAGGTCACGCCCCTGCGCCTCGAACTGGCACACCCCTCCTACTACGCCAACCCGATCGGCCTGCGCTCCGTGAGCGCGACCCTGCACGTCTATGGTGAAAACGCAGCAACCCAGCCTCCCGTCATCGCCACGGACCCCTCCTCCGTGTCCGTGAAGGCAGGGGAGAGCGCCACCTTCACCGTCGTCGCCTCCGGCCGCCCGGCCGCCACCATCCAGTGGTACCGCGTCCCCAAGGGCGCCAGCGAAGGAACGGCGATCCCGGACGCCACGAGCGCCATGTACACCCTGACGACGACGCTCGAGGATGACGGCGCGCAGTTCTACGCCGTCGCCACGAACGCCAACGGCTCCACCACCTCGGCGCGCGCGACCCTGACCGTCACCAAGGGCAGCGACAACCTGGCCCTCAACAAGACGGCCTCCATGTCCTCCGTCGGCTGGGGAGGCACCGCCTCGCGCGCCGTCGATGGCAACACGGACGGCGTGTGGGACAACGGATCGGTCGCCCACACGGGCAAGCAGGCGAACCCCTGGTGGGAGGTAGACCTCGGCGAGACCCACCCCCTCGGCGTCGTGAACGTCTGGAACCGTTCCTCCTCCGACAACTGCCAGGGAATCTCCTGCGACCAGCGCCTGCACGACTTCTGGGTCGTCGCCTCCACGACGCGCCTGTCCGGTAACTTCAACCCGGCCACCGCCGGCGCGGTGGACGGCGTCCACATGATCAAGGTCGACGGAGTCGGCGGTCGTCCGAGCGCGGTCGACTTCGAGGGCTTCGACGCGCGCTTCATCCGCGTCATCCAGCCCACCGAGTTCGGTGAGTTCGCGCTCGCGGAGGTCGAGGCCTTCGCGGCGCCCGCGCCGACCCCGGACCCCGACGACCAGGAGGCCCCGGTCATCAAGCCGCTGACCGTGACGGCCAACCCCGCCGAAGACGCGCAGATCTCCGGCGATGGCGCCTTCCGCACCGTGACGGCGAAGGAAGGCACGCAGATCACGATCAAGGCCGAAGCGAGCGGTAAGCCCGCCCCGACCCTGTTCTGGCAGATCAAGCGCGAGGGCTCCGACTCGTGGGCCATCGTCGAAGAGGAGAATGGCCCCGAGCTGACCCTCACGATTGACGGCGAGAACAACGGCTCGGTCATCCGTGTCATGGCCATGAACGAGGCCGGGGTTACCGAATCGGGTCTCGTGACCCTCGCCCTGGCCGAGGAACCGGCACCTGAGCCCGAGCCGAGCCCCGATCCGACCCCGGATCCCACGCCAACGCCGGACCCGACCCCGGATCCTGCACCCACGCCCGATCCGACTCCGGATCCAGCGCCCGCTCCCGATCACACGGTGGGCACCTGGATGAATGACGGTGCCGGCTGGTGGTGGAAGATCAGCGCCGGCGGCTATGCCAAGAATGAGACCCTCACGCTCGGTGGCAACGTCTACCGCTTCGACCAGAATGGCTACATGCTGACCGGCTGGGTCTACTGGGATGGCGCGTGGCGCTACCACAACGGGGCAGGAGCCCAGGTCACCGGATGGGTCAACCTCGGAGGTTCCTGGTTCTACCTCATGCCCGAGACCGGCGCGATGGTCACCGGCTGGCACATGGTGGGAGACAAGTGGTTCTTCTTCGCATCCAACGGCGTCATGGCCACCGGTTGGCTCTACACGGGCGGTGCCTGGTACTACCTGGATCCCTCCGGCGCGATGCACACCGGCTGGCTTCAGATGGGCTCGCACTGGTACATGATGAGCGACAGCGGCGCCATGATGATCGGATGGGTGCCGATCGGAAGCACCTGGTACTACTTCGCAGCCTCGGGCCAGATGGCCACCGGCTGGCAGCAGATCGGTGGCACCTGGTACTACTTCGGGACCGGAGGCGACATGTACACGGGCGGCCACTGGATCGGCTGGCGATGGTACACCTTCGGGAGCGACGGACGCTGGCTGGGCTGACGCTCAGCTGAGAGCCGGGAGGTAGATAGCTCTCGTCTACAAGCGGTGGGGGTGGAGTTCCAATCGGAACATCCACCCCCACCGTCGTGTTGTGCGCCTGTGGCGCGTCAGCCCTCGAGCGGAGCGATCCAGCGGATTTGGGTGCCGACCCCGCCCTCGCCGCTGTCGGTATCAAATGAGCCGCGGTGGCGTCGCGCGCGCTCCGCCATGTTCGCTAGGCCGGAGTTTCGAGTGCGCGACGGGTCGATGCCTCGGCCGTCGTCGGTGATCGTGATGCGCACGCGCCCCGACTTTCCCCGCCCCGACACATCGACGCACACGGCCGCCGCGGTCGCGTGCGCGTGGCGGGCGATATTCGACAGGCCTTCGCGGACAATCGCGACGACATCGTCGGACAGGTCTGGGTCGACGCGACCGTCGAACTCGTCGATGACGACGAGCTCGTTATCCAGGTCCGAGTTGATGGCAGTGCCGTCGAGCGTGATGAGCAGCGAAGGGGCGAAGCCCAGGGCGGAACGCGTGAGCGACGATTCACGGCGGATTCTCTCCACCAGGCCGACGGCCTTGTCACGTTCGCGCAGGTTGTGCACGATCGTGCGGATCTGACGCACGGCCTCGTCAATCGAGGCAAGCGAGGAATCGATGAGGGACTCGAGGGCAGCCGGGTCCGTCTGGCCCGCAGCGACCTTCTGCTTGGCCGCGTCCAGTGCCATGCCGGTCGCAAACAGCTGCTGGATGGCAAAGTCGTGGAGGTCACGCCCGATGCGGTCGCGCTCGTCCAGCAGCGCCGCCACGTCCTGCGCGTGGCGAGCGGACGCGAGCTCGAGGGCGAGCGTGGCCTGAGAGGCCAGGGATTCTGCGAGCGAGAGCTCGGAGCTGTCGAACTCGGGCGCGCCGATCTGGCGGAGCAGAATAAGGACGCCGGAAGATACGCCGCGCGACCGCAGGGGCGCGTAGAGAGCCGATCCGAAGGCCGCCAGCTGGGGGACGCGCATTGTCTGCGCGCGCGACATCGAGTCGACGATCATGCCGGTGCCCTCGTGCAACACGCTCATCGCGCGGCCTTCGGGTGGGAAAGTCAGGCCCAGCAGGCTGGAGGCGTTCTTGCCGTCGACGATTTCGGCGGCCCAGGTGTCGCCCACGGACTGCAGGACGATGATGGCGGTGTCCGCGTGGGACACTTCGCGCACGGTCTTGGCAATGAGTTCGAGCGCCTCCTCCTCATCGGCGCCCTCCAGCATGGTGGTCGTCAGCGACTGAGAGGCGCTGATCCACCGTGCGGTGCGCTTCGAGTCCGCGTACAGGTGCGCGTTTTCGACGGCGATGCCGGCGGCGGGCGCGAGCGCGCTGAGGACAGCGGCATCGGCGGATGAATACCCGCCCGTCTTTCCACACAGGTAGAGGCGTCCGTAGACCTGCTCGTGCACGAGGATCGAGACGCCCAGGAACGGGGGAGTGGTCTCCGGCAGATCGAGGTCGGGTGCGTCCGACGGTGAGTTGACGAGGAGAGGCACGCTCGCGGGGATCGCCGTCATGAGAGCTTCGGGGACCTCAGGGATTGGACCGGGCTCGTGGAACTCGAGTTGCAGGGTGGTGGCCCCCCACGTGTCCAGGACCGAAAGCGTGGCGTGCGGAGAGGACGTGAGGACGCAGGCCTGGTCCACGAAGTTTTGCAGGCCGGCCTTCAGGTCCAGGGAACTGGTGAGGTCCAGGGCCGCTTTCAGCAGCGTGAAGTCTGTGGAGTCGGTGCTCATTGTTCCTCCTGGTCGAGGGCCCATCGGTAGGTGGGGAGGGCCTGCAGGACCTCGTCGTGTGTGCCGCGCGCGGCGATCGTCGCGCATTGGCCGGGCTCGGGAGCTGCCAAGACGATGACGTGGTCGGCCTGGTCCAGGGCGCTCAAGCGGTGGGTGACCACCAGGGTGGCCCGGTCGGGCGAGCGGGTCAGCAGCGTTTCCATGAGACGGTCGGCCGTCACCGCATCAAGGTGCTCGGAGGCCTCGTCGAGAGCCATGATCGGAGCGGGCGCGGCGAGAGCCCTGGCCATGAGAAGGCGGCGACGCTCGCCGCCGGACACCGTCGTGCCTCCGGAGCCGATCACGGTGTCGAGGCCCTCGGGCAGGGACTGGACCCACTGCGCGAGGCCGGCTCGAGACAGGAGTTCCGAGGCCTCGTCCCGGGTGAGGGACGCGCGGGCGACCCGCAGGTTTTCGTAGATGGTGGTGGCGAAGACGTGAGCGTCCTCTGCTGTCATCGTGATGCGCGAGGTGAGCTGGTCGCGATCGGCTCCCCAAGCGGGAACGCCGTTGATGAGAGCACTGCCCGACTTTGGCGGGATGATACCCGTGAGGGTCGCCAGCAGCGTCGTCTTCCCGATGCCCGAGGGGCCGACGATCGCGAGGGACGATCCGGGTCGCAGCGTCAGCGAAATACCCGTTGCGAGCGTTGGTCCGCCCGGCCAGCCGATGGCGAGATCACGCGCCTCGATGACGGTGGGACCTTCCGGAATATCGTGGGGCTGTGCTGGCGCTTCCTCGTCCAGGAGCGAGCAGATGCGCGTCGCGGCCTGGGCGCTGCGCACGAGCTGGGCGGCGGCGGGCGTCAGCTCGGCGACGCCCTCGAAGGAAGACAGAGGGACGAGGACGATGACGGCCAGGAGGACCTGTGCGAGGGCCCCCGAGGTTGTCTGCGGGATCCCGATGAGGAGCGCGCCGATCACAGCGACGCCCATCGCGCACACGTCGAGGCCGCGCGCGAACGCGGACAGGCGGGACGAGCGGGCCAGAGCGGCGCTCAGCTCGCCTTCAGCACTGTCCAGAGAGTGGCGTGCGCGCCCCAGCGTGCCCGCCATGGACAGCTCAGTGGCTCCCTCGAGGATCGCGAGCGAAGTCGCCGCGATGTCGGTGCGCGCGTCGGCTCCCTGGCTCTCGGCCAGGCGTACCGAGCGGGCGATGAGGGCCGGGGCAATAATGCCCGAGACGACGAGGCAAAGAGCGAGGATGATGCCGGCTGCCGGCGAGATGACGGTGATGACACCGACCGTGCCCACGCCGACGATCGCCGCCACGAGGGCGGGTAGGAGAGTCTTGACGACGACGTTGCCGACCTCGTCGACGTCGGCTCCGGCGCGGGTCATGAGATCGCCTCGGCGCAGCGTCGAGAGCTTCGTTCCCGGGGCCGCAGCCAACTCGTCGTAGAGGTTGTTACGCAGGTTGTCCATGCCCGTCAGCGCCACCTTGTGGGAGGCGAGGCGTGACAGGTAGCGTGCGAGGGCGCGCGAGACACCGAAGAGACGGACCGAGGTGGCGGCGACCGTCAGGTAGAGCACCGGGGGTTGCTGGGAGGCGCGTGCGATGAGCCAGGCGGCGGTGCCGCCGAGAGCGATTGCGGCGCCGAGGGCGGCAACCCCGAGCAGCAACGACAGAGCGAAGCCCGAGCGCGAGACCTGGAGCATGGAGATGCATCGGCGCAGCGCGGCGGATTCGGAGCGGGTCAGAAAGAGCTTCATGCGCGAGCCTCCTCGTCAGCGGCCGAGCGAACGTCGATGATGGCATCCGCGGCCTCCATCATGGCTGCGCGGTGCGCGATGACGATGACGGTTCGTCCCGCGTCCCGCATCGCGTCGATGGCCCGCACGACGGTTTCTTCGCTGACGGCATCGAGGTGCGCGGTGGGCTCGTCGAGGATGACGACCTGGGAGTGCGCGGCCAGGGCACGCGTAAGGGCAAGGCGCTGGCGCTGGCCAACGGACAGGCCGACGCCGCCGGAGCCGATGACGGTATTCCACCCCTCGGGGGCGCTGGCCAAGACATCATCGAAGCCGGTCGCCGCTGCCGCAACGTTGAGGTCGTCGAGCGGCAGATCGCCCATGTTGTCCAGAATCGTACCCGGAACCAGCGTGGGGGATTGAGGCACCCACGAGATCTGGCGACGCCAGGCGGCAGGATCGATATCCGACAGGACGGATTCCTCGCTCCCGGAGGACGAGGGATGCAGTAGGACACGGCCTGCGTCCGGTGTCATGTCGGCCAGCAAGCACGCGACAATCGTGGACTTGCCCGCGCCGGATGGGCCAGACAGCGCCGTCACGACGCCGGGCGCGATGACGCCGCTCGTTGGAACCGGAGCCCACGCGCCGCGCGCACGCACGCCGAGGCCATCGAGAACGATGTCGGTACATGCCATGTCGGGGCATGCATCGGATCCGGGGGAGGCCACAGCCTCGGCCTCTTCGATGATGTCGAAAGCGGCCTTCGACGCCGTCACGCCGTTCGCCGAGGCGTGGAACTGCGCGCCGACCTGGCGCAGGGGTTCGAAAACCTCGGGTGCGAGCATAATGACCGCGAGGCCGTGGAACAGCGAGATGTTACCGAAAACGAGGCGCATACCGACCTCGACGGCGACGAGGGCCACCGACAGGGTCGTCAGGAACTCAAGCACTCCGCCCGACAGGAACGCGACGCGCAGCGTGGCCATCGTGGCCTTGGTGTTCGCAGCCCCCAGAGCGTGCAGGTGCGTGCGCGGTGCCTTTTCTCGGCCGAGGCCGCGCAGCGTGGGAAGGCCTGACATGAGGTCGAGGAGCTGGGCGGTCAGGCGCTTCATCGACGCGAGCTTGTCCTCCGAGGCTGCCTGCGTGAAACGCCCGATGAGAATCATGAAGATCGGGATAAGAGGGATGACGAGGAGGGCGATGAGCGCGGACCAGAAGTCGAGCAGAAGAATGACGCCGAGGGCCGCCGGGGTCACCGTGCACACGAGGACAAGCTGGGGCAGGAAGGAGACGAAGTAGGGGCGCAGATCCTCGAGACCGGTCGACAGCAGCGTCGTCGTCTCCGCGCCTTTGGTAGCCCTCCAGCGAGGCCCCAGCGTGACGCTCGCATCAACGACGCGTCCGCGCAGCTCCCTGACCGTGGCGGCAGCCGCGCGAGTGCTCACCGCTTCACGGGCAGCGACGATGAGTGCGCGGCAGGCAAACACGGCCGCGATTCCCACAATGAAGGGCCAGACGTCGGTGAGGGACGCAGTGCCCGAGACGACGGGGGAGAGGGCTGCGGAAATGAGAAGCGCCTGGGCGAGAACCAACAGCGCAGTGAACGTCCCCAGGAGGGCCGTCACAGCGATGGGACCGCGCGCCGAGCGGGCATAACGCAACAAGCGAGGATCAAAGGGACGCACATATCTATTGTGCCTTAAAAAGGCTCGTCATGGGCCAAAGGTCCCCGCCCTCGTGGCGTGACAACAAACGCGCCCGGCCCCTGTGGAAGGGACCGGGCGCGTCGTGATGCGAGGATCAGCTGGCGAAGAAGTTTTCGCCCACGCGGATCTTCTTGAGCAGCAGACCGGTGCGCGTCTCAACGTCCTCGGCGCCCACGCGAGCGCGGAACATCCAGTAGGACCAGAAGACGTAGACCAGCACGATCGGCAGCAGGCAGACGGTCACGATGGTCATGACGGTCAGCGTCGACGGGGTCGACGAAGCCTGATCGATCGTCAGCGAGTATGCCGGGTTGATCGAGGACTTCTGGACGGCCGGAGCCATCGACGCGAACACCCACGCGACAGTGCCGGCGATCGCGACGGAGGAAGCCACGAAGGACCAGCCCTCACGACGCAGCGACGCCTGCGACAGAGCCGTCGACACGATGATCGCGAGCGCGGCGACCACGAGCGGGATCCACGCCAGAACGTTCGTCGTGTAGGCGAACTGACCCCACACAAGCCAGGCGGCGGCCAGGACGGTCGCGGCGATCGTCGCGGGGGCAGCAATCGCGTTGGCGCGGTCGCGGACCTCGCCCGTCGTCTTCAGCGCCAGGAACTGCGCGCCGTGAGCCAGGCACACGGCCATGACAGCCAGGCCGCCCAGGATGGTGTAGGGCGTGAGCAGCGAGAAGAAACCGCCGGTCAGCTGGTGCGTCGCGGTTGCCAGCGACTGGTTGACCAGCGTCGGGTCGATGACGGTGCCGGTGGCCACATCAACGACCTCAATGCGCATGCCCTGGACGAAGTTCGCGAAAGCGACGCCCAGCAGGATCGGGACGAGCCACGCGCAGATCGTGTGCGCCCAGTCCCAGGCGTGACGCCACTGTTCGGTGGCGACCTTGGTACGCCACTCGAGGGCCATGACGCGGATGATCAGGCAGACGAGGATCAGGAAGAGGGCGAGGTACATGCCCGAGAACATGGTCGCGTACCACTCGGGGAACGCGGCGAAGGTCGCACCGCCAGCGGTGAGCAGCCACACCTCGTTGCCGTCCCAGTGGGGGCCGATCGTGCGCACGGTCTGGGTGCGCTCACGGTCGCCCTTGGCGACGAAGGGGAGGAGCATGCCGACGCCGAAGTCGAAGCCTTCGAGGATCAGGTAGACCGTCCACAGAACGGCGATGAGAACGAACCACAGGATAGACAGAGTCATGATCGGTGTTCCTCTCAGTATCCGAAGGACAGGTCGGCGGGAGCATCGTCCTTAGCCTTGTCGGCCTTCGACGAGTGGATGCCCTCGACGGCGTAGCGCTTCATGAGGATGTACCACATGACGCCGAGGACGCCGTACAGCAGGGTGAACAGGATGAGCGAGGTGAGCATCTGGCCAGCGGGAACGTTGGGGGAGATACCCATGTCGGTCATCATGTTGACGGAACCGAGGTCGGAGCCTGCGGACAGCGCCTGCAGGTTCGGGACGACAACCCACGGCTGACGACCCATCTCGGTGAAGATCCAGCCGAAGGAAGCGGCCGCGAACGGCAGGGGGAGGTTGACCAGGGCGAGGACGCTCAGCCACTTGTTGGACGAGGTACGTCCGCCGCGGGTGGCCCACAGGCCCCACGCCGCCAGCAGGAAGGCCAGCATGCCCAGGCCGATCATGAAGCGGAACGACCAGAACGCGACCATCTGCGGAGGACGGAAGTCGTACTGCGAGGCGTCGCCGTACTTGGCGGTGAAGTTTGCATCGGAGTTGAGCAGCTCCACCATGCGCTCCTGGACGTCGGCGACGCCCTCAGAGGTGGCGGTGAAGGAGTTGTGCGACATGAAGGATGCGACGCCGGGAACCTTGATGAACTGGGTCGGCTGCGCGCCGTCATTACCGAGGGGGCAGGAGCCGAACTGGGCGACCGTGAAGGCCGCGCCGTCGGTGTCCATACAGATGCCTTCGGCGGCAGCCATCTTCATGGGCTGGACCTCAACCATCTCCTGGCCCTGGATGTGGCCGGAGACGGCGGTTCCGAGGCCGCCGATCAGGACGGCGGTCAGGCCGAAGCGGGCGATCGGGCGCCAGATGTCACGCGACTGAGCCATGGCCTCGTCGGAGCCCTCGCGGGCAGTGCGCACCATCCACCAGATGGAGATGCCGGCAACGAAGGAGCCCGCGACCAGCCACGCGGAGGTGATGACGTGGGAGTATTCGCTCAGGTACACGCCGGAGGTGATGAGCTTCATGAAGCCGCTCACGCCGTCAAGCTCGGCGCGACCGGTCTCGGGGTTGAAGCGCGCGCCCACGGGGTGCTGCATCCATGCGTTGGCGGCGAGGATCCAGGCCGCGGAGAACATGGTGCCCAGGGCGACGCACCAGATCGTCAGCAGGTGCATGCCCTTGGAGAGGCGGCCCCAGCCGAAGATCCACAGGCCCAGGAAGGTGGACTCGAGGAAGAAGGCGAGGAGGGCCTCAACGGCCAGGGGAGCGCCGAAGATGTCGCCGACGAAGCGGGAGTATTCGGACCAGTTCATGCCGAACTGGAACTCCTGCACGATACCGGTGGCGACACCGAGCGCGAAGTTGATGAGGAGGAGCTTGCCAAAGAAGCGAGTTGCTTGCAGCCAGTATTCCTTGCCGGTGCGGTGCCACGCGGTCTGCATGATGGCAACCAGCAGGGACAGGCCGATCGTCAGCGGCACGAGGACGAAGTGGTAGACGGTGGTAACACCGAACTGCCATCGTCCAACGGTGACCGCGTCAAGCGCTGTCTGCGCGAGGGTCATGATGGGACCTTCTCGTGTTGGGATTGGGGTCGATTGTCCCGTGTCCAAAGTCCGTGGGACCTATGTCACGGGTTGGTATTAATGTAGCCCAAAAACCTCGGTCGGATTGGTTGAAATGCTGGTTCAGGGGCCGTTTTGTGACATATGCGTCCGAATAATTTTTATGGGTTCTTCCGTGAGATATCGCTCCGTGTTGCGTTGTCCTGATCACCCCATCGTCGGTACCAGGCCCTATTGTGCGACAATAGAGGTGAATGGATGTCGCGGGAGTGCCCCCGCGACGAGAGCCGAGCGATGACGTATTCATATGCCGCCGGCCGCTGCGCATCAGCGCTCCACTAGGTTTCCGCCCCCCGCGGGCGATGAAAAAGGGTGCGTCCAGGCACGGGGCGCGCACCCACCATTGGAGAATCGTGACAACCGAATCCACCACGCCCGTGGCACCCGCCGCGTCGCTGCTGTTCCAGGCACCCGTGTTCCAGGCTGCCCCCGAGGTCGCTCCTCCCGCGATTGTTGAGGAGCCCGAGCCCAAGCGTCGCCGCAAGTCCGCTGCCTCCGAGGAGGAGTCTGCTCCTCGCGAAGAGGCTGCTCCGAAGCGTCGCCGTCGCTCCAAGAAGGCCGCTGACGAGGCCGAGACTGCGCAGGCCCCCGAGGCTCCCGCGCCCGAGTCTGAGTCTGAGGAGGCGCCCGCTGAGCCGAAGACCCGCCGTCGCCGCCGCGCCAAGAAGGCGGACGAGGCCTCGGCCCCCGCTCAGGAAGAATCCGACAAGTCTGACGCGCCCGCGCAGGACTCCGAGTCCTCGGACGAGGAGGAGGCCTCCGGTCGTCGTCGTCGCCGCCGCCGCGCGCGCAGCTCCGCCTCCACCGAGGAAAGCGGCGATCCCGCGGACCAGGTCCAGGCTCTGAAGGGGTCCACCCGCCTGGAGGCGAAGAAGATGCGCCGCCGCGAAGGCCGCCGCGAAGGCCGCCGTCGCCACTCCATCTCTGAGTCCGAGTTCCTCGCTCGCCGCGAGTCGGTCGAGCGCGCGATGGTCATTCGTGACCAGGACGGCCTCGACCAGATCGCCATCCTCGAAGACGGCCTGCTTGTCGAGCACTACGTCGCGCGCCGCACGCAGTCCTCGATGGTCGGCAACATCTACCTGGGCCGCGTCCAGAATGTCCTTCCTTCGATGGAAGCGGCATTCGTCGACGTGGGTCGCGGACGCAACGCTGTTCTGTACGCCGGCGAGGTCAACTGGGATGCTGTCGGCATGGAGGGCAAGCCCCGTCGTATCGAGGCGGCGCTGAAGTCCGGTGATCCGGTCCTCGTTCAGGTGACGAAGGATCCGATCGGTCACAAGGGTGCCCGCTTGACCTCGCAGATCACGCTGGCCGGCCGCTACCTGGTCCTCATCCCCGGCGGTTCCATGATGGGTATCTCCCGCAAGCTGCCGGATAAGGAGCGCGCTCGCCTGAAGAAGATCCTCAAGGCTGTCGTTCCTTCGGGCTCGGGCGTCATCGTGCGCACCGCCGCGGAAGGCGCGACGGAGGAGCAGATCCGCGACGACGTCGCTCGCCTGACCCGTCAGTGGGAGGACATTGAGAAGAAGCGCACCAACACGAAGAGTGCCCCGACGCTGCTGCGCGGCGAGCCCGAGCTGGCCGTGCGCGTCGTGCGCGACATCTTCAATGAGGACTTCTCGAAGCTCGTTATCGAGGGGCGCGACACCTACGCGACCGTCAAGGAATACGTTGACGAGCTCAGCCCCGAGCTCTCCGATCGCGTCGAGCAGTGGGTGGGCACGGAGGACGTCTTCCACGCGCACCGCATCGACGAGCAGCTCGCCAAGGGCATGGATCGCAAGGTGTGGCTGCCCTCGGGCGGCACTCTGATCATTGACCGCACCGAGGCGATGACCGTCATCGACGTCAACACCGGCAAGTTCATCGGTGCCGGTGGCACTCTCGAGGAGACGGTGACCCGTAACAACCTGGAGGCGGCTGAAGAGATCGTCCGTCAGCTGCGCCTGCGCGACATCGGTGGCATCGTCATCATCGACTTCGTCGATATGGTCCTCGAATCCAACCGCGACCTCGTGCTGCGTCGCCTCGTCGAGTGCCTGGGACGCGATCGTACGCGTCACCAGGTCACCGAGATTACGTCCCTGGGCCTCGTGCAGATGACCCGTAAGCGCGTGGGTGAGGGCCTCGTCGAGGCGTTCTCTTCCCCGTGCGAAGCCTGCGAGGGCCGCGGCTTCATCGTTCACCACCACCCGGTGGAGACCTCCGGGGTAGAGCAGTCGTCGAAGGGATCCAAGGGGGCGAAGAAGCAGCAGAAGAAGGCTGAGCCTCGCCGCATCGAGGATAACGCCGATCACGAGCGCGCCAAGGAGGCCTTGAGCGCGATCGCCGCTGCCTCGACCCGTAAGGAAGAGGAGAACGCGGCCGAGGAGGGCGCTCCCGCCAAGAAGCGCCGCACCCGCGCTGTGTCGGCCGAGGCGAAGGAACCCGAGGTCTCGACCGCTGAGCAGGTCGCATCGACCGAGACTTCCGAGGCGCCCGCGTCTCAGTCCGGCGCGGAGAAGCCTGAGGATAGTGCGACCAAGCGTCCTCGTCGTCGCCGTCGCGTCGCCGAGCCCGCTCCGCTCCCCGAGCTTCCCGTGCACATCGACCTGCCCGAGCCGGTCGATCACTCGGACGAGCCTGTCGCCCCCGTCAAGGATGCCTCTGAGATTCAGATGCCCGAGCATCGCGAGAAGGCTCCGACGACAACCCGCCGCCGCGCAACCCGCAAGGCTGCCACGGCCTCGTCTGGCGAGCCGGCCGAGGCTCCCGCCCCGAAGAAGACCCGTCGCCGCGCCACCGCGCAGACGGCTGTTCCCGAGGTGCAGGCTGACGAGGCTCCGGCCGCCGCGGCGGCGAGCGCGCCGGTCGTGGAGGAGGTTCTCGCCCATACGCCCGCCGCGCCGCGCAAGACTCGCAAGCGCCGCGCCGCCGTCTCGACCGGCGTCGTTGAGCCCGACGCGGCCCCCGCTCCCGTCGTTATCGACCTGCCCGCGCGCGCCGAGGTGAGCGCCCCGGCAGCGCCGACCAAGTCGACCGATGACATCGCGTTGCCCGAGGCGAGCGATCAGCCTCGCGTCAAGCGCCGTCGTCGTGCCGCATCGACCGGCATCGTCGACGCCGGTTAATGCTCCAGGCGCTGGAGGAGGGGCGATCATCCCTCCCCCGAGCGCAGGGTGTGGAATCGCACAGCGCTTCACACCCGCCCGTGACCGTGCCGGCTTGCAATCCGGCGTGCGAATCGGCTAAATTTGATCGTCGGCGCAACAAGCGCCAACGGAATCATGACAATGAGACAAGTCCTCGGCAGTTTCGAGGCGCGATTCCGGTTACGAATACGAGAAGAGATGAGCTCCAACGTGGTCTACGCGATCGTCAAGGCTGGCGGCCGGCAGGAAAAGGTGTCCGTCGGTGACGTCGTCGTCGTCGACAAGCTGGCAGAAGAAATCGGTTCGAGCATCGAGCTCCAGCCGCTGATGCTGGTGGATGGCGACGCCATCACCGTTGACGCAGCCAAGCTGGGCAAGGTTTCCGTCAAGGCTGAGGTTGTTGACTCGGCCAAGGGCCCCAAGATTTCCATCATTAAGTACAAGAACAAGTCGGGCTACCGCAAGCGCCAGGGACACCGTCAGAAGATGTCGGTCGTCAAGATCACCGAGATCGCCTGAACCCGACGTTCCCACGAGCAGAAAGTAGCAACTGATGGCACATAAGAAGGGCCTTGGTTCCTCCCGTAACGGTCGCGACTCGAACGCGCAGCGCCTCGGCGTGAAGCGCTACGGCGGCCAGCTGGTCAACGCTGGTGAGATCCTCGTTCGTCAGCGCGGCACCCACTTCCACCCTGGCGACGGCGTTGGCCGTGGCAAGGATGACACCCTGTTCGCCCTGCGCGCCGGTGCGGTTGAGTTCGGCCGCAAGCGCGATCGCAAGGTCGTTAGCGTTTCGCCGGTCTCTGCCTGAGACCGCGCGCATAAAGGGCGTCCGGCGTTGCCGGGCGCCCTTTTCAACATTCATTTTCAGTCGTCAGGAGCAACAGTGGCAGACTTCGTGGATCGCGTGACTCTGCATGCGATGGGTGGCAATGGCGGTAACGGCGTTGCCTCGATTAAGCGTGAAAAGTTTAAGCCGCTGGCCGGCCCTGACGGCGGGGATGGCGGCAATGGCGGTTCGGTGATCCTTGAGGTGAGCGAGCAGGAGACCACGCTGCTGAACTACCACCGTAGCCCGCATCGTCGTGCGGATAACGGCACGCCCGGCATGGGTGACTTCCGCCAGGGTAAGACCGGCGCGGACGTCATCCTGCCGGTTCCCGAGGGTACTGTTGTCAAGTCGATGTCGGGTGAGCTGCTCGCCGACCTGACGGGCGCGGGCGCCCGCTACGTGGTCGCTGAGGGCGGCCGCGGCGGCCTGGGTAACGCTGCGCTGGCGTCGAAGGCGCGCAAGGCGCCCGGTTTCGCGCTTCTGGGCGAGCCCGGCGAGGAGCGCGACGTCATCCTTGAGTTGAAGTCCGTTGCGGACGTGGCTCTGGTTGGCTTCCCCTCAGCTGGAAAGTCCTCGCTGATTGCCGCCCTGAGTTCGGCGCGCCCGAAGATCGCCGATTACCCCTTTACGACGCTGGTCCCGAACCTGGGCGTCGTGTCGGCCGGCGACACGCGCTACACGGTTGCCGACGTTCCCGGCCTGATCCCCGGCGCCTCCCAGGGACGAGGCCTCGGCCTCGACTTCCTGCGCCACATCGAGCGTTGCGCCGTCATCGTGCACGTGCTCGACGCCGCCGCTTTCGAAACCGATCGCGAGCCGGTCGAAGACCTGCGCATCATCGAGGCCGAGCTGGAGGCCTACCAGGGTGACCTGACGCAGGTCGAGGGCTACGTGCCGATCATGGAGCGCCCCCGCGTCATCGTCCTCAACAAGATCGATATCCCGGACGGCCGCGATCTCGCCGAGATCACGCGCCCGGAGCTGGAGTCTTTCGGCTGGCCCGTCCTCGAGGTGTCCGCCGTGTCCCACGAGGGTCTCAAGGCGCTGTCCTTTACTCTGGCCGGCATCGTCGAGGAAGAACGCGCCAAGCGTCCTGCCCTCGAGGCCGCCCGTCCCGTCATCCGTCCGAAGGCCGTCGGCCGCAGCGTGGAGATCACGGTGCGCAAGACCCGCAAGGACGGCGAGGAAGTCTTCCAGGTGCGCGGCGACAAGCCGGAGCGCTGGGTGCGTCAGACCGACTTTGCCAACGACGAGGCCGTGGGCTACCTTGCGGATCGTCTGAACGCCGCGGGTGTCGAGGATGAGCTGATGAAGGCCGGCGCGGTCGCCGGCGATACCGTCGTGATCGGCGACCTGGATGGTGGCGTCGTCTTCGACTGGGAGCCGACCCTGACGACGGGACCGGAGCTGCTGGGTTCGCGCGGCACCGACCTGCGCCTGGATCAGAACGCGCGTCCGAGCCGTAAGGAGCGCCGCGAGGTGTACCACCAGGTCATGGACGCCAAGACCGCCGCCCGTGACGAGCTGTGGACGGAGCGTCAGGCCGGGCACTGGACCGACGCGTCGGATCAGTCATGAGCGGAGTGTCCGCGGCTTGCCGCATCGTCGTCAAGATCGGCTCGTCGTCGCTCACGCGCGAGGACGGCGGTCTGGATCTGAACCGTATTGACTCGGTTGCGCGTCTCGTGGCGCGTTGGCGCGGGGCGGACCGCGAGGTCGTCATCGTCTCGTCGGGCGCAGTCGCAGCGGGCCTTGATCCGCTCGGCTTCACCTCGAAACCGAAGGACCTGCCGAGCGTGCAGGCTGCCGCTGCGATGGGGCAGGGGCTCCTGATGGCGCGGTGGACGGCCGCATTCCAGGCGCATCACCTGGATGCCGCCCAGGTGCTGCTGACCACGGACGACGTCATGCGCCGCGACCACTACACGAACGTGCGCGCCTCGCTGACGCGTCTCCTCGGCCTCGGAGTCGTCCCGATTCTCAACGAAAACGACGCGGTGACCACCCGTGAGCTGCGTTTCGGAGATAACGATCGCCTCGCCGCGCTCATCGCGCAGATGATCAAGGCTGACGCCCTCGTGCTGCTGACGGACGTGGACGGTCTCTACACCGCTCCTCCGGACCACCCGGGCTCGAAGCTCATCGAGCGCGTCGAGAGTGCGGACGACCTTATGAGCGTGCTCGTGACGGGCGCGGGTTCCCGCGTGGGCACGGGTGGCATGGCGACGAAGGTGCAGGCCGCCATGCTGGCAACTACCAGCGGTATCGGCGTGCAGCTGGCATGCGCGGATGCGTTGGAGTCGGTGCTTGCGGGTCGCAGTGTCGGCACGTGGTTTGAGCCCTCGCAGGAGCGTCCGGCCTCGCGCCGCCTGTGGATCGCCCACGTGGCTCCGTCGCGCGGCGAGATCATCGTCGACGAGGGTGCCGCCCAGGCGATTACGGTCGGCAAGAAGTCTCTGCTGGTCGCAGGCGTGCGTTCCGTGCTGGGCCACTTCGAGGCCGGCGACGTCGTCGACGTGGCCTCCCCGACGGGTCTGGTCGCCCGCGGCGTGTCGGGATACGACTCAGACACGCTGGCCGAGATCGCCGGCTCGGGCACCGCGGAACTGCAAGCCGCGGGCCACGAGCACCCCAGGCCGGCAATTCACCGCGACGACCTGGCGGTGTTGGGCGACGCATTTTCTGCGCTGAGCGCTGACTGACGCGGCTTGACAGGCTCTCGTGTGCCATGATGGCCCGGTGGATACTGCTGCAGATATTTCCCAGGTGACCGATGCCGCTCGCGCCGCAGCGCGAGTGCTTGCGAACGCGACGACCCAGGTAAAGAACCGCGGTCTCGAGGCGATCGCGGCTGCGCTCATTGAACGCAGCGACCAGATCCTGGCCGCTAATGCTGAAGATGTCGCCCGCGGTCGCGCGGAGCAGATGAGCGAGGGCCTGCTGGATCGCCTCGCACTGACCCCTGATCGTATTCGTGGAATCGCCGAGGCCGTCCGCGAGATCGCGGGTCTGCCGGACCCGATCGGTCAGGTGGTTCGCGGCATGCGCACCGATATCGGTCTGCGTGTGACGCAGGAGCGCGTGCCCCTGGGTGTCATTGGCATCATCTATGAGGCCCGCCCCAACGTGACGATCGATGCCGCCTCGCTTGCCCTGAAGGCAGGAAACGCGGTCGTGCTGCGCGGTGGAAGCGCCGCACAGTCTTCGAATCGCGTCCTCATCGAGGTGTGCCGTGATGCGCTCACGTCCGTCGGTCTGCCCGCCGATGCGATTACCACGGTGGATCCGTGGGGACGCGCGGGTGCCCGAGCGATGATGCGCGCGCGTGGAGCGATTGATGCGCTGATTCCACGAGGGGGAGCTGGGCTGATCAATGCTGTCGTCGAAGAGTCGCGTGTTCCGGTCATTGAGACGGGCACTGGTAACTGCCACGTGTACGTGGATGCCTCCGCTGACCTCGCGGCCGCTGAGGCCATCATCATGAACGCGAAGACGCAGCGCGTGGGCGTGTGCAACGCGGCGGAGACGCTGCTCGTGCACGCCGACGTCGCCGAGCGCTTCCTCGTCGCCGCTGTCACCCGTCTGACGACGGCGGGCGTGACGATCCACGCGGACGAGGCCACCCGGGCCGTCGTGGATGGCCAGCCCTCGATCGATGCGGAGATGATTGTCGACGCGACCGAGGCCGACTGGGAGACCGAGTACCTGTCGATGGACCTGGCTGTGCGCGTCGTTGCCGACGTTGACGAGGCGATCGAGCATATTCGCCGCTATTCTTCGGGTCATACCGAGGGCATCGTGGCGTCCGACGTGGCCGTCGTGCGTGCGTTCCGATCGGGTATCGATGCCGCGGCGATCGCCGTGAACGCTTCGACCCGCTTCACGGACGGTGGCCAGTTGGGTCTGGGCGCCGAGGTGGGTATCTCGACGCAGAAGCTGCACGCGCGTGGCCCGATGGGCCTGGCGGAGCTGACGACGACCACGTGGATCTACGAGGGAGAAGGAACGATTCGCCCGTGAGCGCGCAGGACAACCATGCGGCGGCCGCCTCAGAGGAGGCAGCGATCGAAAAGACCACCGAGGCCACGGCGGGGGCGACCGCAGCCCCGGCCTCGCCCCAGCATCCCCCGCGCGCGCTGCGTCGTCGTCGCGCGATCGGCATCATGGGCGGCACCTTCGACCCGATCCACCACGGCCACCTTGTTGCGGCCTCGGAGGTCATGGACGTCTTCGGCCTTGACCAGGTCGTCTTCGTGCCGGCCGCCATGCAGCCTTTCAAGGCGGGTCGACGCGTCACCTCGGCGGAGCATCGCTACCTGATGACGGTTATCGCAACGGCGTCGAACCCTCGTTTCGCCGTGTCTCGTGTGGACATTGACCGAGGTGGGACGACCTACACGATCGATACGCTGGCGGACCTGTCGCGCGAGTACCCGGACTCGGATTTCTACTTCATTACGGGTGCCGACGCGCTCGCGCAGATCGCGCAGTGGAAGGACTCCGATAAGCTCTTCGAGCAGGCGCACTTTATCGGCGTGACGCGCCCCGGGCACAACCTGTCGGATCCTGGTCTGCCGCACGAGTCCGTGTCGCTGCTGGAGGTCCCCGCTATGGCGATCTCGTCGACGGACTGCCGCACGCGCGTCGAAGAGGGCAAGCCGGTGTGGTACCTGGTGCCCGACGGTGTCGTCCAATACATCAACAAGTACGGCCTGTACCGGTCCTAACCCAAGGAGAAACGTGAGCCTTCCCGACGCTACCGCAGAACTGGCGAGCCTGGTTGCTCGTGCCGCGCACGACCGCGGCGGCATCAACCCGGTGCTTGTCGACGTGACCAGCAAGCTCGCTCTCGCGGACGCCTTCGTGGTTGTTTCGGCGCCGACGGACCGTCAGGTGCGCGCCATTGCCGAGGACATCATGGATCGCATCTGGGCCGAGCACCAGCGCCGTCCCGCCCACATCGAGGGGCGCGCGGAGGGCACCTGGGTGCTCCTCGACTACTCGGATCTGCTCGTGCACGTTCTCTCCGAGGAGGAACGCGAGTACTACGCTCTCGAGCGCCTGTGGGGTGACTGCCCGGCCGTGCCGATCGATGTCGACACCGACGAGGCCCGCGCCGCTGCTGCCGAGCGTGCTGCCGCGCACGGTGTGGAGAGCGCACAGTGAGCGCCTCGCGGATCGTCCTGCTGCGCCACGGCCAGACGGACTTCAACCTGGCGCGGCGCTTTCAGGGACGCATCGATCAACCCTTGAACGAGGCCGGACGGTCCCAGGCGGCCGGTGCTGCCGGCGTGCTGGTGAGCCGACTGTGCGAGCCGAGTGCCGAGGTCGGCATGATTACCGCCGAAGACGGGCGCAGCTACGACGACGGGGGAGTGCGTATCGTAAGTTCGCCCCTGGGGCGTGCGGTCGATACTGCGAGGATCATCGCACGCGTCTTTGACATCGCTGGATATCCCTGCGAGGGTCCGGAACTCGACGAGCGGCTCACCGAGCGCTTCTACGGGAGCTTCGAGGGCAAGACCTACGAGGACATCGCCAGCGAGCAGCCCGATGCCTACGCGCAGTATCGCGCGCAGGGGGAGTGCGACCTCGCTGAGGTGGAACGGTCCGAGGCCGTGGGCGAGCGCGTTCGTGACGCCGTCCTGGAGGCGGCACGCGCGTGTCGAGATGACCAGTCTCTGATCGTCGTCTCGCATGGCTCCGCGATCGCGCGTGGCATCGTGTCGCTGCTGGGCCTGGATCCGGCGGTCTTCAATGGGCTGCGCGGCGTGGATAACTGCCACTGGTCAGAGCTCGTGCCCGTGGGGAAGTCGACCTCCAAGAGCGCCGCGATTAGCGGCTGGCGCCTGGCCTCGCACAACATCGGATCTCGCGAGGATATTTTGGGGGCGTGATACCCCTCGGTCCCCTCGTCGCCGCGGACTCTCAGGTCTTTTGAATGCTGTGATGAGGGGCACTTGATTGGATTTGCATCATTCTCGAAAGGTCCGCTATTATTTATCAGGTCGCCACGGCGACGAACTAAATAACGGGGCTATGGCGCAGTTGGTAGCGCGCTTCCATGGCATGGAAGAGGTCGGGGGTTCGAATCCCCCTAGCTCCACAGAAAATATCGACATCCGATTTCGGGTGTCGATTTTTTATTGCATCGGCAGTGGCGACGCTGAGGCTTATAGCACACTGTGTGTTGCTGAAGGGGTGGCTTTTCAGCGCCGACGGTGCGGCCACCGCGGCGGGATCCTTCGGGGTCCCGCCTCCGTCGCATCCCTGGAGATGTGGAAGGCGCCGGGAGGCCTGCGAGCTGTCAGGCCCCCCTCTGTTTCTGTGAACGCATCCTGCGCACGTTAACCCGATAGGTGGTGGCCTGGGCCCGGCGGGTGGATGCCTGGGCCCTTTGATGCGCATGTTAACCCACCTAGTGGAGCGTGGGCGGCGGCGCCCAGCCGCCACTAGGTGGGTGTAGCTGCGCATTGAGGGGTTAAGGCTGCCAGTAGACGGGCCCAGCTGCCAGGACCGCGCCCACAACCGCCCATTTTCACCATTTTTCGCCGAGGTGGTCTGCACTGTGGGCGTCACACCACCCCACGTCGCGGCCTCACCGCCGCCAATCGGGGGGAATTGCACTACATGAGGCTCCGACACGCCGGCGACACGCCGCTAGAGGGCTTCATGTAGTGCAAAACCCCCACCGTCACCGGCATGGAGGGTGCTGTAAGACCGCAGAGCCAGGGCCAGCTACGCAACTCGGGGCCCGGCCGGGGTGAACATGGGCACAGACGACACCAACACCAGCTAAATTTCGCATGCAATTCGATTGGATGAAGATTCAACAAGGCCTAAAAACGTTGCGATTTCAACGCTGTTAATTCAAAGCTTGAGATAGTCGCGGGGGAATTGCATGCGAGATTGGTGAGGCAGGTCTGAAGGGTGCCGGAGAGATCGGAAGGTCGAGCTTCGGGGCACGCGGGCCGCGGTGCCCGTGGGCAGCGATGCCTGGCTGGGCTTTGAGACGGCGCAACGAGCGAACCTCGCAGCGCGGACGGTCGAAGTGGGCTCTGCCGACACCACCGCCAGCCAAAATTCGCACGTAATTTATCGCGGTCATATTTTGAGGTGCCCCAACAATGTTGTAATTCCAACGATGCAAATTCGATGTTTGAATGAGTCATCGAGGAATTACGTGCGAAATTGCTGGTTGGCAGTCATAGCTGGGCGTCAGGGCAAGGTCAAGTCCTGTGGAGTGGTGTAATCGTTTTGTGTCCTTCGGGTTGGGTTATGCGCTGAGTGGGAGTGGGGGTTCC
>OKWY01000044.1_pt1 | contig 70700 bp, 59 predicted proteins | sample 1607041 | NCBI WGS metagenome assembly OKWY01 (sample SAMN07501038, study PRJEB24779) | human gut metagenome | isolation source: stool | host: human infant | place: USA: Pittsburgh, PA | reverse complement strand
GAAAAAGTTCGCCCTGCACGCTCAAAACACCCCAAAATCGGCGTTTTTGCGCTTGCTGGGCGAACTTTTTCGCGGAAGAGCCGCTGGAGGGGCTGTGCTGGGCGAGTTTTTTTGCGGAAGTGCCAGTGGAGGGGCTGTGCTGGGCGAACTTTTTCGCGGAAATGCCGCTGGAGGGGTCGTGCTGGGAGAGTTTTTTCGCGCCGATCGGCCCTGTGCCCAGGTCTTGTAGGCGACGTGGCGCACTTCAGGCTGGCTGCGGTGGGGGATTTTGCAGCATTAGAAGCTGGTTGGCGGCGTGTCGCCGGTGTGTCGTACCTCTAGTGACGCCATTTCCCCCGTTTGGTGACGGCCCGGCCGAGCCGCCACCAGGCGGGTTAACGTACGCAGGCACCAGAGAGTGCAGGTACGCGGTGAAGCCCCGCCGTCAGACCATAACGCCAGGCCACTCAAGCCCCGCAGGCCTCAGCACTCGACGACGTTGACGGCCAGGCCGCCCTCCGACGTCTCCTTGTACTTCGAGAGCATGTCGTTGCCGGTCTGGCGCATCGTCTCGATGACCACGTCCAGGCTCACCGTGTGGCGGCCGTCGCCCCACAGGGCCATGCGCGCCGCGTTGATCGCCTTGACGGCCGCGATCGCGTTGCGCTCGATGCACGGCACCTGCACGAGGCCCGCCACCGGGTCGCACGTCAGGCCCAACGAGTGCTCCATCGCGATCTCCGCCGCGTTCTCCACCTGCTGCGGGGTGCCGCCGAGGGCCTGTGCCAGGCCGGCGGCCGCCATCGCTGAGGCCGACCCGACCTCGCCCTGGCAACCGACCTCCGCGCCCGCGATGGAAGCGTTCGTCTTAATAAGGGCACCGATCGCTGTCGCCGCTAGCAGGAAGTCGTGCACGAGGGCGCGGCGGCGGGCCGCGCAGGCCTCGGGTGACGCGGGATCATCCGAAGAAGTCTCCGAGGAATCGTCTGCCGTCATGCGGATGTGCGCCAGAGGGGTGACCGCGCCGTCCTGGGTCGCAGGCCCCGCCGCCACGCCGGGCGTCGAGCCCGTCTCCGGGCAGTGCGTCACCAGGTAACCGAGCACCGCAGGAATCACGCCGGCCGCGCCGTTCGTCGGCGCCGTCACGACGCGGTGGCCCGCCGCGTTCTCCTCGTTGACGGCCAGGGCGAAGAGGTTCACCCAGTCCATCGCACGCATCGGGTCGGCCAGGGTCGACACCCAGGCGCGCGCACCGGGGGAGCGCACACCGTCCGCGGGAGATGCGCCCGAGGAGGCCCCGGCCTCGTCCGACGAAGAAGAGGCGCCCGTCAGGCGCTGCGCGAGCTGGCCGGCGAGCGCGCGGGCGCGGCGCGGCACGTCCAGGCCGCCCGGCAGGATGCCCGCCGCTGAGGTGCCCGCGTCCACGCAATCGAACATCGTGTCGGCGATGCGATCCAGGTAGGCGTTGACGGTCTCGCGGGGGCGCACCGCCTCCTCGTTCGTGCGAACGAGCTCCGCGATGCTCAGGCCGGACGCGTCGCACGCGGCGAGCAACTGCGCGCCCGACGCAAACGGGTGCGGCGCGGGAACGTCGATGCCGACGCCCGCCTGGCTCGTCGCGAGTGAAGACACCTCCGGGTTCTGCGGGTCGTCATTCGTCTGAATCATGACGAAGCCGCCGCCCACCGAATAATAGGTGCGCTCCAGGATGACGGTGCCGTCCTCGTCGGAAGCGGTGATCGTCAGCGCGTTCACGTGATAGGGCAGGACCGTGCGCGGCACGAAGCGCACGTCCTCGGCGATGTCGAGGGGGACCTGCGTGCCGCTCGGCAGCGTCAACATGTTCGACGAGGCCAGGGCCGGCAGGATGGACTCCACCGTCTCGATGTCCACCGTCTCCGGGTCGTAGCCCGCCAGGCCGAGGAGGACCGCGCGGTCCGTCGAGTGGCCGCGGCCCGTCGCACCCAGCGACCCGAACAAGTCAATCGTGATGTGCGACGGCGGCTTCAGCGTCGTCAGCTCCGTCGTAAACGCCAGACCCGCGCGCATCGGACCCACCGTGTGCGACGAGGACGGCCCGATGCCAATGCGGAACATGTCGAAGACCGACAGCGGGTGCGGCGCATCGTGCGCGGCGACCTCGCCCGAGACGATAGCTGCGGGCGTGGGACGCGACGGGTCGTATGTCGTAACAGATGTGCCGAGGGCAACGGGGCGAAGATCCATGGGGACTATTGTGCAGCAGCCGCCCGGGGCGCTGCCTGTTGTGGCTGTGGTCCCGCCTGATTTCCGGCGGTGCTTGTTGTGCCGCTGGTGTTTCGGGCGCCGGAGGGCCCGGCCGCCCGCGAGGCTAGGCGGCCTCACTTCGTTCGGCGCCGCGCCTCGAAGCCCGCCCGTGCCCTCCGGTCCCTCCGGCGCCCTCCACACCGGCGGCGCCTGTGGTTCTGGTGTGAGTGTCCAGGCTCCGTGGCGGCCTTCGGGAGGTGCTTCCGTGGCATGTACTCAGCAATTTCGCACGTAATTCCCCTGAGGGTGTTTCAGGTTTTGAAATCAGATCGTTGATATTCCGCGGTTTTCGAGCTACCGGGGAATGGGGTCCTGGAGGAATTACGTGCGACTTTGGGGTGGGGAGGGGGGCGTATCCGGCAGGGCGTCTGGGGTGTGGATGCGGTGTGGCTGGGGTACATCGGGGGTGTGGCTGGGGGACGCCTGGGGTGCAGATTTGGTGTGGATGTGGTGCGGATGAGTGTGCATGGGAGCTTCTGGGGCACAGATGGGACCGAAGTCCCGTGTATTCGCAGGTGGGAAGAAGTTTGGGTGGAAGCGGATGACAGGGCAAAGGTTTTTCGTTGCGATGCTTGACGGTTTTGGGATGACGCCGGTCTGAGAATGGGTTCAACGGTTGATTGTCGAGGATGTGTCAAGCGCTGCAAAGTTCCACATTATGATTTGTTTCCAGCCGTTAAAAAAAATAAAAAACGCCGAAAAGGCATGTTTTCACAGATTGAAACCACTAGGTCAAACCTTGATTTCCTGCGGAAATATAGCTTTACTGTTTTTCTGTAATGTAGCCCACTCACAAAGCTGAAGAAAATGGGTTGCATTTTTCGGTAACCGCGTCGTACGCTGAGTGTCATCAAGGTTGTGGAAAAACCTCTCGGGACATCCCCCCGAGTACGACACAGCGAAGCAATAGTCTTCAAGGAGAGCGATTAATGGCAACGAGTCGAGCGCGCGCAGGCCACGCGCGGACGAAGCGAGCAGGTGTCGCGTCCCGCGCCCTGGCCGCCCTGGCCGTCGTGGCAACCGCCACCGGTACGCTGGTCGTCTCCCAGGCCGCCGCCCCCGAGGCCGCGCATGCCGCCCAGGAGCAGCCCTCCGCCGGAATTGAAGTTGGCGCCGTTCGTGCGAGCATGGGAGCGGGCTTCGTCAATGCGTCCGCGACGGACACGACCACCAGCCTTCCTGACAACTTCATTCGCTACGGCATCGTGCGCGGAATGTCGGAGACCCCTTTCTCCCGAGCTGGCGTCAACGACGGCAAGCCGATTACTGACAACAAGCCTGTTCGCACCCAACTGGGTGGCACGTTCGCCAAGAACAATGATCTGTGGACCTACATCACCCGCGGCTGGCCCTGGAAGTGGGATGAGAATCCGGCGCGGAGGACCGACAGTGAAAAGTGGATGGATGCGCACTATGAGCAGTGGAAGGACGGCGGTGACGCCAAGCTGTGGGCGAACGGCCAGAGTTCCATTGGCTTCAAGCCGAACGACCCGGGCACCGTCCAGCCGGGTCAGACCTTCCTGCTCGGCGCCATCCGTCACAACAACCTGCCGATCCGTGGCGGTGCAAATGTCAAGCAGTTCCTGCACTCGAGCCTGAACATTACGCTCCCGGACCTGCTTGGTGGAACGCCTGAGGACTTCCCCTTCGTCAATCAGGAAACGTCCAACACCCTGGCGACGACAATCATTTACCGCAAGGGTGGCGCCTATGTGAAGACCGAGGCGCAGCGTGGCACGGGTACGTGCTCGACCTACTTCGGCATCAACGGTTGGGATGTGACTCAGCCCCTCAACGGCCACACTCCTCGTGACCTGGTCCTCGACGGATCATACGGCGTGCCCAAGTACACGGCCAATGGCGAGTTCATCGGCCCGGCCTACGAGCCGGAGCCCGTCGACGCGAGCGATCGCTCGAAGGGCTACGTCAACAAGCCTGAGACACAGTCCGGACGTATCTACTGCGTCAAGTACGTGGGCGAGGGCAACGGCGAGTACGACCTGTACAGCCAGTACTACAACAAGGGTGCCGAGCAGCCCGCCAGCACTCTGGGTACTGATCATCCCGAGGTTCTGCCGCGCGAGTGGCCGGGCGCCAAGGGTAACGTCAACGAGAACCCCTACGTGTGGGACAACGTGAAGCTGACGAAGACGACGTCGGACCAGACCTTCACGAAGAACGGTCGCACCTACCGCCTGCAGCTGTGGGGCTTCGTTCCCGCGGACAACCCCAGGACGCTGATCACCCCGGAGAATATTCAGAGCATTCCGACGGCCCAGTGCCCGGAGACCCCCGCTCCGGATGCCAAGCGCACCGATACCTTCATTACGCAGGAGCTCTCGGTCAACTACGGATGCCTCTACGGCGTCATCACCGAGGAGCGCTCCGTGCGCATCGCGAAGGCCGTCGAGGATCCGGCGGGCGCCAACCCGGCCATCCCCGCCGCCAACTTCTCGGTGGAGACCGGCGCGACCTGGCACGACAACACCGATCGCACGCCGGCGACCACCGGCACCGTGTCGGTCACGAAGCCCACGGCTGACTCCGCCCCCGCCAAGGCCTCGTACATCTCCGCAGCCGACCCGGCTGCGTCGCTGACCCCCACCGCCTTCGGTGAGGACCAGGCGAAGTACGACTCGACCTTCATCCCCTTCGAGGTCGGTAACTCCGACTTCACCATTACGGAGAAGGACATCTCGACCGGCGGCGAGGACAAGTGGAACCTCAAGGACATCAAGTGCGTCAACGGCATCGGTGAAGACGTCGCCGTGACCAAGACCGAGCGCGGCGTCAACTTCAAGAACGTCGGAGGCGCCGCCTCCAACGAGGCAGCCCCCATCACCTGTACGTTCGTGAACGAATACCAGGCTCCCAAGCTGCGCGTCGAGAAGTCCATCGAGGCGAACGGCGGCGCCAACGGCGCGACGAGCTTCAACGTGGACTACAAGATCGTCGCCACCAACGACGGCTCGCTGGCCGCCAACACCGGCAAGCTCACCGACAAGCCCGACTTCGCCAAGGGCCTGGAGATCCAGTCCGCGAAGATCGCCGAGACCCAGGCTGGCCTGGACTCCGCGGCCGACGCGACCGCTACCGGCGGCGTCTACACGCTGACCGACGGCGTCGAGCTGGCTGCCGGAGCCTCCAAGGAATACTGGATCCGCTTCGCGGTCGTCCGCAACACTGCGGCCGCCGGCTACAACGAGGTCGACCTGGCCTGCTCCGTCAACGGAAACAACGAGTTCGCCCCCGGCAAGGGCCTCTTCAACGAGGTCCTGGCTGAGAACGGCAAGGACTCCGACGGTTCGTCCAACAACAAGGCCTGTGGCCCGACCGTTCCCCACGACTTCGTGGTGGTGAAGGCCGGCACGCAGAACACGGGCAAGACCTTCGCGGACGCCGATAACCAGTACACGAGCCCCAGTGGAGCCAAGCTGTACCCCCTCGACGGCGCTGAGTTCGCGATCTACAACGCCAACCCGAATACCGATGCGAACGCCACCGTGGTCAAGACCCTGACCCAGGCGACCGCGACCGACGGCTACTACTGGTCCGTCAACGACCTGAACATCGACACCACCTACTGGCTGGTCGAGACCAAGGCCCCCGCGGGACACTCGCTCCTGCCTCAGCCCATCGAGTTCAAGCTGACGCCCGCCCGAGCCAGCGGCTCCGGCACCACGGTGCAGCTCAGAGGCGACCTCACGGACGCGAACAAGTGGGCCAAGAGCGCCGTCCAGGCCTTCTCCTCGGAGCCCGGCTCCAGCCCTGGCGACAAGGGCTTCAAGGTTGGCGGAATGCAAAAGGCCACCATCGTTGTCAAGGACACCGAGGTTGGCGAGCTGCCCAAGGCTGGCAGCACCGGAATCTACCCCTACATTGGCGTCGCAGCGGCGCTCATGTCCGGGGCGATGGTGATGACCGTGGTCACCACCAAGAGGCGCAAGGCAATCGCCTGAGCCACCCACGAGGTCCCGTGACCACGAGACCCACCATCAGAAAAAACTCCCGAAATCACACACACAGGAGAAAGAACACCTATGAGCACCACGAAGACCCGCCGCAGCCTGAGCCTGCTCGCAGCCTTCGCCGTCGCCGCCGGCGCGCTGGCCCTGCCCGCCGCCACCTCGGCGACCCAGGCTGCCCCCGCCTTCGGCCTCGCGGCCACCGTCACGCGCGCCCCGTCGCTGGTCGACCTCGACGCCAATAAGACCGGCTCCATCACCATCCACAAGCTGGTCAAGGACGCCACCAACGGCACCACCGAGGGCAACGGCCTGGTGGATCCCACCGCCACCGGCACGCCGCTGGCTAACGCCAAGTTCACCGTCGAGCGCCTGACCACCGTCGACCTCACCACGCAGGCCGGCTGGGAGAAGCTCGCCGGCTACAACGGCAACGTTGAGACCGCGAAGGCTGGCGGCACCGACGCTGCCGTCGCGAAGACCACCGGTGCCGACGGCCTGGCCACCTTCGACGGCCTCCCCCTCGGCGCCTACGTCGTGACCGAGACCGAGACCCCCGCGGGCTACGTCGGCTCCAAGCCCTTCATCATCACGGTGCCCATGACGCACCCGACCGAGCTGAATAAGTGGGTCTACGACGTCCACGCCTACCCGAAGAACTCCAAGGCTGGCATCGAGAAGACGGTCAAGGACGATACCACCCCGGCCATCGGCTCCGAGATCTCCTACACCATCAAGTCCGACGTGCCCGCCGCTGAGGCCCTCGACTACTACGACGTCGTCGACCAGTACGACAAGCGCGTTGAGCTGCCCGAGGCGAACGTCGCCCTGAAGCTCATCAACGGCAAGACCGGCGAGGTCGCCCTCGTCAAGGACACCGACTACAAGCTGATCTCCGCCACCGGCACCGACGGTAAGACCAAGTTCTGGACCGCCGAGTTCACCGCGGCCGGCCGCCAGAAGCTGGTCGACAACCGCAAGGACGACACCACCAAGGTCCAGATGGACCTGTCCGGCACCGTCAAGGACAAGGTGGAGAACGACGGCCTGTTCAAGAACAAGGCCATCCTGCTCCCCAACGAGCCCTCCAACGGCTGGAAGCCCAACTCCGGCACTGTTCCCCCGCCGGACTACCCGAACTCCGAGGTCGTCTCCAAGTTCGGCAAGGTGAAGATCACCAAGGTTTCCGCTAAGGACACCTCCGCCAAGCTGAAGGGCGCCCAGTTCGAGGTCTACAAGTGCACGCCTCAGTCCACCCCGTCCGCGAACTTCGAGTCCGTCGACGCCTCCCTGGACGAGAAGCTGAGCCCCGCCGGCACCGCGACCTACGAGACCGACGCCAACGGTGAGGTCACCATCGATGGCCTGCGCAACAACGACTGGGAGAACAACGCCGCCGTCACCAACCCCGGCTACTACTGCCTCGTTGAGACCAAGGCCCCCGAGGGCTTCGAGCTCCAGACCCGCCCGATCGCCTTCCAGATCCTGCAGTCCAACTCCAAGGCTGACAACGAGTACACCCTCAACACCACGGTGAAGGACGTCCCGAAGAACGGTGGCTTCAACCTGCCGCTGACCGGTGCTGCCGGCATCGGCGTGCTGATCGGCGCTGGCGCCCTCCTCGTGGGCGGCTCCGGTGCGATCGCGCTGGCCAACAAGCGCCGCAAGGAGCAGGCCGACGCCTGAGCCTAGCTAGCGACACACAGGGGGGTGTGGACCCGCGGGTCCACACCCCCCTTGCGTTGCCCGCAACCGCCCCCAGCGGTACTACCCTGTAACCAGACAAACTTCCACGGCCTCGGCAATGAACGGAGAAAGCGTGAGCACCAAAGCGCCCGACAAGAAGAAGGCACCCCTCAAGTGGCGTCTCCTCACCATCGCGCCCCCGATCCTGCTGCTGGCCGGCATCCTGGTCCTCCTGTACCCCGTCTTCGCGACCCAGTACAACAACGCGCGCCAGGAACGCATCGCCTCCGAATTCAGCGCCGTCGCCGAGCAGGCCGGCCCCGATGCCGTCGCCGAATCCCTGCGCCGCGCCGACGAGTACAACCTCAAGGCCTCCGAGTCGCCGATCCTCGACCCCTGGCTGGACGCCCAGCGCCCCGGCACCGCGCAGTACCAGGACTACCTGAGCCAGCTCAACCTCAACGACGTCATGGCGACCATCAAGATCCCCTCGATCGACGTCAACCTGCCGATCTACCACGGCACCGACACCGCGACGCTCGACAAGGGCGTCGGCCACCTCTTCGGCACCGCCCTGCCCGTCGGCGGCGAGTCCACGCACACGGTCCTCACCGGCCACACCGGCCTGGGCAACGCGACCATGTTCGACCAGCTCACCAGCGTCAAGATGGGCGACTACTTCTACATCGAGACCGCCGGGCGCCACCTCAAGTACCAGGTCACCGACATCCGCGTCGTCCTGCCCCACGAGACCGAGTCCCTCAACAAGGTCGAGGGCAAGGACCTCGCCACCCTCATCACCTGCACGCCCTACGGCGTCAACACGCACCGCCTCCTCGTGACCGGCGAGCGCGTCCCCATGGACGAGGAAGCCGTGGCCGCCGAAGCCGCGCAGGTCAAGGGCGCCGTCATGAAGCCGTGGATGATCGCCGTCCTCGCGTCCGTCGTCGTCATCCTGGGCATCGCCGGTGTCATTTGGCTGCGCTCGCGCAAGCGCAAGGGCGAGGAGCCGCAGGCGCTCGACGCCGCCGCCGCTGGCGCGCTGGCTGCCTCTGAGGCTGGGGACGAGGCCGGGGCTGAGTCCGCCGAGGCCGCTGAGTCTGCTGAGACCGGCGTGGTCGCGTCCGCCTCCGCGGAGGGCGAGTCCGCAGCCGCGGAGACCGCCGCCGCCCCCGCCGCCCCCGACCTGCTGGCGGACGCCGAGCAGATCTCCGAGGACGAGATCGACGCCGGCCGCACCGCCGCCCTGAGGAAGATGCTCGAGGAACGCGGCAAGCAGTAAGCATCCCTTTCGCGTGCCCCCGTGGGGCACCTGAGACGCGGAAACGCGCGAGCGAGCGAGCAAGCTCACCCGCGCGTTTCCGCGCATCTACGCTAGAGTCAGTGAGTAACTGTCAAACGATCTGGAGGGTACGTGGAGCACCACCCCAGCGGCGCACGCTCCCGCCGCGCCACGCACGCGAGGGCCAAGTCCCGGCCTCGCGGCACCGTCGCGCGTACTCTGGCCGCCCTCCTCGTCGCGGGCGCAGCTGCCCTCTCCGGCCTCGTTGCCCCCGAGCGCGCGGACGCCGACGCCACGCTGGAGCCCCCCGGCGGCGGCACCGTCCCCGTCGCCTCGTCCGCCGGCCGGCTCGGAGCGGCCACCATCAACGGCTCGGGCTTCGACCGCACGACGAACGTTCCCGACAACGCCTACGTCGGAACCGTGCGCGGCGCGGGCCCCTTTGACCCGGCAGACCCCGCCCAGTCCTCGGCCCCCCTCCAGCCCGGAACCGCCCAGCCCATGCTGGACGCCGCCGTCGCCTCGGGCGACTACTGGACCTACATCGCACGCGGCCTGCCGGCCGCCAACCCCGTCGCTACCGGCGTCATCTCGCCGCAGAACACCAACGCCCTGGGGTACAAGCCCAACAACCCGGGCAACGTCCCCATCGGCAAGCCCTTCCTCCTGGGGACCGTGCGACACAACAACTTCCAGGTGCACTCGGCCAGCCAGTGGGTCCACTCGTCCATCGACGTCAACATCGGTGGCATCGAGGACTCCTTCCCCTTCGACCAGGAGGAGACCGCGGACGACACCGATACCACCGCGGCCCTGAGCGACGAGGGCGCCTACATGCTCGCCTCGCGCGCCAACGGACCGAACTCCTGCCCAGCGAACGCGCCCTACGCCGCCCTCAACCGCGACGCCGGATCGGGCGTCTGGTACTGCTACCGCCACGTCGGCAAGGGCCGAGGCAACCGCGACATCTACACGAACAACCCGGCCGCCTACCCCGACGCTGCGGGCACGCCCGACCAGAGTCCCAACTCGGACGACGTCCTGACGATCTCACGGACCACCTCGAACAAGACCGTCATGATCGACGGAATCCCGTACCGCCTCGTCATCGCCGGCTTCACCCCTAGCGGTGACGGCGTCTGCCCGGACACGCCGCCCGAGGGCGTCACCCCCGTCTCCACCTTCAGCTCGAAAGAAAACAAGACCTCCTACGGGTGCCTGTACGCCACCTTCAGCCAGGAGCGCTACATCCGCATCGCCAAGACCGTCACCCCGGAATCCGAAGCGATCGGTGGCAAGATCCCCTCCTTCAACTTCACGACGCTGGGTATCGGCGACTTCGTCTCGCCCACGGGCGAGCCCCTCAAGACCGCCGAGAATGCTGGCGGCTTCGTTGACTGGTCCTCCTTCGCGGACAGCCCCCTGACCCCCACGGGCTACGGCAAGGACGGCACCGTGACGTCCGGATACCAGGCCTTCATCCCCGGCTACTCCCAGTTCGTCATCGCCGAGACCGGCCCGCGCATCCCCGGGCGCCGCCCCCTGCGCTTTGGCGAACCCGGCTACTTCGGCCCCTGGAAGGTCTCCGACGACCCGAACTCCGCGCGCTGGGAGCTCACCGACATCAGCTGCGTCAACGGCATCGGCGAGGCCGTCAACGTCACGCGCGACCCCATGACCGGCGGCATTGACTTCTCCGATGTGCCCCCGGCCAAGACCGCCGCCGCCGTGCCGATCACCTGCAACTTCACGATCCAGCAGCAGGCCCCCAAGGTGCGCATCGACAAGACCGTCGAAAGCGTCGAGGGTGCCTCCGGCGACACGATCACGGTCACCTACCGCGTCACCGCCACGAACGACGGCACGATTGCGGGCACGACCGGTCGCCTCGTCGACACCCCGGCCTTCGCGCCCGGCCTCACCCTGCGCTCCGCGGCGATCGCCACCTCTCTCGAGGGCCTGGCTAGCGCCCGCGAACAGAACCGCGCCGCCACCTACGTCCTCACCCAGGGCACCAACGTTGCGCCCGGGGCGTCCACAACCTGGTTCATCCGCATGAAGGTCGCCCGCGACAAGGCAGCCGCCGGATACAGCGAGGCCGCCCTCGAGTGCGTCCCCCAGAACGGGCGCCTCACCCCCAAGCGCGGCCTCTACAACTCCGTCGCCGGCCCCTACGACCACGACGGCGCCGCCAACAACGAGGCCTGCGCACCCGCCCGCCCGCGCTCCATCCGCATCGAAAAGGCCGGCACCCAGCCCGTCGGCACGGCCAACGAGGACGGCACCTACCCGCTTGAGGGCGCCGCCTTCGCTATCTACGACAACGAGGCCCTCACCGGCACCCCCGTGTCCACCTCCGACGGCGAATCGCAGTTCGTGACCGCGCCCCTCGAGACCGGCAAGACCTACTGGCTCGTCGAGACCCGCGCCCCCGCCGGGCACGTCCTCCTGCCCCGCGCCGTGCCCTTCCACATCGAGGTGGGCGCCGACGCCTCGGCCTCCACGGTGATCACCACCGACTTCGGCGCCGACGAGGGCTTCACCTCCGTGCGCGTCATCCCCGCCTCCGCAGGAACGGGCGCCGCCGCGCTGCCCGCCATCCGCGTCGTCGACACCCAGGTCGGCGTCCTGCCCAACTCCGGTGCCGGCGGCATCTACCCCCACCTCAGCCTCGGCGCCGCCCTCCTCGGCCTCGCCGGCGCGTGCGCGTGGGCACGGCGTTCCCGCACTGTTTGATTCGCGCGAGGCCGGGGCTCGGACCCGCTTCACGTCCCCTGTGGTGCGCTCCCCGCAGTGCCTGTGGCGCCCGCGGCCCCGACCCGGCCCTGTGGTTCCTAAACAATGTCGCACGTAATTCCCCTGTGCTTATTTCAGACATTGAAATTGCATCGTTGGAATTGCAACGTTTGTGGGCTATGTCCAAAAATGACCGTGTTAAATTACGTGCGACTTTTGGGGGGAGCCAGGAAAGGGGAGGTGCACAGACAACGCGGCCGCCCCCGCGCGAGGCGAGCGCGACCGTGGCGGGCCTCGTCCCCTACGATGGGAACCATGAACCTCAGCTTCCCCGATCGCATCCGCGTCGACGCCATCATCCAAGCCGCCATGGACATGGAGGCTGCGCCCCTCCTGCACGAGCTCGCGCCCATCGGGGACGACGAGACGCCCCAGGCGATCCTCGCGGGCAGCCACAAGACCCAGCGCTTCGTGCTCGGGATCCTCGATGGACGCACCGTCCTGGTCGTCACCTCCGGTATTGGCCTGGCTAACGCCGCCTCTGCGACCGCGCGCGCCCTCACCCTCGTCGAGGCACCCATCGTCATCGCGGCCGGCACCACCGGCGGCCTCGCGCGCGACATCAACGTCGGCGACATCGCCGCCGGCACCCGCGCCATCTACGGGCAGGCCGATGCGACCGCCTTCGGCTACGCCATGGGCCAGGTCCCCCAGATGCCCGTCGACTACACCACCTCCGAAGCCGCCGAGGAACGCCTGCCCATCCTGCGCGGACTCATCGAACACCCCGTGCGCCGCGGCCGCATCGTCTCCTCCGACTCCTTCTGCACCGAAGCCAACGTCGGCCCCATGCGCGAGCGCTTCCCCGACGCCATCAGCACCGACATGGAAACCTGCGCGATGGCCCAGGTCTGCTGGTCCTCCGACGTCGACTGGATCTCGCTGCGAGCCGTCTCCGACCTGTGCGGCCCCACCGCCGACCAGGCCTTCCACATGGACGGTGCCCGCGCCGCCGCCCACAGCGCCCAGGCCGTGCGCGCCTACCTGACGCTGCTCTGAGTGCCGCCCCGGCTATACCCTGCGGCCCCCACTGAACCGCGCCCCGGCCTCGTCGCCCCGAACGAACGGAAACGATCATGACCCGCCCCGCACGCGTCCTCATGGTGTGCACCGGCAACATCTGCCGGTCCACGATGGCCCACGCGATCCTCGAACAGGCCGCCGCGCGCGCCGGCGTGGACGTCGTCGTCGATAGCGCCGGCGTCTCCGACGAGGAAGCCGGTAACCCGATCGACCGTCGCGCCGCCCGCGTGCTGCGCGACGCCGGGTACGCCGTGCCCGACCACCGCGCGCGCCAGATCCGCGCCGGCGAGCTGGGGGAGTGGGACCTCATCCTGGCCATGACCTCGCGCCACCTGAGCGTCCTCGAGCGCCTCTTTGATCGTGCAGGGGTTGAGCACGAGGGCGCGCCCGCGTCCGCGGCCGACCTGCGCTCCGTCGGCGTTCCACGCATCTGCCTGTACCGCGACCTCGACCCCGAGGGCAGCGGCGACGTGCCCGACCCGTGGTACGGCGGCCACCAGGACTTCCTGGACACCCTCGAGGTCATTGAGCGAGTCACCCCGCAGATCCTCACCCTCGTACGCTAGGCGCGCGGACTGATTCCTCGTTGCCCCATTAATTTCGCACGTAATTCCCCCGGGGGATCTTCGGGTTACCCCGAGAAAACCGCATGATTTCAACGTTTAGAATTCAAATGTTGAAATAGTGGTGGTGGAATTACGTGCGAAATTAGTGTTGAAGGCGGTAACTAGGCAGGTATCCGCGCAGGACATCAAGGAAGCCTGCGTTCTTCACGGTGGCGCGCGCGTCTTCCATTCCAGTGTCGGGTACGAGGCGACGGAGGGCTGTCACCAAGACCGGGACCTCTCGCGCAAAGTTGCCATTCATGACGTCGTCGTAGGTGAATCGAAGGACGACGAATCCGCGCCGTAGGAGTTCCCGATCCCGCTTGAGGTCCTTCTCGCGCTGCTCTTTCGATGAGTGGAAGGCCCACCCGTCCACCTCGATGACGATGAAGCCGAGGACGATCATGTCGACCTCTCCAACTCCTTCGATCCAGACTCCGACCTGCGGTGCCAGTCCCATGTCGATCAGTTGCAAGCGGGCAACGGTTTCGAGGATCGAGCGGGCTCGGTCCGACGATAGGGAGAGAGCTTCTCTGAGGTGAGGTAGTCGGCTGCCCGTTGGTGGGATAGTGAGCGTCGAGACGTCGTAGAGGCCACGATTGCGCGCGGCATCGAGCATTGGCAGAGACACCTTCAGCGGCATACAGACGAGCACTCGCTCCAACACCGTCCCCATGCTGGCGACGTGTGTACGCCTTTCTTCGTCGCTCACGAACTGTTCCCTATGGATGCATACGTCATCGAAGCGGCGTAGCTTCGACGGGTGCATTCCGCGGTTATACGAAACTGACAGGTGGGTCTTTTGTGGGCGTTCCTCCATGAGGACCGGAAGTTCGTAAATTTGTGCAGCGCTGACGCAGGAGATGCACGCGTTGTATACGAAAGCGCGTACCTGATCTAACGTGTACCTGGTGTTGTCGTAGATCCAACTGCGGTAGTGACTGATGCCAGCTGGCAGCATCGAAGGAGTGAGCTCTGCGTGGCGCAAGCTCGATAGTTTGGTGATTCCGTGCCGTTTACGTAGCTCTTCGTTGAGATCCATGTACAGATCATGCTACTTTGTCACGCTTCGTGTGAGCTGTTTGAAATATCTGTGGATAACTAAGAAATTTCGCACGTAATTCCCCGCCGAGGTCTTTTTGAAACCTCGCGAAAACCGCATGATTTCAACGATCTGATTTCAAATCTTGAAAGAGGTGCGGGGGAATTACGTGCGAAATTGGAAAGTAGAACTCAGTCCGGCAGGGACGCCCCCGCCTCGGTGAGGAGGGTGCGGATCTGCTCCTCGACGCCCTTCGTACCGCGGCCCATCGCGACCAGCTTGCCGTCCGCGCCCGCGATGAAGTGCGTCGGCCACGCCGTCGCGCCGTAAGCCTTGAAGGCCTCGAGGTCGGGGTCCAGGGCGACCGGGTAGGTGATGCCCAGCTTCTCGATCGACGCGTTCACGACCGACGCGTCGCGCTCGTAGGCCTGCTGGGGCGAGTGTACGCCCACCACAACCAGGCCGTAGTCCTTGTACTTCTCGTAGATGGCCTCAAGCTCGGGGATCTCGCGCTGGCAGTTTGTGCACGAGCTCGACCAGAAGTCCACGAGCGTCACCGTGCCGGAGGGCTGGCCCAGGGAGTTGAGCCACTCCGAGGCCTGGATCGTCGGCATGACGCCGCAATCCTTCGCGCCACCACGCGCGCACTGCGCGAAGTCGGTGCTCGCCTCGACGTCCTTCTCGGGCTCGCATGCGCCGTCCTCGCAGGCGTCCCCGGTGGTCGCCTCGAGCGCGGCCGTGTAGTCGGGGATCATGCGCTGCAGCGCCATCGGGGCGTCCGTCGCGATACCCAGCGCAAGCGCGATCATGGCGACGCCCGCCGCGATGCGCAGTGGGCGCTGGCGGGTCTTCAGGAAGCGGGCTGCGACGCCCGAACCGGCGATAGCGACGATCATCAGCGGGATCGACACGCCGATCGCGAAGGAGATGGCCAGGCCGATGATGTGCCAGGTGATCTGCCCGGAGCTCGAGGCCACGATGATCGAGGTCAGCACGGGACCCGCGCATGGCACGAACGCCGCGCCCAGGACGAGGCCGAGGCCGAAGCCCGCGCTGTCGCCCGTCGTGCGGGGTGCCAGGCGTGCGAAGGGGCGCTCGAGCACTTCCATGATCTTCGGGACGATCATGCCGATGCCGACGGCCAGCAGCAGGACGATGCCCGTCCAGCGGATCAGCGCCTGCGGCAGATTCAGCAGGCTCAGCAGCGCCGAACCCGCGACCGTGATGATCATGAACGAGGTGACCAGGCCCAGGACGATGAGCACGGGGCGCCGCGTCACCGAGTCGCTGCCGTCGGCCTTCACGGCTGCCTTCTTTGGCGCTTCTCCACCCAGGTTGACGCCCGGGGCGACGCGGAAGAGAGACGGGTCTACGCCTGCCATTCCGTCCTTGGAGGACCGGGATGCCTCGTTCGAGGCGCGGGAGCCAGCGGCGCCCAGGAAGAGTGCGGGCAGGACGGGAAGGATGCACGGGGAGATGCCCGTGATGAAGCCGCCAAGAAGGCCTAGCAAGAGGAACATAGGTTCACCTTACTTGGAAGTAGTTGAAAATGCATGCGACTTGTCGGCTGCATGCATGACAACTGGGCATGACCGTCCCCTGAAAAGTCGCACGTAATTCGCTTCCCGGCTTTTCAAACTTTGAAATCGGGTCGTTGAAATCATGAGGTTTTCGGCCGTACTCTAAAACTGACCGAGGGAAATTACGTGCGACATTTTGGAGGGTGTGGCGTTACAGCGACAGGACCAGGTCCGCGCGCTCCTTGGTGCGATCGACGAGGGCCATGTTCGCTGCGTCCACCGTGCGCACCCAGTGCGCGGCGTCCGCGCGGTCGCGACCAAAGCTCATGTGCCGGTCGATCAGGCGCGAGGCGAGCTCCTCGAAGGGCGTGTCGATGAAGACGAGCAGGTCGATGAGGCCGCGCACGTCCGCCCAGCCGGGCAGCTCGAGGCCCAGGTAGTTGCCCTCCGTAATGACGACGCCGTCGACCTCGACGGGCAGGGAGGCGGCGACGGGCTCGTGCAGGTCGCGCCGATAGTCGGGGGCGAGGACCACGCCGTCCGCGCGGCGCACGCGCCCCAGGAGAGCGACGTATCCGCCCACGTCGAAGGTGTCGGGCGCGCCCTTGTGGTCGGCGATCCCTCGCGCGGCCAGCACCGCGTTGGACATGTGGAAGCCATCCATGGGCGCCAGGCCTGCAACGGGGATGCCGGCCTCGGGCAGGGCGCGAGCCAGCTCGGCGGCGATCGTCGTCTTGCCAGTCCCGGGAGGGCCGGTCAGGCCCAGCACGCGCACGGGGTCGCCGAGGCGGGCGCGCTCGGCCACGGCCTCGACGATGTGCTTGGTGATCGACGAGGCCTGGGCCCGCTCAGGGGAGGCGGCCACCTGCCGTCCCGAACCCGCCTGCGAGGAAGTCACGGCTTGATGACTGGCAGCGTCGACCAGGGGAAGTTGATCCACTTGTCGGTGTACGCCCACACGTAGTCGGGCTCGATGATGGACACGGGCTTCTTGTAGATGACCGCGCTGCGGGCCTCGACGCGCACGGCGGCGGAGCCGTCAAGAGAGAGGCCGTGCTCGTCGATGAGGTCCATGACCATCTTGAGGGTCTTACCGGAGTCGGCGACGTCGTCGACGACGAGGACGCGCTTGCCATCCATTGCGGAGACGTCCATGAGCGGGGGAAGCAGCATGGGCTCGTCGAGGGTTTCGCCGATGCCGGAGTAGAACTCGACGTTCATGGTGCCGATGGCCTTGACGTCCATCGCGTAGGCGATGGCGCCGGCCGGGATGAGGCCGCCGCGCGCGATGGCGACGATCAGGTCCGGGATCCAGCCGGAGTCGACGATCTGCTGGGTGAGCTCACGGGACGCGTCGCCGAAGCCCTCCCAGGTGAGGACCTCACGGTCGGGAGCGGTAGTGGCGTCGGGGCTGGCGGTGGTACCCATGGCTTCCTTCTCTCGGGGGTGTTGGGTTCAAGGGTATCGCCGTCGGGCGGGTGTGTGCGCGCCCGTACGGGTAATAAAACTGTGACGTGGGCAGACGCGCGCCGCGCGGGGTGGATGGCGGGTTTCTGGACCCGAAGCTGAGCGCGAGGTCGGGCCTGGTCGTTCACTCCCCAAAAGTCGCACGTAATTTAACTGGGTCAGTTTTTGAGAGCGACATAAAACCTTGCAATTTCAACGGTCTGGTTTCAGAATTTGAAAGAGAGTTGGGGGAATTACGTGCGACATTTTTGGGTAACCGGCACCATGCTCGGACTCCGTCGACCCCCGGTAACGCTAACGGCGGTGGCGGATCGAGGCGAGCTCGCGCTCGTAGGCGCGCCCGGGCGAGGCGGCCTTTCCTCGGTGCTCCCACGTGAGGATCAGCGCGGGGTTGAAGGCGCGCGAGCATATCCCGCACGAGGAGACGCGGCGCGGTGCCCGGTACAGGCGTCGTGTGGCCCCGCAGCGCGGGCACGTGCCCACCCAGGGCGCGTCCGGGGAGGGAAGGGACGAGGGCAGCCGCGTGGAATCCGGGGCGCCGAGGGCTCGTGCGGCCCGCCTCCACGCGGCGTCGTGCCCGTGGGCGGGGCCGACGAGGGCGTGGGCGATCTCGTGCAGAATGACGCCCCGGATCGTGCCTTCGTCGTACAGGTCGGTGAGCGGGCCGGACAGGCTGATCGTGCGCGAGGTATGCGTGCAGGCGCCCGCCCGGCGTTTCGCGTGGTCGAAGCGGAAACGCCAGTCGGTGAGCCCCGCCGCGTCCATCAGGGAGCGCGCGAGGGTGCGAGCCTCCTCCCGCTTCACTGTGCCCCCGCGAGCACGCCGAGCAGGCGCTTCATGGAGACCTTGTTGGGCGTGCCCAGGGTCTGGGCGAACATGGACACGCGCAGCTCCTCGGCCATCCATCGCGCCTGGGTGAGGGCGGCGTCGCGTCGGGCGTCGTAAGGGCGCCGTTCCAGCGCCTCGCGCGTGGCGGCGATCTCGGCCTCGGCCTGGTGGATGCGATCCATGTCCTCCAGGTCGCGCGCAAGCGCCCCCGGCGAGGAGGCGGCGCGCTCGATGCGCACGGCCCCGGCGCGCAGGTAGCGCCCCAGGTGCGCCAGCGCGGAGGCGGGCGTCGCCGACACGAAGCCCTCGTAGAGCAGGGTTGTGCCGTGGCTCGCGACGTCGCGCGTCGTCTCCTTGAGCGAGGCCTGGGGGTGGGAGCGCACGGCGGCGTCGGCCTCGGCGCTGGCCTCCAGGGCCCGCACAACGTGGGAGAGGATCTGGTAGACGCGGTCCTCGTGCGCGTCGCGCGCGGCCGCCACGAGAGTCTCGAAGGCCTCGGGATCGCGCACGTCCGCGGGGGTGCTCAGCTCGTCCACGAGGGCGAGGGCCGAGGCCAGCTGCGCGTCCGCGACCAGGGCCGCCGTGTCCGCGTAGGGGGAGGCTGCCAGCATGAGGGCCTCGCGGCCCGTCCACCGCGTGGTCACGCGGTTGGTCGCCAGTGCGACGCGGGCGAGCAGCAGGCGGGCGAGGCCGGCGCGATGCTCGCGGTCCGCCTCGGCGGCGCTGGCCATGACGCGCACGCCCGCCGCCGGGGCCGCGGCGCTGCCCTGGGGGACCAGCGCGGGGAAGGCCCGCAGTGTCATTGAGCCCGAGGTCTGCGTGATCGATCGCGGCAGCGTCGGCATCTGCGTGAGGCCGTCCGCGTGGAACGCCGGGTCCGGCGCGGGGGCCGAGGCCTGGGCGTCCTTCGGCGCGTGCGCGCCCTCGGGTGCGGACTGCGCGCCGCTGTTGGAGGTGGGCTGCGTGCCCTCGTTGGAGGCGGAGGCGTGGGTGGGGGAATCCTCCCCACCGCGCGCGGAGGCCTTCCCCGAGGCCCCGCGCCCACGCTTGTTCCTGCGCGCCTGCTTCTCGCCGGCCTCCTCGAGGGCCGCGCGCACGGCCGTGCGCACCGCCTTGTTCGCGTCGCTGGCGAGGGAACGCTGCAGGTAGGCCAGGTCCTTGCCCGCGCCCAGCTCCTTGCCCGACGCGTCGGTGACGACGAAGGTCATGCGCAGGTGATCGGGCAGGTGGGCGCGCGCGTGCGCCAGGTCCGCCTCGCTGAGGTCCACGCCGCGCAGGACTCGCACCGCGTGGGCGAGGGCGTCCAGGACGGAGCCCTCGGTGAGGGGGCGGGACGTGGGCTTCTCGGCGCTCGCTTCGGGGCCCTGGTCGGCCTGGGCCTGTTCGGGGGCCTCCTTCTGTGCGGCCTTCTTGGGTGCCTTCGCGGGAGAATTGCGCGTCGACAGCTTGCCCGAGGTCGCACCCCACGCGGCCAGGCGGCCCATCGCGGCGTCCAGGCTCAGCGGGTCAGGCTCGTCGGAGCTTGCTGCCTTCTTCACGTTCCCGGCAGCCTTGTCCGCTGACGCCGCCACGGCCTCGACCGGCTTGTCGCCCGCCTGCTCGATCCAGCGAGCCACCGACGCGGCCACGTCCGGCGCGGGGGCCAGGAGTCGGCGCACGCCCTTGGGCAGAGCGCGGATCGCCTCGGTCAGCAGGTCCTCGCGCATGCCGGGTACCAACCAGTCCGTGCCCGCATCGCTGACGCGCTCGAGCACCTCGATCGGGATGCGCATCGAGACGCCGTCGCGCGGGCTGCCCGGCGCGAACTCGTAGCTCAAGGGCAGTGACAGCTCGCCGCACTGCCAATGATCCGGGAAGCCCTCGCCGGAGGTCGCCTCGCGTGGCATCAGCAGGGACGCCGGGTAGATCAGCAAATCGGGATTCTCCCGGCGCTCGTCCTTCCACCAGCGGTTGAACGCCGCCGCGCTGGTCACGTGCTCGGGGATCAGATCGTCGAAGAAACGGAAGCGCGCCTGCTCGTCCGCGACGAGGCCGTGGGTGCGGCTGCGGCGCTCAACCTCACGCGCCTGCTCCACCAGGGCCTCGTTTCGGCGCTGGAAACCGTGCCTCTCCCTCCACTGGCCATCCACCAGGGCGTTGTGAATGAACATCTCGCGGGCCAGCTCGCGCGCCGTCGTCCCCTCGCGCGCGGCCGCCAACTCCTCGAAATGACGCGGCTCAAACGACCCCGACGACAGCGGATCCTTCGACGCCGACACCAACCCGGCCGCCAGCGCCTCCAGCGACCCCGCGCGCGGAGCATGAGAGCGCGAGGCGGCCACGGCCTCGTCGATAACGAGGTCCCCCAGGCGCCCCAGCAGCACCTCACGGTCCGCCGCCAGCGTCAGCCCGTAGAGGGTCACGCGCTCGCGGACCATCGCCGCGCCCTTCGCGACCGACCAGAACGGCTCCGAATACGAGCGCTTGAGCAGGCCGCGCGCCGCCGGCTCCACCCACTCCGGGCGGATGCGGGCCACCGTGCGCGCAAACAGGCGCGAGGTCTCCACGAGCTCCGCGGTCATCACCCAGGCGGGGTGCCCGCTCACGCCCGAGCCCGGCCAGATCGTGAAGTGCGTGCCGCGCGCGCCCTCGTAATCGCGCTTCGTCTCGTCCCACGACCCCAGGTAGGACAGCAGGCCGACCAGCAGCGAGCGGTGCACCTGGTCCGCGTCCACGCTCGCCGTGCCCTGCCCGTAGGCCAGGACCGCGCGAACGGCCGCGTCCTGCGCGCCGCCGAAGCGGGCGGCCTCCACGACGTCTCCCGTTGACGGCTCGCCCACCGGCCCCGCGGCGATCCCCAGCGCCCGGGCCATCTGGCGCAGCTGGCCGACGACGTCGCGCCACTCGCGCCACCGCAAGTAGTGGAAGAACTCCGCGCGGCACATGCGCCGGAACGCTGAACCCGACAGGTCGCGGGCCTGCACCGCCAGGTAGCGCCACAGGTTCAGGTAGGTGATGAAGTCCGAATGCGGGTCGGCCAGGCGCGCGTGCGAGGCGTCCGCCGTGCCCTGATGCTCGGCCGGGCGCTCGCGCACGTCCTGGATCGACAGCGCCGCCACGATGACGAGCACCTCCGAGGCGCAGCCCAGGCGCTCGGCCTCCAGCAGCATGCGCCCCAGGCGCGGGTCGATCGGCAGGCGCGCCAGGTCCCGGCCGATGCCGGTGAGCCTGTACTGGGACGAGGCCGGGGCCGCGTCCTGGGTCTCGCGATCCTGCGCGAGCGCGCCGATCTCCACGAGGAGGGCCACGCCGTCGCGCACCGCGCGCCGATCCGGAGCGTCCAGGAACGGGAAGTCCTCGACCGCGCCCAGGCCCAGGGATGCCATCTGCAAGATGACGCTGGCCAGCGAGGTACGCAGGATTTCCGGCTCCGTGAAGCGCGGGCGCGAGAGGTAGTCAGCCTGGGAGAACAGACGAATCGCCACGCCCTCCGCGACTCGGCCGCATCGGCCCGCGCGCTGGTTCGCGCTGGCCTGGCTGACCGGCTCGATCGGCAGGCGCTGCACCTTCGTCTTGTTGGAATAGCGGGAAATACGCGCCAAACCCGGGTCGATGACGTAGCGGATGCCCGGCACCGTCAGCGACGTTTCCGCGACGTTCGTCGCCAGGACCACGCGGCGCAGGCGATGCGGCTCGAACACGCGATGCTGCTCGGCCGCCGTCAGTCGCGCGTACAGGGGCAGGATCTCGATGTCCCCCGGGCGTGCGCCCTTGTCGTCTCCCGCGCGCCGGCCTCGTCCCTTCAAGTGATCGAGGAGGGCCGCCTCCGTGTCGCGGATGTCGCGCTCGCCGGGCAGGAAGACCAGGATGTCGCCGTCGCCCTCCGCGCTCAGCTCGTCTACCGCGTGACAGATCGCGGTCTCCACGTCGATGTCCTCGCCCATGCCGTAGCCCAGCGTCGCCAGCTCGTCGTCCGGGTCCTCCAGGACCAGCTGCATGGGGCCGGAATCGGTGACGTCAGTGGTCTCGATGATCTCGGTCTCGTCCGCCTGCTGCGCCGAGGCCTCGGACGTGTACGACGAGGGCGTCGTCGGGCCGAGGGGGCGGTAGCGGATCTCCACCGGGTACGTGCGGCCCGATACCTCGATGACCGGCGCCGGCTCGATCAGGCGACCCGACCCGGGGGTGCCCTCCCACGTGCCGAAATGGCGCGCGAAACGGTCCGAATCGATCGTCGCCGACGTGATGATGACCTTCAAGTCCGGGCGCGCGGGCAGCAGGCGCGCCAGGTAACCCAGGATGAAGTCGATGTTCAGGCTGCGCTCGTGGGCCTCGTCGATGATGAGCGTGTCGTAGCGGCGCAGCATCGGATCCGACTGGATTTCCGCCAGCAGAATGCCGTCCGTCATGAGCTTGACGAGGGTCGTGGGGCCGACCTCGTCCGTGAAACGCACCTGGTAGCCGACCACCTGGCCCCGCTCGCGGCCCACGGTTTGGCCGAGCTCGTCGGCGATGCGGTCCGCGACCGAGCGCGCCGCCAGCCTGCGCGGCTGGGTGTGCCCGATCATCCCGGCGACGCCGCGGCCCAGCTGCATGCAGATCTTCGGCAGCTGCGTCGTCTTGCCCGAGCCGGTCTCGCCCGACACGATGACCACCTGGTGGTCGCGGATGGCGCGTGCGATCTCGTCGCGGCGGGCGCTCACTGGCAGGTCCGGGAAGGAAATCACGGGGATTGCCGCCGCGCGCTCGGCTAGCTGCTCCGGCGTGAAGGGCTTGAAGGGGCGCGCGTGCTCGCGGCTCGCGCGGCGCGGTCGCGCTTTGCGCGCATTTGGCTCGGAGGAGCGGGGCTTGGCGGGGCGAGAGTCAGGCATGATAGCGCCAGTCTAGTCGCTCGACATGCTGGTCGAGCGGTACGTGGCTGGTGGGGCTGATTAGGTCGAAAGGATCTCAGACCCCAAAAGTCGCACGTAATTCCCTTTGGTCAGTTTTTGAGTACGGCTTAAATCCGCACGATTTCAACGGTCTGATTTCAAACGTTGAAATAGTGGTGGGGGAATTACGTGCGACATTGTTGGGTATCTGTTGGGTGTAGGTTGACGAGGTGTGGGTGCAGCGGGCGGTGAAGCGACGACGCGGGGGCGTGCCGCGGGGTGCGGCGGGGGTGCGGCGGGGGTGCGGCGGGGCTTACAGGTCCTCGTCGAAGCGAGTCACGGGTGGCTCCAGGTGCAGATCCACGAGGTCGCGCGCCAGCTGGTCGATCTCCTCGCCCAGGTGCACGCGTTCCCTCCACGAGGCCGGGATGCCCTCGATCCCATAGAAAGCGCCGCCCAGCTGCCCGTAGATCGCGGCGTTCGTGTCCGAGTCGCCGCCCATGTTGGCGATCGCCAGGGTCGCATCCTTGAAAGACGGGAAATCCAGGAGGCCGTGCACCGCCAGGCGCAGGCCGTTCACGATGTAGCCGCCTGTTTCCGCCTCCCACGAGGCGCGCACCTGCGGATCCGGGCTGATCACTCGCGCGGCCATCTCGTCGAAAGCCGCACCCGTCGACGCCCACGACACGTCCATGAGCTGCTCCGGTGACCATCCCAGCAGTGCGCCCACCAGCAGGGCTGCGAAGACCTCGGTAGCGGCCTCGGCCTCGACGGAGAAGTGCGTCTCGCGCGCGCTCAAGCGAGCGGTCGCGACCACCTCGCGCGGGGAACGCGAGCGGAAGCCCGCGATCACCATGGGTGCCAGGCGCATGATCGCGCCGTTACCCGCGCTGTTCGTGCGCTCGGCGGTCACCGGCACACGCTGTTCGTGCTCGAAATCGAACAGCGCGGCGCGGACCTGGCCGCCGATATCGAAACATACGTCCGTGGAGGACCGATACCCCTCCGAAAACCAGCGCTGGTAGCGCTCCATCACGTCAAAGGAGTCGTAGCGGCCCTGCGCCAGCAGGGAATCCGCGATGCACAGCGCCATCGACGTGTCATCCGTCCACTGCCCCGGCTTCAGGAGGAAGGGGCCGCCGCCCACCATGTCCGTGATCGGATCGAAGGTGCCCGCCCACTTGAACTCATTCGTGGTGCCCACCGCGTCGCCGACGGCCAAGCCCATGAGGGCGCCGCGCGCCCGAGAAAGAAAATCCGACATGCCCCCAGTCTCGCACAGGGGCCTCCAGATGGATCCCGGCGTCCGCATCGCCTGCCCTCCGCAGGCAGTCGAGGCCAGGGAACGCGCGAGTCGGCCCCGGCCTCGTCCCGGCAGAGACGTCAGGAAACCGAGGTGCCGAACAGTAAACCCAGCAGGTAGGTGACGCCCGCGGCGCCGTAGCCCACCAGGAGCTGGCGCAGCGCGCGGGGCGTCGGGGACTGGCCGGACAGGATGCCGACCACGCCGCCCGTGAACAGCAGGGCGACACCGACGATCGCGGCCGCGACGACGATCGCGGTCACGCCGGTCATGCCCAGCAGGTAGGGGATCAGTGGGAAGAACGCGCCCGTCGCAAAGAAACAGAACGAGGACAGCGCCGCCTTCATGGGCGTGCCCACCTGGTCGCCAGCGCCGTCCGACTCGGGGGTGCCGCTCAGGGCCGCGCGCAGCGCGATCGCGCCGGACTCGCCGGTCGCAGGCTTGGCGAGGCGCGCAAAAACCTGCTTCGCGTGCCGCTCAGCCTCCTCCTCGCTCTCGCCGCGCGCACGGAACACGAGGGCCAGCTCGTTCGCGTCCACGTCCAGGTCCGTCACCGCCTGGTGCGCGTCCGGATCGGGGATCGAGGCGTCGAGGAGCTCGCGCTGACTGCGCACGCTCACCCACTCGCCGGCCGCCATCGACAGAGCGCCCGCGAGCAAGCCCGAAATGCCCGTCAACAGAACGACGTGCGGCTCCATGCCCGTCGCCGCCACGCCCAGCACGAGAGCCAGGTTCGACACGAGGCCGTCGTTCGCGCCGAAGACCGCCGCACGGAACGTGCCCGCCAGGGTCTCGCGGGACTTCGCCGCCAGGGAACGGATGACCTCGGCGTGAATGTGCTCGTCGGCCTGCATGTGCGCGGGCACGTCGTCATCCACGTCGCGGGCGGAACGCTGCTCCGCGCGCTGGGCCATCGCCAGAATAAAAATCGTGCCAAAAAGGTGTGCGAGGACGGACGCGGCCCGCGTGCGAAGCGGCGGCTTCGGGGCGGGCAGGGCGTGGTCGCCCAGGCGAGCCAGCCAATACTCCTCGTGGCGGCGCTCCGCCTCCTCGAGCTGCAGGAGAACCGCGCGCTCCTCGCCTGTCCGGCGCTCGGACAGGTCGCGGTAGGTGCGGGCCTCCATGCGCTCCTCGGCCAGGTGCTTGCGCCAGCGCTTAATCTGCGCGCGCGATGGCTCCTGAGTGTTGAGCTGTGGGTCTGCGCTCACGGCCTCGTACCCTCGCGCGCTCAACGCTGCGTCGTGGAAGAGGTGGCCTGCGCGTCAACCGTCGTCGGCTCGGAGGCGGGGGCGCCGAACAGGCGTTCCTTCACGGCGTCGGCAACCTTATCGGTCACCTGCTCGCCGCCCGCACGCACGAGGTCGGACATCTTCTGGCCCGCCGCATCCAGGGGGCGCGCAACGATCGGGACACGACGCAGCTTCGAGGCGTTCGCGCGGATCTGCTCGTAGCGTTCGCGGCCTGCTCGGGTGCCCAGGATGTATCCGATGCCAACTCCGATGAGGATTCCAGTCTTGGTTCCCATGAATGTCCTTCTCTCGCTGCAAGTGGTGGGGCGGCCCGTCGTAGCGGGTGTCGCGCAATCCCTGTGGGCGCGGCTCTCACCGGCGCGTATGCGTCCCATCTTAGTGGCGCTGCCCGCCGCACCGCACGATCCTCACCTAGAGTGGGGATTATTCACGGATGCTTCTCGTCTCAGGTGTCCCCTTGTCACATTCGTGCACAGTGTGGGCCCCTCTTTCCGTGAGTGGCCCTCACGCGCTATGTTTATGGCGTGAGCCAGGTAACGATTGAGACGCCCCGGGGAGTATCCCTCTCCGGTACATTCACGCGTCCCGTGGACTGCCGTGACGCTGCGGTGATCTTTTCTCACACCTTTTTGTCGGATCGTCACGCATCGGGCATGTTCGACTCACTCGGTCGTGCGCTGCGCCGAGCCGGCTATGCGACTCTCAGCTTTGATTACTCCGGCCATGGCGCCTCGGGCGACGAAATTATCACTTTCGATCCCCTCATCGAAGACTTCCGCTCCGCGTCCGGCTGGCTCGCCGACCAGGGATTCGCGCGCCAAATCTGCGTCGGCCACGAGTTCGGCGCCGCCGTCGCGCTGCGCTCGCGCCCGCCCGCCGTGCAGACTTACGTGCTGGTCTCCCCGGTCCTCGGCCCCCTTTCCTACGACTGGAACCTCGTGTTCTCCGACGTGCAGCTCTCCGACCTCGAGCACCACGGGGCGACGACCGTGCCCGACGACTCCGAGTCCGTGCGTCAGCAGTTCACCATCTCCAAGCGCACCCTCGCCGACATGTCCATGGTCTCCGGTGAGAAAGCCTTGCGCGGACTGAGCGTCCCCGTGCTCATCACGCACGACTCCTTCGACGAGGAGACCGGCCTGCTCGACCGCACGCGCGAGGTCTTCCACCTGCTGCCCGACGGCTCCCTCGTTGAAATGACCGCTGCCCCCGACGGTATCGCTGGCGAGTACACGCCGGTCGACGGCGTGCCCGTCATTGACGAGGCCGTGGATCGCGCGCTCGCGGCCTCCGGTTCGGCGCACCTGCCCGCCCTGGCGGATGTTGCTTCCGAGTGGGCGAGCCGCTGGGTGCCCGTGAGTCGCTGATCGCCTGATTTCCTGCGGTGCTGTTGCCCTGCTGGGCCGGGCTGCTTTGTGCGCCCGTGGGCGGCGGCCCGCCCGCTCGCCGTCCGCGCCGCGAGCTTCGCTCGGCGCGTCGTCTCGAAGCCCGGCCAGGCCCCGCCACCGCCCACGGGCACCGCAGCCAGGCCCTGCCGCCACCCACGGGCACCGTGGCCGTGCCCTCCGGTCCCTCCGGTGCCCTCCACACCAGTGGCGCAGCCGGAATTCGCGATTGAGCTTGTTGCTTGCGGCGCCGCTGGTGTTCCAGGTGCCTTCGGGCCCGGCCGCCCGCGAGGCTAGGGCCTCACTTCGTTCGGCGCCGCGCCTCGAAGCCCGACCTGGCCCCGCCGCCGCCCACCGGCACCGTAACTAGGCCCCGAAGCCCTCCATCGACACTGAAGCCAGGCCATCCCTTGCCTCACTGTCCTGCAGTCCGACGAAATCGGCCGCGTACGCGGATAGGTTATTGCGATATGGATAGGTTATGAGGATGTGGATAGCTTATTAACCTATCCGCGTGCCGATAACCTATCCGCATCGTCGCAACCTATCCGCATAAGCCCAGGTGTGGTCCTCGCACGCGCGCCGCGCCGTCGGTCGTGGGGGGTTTTGCAGCATTAGACGCTGGCTGGAGGCATGTCGCCGGCGTGTCGGATCTCTAATGATGCAATTCCCCCCGAACAACGGTGTGCAAGCCATGACTCACGAGGGTTGGTGCCCAAAACGCAGACCACCTCGGTGAAATACGTTGAAAATGGGCTCTTGTAGGTGAGGCGGTCTGCGTTTTGGGCAAATCCGCAGCTGATGGGGTGTGTTGTTCGCGCGTGAACCCGCTATTCCGAGCGCTAACCTGCGCTGTTGGCTGGCCGACCTGCAACGATGTTGCGCGTCGGAGTAGTTACCGATGCCCCGCATAACCCTTGATATCGTTGAACCGTCGCGCGCTGATGCGCCAAAAACGGGGGAGTGCCGCAGCCTCCTCACAAATAGGAGGCCACACACGATGGACACCATCAGGAAAGCGGATAGCCGCCGCGGGCGGATCGCCTACGAGGTTGCGGGTCTCGCGTGGCTCGCCGAGGCCTCGGACCCCGGTGCCGCCGTCGTTCCCGTGCTCGATCACGGCGCGACGTGGCTCGAGGAACCCCGCCTGGTCTCTGTCGCGCCAACCCCGCGAGCCGCCGAAGACTTTGGCCGCGCCCTTGCCCATACGCACGCCGCCGGAGCCAGCCACCTGGGTGCGCCGCCGCCCGGCTTCGAGGGCGACGGCTGGATGGGGGAGGCCCACCTCTCGCTACCCGACCACCCGAGCCCGGCCCCGGCCTCGTCCCGAGGCGAATCCTGGGGCGCCTTCTACGCGCGTGAGCGGATCGCCCCCTACGCCGACGACCGCATCTTCACGGCCGCCGAACGAACGCTCATCGACAAGCTCTGCGAACGCCTCGAGTCCGGCGTGCTCGACCACAGCCAGCCGCGCCTCGTAGAAGACGCAAAAAACCGCCATAACAGCATCGGCGCGGCCCGCACCCACGGCGACCTGTGGAGCGGCAACGTCATGTGGACCCCCGAGGGTGCCGTCCTCATTGACCCCGCCGCGCAGGGCGGCCACGCCGAGGAGGACCTCGCGGCCCTCGCGGTCTTCGGCTGCCCGCACTACGAGCGGATCCTCGCCGCCTACAACGAGGCCTCGCCCCTGGAGGACGGCTGGCGCGAGCGCGCCGCCCTGCACCAGATGCACATCATCATGATCCACTGCGCCGTCTTCGGGCGATCCTACGTGCCCGAGGCCGTGGCGATCGCCCGCAGGTACGCATAGACCGCGCCTCCCACCACGTTTCCGCACGCGCATGCGTGGGGGCGAGGAGGGAGGCGCGGTATCGCGTGAAGGCTGAGAGCCTCAGGCGCGGGCGTCGTAGTGCTGCAGGCCCGAATCCTCTCGCGAGCCGCCCTGGCCGTCGCCCACGTCGTGGTAGTCGTGGATCCACTCGAGGCGGCGCACCCACTTCACCATCTTGTAGCCGTGCTGGGAATCGGCGCGCAGGCGCAGAGGTCCGCCGTAGACCTCGGGCAGGGGCTCGTCGTTCATGCCCCAGGCGAGGATGCACTCGTCGTCGTCGATCATCGACGGGTCGATGCACTCGTAGTAGGGCTCGGTCGGGCGCCCGTCGTAGGTGTGCCCGACGTGTCCGAAGGAGGTCGCCATCAGGTAGCGTGCACCCTCCGTGGGCGTGACCTGCTCGAGGAGATCCTTGAGGCGGATGCCCTCCCACTTCGCGATGCCAGTCCATCCCTGCATGCAGGTGTGCATCGTAATGTTCGTGACCTTGCCCAGGGCCTTCAGCTCGTCGATGGAGAAGGACTTCTCCTCCTCAACCAGGCCGCCGATCTCGAGGCGGAAGTCCTTGAAGTCGTCTTCGCGAAGGGCGATGTACTCCTCGGACTGTTCCTTTGTCGGCGGGCGCGTGTTGACCCAGTGGAACGGGGAAATATCGGCCTCGGTGAAGGTCTTCTTCGCGACCTGGCGCGACTTCAAGCGGTCGATCGTGAGCGCGCGAATCGGCTGCGTAGCACCCCAGATCCAGCGCTGGGTGCGGCGCAGGTTCGACAGGGACCAGTAGGAGGCTCCGATCCACAGGGCGATGGCGACGACGATGCCGATGATCAGCATGGTGACGGCCTGAGCGAACTGTGCCGCCGTGATGTCGTTGTAGTTTTCGCCAAGCATCATGTGCGCGATGTTGTACTTCGGGTGGACGATGAACACGAGGGCGACGTGCATGACCACGAAGAAGCAGTAGAAGGCCATGCCCAGGAAGTGGATCGAACGCGCCGTCTGACGGTTGCGGAAGATCTTGACATACCCGGGGAAGCGTCCCGCGAAGGTGGGGGACATGATGGGGCCGGTCGCGATCATGAGGGGCGCGACGATGAAGACGACCGTGAAGTACATGAGCTTCTGGAGGGCGTCATAGGGCTGGAAATGCTCGATGGAGGGAATCTGCAGGCCCATGTAGATCTTCGCGCTCTCCCATGCCTCGGGGAAGATGGACCACGAGGTGGGGACGATGCGCCGCCACTGGCCCGTCCCGAAGAGGAGGGTGACGTACACGAGGCCGTTAACGAGCCAGATGGCTGTGACGAGCGCGTGCCACGCGCGGCCCAGGCCGATCTGTCCGCGTCCGGGCAGGGAGATCAGCGGGTGCAGGTTGCGCTGGTCATCGCGCGCCGTGAACTCGCCGGGGACGGTCGACACCTTGTCCTTGGTGAACTTGAGCCACTCGGATCCGGGTGTGCAGTGATTGTTCCAGTACAGGCGTGGGTGTGATGCGAGGACCTCCCAGCCGGAACGGATGAGGAAGCCCATCATGATGAAGTTGATGAAGTGGGTGATCCTCAGCCAAGCGGGAAAAGTGTCGAGGTCGACGGCACCGGCCGCGCTAGCCATTGCTGCGAGCGCGTGCATTGCGGTTCCTCCTGTGTGGCGTGAATGATAGAACGCCTCGCATATTAGAGGGGAAATGTACGCGAAAATAGGTGTCAAATCGCCGTGTGGTGCGATCTGGTACAAGTTGTGAACTTGTCAAGCATCATTTGAGTGGGCAAAAGCCATTCTTTTGAAAAAGGTAATGTTTGTAAAATGCGGGGTAGGTCCGTGAAAAACGAGGCCGGGGCCAGGTCGTGCGTTGACCCAGCCCCGGCCTCGTCCCCGGAGATGTGAACGGCCTACAGGCGCGGGATGTTGCGCATGTTGGAGGTGGCCATTGAGAAAGCCTCAGCGATGCCGCGGTTGAGAACGATCTTGCTCATCGCGGTCGCGAAACCTACGACCTGGCCGCCTGTGATGGCCGGCGGAAGCGACAGTGCGTTCGGATCCGTGATGACCTCAACGAGGGCGGGGCCGGGCGCAGCGAATGCCTCGCGGTACGCGTCCTCCAGGCGAGAAGCATCCTCGACGCGCGCCGCGTGGAAGCCAATTGCGCGGGCGATCTCCGCGTAATTCGTATCAGGGACATCTGTCTGGAAGTCAGGCAGGCCGTTGACCAGCATCTCCAGCTTCACCATGCCCAGCGTCGAATTGTTGAAGACGACCACCTTGATCGGCAGGTCGTACATCTTCGCGGTGATGAGCTCGCCGAGAAGCATCGAGAGCCCGCCGTCGCCCGACACTGACACGACCTGGCGATCCGGGTAGGCGACCTGAGCGCCCAGGGCCATCGGCAGGGCGTTCGCCATCGACCCGTGCAGCAGGGAGCCGATGAGGCGGCGCGTGCCGAGCGGATCAATGTAGCGGGCGGTCCACACGTTGCACATGCCCGTGTCCGCGGTGAAAATCGCGTCCTTCGCGGCCGTCTCATTGAGGAGGTGGGCGGCGTACTCGGGGTGGATCGGGCGCATCTTCTCCACGTTGCGCGTGTATGCGCCCACGGGAGCGTGCATGATCTCCGAGTGCTTCTTGATCTTGGACTTCAGGAAGGAATCGGAGCGGTTCGCGCGCAGGTGGGGGAGGAGTGCCTCGATGAAGGGCTTGACCTGCGCGTGGATCGCGAGGCCGACGTCCGTGCGGCGGCCCAGCTTCTCCGCGTGCGTGTCCACCTGGATGGTTGGGGTGGACGGCAGGAACTGGTCGTAGGGGAAGTCAGTGCCCAGCAGGATCAGCACGTCAGCGTCGTTCATGCCCTCGGCGGCCGCGCCGTAGCCCAGCAGGCCCGTCATGCCCACGTCGAAGGGGTTGTCATACTGGATGAAGTGCTTGCCGCGCAGCGAGTGACCGATCGGGGCCTTGAGGGCGTCAGCAAGGGCGATGACCTCGTCGTGAGCTCCCTCAACACCGGCACCAGCGAAGATCGCGACCTTGTCGGCCTTGTTGAGCAGGGCGGCCGCCTCTTCAATGTCGGTCGCGTTGGGCGCAAGCGTCGCGGGACGCGCGGGCGCGTAGGTGGGAACGTGGTCGACCGCCTTGAGGTCGGACACGTCGCCGGGCAGTGTAATGACTGAGACGCCGCCGAGGCCGACAGCGTGACGGATCGCCGAGTTCACGGTGCGCGGCGACTGCGCCGCGGAGGAGATGAGCTCGTTATACACCGAGCACTCTTCGAAAATACGGTCCGGGTGCGTCTCCTGGAAGTACATCGTGCCGATCTGAACGCTCGGGATGTGCGAGGCGATGGCGAGGACAGGTGCGCCCGTGCGGTTCGCGTCGTACAGGCCGTTGATGAGGTGCAGATTGCCCGGGCCGCAGGAACCGGCGCACACGGCAAGCTTGCCCGTGAGCTGGGCCTCGGCCGATGCTGCGAACGCCGCCGCCTCCTCGTGGCGCACGTGGATCCAGTCGATGCCGCCCTTCTTCGAGCCGCCGGTCTTGCGCACGGCGTCAACGATGGGGTTGAGCGAGTCGCCGACAATGCCGTAGATCCTGTGTACCCCGGCGTCAACGAGCTGAGCCACGATCTGTTCTGCGACGTTCATGCCATCTCCTTCATTTCTTTGGATGTGAACTGCTAAAACAATCATACGGATGACCAAGGTCCCATGTCGCTCCAGCGTGATTGACGGATCGCGGTGAGGTGTCGGTGGAAGAGGTCCGCGTTCCTCCGATAGGATGGCACCGCCCCAATAGCTCAGTCGGTCAGAGCAGCGGACTCATAATCCGTGGGTCGTCGGTTCAAGCCCGACTTGGGGCACCGCCACGCAAGCCTGGGTTCCGCCGCCCGTCGCGCCTGACGAACGAGCTGGCCACGGCCTCGTACCGTGAAACCCTGCACATATCACACGCTGCCTTGACTCGCGAAGCGACTCACGGTAGCCTGAGTATTTGCGCCTTATCATGCCCGAGGTGACCCGTATCCAGCCGTCGTAACAGGCGCTTGACGGACCAGGACGCGTCAGATAATGGGTGATAAGGCAGCGTGCGCACCGTTAATGCAGGGAAGGATCCCCTTTGGCTGCCAACAGCACCGCCAAACAGCCCAAGCACCGCATCTCGTTCGCTAAGCTTCGTGAACCCCTCCAGGCCCCCAATCTGCTGGGCCTGCAGGTCGAAAGCTTCGACTGGCTGCTGGGCAACGACGCGTGGAAGGCCCGCGTCGAAGCCGCACAGGCATCTGGCCGAGGCGACGTCCCCGACGTCTCCGGCCTCGAAGAAATCTTCCACGAGATTTCCCCCATTGAGGACGTCGCAGGCACCATGAGCCTGTCGTTCCACGACCACCGCCTCGAATCCCCCAAGTACTCCATGGAGGAAGCCAAGGCGAAGGACTACACGTACTCCGCACCGATGTACGTGACCGCCGAGTTCATGAACTACGAGACCGGCGAAATCAAGTCCCAGACCGTGTTCATGGGCGACTTCCCGCTCATGACCCCCCGCGGTACCTTCATCATCAACGGCACCGAGCGTGTCGTCGTCTCCCAGCTCGTGCGTTCCCCCGGCGTGTACTTCGAGAAGCTCTCGGACCGCTCGTCGGACAAGGAAACCTTCGGCGCGAAGGTCATCCCCTCCCGTGGCGCATGGCTCGAGTTCGAGATCGACAAGCGCGACGCTGTCGGCGTGCGTATCGACCGCAAGCGTAAGCAGTCGGTGACCCACTTCCTCAAGGCCGTCGGCATGACCGAATCCGAGATTCGCGACACCTTCGCCGACTACCCCGTCCTCCTCGAGACCCTCGAGAAGGACACGGTCGCCACGCAGGAAGAGGCCCTGCTCGACATCTACCGCAAGCTGCGCCCCGGCGAGCCCGCGAACGTCGACGCCGCCCAGACGCTGCTCAACAACTTCTACTTCGACTCTCGTCGCTACGACCTCGCCAAGGTCGGCCGCTACAAGATCAACAAGAAGCTGGCGATTGAAGCCGACCCCAAGGCCTCGACCCTGTCCCTCGAGGACATCGTTGCGACCGTCAAGTACCTCCTCGCCCTGCACCAGGGCGACAAGACCTTCGCCGGCACCCGCAATGGCGAGCCGGTCGAGGTCCGCGTTGAGGTCGACGACATCGACAACTTCGCCAACCGTCGCATCCGCGCCGTCGGCGAGCTCATCCAGGGACAGGTCCGCACCGGCCTCGCCCGCATGGAGCGCACCGTGCGCGAGCGCATGACCACCCAGGAGACGGACTCGATCACGCCCCAGACGCTGATCAACATCCGCCCCGTCGTGGCCGCGATCAAGGAGTTCTTCGGAACCTCCCAGCTCTCGCAGTTCATGGACCAGAACAACCCCCTCGCCGGCCTGACCCACAAGCGCCGTCTGTCGGCCCTGGGCCCCGGCGGTCTGTCGCGTGACCGCGCGGGCATGGAAGTTCGAGACGTCCACCCCTCGCACTACGGCCGTATGTGCCCGATCGAGTCCCCTGAAGGCCCGAACATCGGCCTCATCGGCTCGCTCGCGACCTTTGCGCGCATCAACCCCTTCGGCTTCATTGAGACGCCCTACCGCGTCGTCAAGGATGGCAAGGTCACCGACGAAATCCGCTACCTCACTGCGGACGACGAGAAGGGCCACTTCATCGCCCAGGCCTCGTCGCCCCTCGAGGCCGACGGCTCCTTCGCCGAGCACGACGTCCTGTGCCGTGTCGCCGGCGAGGACCCGACCCTGATCGCCCGCGATCGCGTCGACTACATGGACGTCTCCGCACGTCAGATGGTGTCCGTCGCCGCGGCGTTCATTCCCTTCCTCGAGCACGACGACGCTAACCGAGCCCTCATGGGCGCGAACATGCAGCGTCAGGCCGTGCCGCTGCTCACCACGGAAGCCCCGCTGGTCGGCACCGGCATGGAGATGCGCGCCGCGCACGACTCCGGCGAAATGATCCTCGCCGCGCACTCCGGCGTCGTCTCCGAGGTCTCCGCGGATCTGATCGTCGTCTCCACGGACGAGGGCGGCCGCGACTCCTACCGCCTCGAGAAGTTCGAGCGCTCCAACCCCGGTAACTGCACCAACCAGCGCGTTATCGTGGACGAGGGCGACCGCGTCGAGGTCGGCGACGTCCTGGCTGACGGCCCCGCCACCTCCAACGGTGAGGTCGCGCTCGGCAAGAACCTCCTCGTCGCCTACATGTCGTGGGAAGGCCTCAACTACGAGGACGCCATCATCCTGAGCCGTCGCGTCGTCGAAGAGGACATCCTCACCTCGATCCACATCGAGGAGTACGAGGTCGACGCCCGCGAGACCAAGCTCGGTGAGGAAGAGATCACCCGCGACATCCCCAACGTCTCCGAGGAATCCCTCGCTGACCTGGACGAGCGCGGCATCATCCGCATCGGCGCCGAGGTTACCGCCGGCGACATCCTCGTCGGTAAGGTCACCCCGAAGGGCGAGACCGAGCTGACCTCCGAAGAGCGCCTCCTGCGCGCCATCTTCGGTGAGAAGGCCCGCGAGGTGCGCGACACCTCCCTGCGCGTCCCCCACGGCGAAGAGGGCATCGTTATCGGCGTCCGCGAATTCAACGACGACGAAGACGACCTCAACCCCGGCGTCCGCCAGACCGTGCGCGTCTACGTCGCCCAGCGACGCAAGATCACGATCGGCGACAAGATGGCCGGCCGCCACGGTAACAAGGGCGTCGTGTCCAAGATCCTCCCGGTCGAAGACATGCCCTTCCTCGCCGACGGCACGCCCGTCGACATCATCCTCAACCCGCTGGGCGTCCCCGGCCGAATGAACGTCGGCCAGGTGCTCGAGTACCACCTCGGTTGGCTCGCCCACCAGGGCTGGGATGCCTCGGCCGCTGTCGAGGCCGGCGAAGAGTGGGCAGCGCACCTGCCCGCCGACGGCATCAAGACCGAGCCCGGCACGCCCGTTGCTACCCCCGTGTTCGACGGCCTCGAGGCCGACGAGCTCGCGGGCCTGCTGCGCAACGTGAACCCGAACCGCGACGGCGATGTCCTCACCAACTACGAGGGCAAGGCGCGCCTGTTCGACGGCCGCTCCGGCGAGCCGTTCCCGTACCCGATCTCGGTGGGCTACACCTACATGCTCAAGCTCCACCACCTGGTCGACGACAAGATCCACGCCCGCTCCACGGGCCCGTACTCGATGATCACGCAGCAGCCGCTGGGCGGTAAGGCCCAGTTCGGCGGCCAGCGCTTCGGCGAGATGGAGGTGTGGGCCCTGGAAGCTTACGGCGCCGCCTACGCCCTCCAGGAGCTGCTGACCATCAAGTCGGACGACACCACCGGCCGCGTCAAGGTGTACGAGGCCATCGTTAAGGGCGAGGACATCCCCGAGCCCGGCATCCCCGAGTCCTTCCGAGTCCTCATCCAGGAAATGCGCTCGCTGTGCCTGAACGTCGAAGCTCTCGACGCGGCCGGCAACGTCATTGACCTGCGTGAGCAGGACGAAGACTTCAATGCGCGTGAGGATCTGGGCATCACCCTTGACGCCCGTCCGAACGCTGCGGCGACCATCGATGCGATCTGATAGGGAGAGATAACTTTGCTGGACGCCAAAACGTTCGACAGCCTGAAGATCACCCTGGCCACCGGCGACGACATCGCCGAGTGGAGCCACGGTGAGGTTAAGAAGCCGGAGACCATCAACTACCGTACGCTCAAGCCCGAGCGCGACGGCCTGTTCGGTGAGCAGATCTTCGGCCCCACCCGCGACTGGGAGTGCGCGTGTGGCAAGTACAAGCGCGTGCGCTACAAGGGCATCGTGTGCGAAAAGTGCGGTGTCGAGGTCACTCGCTCGCGCGTTCGTCGTGAGCGCATGGGTCACATCGACCTGGCTGCCCCCGTCACGCACATCTGGTACTTCAAGGGTGTTCCCTCGCGCCTGGGCTACGTGCTCAACCTTGCGCCCAAGGACCTCGAGAAGGTCATCTACTTCGCTGCCTACATGATCACCGAGGTCGACGAAAAGGGTCGCCACGAGGATCTGGCTGAACTGCGCGCCGAGCTCGAGGTGCAGAAGAAGCAGATGGAGAACAACCGCGACGCGACGATCAACGACTTCGCGGAGCAGCTCGAGTCCGACATGGCCGCCCTGGAAAAGGACGGCGCCTCGCAGGCCGAGCGCGAGCGCGCTCGCAAGCAGGGCGAACGCGAGATGGCCAAGATCCGCCGCCGCTTCGACGGCGACATCGAAGGCCTCGAGGCCGTGTGGGAGCGCTTCAAGGACCTCAAGGTCGGCGACCTTGAGGGCGACGAGCGCCTCTACCGCGCGATGGTGGCCCGCTACGGCACCTACTTCAAGGGTGACATGGGCGCTGCCGCCATCCAGAAGCGTCTGGAGACCTTCGACCTGGAGGCCGAGGTCGCCGCGCTTCGTCAGACCATCGCCTCTGACTCCGGCCCGCGCAAGGCTCGCGCCATCAAGCGCCTGAAGGTCATCAACGCCTTCGTCGCGACCGGCAACTCGCCGGCCTCGATGGTCCTCACCAAGATCCCCGTGATCCCGCCGGACCTGCGCCCGATGGTTCAGCTGGATGGTGGCCGCTTCGCGACCTCCGACCTCAACGACCTGTACCGTCGCGTCATCAACCGCAACACCCGACTCAAGCGACTGCTCGAGCTGGGCGCCCCCGAGATCATCGTCAACAACGAGAAGCGCATGCTTCAGGAGTCCGTTGACGCCCTCTTCGACAACGGCCGCCGTGGCCGCCCCGTCGCGGGCCCGGGCAACCGTCCGCTGAAGTCAATCTCGGACATGCTCAAGGGTAAGCAGGGTCGTTTCCGTCAGAACCTGCTCGGTAAGCGCGTCGACTACTCGGGTCGTTCCGTTATCGTCGTCGGCCCGCAGCTGCAGCTGCACCAGTGCGGTCTGCCCAAGCAGATGGCTCTGGAGCTGTTCAAGCCCTTCGTTATGAAGCGCCTGGTTGAGAAGAACTACGCGCAGAACGTCAAGGCCGCCAAGCGCAAGGTCGAGCGTCAGCGCCCCGAGGTGTGGGACGTCCTCGACGATGTCATTCGCGAGCACCCCGTGCTGCTGAACCGTGCACCTACGCTGCACCGCCTCGGCATCCAGGCGTTCGAACCCCAGCTGATTGAGGGTAAGGCTATCCAGCTGCACCCCCTCGCCTGTGGCGCCTTCAACGCCGACTTCGACGGCGACCAGATGGCTGTCCACCTGCCGCTGGGCGCTGAGGCGCAGGCCGAGGCCCGCATCCTCATGCTGTCGACGAACAACATCCTCAAGCCCTCCGACGGCCGCCCCGTGGCCATGCCGTCGCAGGACATGATCATTGGTCTGTTCCACCTGACCTCGACGCCCGACCCGTCGGTGCCCGTCGAGAAGGACGAAGACGGAAACCCCGTGATTCCGTACTTCTCCAGCCAGGCGGAAGCTCAGATGGCGTTCGACGCCGGCAACCTGGACCTGAACGCGACCGCGCGCATCCGCTTCGCCGACGGCACCGTGCCGCCCGAGGGCTGGGAAGCCCCCGAGGGTTGGGAGCCCGGCGACGAGCTGATCCTCGAGACCAGCCTCGGCCGCGCGATCTTCAACGAGCAGCTGCCCACCGACTACCCGTTCGTCAATGAGGTCGTCGGCAAGAAGCAGCTCGGCAACATCGTGAACACGCTGACCCAGCGTTACCCGAACGTGCTCGTGGCGGACTGCCTCGACGCGCTGAAGTCGGCCGGCTTCCACTGGTCGACCTGGTCGGGCATCACGATTGCGTTCTCCGACATTCAGGCCTCGCCGCGTAAGCGCGAGATCCTGGCCCGCTACGAGGCCAAGGCCGCCGAGATCGTCGAGCAGTTCGAGACGGGTATCATCCTCGAGGAGACCCGCTACGAGGAGCTCGTGAAGCTGTGGCTGCAGTGCACCGAAGAGGTCGCTGAGGACATGCGTGCGAACTTCTCCGAGCGCAACACCGTGTACCGCATGGTGAACTCGGGCGCCCGTGGTAACTGGTCGCAGGTTCAGCAGATTGCCGGTATGCGTGGCCTCGTGTCCGACCCGAAGCAGAAGCTGATCGAGCAGCCCATTAAGGCGAACTACCGTGAGGGCCTGACGGTTCTCGAGTACTTCATCGCCACGCACGGCGCCCGTAAGGGCCTGGTCGATACGGCTCTGCGTACCGCCGAGTCGGGCTACCTGACCCGTCGTCTGGTCGACGTTTCGCAGGACGTCATCGTCCGCGAGGGCGACTGTGGCACCCGCGCCGGCCTGAAGATCGACATCGCTCACAAGAACGAGTTCGGCGAGTGGGAGGCGTCCGATACGATCGAGACGACCGCCTACGCCCGTAACCTCGCCCGTGACGCGGTGAACGAGGCCGGAGAGGTCGTCATGCCCGCGGGCACCGACCTGGGTGACGACCAGCTCGCCGAGCTTGTTGCCGCTGGTGTCGAGCAGATCGTCTGCCGTTCCGTCCTCACCTGTGAGTCGCAGGTCGGCACCTGTGCGGCCTGCTACGGTCGCTCGCTGGCCACCGGCAAGCAGGTCGACATCGGCGAGGCCGTCGGCATCATCGCCGCCCAGTCGATTGGCGAGCCCGGCACGCAGCTGACAATGCGTACGTTCCACACCGGTGGTGCTGCCTCCGCTGCGGATATTACGCAGGGTCTGCCCCGTGTCCAGGAGCTCTTCGAGGCCCGCAGCCCGAAGGTCGAGGCGAAGATGAACGAGGCCGCCGGCCGCGTCCACATCGACGACGAAGACCCGAGCGCGCGTAAGGTCGTCATCACCCGTGACGACGGCAAGGAAGACCTGGTTATCGAGGTCTCGCGTCGCCAGAAGCTCCTCGTGTCCGAGGGGCAGCATGTCGAGGCGGGCACGCCGCTGACCGAGGGCCAGCTGGATCCCAAGGAAATCCTGCGCATCATGGGCCGCAATGTGGCTCAGAAGATGCTCGTGGACGAGGTCCAGAAGGTGTACCGCGACCAGGGCGTGGGCATCCACGCCAAGCACATCGAGGTCATCGTCCGTCAGATGCTGCGCCGCGTCACCATCCTGGAGCCCGGCGACACGACGTTCATGCCCGGCGAGCTCGTCGACCGCATGGCGTACCTGACACAGAACCGTCGCGTCGCAGCCGAGGGCGGCCAGCCCGCCTCCGGTCGCCAGATGCTGATGGGCATTACGAAGGCGTCGCTGGCCACGGATTCGTGGCTGAGTGCCGCGTCCTTCCAGGAGACCACCAAGGTCCTGACCGAGGCCGCCATGAACGGCAAGTCGGACTCCCTGGTGGGCCTCAAGGAGAACGTCATCCTCGGTAAGCTCATCCCGGCTGGCACCGGCCTGTCGCGCTACAACGACGTCATCGTCGAGCCGACGGCTGAGGCCATGGCGAACTCGAACTACTCCGAGGCCGACTTCGGTGACGGCTCCGTGTCCGAGGACTTCCTCGACGCGCTGGGCGCCATCGACTTTGGCATGAACTTCCGCGAGTAATCCGGTTCGTGACTGCTTGGGGCCCCGGCCTCGTCCGTGAGAACGTGACGAGGCCGGGGCCTTTTGCGTGCACGAGAGTGGTTGGTGCGTGTGGTGGGGGAGCGTGGCTGGTGCCTGGGGCGCGAAGGCTTGCTTTCGCTAGTCCCAACAGGGGATCCCCGGCCTCGAACATGTGCGACGAGCCGTGCGGCGAGATGACGAGCCTGATGGCTGGCAGGCTGCGCCCGTCGATGCGCACGTTGGCCGCGAGACGTGCACATGGGCCCTTTGATTCGCACATTAACCGCTAGATGTGCGCGTGGGCGACGTTGCCCACGTGCAAGTGATCGGGTTTGCGTGCGTATGAAGCGGTTAACGCGCGGGTTATCGGGCACAGTGCGATGGGGCAGCGCGTCGTGCGACAAATACGGCCGGGTGTCATTCCGAAACTGAAGGTGTCGCTGCGCGCAGACGAGTATGGAAAGCCAGGTACTGCTTTACAGGTGGACTTTCCTCCGATGATGACGACGGTGGTGTGGGTAGAAGTGAATCTCCGCAGTGCTCTCCTACTTGAGAGTCCTTTGTGTGCGGGGTACATGCTGTTGTCGGGGCTCTGCCCACAGGCGGAGTGATTGCTGCGTCAGCGGCAGGTGCTCGATCTGTATCTGTGCTGCGATGTTCGTTCGGAAGGTAACGAGATCCTCCGTATCGTGCCAGCGGACGCGTATGACCCTCCACCCCGTGTTGGTCAGATCGTGCTGACGGGCGAGCCACTTACCGGTGTTCTCGCGTACTTCCTGCTCGGTGTCTCCGAACTTCTTGCGGCCGTCGGGTTCAATGATGACCTTGAGATCAGGGAGAACGATATCCCCGAAATAGATGTGGTCTTCGACCGCGATCGGGAACTGGGTAACGACGCGACCCGAGTACAGGCTTTTGATGATCCATAGCACCGTGGCCTCGAAAATGTTGTCGCATCCGCCGTCCGTTGCTTCGATGAGTGCCTTGGCGCGAGGGAAACCGTGGTGGCTGGAGAAACGTGAGAGTTCTTCAAGCATCTCGAGCCGAGTCTGCTCGCATCGACGTCGTGACTCTTCTAGCTTGAATCTGTCGAAATGCGTGAGAGCATGCGTCGCCATGCATAAGGCAACGAAAGCATCGCGAGGTTGCTCGTTGAGGGCGAGACGGACAACGGCCTCAATGGGAGATTCTGCTTCAAGGCCGCCGATGTGCACGATTGTGCGTGGCGGCCTGCTTCGACTGATAACCGGAGTACTGGGGACGACTGTTTGACGGTGTCGCACCGCAGGAAAAGGACGAAGGTGGAGGACCGTCTTGCTCGGCCATGCCTCGATCCATGAATTCGTTGACCAGGTCGGAATACCGTGAAGCAGTAGGGAGCTGTTCCCGGTGAAAACCACGCGTTGTGTGGACTGGTAGTCGAGTGCATGCAGACGTGCGATGTTGATACTCCGCCAGATTTCCCACGGCTGGGCATTGTGGTCACCGTGCAGACGCACGCGGTATCCACGGCGAATCACTAGGACATCCGGGTCATCAACGATATTGCGAGGACTGTGTCGGTGCGTTCTGAAAGTCTCGAGAGTGATCATGTGCTTGGTATATATCCCAGAGGAAGAGGAGTGCCAGCAGAATTTAGGCGTCTGTGGATAACTGTTGTAGTGCGCCGTTGCCTGTGGACAGACACTCTCACTAGCTGATTCGATGCCAATTGATCAGTCTGTCATTCGCGATCGCGCCCTGCGAAGAACCTGTAAAGGCGTGGATGTGCGCGTGGGCCCATTGATTCGCACGTTAACCGCTAGATGTGCGCGTGGGCGACGTTGCCCACGCGCAGGTGGTCGGGTTTGCGTGCGTATGAAGCGGTTAACACGCAGGTTATCCGGTTTGCGTGCGAGTTGGAAGCAAGGCCGGGGTCTTTGTATGCCCGGGCGCGGCTCCTGGGGCAGCCGGCTCGCGGGGGGAGTGGTGGGCGCGCGCTGCGCAGCGGACCGAGACGCTGTCGAAGGCGAGAGTGTGCGACAGATTGTGCGCCCAATCCGATAGAACGCACGAGGTCCCACATGAGGCGACCGACCGTGCAGTTGAATAGGGGGAATGAACTGCGCCCAGGGGTTTTCTGCATGCCAGAGGCTGCTCACCTGAGCGCCGCCACCAGCCTGCCGGTGAATGGTCGCCCAGTCTTCACCCGAGCCTTGCACCAAGTTAACTTTTTAGCCACCTAACCCATAGACCATCAAAGTGCTCGACATTTCTACTTGTCAGAGCTTTCAAGCACATAGAGTATCCTTGGGAAAGGTGCGCCACCTGCGGGTGCTGCGCTTCCGGATATTTACCAACCACATACGAAATGAGGACTTTCATGTCTGAAAACACCCCGCATCCGGTTGCACCGCAGCAGCCGCAGTTCACTCAGGAGGCACCCGCCGTACAGCCCGCATCCGGCCCTGTTGAGGCACCGAAAAAGAAGAAGTGGGCGGCAGTGACCGCACTGGTTCTGGGCATTATCTCCGCCCTGACCGGCATCTTTGTCATTGGCTCGTTCCTGACCATCCCGACCATTATTTTCGCTGTGATCGCTCTGGTTATGGTCAAGAACGGCACCGGCAAGGGTAAGGGCATGGCGATTGCCGCTCTCGTGCTGGTTCTGGTGGCATATATTGAGACCTTTGCTTTCTTCCAGATTCGTGCGGCGAACCTTGAGAAGTCTAACCGAGAGGCTCGTGAGGTTATCCAGAAGTGCGAAAACCACGAGCCCGGCTATTACATTACTGAGGAGAACGGTAAGCGTTACTGTAACGCTGGCGGCTGGGTCTACGAGATGGATAAGTAAACCGGCTCTTCCGAGTTGAGTGTGGGTGACCGGTTGTTGGTCGGGGGTTGCGGGTAGAGGTCGAGGTCCTTGATGATGAGCGGCCTTCTACCCCCGCTGTCGTCAAGGACCTCGGGCGGTGTCTCACCCTACCTGCTGCTGCTCCGTGTCCGAGGACTTCCTCGACGCGCTGGGTGCCATCGACTTTGGCATGAACTTCCGCGAGTAATCCGGTTCGTGACTGCTTGGGGCCCCGGCCTCGTCCGTGAAAACGTGACAAGGCCGGGGCCCCTTGTCATGTCAGCTTACTCTCCTTAAGTGCGCCGAGGGTGTCTAACGGCGGCGCATATCGAGCGCGGTTAGACGGGCGAAGATGACGAATTAACCATTTGGAAAAGCTGATATGTGGATGCTAGATTGGCCGCACACTATCCATCAACGCATAAGGATGTCTCTTCATGCGCCTGCCCAAGAAAATGGTCCTTGCTGCGCTCGGTTCCGCGGCCCTCGTTCTCAACCCGTTGGCGGCCTTCGCCGCTGGTCCCACGATTGAGGATACGGACGGTCCGCTCGTTCGGATCGCCATCTCCGACACGCTCAACTGCTCGATCAACTACAAGGGCGATAGGTACAACGAGTTCTACAACGGTCGATCCGCTCAGGATCCAGCCGACTGTGGAACGTTCCTCGCTGTGGGATCTGAGCTCTTCGGTCCGGGGGAGCTGAATTCTCATGAGGCGGCGTCCATGGGGACGATCGCCTGGACGCCGGTCTCGCAAACGAAGTCAGGAACGGGCACTCAAGCAGATCCGTGGGTCCTTACGACTGTCGTTCGCGGCGGTGGATTCGAGATCACGCAGACGGACACCTACTCAACGGGCAATGACTTCTACGCGACGACCTCGTCGGTGAAGAACATTTCGAATGCAGCTCAGGACTTTACTCTCTACCACGCGGCAGATTGCTACCTCCAGGACGACGATTACGGCTTCGGTGAGTACGACGCGAACGCGGGGACGGTCATCTGCCGAGCAAAGGATCCGGAAACCGGCAGGCATACAGATCGTGGACGAGTCGAGCAGTTCATCCCGACTACGGCCGGTTCGAACTACTACTACAGTTCCTACAACGAGGTCTGGGATAAGGTCAAGGATCGTGCGCCGCTGCCCAACAAGCTCGAGCGCGCAGATTCCAACCGGGACAACGGCATGGCTCTGAGCTGGACTCGTACCCTCGAGCCGAATACGACGGCCGACTACTCTCTCATCACCTCCTTCTCGCCGAAGGGACAGGTCGCGCTGTCCTCCGCGACATGCGCCGTCGCCCAGCCGGGCGCTGACTCCGCCGCGACTCGCACCATCGGCGTGACGATCACGAACCCGAACCCGGACGTCAAGTCGGTCCAGACGGTTATCGCGACCCTGTCGGACGACGCCACCTACGTTCCCCAGTCGGCCAGCGGCGCCCCCGAGCCGGCGGTTGCGGGCAAGGTTCTGACCTTCAAGGATCTCGAGCTTCCCGCCAACGGATCGGTGAAGTTCTCGTTCCTTATCACCGGCAGCACTGAGGTTACTCCGCTCGTGAAGATCTCGGGGACGACGACGAGTGGTGCAGCCATCGTCGAGTCCGATACCTCGGCGTCTTCGACGTGCGATTTCCCCGAGCTTCCGAAGCCCGATCAGCCCCAGCCGACTCCCGAGCAGCCCCAGCCGACTCCTGACCAGTCGCAGCCGACTCCCGAGCAGTCGCAGCCCACTGCCGAGCAGCCGCAGCCCGCGGCTGGAAAGAACCCTGACGGCAATAAGCTTGCCAGCACTGGCGCGAACACTGGCGTTGCCATCGCGATTGTCGGCCTGCTAGGCGTCGCCGGCGTCGGCCTCGTGGTGGCGAGGCGCCGCGCACACTGATCGGAGATCCGGTCGACAACGGTATAGGGCCCGGTCCCCGCGAGGGGGCCGGGCCCTCGTGCATCCTCTGTCATCGCCTTCGTCGGTGGAGGGGAGCGCCACTGTCCGCGTAGGCGGCGAAGCCTGCGGGCCCCTTTGCGTGCCTCTGTCGCAACACCGGGGACACTTGAAACAAAAGGGGCGAGCCCTTCATCACGCACACGGGTGGGAACGCGAAGGAAACGATCCGAGCGTTCCTGCGCCCAGGCCTCGTCGATGAGGGGGGAACCACAATGCACCCCCTTTGACGAACGGCGACGTTTCCCACTATCCTTAAAGGCGGTTCCCGCTTCTGTGGAACCTCTGTGCCCGGGAAACCGGGAGCGGGCTCCGTCCGTCGGAGCTCCGGGCGTCATCCTCTGACCCTCGTGGTTATCATGGCGCGCCGGCCCCCAGGCGGACACGTGTGCCCACACGGGGGTGACAGCAGTCGCGGAAGACTGACAATCAGGGCCGCCCCTTAAAGCGAGGGGAGGCCGCCGACGGAAAGAAACTGGAGACCCAGTGCCTACCATTCAGCAGCTCGTCCGCAAGGGACGTGTCTCGAAGCGCGCAAAGGTGAAGACCCCCGCGCTGAAGGGCTCCCCCCAGCGTCGCGGCGTGTGCACCCGTGTGTACACCACCACGCCGAAGAAGCCGAACTCGGCTCTGCGAAAGGTCGCTCGTGTGCGCCTTTCGTCCGGCATCGAAGTCACCGCCTACATTCCCGGTGAGGGCCACAACCTGCAGGAGCACTCGATCGTGCTCGTGCGCGGTGGTCGTGTGAAGGACCTGCCCGGCGTGCGTTACCGCATCGTCCGCGGCTCGCTCGACACCCAGGGTGTCCGCGGCCGTCAGCAGGCTCGTTCCCGTTACGGCGCGAAGAAGGAGAAGAAGTAATGCCTCGTAAGGGCCCCGCTCCCCGTCGCCCCCTCGTCGATGACCCGGTTTACGGCTCCAAGGTCGTGACCCAGCTGGTCAACCGCGTTCTCCTCGACGGCAAGAAGACCGTCGCCGAGCGCATCGTCTACGGCGCACTTGAAACCGTTCGCGAGCGCACCGAGCAGGAGCCCGTCTCCGTGCTCAAGCGCGCTCTCGAGAACATCCGTCCGGCCCTCGAGGTCCGCTCCCGCCGCGTCGGTGGCGCGACCTACCAGGTCCCCGTCGAGGTTCGCCCCGCGCGCGCCACGACGCTGGCCCTGCGCTGGCTGGTCGACTTCTCGCGTCAGCGTCGCGAGAAGACCATGACCGAGCGTCTTGCCAACGAGATCCTCGACGCCTCCAACGGCCTCGGTGCCGCTGTGAAGCGCCGTGAGGACATGCACAAGATGGCTGAGTCCAACCGCGCCTTCGCGCACTACCGCTGGTGATTTAAAGACGAGGCCTGGGCAACCGGGCCTCGTCTCACGCAGCAAGAACACCCATTACTTCGAACGAAGGAACCACACTCGTGGCACTAGAGGTGCTGACGGATCTCAACAAGGTCCGCAACATTGGCATCATGGCTCACATCGATGCCGGCAAGACGACCGTGACGGAACGTATCCTGTTCTACACGGGCATCAACTACAAGATCGGCGAGACGCACGATGGTGCCTCGACGACCGACTGGATGGAACAGGAAAAGGAACGCGGCATCACGATTACGTCCGCCGCCGTTACCTCTTTCTGGAACGGTAACCAGATCAACATCATTGACACCCCCGGTCACGTTGACTTCACCGTTGAGGTTGAGCGCTCGCTGCGCGTCCTCGACGGCGCTGTCGCCGTGTTCGACGGCAAGGAGGGCGTTGAGCCCCAGTCCGAGACCGTGTGGCGTCAGGCCGACAAGTACGACGTCCCGCGTATCTGCTTCATCAACAAGATGGACAAGATGGGCGCCGACTTCTACTTCTCGGTTGGTACCATTCGCGACCGCCTGCACGCGACCCCGATCGTCATGCAGCTCCCGATGGGCGCCGAGAACGACTTCGTCGGCAACATCGACCTGCTGACCATGGAGGCCCTGACCTACCCGGCCAAGGACGACAAGGGCAACGACACGCTCGGCTCCATCGTCGAGCGCGGCCCGATCCCCGCCGAGTACCAGGAAAAGGCTGAAGAGTACCGCGAGGCGCTCGTTGAGGCCGCCGCCGAGGGCTCCGACGAGCTGACCGAGGCCTACCTGGAGAACGGTGAGCTCACGCTCGAGCAGATCAAGGAAGGCATCCGCCTCCTGACCATCTCCTCGCGCGCGTTCCCCGTCTACTGCGGTACCGCTCTGCGCAACATGGGCGTGCAGCCCGTCCTCGACGCCGTCGTGGACTTCCTGCCCTCCCCGCTCGACATCGGCGACGTTCGCGGCTTCCTCCCCGGCTCTGAGACCGAGGAAGAGACCGAGGTTCGCAAGCCCGACGAGAACGAGCCGTTCTCTGCTCTGGCGTTCAAGATCGCCGCTCACCCCTTCTACGGCAAGCTCACCTTCATCCGCGTGTACTCCGGTAAGGTCGAGTCCGGCTCCCAGGTCCTCAACTCGACCAAGGGCAAGAAGGAGCGCATCGGCAAGATCTTCCAGATGCACTCGAACAAGGAGAACCCCGTCGACGTGGCACACGCTGGCCACATCTACGCGGTGATCGGCCTGAAGGACACCACGACCGGTGATACGCTCTGCGCGATCGACAAGCCGATCGTCCTCGAGTCGATGACGTTCCCCGCCCCCGTTATCCAGGTCGCCGTCGAGCCCAAGTCGAAGGCCGACCAGGAGAAGATGGGCGTCGCCATCCAGAAGCTGGCGGAAGAGGACCCGACGTTCACCGTCGAGCTCGACGCCGAGACCGGCCAGACCATCATCGGTGGTATGGGTGAGCTCCACCTCGACATCATCGTCGACCGTATGCGTCGCGAGTTCAAGGTCGAGGCCAACGTGGGTAACCCGATGGTTGCCTACCGTGAGACCATCCGCAAGAAGGTCGAGAAGTACGAGTACACGCACAAGAAGCAGACCGGTGGTTCCGGCCAGTTCGCGCGTGTCATCATCGCCCTGGAGCCCCTCCCGGCCGACTCCGAGGAAGAGTACATGTTCGAGGACAAGGTCACCGGTGGCCGCGTTCCTCGCGAGTACATTCCGTCGGTCGATGCGGGCATCAAGGACGCCATGCAGTCCGGCGTTCTCGCCGGCTACCCGATGGTTGACATCAAGGCCACGCTGCTTGACGGCGCCTACCACGAGGTTGACTCCTCCGAAATGGCGTTCAAGGTTGCTGGCTCGATGGCGCTGAAGGAAGCCGCCAAGAAGGCTAGCCCCGTCCTCCTCGAGCCGATCATGGCCGTCGAGGTTCGTACTCCCGAGGAGTACATGGGCGACGTCATCGGCGACCTCAACTCTCGTCGTGGTCAGATCTCGTCGATGGACGAGCAGCACGGCGTGCGCGTCGTCAAGGCTCAGGTGCCGCTGTCCGAGATGTTCGGATACGTCGGCGACCTGCGCTCCAAGACGCAGGGCCGCGCTGTCTACTCCATGGAGTTCGACAGCTACGCCGAGGTTCCGCGCGCCGTCGCGGATGAGATCGTCGGCAAGTCTCGGGGCAACTGAGTCCCACCGGGGGCTCGCGGGGCAGGTCACCTGCCCTGCGAGCCGCCTCACACACAAGTAAACCCAGTAGGTCTCAAGCCCCAGTGGTGTTAAAGTGGCACCTAGCCGTAGGCTGAGAATATCTACCCGAGTCCAGGAGGACACAAGTGGCGAAGGCCAAGTTTGAGCGCACCAAGCCGCACGTCAACATCGGCACGATTGGTCACGTTGACCACGGCAAGACGACGCTGACGGCAGCTATCACCAAGGTGCTGCACGATAAGTACCCCGATCTGAACGAGTACACCCCCTTCGATCAGGTCGACAACGCTCCCGAGGAGCGCGATCGTGGTATCACGATCAACGTCTCCCACGTCGAGTACCAGACCGAGAAGCGCCACTACGCGCACGTTGACGCCCCCGGCCACGCCGACTACGTCAAGAACATGATCACCGGTGCGGCCCAGATGGACGGCGCGATCCTCGTGGTCGCCGCCACCGACGGCCCCATGGCCCAGACCCGCGAGCACGTTCTGCTCGCCCGTCAGGTCGGCGTCCCCACCATCCTCATCGCCCTTAACAAGGCCGACATGGTTGACGACGAGGAAATGATGGAACTGGTCGAGGAAGAGTGCCGCGACCTGCTCGAGTCCCAGGACTTTGATCGCGACGCCCCGATCATCCAGGTCTCCGCTCTGAAGGCCCTCGAGGGCGACCCGGAGTGGGTTGCCAAGGTCGAGGAGCTCATGGACGCGGTGGATTCCTACATCCCCACCCCCGAGCGTGACATGGACAAGCCCTTCCTCATGCCGATCGAGGACGTCTTCACGATCACCGGTCGTGGCACCGTCGTCACCGGTCGTGTTGAGCGCGGCAAGCTGCCCATCAACTCCGAGGTCGAGATCCTCGGTATCCGTGAGCCCCAGAAGACCACGGTTACCGGCATCGAGATGTTCCACAAGTCGATGGACGAGGCCTGGGCTGGCGAGAACTGTGGTCTGCTCCTCCGTGGCACCAAGCGCGACGAGGTCGAGCGTGGCCAGGTTGTGGCCGTCCCCGGCTCCATCACGCCCCACACCGAGTTCGAGGGCCAGGTCTACATCCTCAAGAAGGAAGAGGGCGGCCGCCACAACCCCTTCTTCTCGAACTACCGTCCGCAGTTCTACTTCCGTACCACGGACGTGACCGGCGTCATCACCCTCCCCGAGGGCACCGACATGGTCATGCCTGGCGACACCACCGAGATCTCCGTTGAGCTGATCCAGCCCATCGCCATGGAGCCCGGCCTCGGCTTCGCCATCCGTGAGGGTGGCCGCACCGTTGGTTCCGGTCGTGTCACCAAGATCATCAAGTGAATCACTCTCTGAGACTTTCTCAGATCTGATTCGCTGCTGATCCAGCGGCATTGAGGGCCCCGCCTCTGCAAAGAGGCGGGGCCCTTCGCTATCTGTTGTGCCGTCGAACGCCACTCATGCGCAGCGGTGTGCTGATATAGCTCCTCAGAGCTGGACTAGCTGTGACGTTGACGGCGTCAGTGGGTGTCGGTGTACTGCGCATCGGCCGTAGGTGGCGTATGCGCGAGGCCGCCCCGGCCTCGTTCATAGAAATGTGACCGATCCCCGGTTGCGACACGCCCGAGTGCGGGGTACGGTGGTTTCTTGGTGACGGTCCGGGCAGTTTCGCACGGCTCGGGTCGGTATCCACGCCAATCTGTCGGTGGTTTCACATGCGAGAACCCCCTTCCGGGTTTGTGCTCGCGGGTGGAACTCTGACAGAATGGCACGGTTGCCTCAGCGTCTCTGGGGTGGTCCATGCGTGCCATCACGTATGGATCGGGCAATATGCCCAAGATCTTTGGACAAGACGTCGGTCCAGCGCGAGCAATCGCGCGCACAACGGCTGCGACACGCCCGAGTGCGGGGACCGGCGGCGAATCTGTACGAGAAGAGGTAAGACGGCATGGCGGGACAGAAGATCCGCATCCGGCTCAAGTCGTATGACCACGAGGTCATCGACAGCTCCGCGCGCAAGATCGTGGACACCGTACAGCGTGCTGGCGCCACGGTCGTGGGCCCGGTGCCGCTGCCGACCGAGAAGAACGTTTTCGTCGTTATCCGGTCGCCCCACAAGTACAAGGACAGCCGCGAGCACTTTGAAATGCGCACGCACAAGCGGCTCATCGACATCATCGATCCGACCCCCAAGGCCGTCGACTCGCTCATGCGCCTCGACCTGCCTGCGGACGTCAACATCGAGATCAAGCTCTGAGGACATCTGCAATGACTAACAAGAAGCAGCACGCTGGCGCGCCCATCAAGGCGCTGCTCGGCCGCAAGCTCGGCATGACCCAGGTTTGGGATGCCGACGGCCACCTCGTGCCCCTGACTGTCGTGCAGGTTGGCACCAACGTCGTGACCCAGGTTCGTACCGATGAGGTCGACGGCTACTCCGCTATCCAGCTTGGCTTCGGTGAGATTGACTCCCGTAAGGTCACCAAGCCCCTCCAGGGCCACTTCGAGAAGGCCGGGGTTGCCCCCCGTCGTCACCTCGTCGAGGTCCGCACGTCCGAGCATGACTCTTACGAGCTCGGCCAGGAACTCGACGCCACCACCTTCGAGGCTGGCGCAGGCGTCGACGTCTCCGGCACCACCAAGGGCAAGGGTTTTGCCGGCGTCATGAAGCGTCACGGCTTCGCTGGCGTTTCCGCCTCCCACGGTGCGCACCGCAACCACCGCAAGCCCGGCTCGATCGGCGCCTGCGCAACCCCCGGTCGCATCTTCAAGGGCCTGCGTATGGCCGGCCGCATGGGTGGCAACCGTCGTACTGTTCAGAACCTGACGATCCAGGCCGTGGACGCCGAGAAGGGCCTGCTGCTCATCAGCGGTGCCATCCCGGGTCCGAAGAACGGCGTGGTCCTGGTTCGCTCCTCCGTGAAGGGTGCGTGATCATGGCTGACGATCGTAACATTGACGTCATCGACCTCAAGGGCAAGAAGGCGGGCTCCGTCGTTCTCCCCGGTTCGATCTTTGACGTTCCCACCAACATTCCGCTGATGCACCAGGTTGTCGTCGCTCAGCTTGCGGCCGCTCGTCAGGGCACGCACGCGACGAAGACCCGCGGTGAGGTCGCTGGCGGCGGCAAGAAGCCGTTCCGTCAGAAGGGCACCGGTAACGCTCGTCAGGGCTCCATCCGTGCGCCTCACTTCACCGGCGGTGGCATCGTCCACGGCCCTCAGCCGCGTGACTACGACCAGCGCACCCCCAAGAAGATGAAGCAGGGCGCTCTGCGTTCCGCCCTCTCCGACCGTGCGCGTGCCGACCGCATCCACGTTGTCACCGCCCTGTTCGAAGGCGACAAGCCCTCGACCAAGGCTGCTCTCGCCGCCCTGAGCGCGATCGTCGAGGACCGTCAGGCTCTCGTCGTCCTCGAGCGTGGCAACGAACTGACCGCGCTGTCCCTGCGCAACGTTCCCGAGGTTCACGTTCTGTGGGCCGACCAGCTGAACACGTACGACGTCCTGGACGCCGATGACATCGTCTTCACGCAGGCCGCCCTTGAGTCCTTCCTCGGTACCAAGGAGGAGACCAAGTGAGCACGATTGAAGCGGGTAAGAACCCCCGCGACATCATCCTGAAGCCGGTCACCACCGAGAAGTCGCTCGCCCTCATGGACCTGGGCAAGTACACCTTCGAGGTTGACCCCCGCGCGAACAAGACCGAGATCAAGATTGCCCTCGAGCGTATCTTCGGCGTCAAGATCGGTTCCATCGCCACCCAGAACCGCAAGGGCAAGACCTACCGCACCCGCAACGGGATCGGTAAGCGCAAGGACGTCAAGCGTGCCATCGTCACCGTGCGTGAGGGCACCATCGACATCTTCGGCGATCAGGCCTGAGGACCGAAGGGACATTTGAACAATGGGAATTCGCAAGTACAAGCCCACGACTCCGGGCCGTCGCTTCTCGTCTGTCTCTGACTTCGTCGAGATCACCCGCGACACCCCCGAGAAGTCGCTGCTGCGCCCGCTGCACAAGACCGGTGGCCGTAACAACAACGGCCGCGTGACCTCCCGCCACCGCGGCGGCGGCCACAAGCGTCAGTACCGCGTGATCGACTTCCGTCGTCACGACAAGGACGGCGTCCCGGCAACGGTCGCTCACATCGAGTACGACCCCAACCGCACCGCGCGTATCGCTCTCCTGCACTATGCGGATGGCGAAAAGCGCTACATCCTCGCTCCGACCGGCCTCAAGCAGGGCGATCAGATCGAGGCCGGCGTTGGCGCTGACATCAAGCCCGGCAACTCGCTGCAGCTGCGCAACATCCCCCTGGGTACCGTTGTGCACGCCGTTGAGCTCTACCCGGGTGGCGGCGCCAAGATCGCCCGCTCCGCTGGCACCTCCGTGCAGCTCGTCGCTAAGGAAGGCCGCTTCGCCCAGCTGCGTATGCCCTCCGGCGAGATCCGCAACGTCGAGGCCACCTGCCGCGCCACCATCGGCGAGGTCGGCAACGCCGAGCAGTCGAACATCAACTGGGGCAAGGCCGGCCGTATGCGCTGGAAGGGCAAGCGCCCGCACGTCCGTGGTGTCGTTATGAACCCGGTTGATCACCCGCACGGCGGTGGTGAAGGCCGCACGTCCGGTGGTCGTCACCCCGTGTCGCCTTGGGGTAAGCCCGAGGGCCGTACGCGTCGTCCGAAGAAGGCGTCCGATCGCATGATCGTCCGCCGTCGCAAGACCGGCAAGAACCGCTGAGTAGGAGTCGATTGAAATGCCGCGTAGTTTGAAGAAGGGCCCGTTCGTCGACGACCACCTGCTCAAGAAGGTCGACGCCGCGAACGAATCAGGCTCTAAGAACGTCATCAAGACCTGGTCGCGTCGCTCGGTCATCACCCCGGACTTCCTGGGTCTGACCATCGCCGTCCACGACGGCCGTAAGCATGTGCCCGTTTTCGTCACCGAGTCGATGGTGGGCCACAAGCTCGGCGAGTTCGCTCCCACGCGTACTTTCCGCAGCCATGACAAGGACGATCGTAAGGGACGTCGGCGCTGAGCCGGCCCCACGGAAGAAGAGGCAGATACATGGAAGCCAAGGCGCAGGCGCGATTCATCCGCGTCACGCCCCAGAAGTCCCGCCGTGTTGTGAACGAGGTTCGCGGCAAGCGTGTTCTGGAGGCCGCCGACATTCTGCGGTTCGCCCCGCAGGCCGTCGCCACCGATGTCCGCAAGGTGCTCCTGAGCGCCGTCGCCAACTCGAAGGTCAAGGCTGAGAACGCCGGAGAGACCTTCAACGAGGCTGACCTGCTCGTCCTGGAGGCATACGTGGACGAGGGTCCGACCATGAAGCGCATTCGTCCCCGTGCACAGGGGCGCGCCGGTCGTATCCTGAAGCGCACCTCCCACATCACCATCGTGGTGGGCACCAAGGAAGACAAGAAGAAGGGAGACCGCTGATATGGGTCAGAAGGTCAACCCCCGCGGGTTCCGTCTGGGAATCACCACTGACCACCGGTCTCGCTGGTTCTCCGACTCCACCACCAAGGGACAGCGCTACGCGGATTACGTGGCGGAAGACGTCGCGATCCGCAAGTTCCTGACCGACAATCTCGAGCGCGCCGGTATTGCTGAGGTCGACATTGAGCGTACGCGTGACCGTGTTCGCGTCGACCTGCACACCGCTCGCCCGGGCATCGTCATCGGTCGCCGTGGTGCTGAGGCCGACCGCCTGCGCGTCCAGCTCGAGAAGCTGACGGGCAAGCAGGTTCAGCTCAACATCCTTGAGGTCAAGAACCCCGACCTCGTTGCGCAGCTCGTTGCGCAGGGCATCGCCGAGCAGCTCGCTGCCCGCGTGTCCTTCCGTCGTGCGATGCGTAAGGGCATCCAGTCCGCGCAGCGCGCTGGCGCCAAGGGCATTCGTGTCCAGGTGTCCGGCCGTCTGGGTGGCGCGGAAATGTCCCGCTCCGAGTTCTACCGCGAGGGCCGCGTGCCGCTGCACACCCTCCGCGCGAACATCGACTACGGATTCCACGAGGCCCGTACGACCTTCGGTCGCATTGGTGTCAAGGTGTGGATCTACAAGGGCGACATCACCGAGCGCGAGTTCGCTCGCCAGCAGGCCGAGCAGGCCCAGCGTGGCGGACGTCGCGATGGCCGCCGTGGCCCCCGCCGCGGTGGACGCCCCAACCAGGAGACCGCTGCGCAGCAGGCACCCCGCGAGGCTTCCGCCTCTGAGGCCGCTGCGCCCACGACCGGATCGGAGGCCTGAGCCCCATGCTCATTCCCCGTCGGACTAAGTACCGCAAGCAGCACCGTCCTCACCGCACTGGCTTTGCCTCCGGTGGCACCGAACTGGCGTTCGGCGATTACGGCATCCAGGCACTCGAGCCCGCCTACATCACCAACCGTCAGATTGAGGCGGCTCGTATCGCCGTGACCCGTCACATCAAGCGTGGCGGTAAGGTCTGGATCAACATCTTCCCGGACCGTCCGCTGACGAAGAAGCCCGCCGAAACCCGAATGGGTTCCGGTAAGGGCGCTCCGGAGTGGTGGGTTGCCCCCGTCAAGCCCGGACGCGTTATGTTCGAGCTGGCAGGCGTCCCCGAGGAGCTCGCTCGCGAGGCCCTCAGCCGTGCCCAGCACAAGCTTCCTATCAAGACCCGTTTCGTGGTCCGAGAGGGTGGTGACATCTGATGGCAGATAAGGGTCTGACCACCGAGCAGCTCGACGCAATGGACAACTCCCAGCTGTCCAAGGAGCTGGAGAAGGCTAAGGCTGAGCTGTTCAACCTGCGTTTTGCGCAGGCCGTTGGCAACCTCGAGGATCACGGTCGCATGAAGACCGTGCGCCGCGACATTGCCCGGATCTACACCATCGCGCGTGAGCGGGAGCTTGGCTACCGCACCGCCCCGAGCACTGAGGAGTGAGCCTGATGGCAGAAACCACCGCTCGTAACGAGCGTAAGGTCCGTCGCGGCTACGTCGTCAGCGACAAGATGGACAAGACCGTTGTCGTCCAGATCGAGGACCGCGTCAAGCACGCCCTCTACGGCAAGGTCATGCGCAAGAACAAGAAGGTCAAGGTTCACGACGAGCACAATGAGTGCGGTGTCGGCGATCTCGTCCTCATCATGGAGACCCGCCCGCTGTCGGCCACCAAGCGCTGGCGCGTTGTGGAGATCCTCGAAAAGGCGAAGTGACCTTCGCTCACAGACCGAAATCCGTTCGGCAAGGCTCGACCGGTACAATCCGGAAGAGAACCGGCACGACGACAGGAGTCAATAGAAAATGATTCAGCAGGAGTCGCGACTGAAGGTCGCCGACAACACAGGGGCCAAGGAGATCCTGACCATCCGTGTTCTCGGTGGCTCGGGTCGGCGCTACGCGGGTATCGGCGACACCATTGTCGCCACCGTGAAGGACGCCATTCCCGGCGGCAACGTCAAGAAGGGCGAAGTCGTCAAGGCAGTGATCGTTCGCACGCGTAAGGAAACCCGCCGCCCCGACGGTTCCTACATTCGTTTCGACGAGAATGCGGCCGTCATCATCAACAACAATGGCGAGCCGCGTGGCACGCGTATCTTCGGCCCCGTGGGCCGCGAGCTGCGTGACAAGAAGTTCATGCGCATCGTCTCCCTCGCTCCGGAGGTGATCTGATCCATGGCAGCCAAGATTCGTAAGAATGACCTCGTCGAGGTCGTTCGCGGACGCACGTCCGACGAGAAGGCGCTGGCTGAGCGCAACGCCCGCCGTGCGGAAGAGGGCCTCGAGCCCCTGACCCCCGGCGACAAGGGCAAGCAGGGCCGCGTCATCCAGGTGTTCCCGGCCGAGGGCAAGGTCCTCGTCGAGGGCATCAACCTGAAGACGCGCCACGTGCGCCAGGGCCAGCAGGGCAGCGCCGGCGGCATCGAGACCATCGAGGCCCCCATCTCGCTGTCCAAGGTCGCACTGGTCGACCCCGAGACCAAGAAGCGCGTTCGCGTCGGTTTCCGTGAGGACACCGTCGAGCGCGGCGGCCGCACCCGCACCGTCCGAGTCCGCGTGGCTCGTGGTGGCGCGAAGCGCGGCGTTGAGCAGGGCAAGGAGATCTGAGCATGGCCCCGCGTCTGAAGGAAAAGTACGTCTCCGAGATCCGCGAGGCGCTCCGTGCTGAGTTCAAGCACGAGAACGTCATGCAGGTCGGCGGACTGACGAAGATCGTTGTCAACATGGGTGTCGGCGAGGCCGCTCGCGACTCGAAGGCACTCGAGGGCGCTATCCGCGACCTCACCGCGATCACCGGCCAGAAGCCCGTGACCACCCGCGCCAAGAAGTCCATCGCGCAGTTCAAGCTGCGTGAGGGCCAGGCGATCGGTGCGCACGTCACGCTTCGCGGCGACCGCATGTGGGAGTTCCTGGATCGCCTCCTCTCGACGGCGCTTCCCCGTATCCGTGACTTCCGCGGGCTGTCCTCCAAGCAGTTCGACGGTCACGGCAACTACACCTTCGGTCTCACGGAACAGTCGATGTTCCACGAGATCGATCAGGACTCGATCGACCGAGTGCGCGGCATGGACATCACGGTTGTCACCTCGGCCACCACCGACGAAGAGGGTCGCGCCCTTCTCCGTCACCTCGGCTTCCCGTTCAAGGAGGACTGACCCATGGCCAAGACATCCCTGAAGGTCAAGGCTGCCCGCAAGCCGAAGTTCGGCGTGCGTGCCTACACCCGGTGCAACCGTTGCGGTCGTCCGCACTCGGTGTACCGCAAGTTCGGACTGTGCCGCGTGTGCCTGCGCGAGCTCGCCCACCGTGGCGAACTCCCCGGTGTCACCAAGAGCAGCTGGTAAAACGAACGTCGCAGGTCCCGGGTAACCGGAGAAACCGCGACGAGGAAGGGGAATAAACCCCCATGACAATGACAGACCCGATTGCAGATATGCTGACGCGTCTGCGCAACGCGACTCGTGCGCACCACGATGCGGTCTCCATGCCGTACTCGAAGCTCAAGAACGCGATTGCGAACATCCTGGTCGAGGAAGGCTACATTGCCTCGACCTCCGTCGAGGATGCCCGCGTGGGCAAGACCCTGACGATCAACCTGAAGTACGGCTCGCACCGCGAGGCCGCGATCCAGGGGCTCAAGCGCGTGTCCAAGCCTGGTCTGCGCGTGTACGCCAAGTCCACCAACCTGCCCAAGGTCCGCGGCGGCCTCGGCGTGGCGATCCTGTCCACGTCCTCCGGCCTGCTCACCGACCGTCAGGCAGCCGAGAAGGGTGTGGGTGGGGAAGTCCTCGCCTACATCTGGTGATGAGGAGGCTGAACAATGTCGCGAATTGGTAAGAACCCCATCGCAATCCCCGCCGGTGTTGACGTCACGATCGACGGCCAGAACGTGTCGGTGAAGGGCCCCAAGGGCACCCTCTCCCACGTTGTTGCTGAGCCGATCACCGCCAAGATCGAAGACGGCCAGGTTATCGTCGAGCGTCCGAACGACGAGCGCACCTCGCGCTCGCTCCACGGACTGTCCCGCACCCTGATCGCCAACATGATCATCGGCGTGACCGAGGGCTACAAGAAGGATCTCGAGATCACGGGTACCGGTTACCGCGTGGTCGCCAAGGGCAAGGACCTTGAGTTCTCCCTGGGCTTCTCCCACACGATCACCATCACCCCGCCCGAGGGCATCGAGTTTACGATTGCGCCGAAGTCCCAGACGCTGTTCACGGTGTCCGGAATCGACAAGCAGCTCGTCGGTGAGACCGCTGCTCGCATCCGCAAGCTGAAGAAGCCGGAGCCCTACAAGGGCAAGGGCATCCACTACGTGGGCGAGACCATCCGTCGCAAGGTCGGAAAGGCTGGTAAGTGATGGCTTACTCGATCAAGGGCAAGGGCAAGTTCGTCGCTCGCAAGCGCCGTCACCTCCGCCTCCGCAAGAAGATCAACGGCACGCCCGAGCGTCCCCGTCTGGTCGTCACCCGTTCGAACCGCCACATGGTGGCTCAGGTCATCGACGATACGGTTGGTCACACCCTGGTGTCGGCCTCCGACATCGAGACCGAGCTCGCTGGTTCCGAGGGCACGAAGACCGACAAGGCTCGCAAGGTCGGCGCACTGATCGCCGAGCGTGCGAAGGCTGCCGGTATCTCCGCTGTCGTCTTCGACCGCGGTGGTAACAAGTACGCAGGTCGCGTTGCGGCCGTTGCCGAGGCCGCCCGTGAGGGCGGACTCGAGCTGTGAACGAGCCGAAAGAAAGAGAGATCATCTGATGGCTGCACAGCAGCGAGACAGGAACGGTTCGGGCGCGGGCGAGAACAACGATCGCCGTGAGCGCCGCTCCGGCCGCGGCAACGATCGCGATAACCGCCGGAACAACGAAAACAAGAACGAGTACATCGAGCGCGTCGTGACGATCAACCGCGTCTCCAAGGTTGTGAAGGGTGGACGTCGTTTCTCCTTCACCGCCCTGGTTGTCGTGGGTGACGGCGAAGGCACGGTGGGCGTCGGCTACGGAAAGGCCAAGGAAGTTCCCCAGGCCATTTCCAAGGGCGTCGAGGAGGCGAAGAAGAACTTCTTCCGCGTCCCGATGATCCGCCGCACGATTACGCACGTGGTGCAGGGCCGCGACACCGCTGGTGTCGTCCTCCTGCGTCCGGCTGCCCCCGGTACCGGCGTTATCGCCGGCGGCCCGGTGCGCGCCGTCCTGGAGGCCGCAGGCGTCCACGACGTGCTCACCAAGTCGCTGGGCTCGTCCAACGCGATCAACATCGTCCACGCGACGGTTGACGCACTCAAGCAGCTCGAGCAGCCCGAGGCTGTCGCCGCACGTCGCGGCCTGCCCCTCGAGCGCGTTGCTCCCGCGTCCATGCTGCGCGCTCGCGCAGAGGGCGAGGCCGAGAAGCGCGCGGCTGCCGAGGCCGCCGAGGCCGACAAGGCCGCTGCAGGGGAGGCTAAGTGATGGCGAAGAACATCAAGATCACGCAGGTCAAGTCCTCTGCTCACGCGAAGCAGAACATGAAGGACACGCTGCGCACCCTCGGGCTGCGCAAGATCGGCCAGAGTGTCGTGCGTGAGCAGACGGATGCCGTTCTGGGCGCCGTTCGCACCGTGCGTCACCTGGTGACCGCTGAGGAGGTCGACTGACAATGGCGGACTCCACGAACAAGACGCAGATCGTTAAGCTGCACCACCTGCGTCCTGCCCCGGGAGCCAAGACCGCGAAGACCCGCGTGGGTCGCGGTGAAGGTTCGAAGGGTAAGACCGCTGGCCGTGGCACCAAGGGCACCAAGGCCCGTTACCAGGTTGCTGCCGGCTTCGAGGGTGGCCAGATGCCGATCCACATGCGTCTGCCGAAGCTTCGCGGCTTCAAGAACCCCTTCCGCGTTGAGTACCAGGTCGTGAACGTTGGCAAGCTCGGGGAGCTCTTCCCCGAGGGCGGCAAGGTCACGGTCGAGGATCTCGTCGCCAAGCACGCCGTTCGCGATTCCGCGCCCGTTAAGGTGCTCGGTACCGGCGAACTGAGTGTCAAGCTCGAGGTTGAGGTCGACTCCTGGTCGTCCTCCGCCGAGGCGAAGATCACGGCTGCCGGCGGGTCCATTTCGGCTCGCTGACGCTGAACGGGGGTGGTCCCGCTTGGGACCACCCCCGTTACGTGTCTGTGTTTTCGCGGGTGGGAAGCTGTCAAAGTGCTTTTCGCCTCCGAAAGCGACCAGCCCCAGCGCATGGGGCTTTCGCGCGCCGCGTCTCGTTAAATACGCGGCAATGCGCTTTTTTAATGATTGGATGTCGCCAACCACTACCCGTGTCGGGTAAGCTGGATCAGTCTAGGGGCTTCGCCCCGCATGCCCATCACCCGTAGGAGGAAGCCTTGCTCGGTGCATTCGCCCAGGCGTTCCGTACCCCCGACCTGCGTCGGAAGCTGCTGTTTACCCTGTTCATCATGGCCGCGTTCCGGCTGGGCTCGTTCATTCCGACGCCCGGCGTGGACTCTCAGGCCGTCCAGCGCTGTATGGCGCAGGAGTCGCAGGCGTCGCTGCTCGACCTCGTCAATCTGTTCTCGGGTGGAGCGCTGCTGCAGCTGTCGATCTTCGCGCTGGGCATCATGCCGTACATCACTGCGTCGATCATCATTCAGCTGCTGAGGGTGGTCATCCCACGCTTCGACGACCTTCACAAGGAAGGTCAGACGGGCCAGGCCAAGCTGACGCAGTACACGCGTTACCTCACGATCTTCCTGGGTATCCTGCAGGCAACTACGACGATCTCTTTGGCACGCAGCGGTCAGCTCTTCCAGTCGTGCAACCAGGACATCATCAAGGATCGCTCCATCTTGACCTTTATCCTGATGATTACCGTCATGATGGCGGGCACCGGCGTCATCATGTGGCTTGGCGAGCTCATCACTGAGCGCGGCATCGGTAACGGCATGTCGCTGTTGATCTTCACGTCGATCGCCGCCCGTCTGCCCGAGCAGCTCCTGTCGATCGGCCAGGCTGGCAAGTGGGGTTCGGTCGCCGCTATCGTTGCCCTGCTTCTCCTCGTCGCGATCGCTGTCGTCTACGTCGAGCAGGCCCAGCGCCGCATCCCGGTCCAGTACGCGAAGCGCATGATTGGGCGTCGCCAGTACGGTGGCACGACCACGTACATCCCGCTGAAGATCAACATGTCGGGCGTTATCCCCGTCATCTTCGCGTCCTCGATCCTTGCCCTGCCTCCGATGGCGGCGCAGTTCGGCAGTCCGAACGACAAGTGGGTTCAGTGGATCTCGGCGCACTTCACGCAGGGTAGCTCGTTCTACCTGACGATCTACGCCCTCATGACTCTGTTCTTCACCTTCTTCTACACCGCTATCACGTTTAACCCGGACGAGGTTGCGGACAACATGAAGAAGTACGGAGGCTTCATCCCCGGTTACCGTGCGGGTCGTCCCACGGCCGAGTACCTGCGCTACGTGATTAACCGAATTACGTCGGCGGGCGCTCTCTACCTCGTGATCATTGCCCTCCTGCCGTCTCTGGCGATCATCCCGCTGAAGCTGTCGAGCTCGCAGATGCCCTTCGGTGGTACCACGCTGCTCATCATCATCGGCGTCGGCCTGCAGACGGTGAAGGAAATCAACACGCAGCTGCAGCAGCATCACTACGAAGGATTCCTGAAATGACAGTCGTCATCCTCCTCGGCCCTCCCGGAGCCGGCAAGGGCACCCAGGCCTCGCGCATCGCTGAGCGCCTCGGCATCCCTGCTATTTCGACGGGCGACATCTTCCGCGCCAACATGGCGGAAGGCACGGAGATTGGCAAGCAGGCGCAGGCATACATGGACCGTGGCGAGTTCGTTCCGGACTCGGTCACGAACACCATGGTGAAGGCGCGCCTCGCGGCCCCCGACGCTGCCAACGGCTTCCTCCTTGACGGCTACCCGCGTTCCGTCGAGCAGGCTCACGTCCTGCGTGACATGCTCCTCGACCTGGGCAAGTCCATCGATGTCGTCCTGGAGATCCAGGTGGACGAGGACGAGGTCGTGGATCGCATGCTCAAGCGCGCTCAGGAACAGCATCGTACGGATGACACCGAGCCCGTCATGCGTCACCGGCTGGAGGTCTATCGCCAGCAGACGCTGCCCGTCGCCACCTACTACGTCGACCAGGACCTCCTTGAGGTTGTCGATGGCAGTGGAACGATCGACGAGGTCACGGCTCGCATCTTCGCGATCCTTGACTCGGTGGCAAAGAACTAAGCGATGCCACGCATTGAACTGAAGTCCGCGCAGGAGCTTCGATGGATGCGCGAGGCCGGTCTGGTCGTAGCGTCCATCCACGAGGCCCTGCGCGGTGCCATTCGCCCCGGTGTAAAGACGCGTGAGCTGGACGAGGTCAGTGCCCAGGCGATCGCCGACGGGGGAGCGACCTCCAACTTCAAGGGCTACTACGGCTATCCGGCGACGGTGTGTATTTCGGTGAACGACGTGATCGTTCACGGTATCCCCGGCGACTATGAGCTGGCTCCCGGCGACCTCGTGTCTTTTGACTGCGGAGCGTACGTGGAGCGCGGAGGCCGCCAGTGGCACGGAGATGCCGCTTTCAGCGTCATTGTCGGCGAGACCTTCGTGTCGGACGCTGACTTCGCGGCGGGGGAGCGGGCCACCGGCACGATCGCCGGAGTGGACGAGAACCTGCTGCGTGAGCGTCGCCAGCTCGACGCGGTCACGCGCGAGTCTCTGTGGGCCGCCCTTGCGGGATTGGCGACGGGGAAGCGTATTAGCGCGGTCGGCAACGCGGTCGAGACCGTCGTCGCGGAGAACGCTCTCATCAACGGCTGGGAAGCCGGCATTATCGAAGAGTTCGTTGGCCACGGTATCGGCACGAAGATGCACATGCCTCCGGACGTCCTCAACTACAATGTTCGCGGCATTCAGGCTCGCCTCAAGCCGGGCATGGTCCTGGCGGTGGAGCCGATGCTCACTCGTGGTGACATTGCCTCACAGACGGATGATGACGAGTGGACGGTGCGTACGGTTGACGGGCGCGATGCCGCCCACTGGGAGCACTCGATCGCGATCACCGAGGATGGCGTCTCCGTCCTGACTGCGCGCGACGGGGGAGTCGCCGGCCTGGCACCCTACGGCGTCACCCCGGTGTCGCTCGACTGACGTCACAGACGCTTTGGGGCCCGGTACCTCTCACAGGTGCTGGGCCCGAGTCTTTTATCGATGAGGCCGAGTCGCCGCCACCGGTGTTCCTGCTGGCTGTGCCACCGGTGTTCCTGCTGGCTGCGCCACCGGTGTTCCGGGCGCCGTCGGGCCCGCCCGCCCGCTCGCCGTCCGCGCTGCGAGCTTCGCTCGGCGCGTCGACTCGAAGCCCGGCCAGGCCCTGCAGGCCCGTCGGCGCCCTCCACACTGGTGGCGCGTGGTGTGCGTTGCGCGTTACTCGACCAGGCCCACTTCGCCCTCAGCCTTTGCGCTGCCTCATCGCTGTGCCCGCAATCAATGTCGCATGCAATTCCCCCGCGACTATTTCAAACCATGAAATTGTTGCGTTGGAATTGCAACGGTTTCTGGCTTTGTTGAATCTTCGTCCAATCGAATTGCATGCGACATTTGTGTGGTTGGGCCCTGTGGTCTGCCGAGAGACCATAACCACCTGCACTCTGCTCAGTCAGTCTGTACGGCTGCGCCCTAGCGTTTTTGCGTCGTGAGGCCCATGGTTCCCTCTGGTTGGGACTTATCTGGATAGGTTATGCGCATCCGGATAGGTTATTAAGCTATCCGGATGTTCGTTTCCTATCCGGATGTGTGTTGGAGACTGTGGGCGGCACCCCGCGCGCTTATCTGGCGCTGCGCTGAGGAAGCGGTGGGGTGCGGGTCGCCCCGGCCTCGTCGTTATGGGGCGAACGATAACGGTGATTCTCCAAAATGTGATACATTAAACGTGAGCGAACCGACAGGGACCCTGACTACCGCCGATGGGCGTCAATGCCGTAGAGTAGTTCCTTGGGCGTATCTGCATCCGGCATTCGTCGGTGCACTATGCCTAGCGGCATCCGCCGCAACCTATCCGAGACATGTAGAGGATAAACGGAGGATATGGCGAAGAAAGACGGCGTCATTGAGATGGAAGGCACGGTCGTTGAGGCCCTGCCTAACGCGATGTTCCGTGTGGAACTGAAGAATGGCCACGTGGTTCTCGGCCACATTGCGGGAAAGATGCGTCAGCACTACATCCGCATCCTGCCCGAGGATCGAGTTGTCGTCGAGCTGAGCCCCTACGACCTCTCCCGAGGCCGTATCGTCTACCGCTACAAGTGACCCGACACAAACTGCCCGATGGGCAGTGGAGGTAACAACCATGAAGGTCAAGCCGAGTGTCAAGAAGATCTGTGACAAGTGCAAGGTGATTCGTCGCCACGGCAACGTCATGGTCATCTGCGACAACCCCAGGCACAAGCAGCGCCAGGGCTGAGTCCCGCTGCGACCCGCGGGGCACTAGGCCCCACAGCATCACTCTAAGCACCCACCCGTGGGTGACCCTCGGTTCGGAGGCCGAGGCCGGGCTGCTCGCCCGGACTGAGCGATGACGACCTCCGATGAACAACTGGAGCAACATCACCATGGCACGTATTGCCGGCGTCGACCTCCCCCGCGAGAAGCGGCTCGAGATCGCGCTCACATACATCTACGGAGTCGGCCGCACCCGCGCGGCAGAGACCCTCGCCGCCACCGGCGTCAGCCCGGACACTCGCGTGAAGGACGCGACGGAAGAGGAACTCGTCAAGCTTCGTGACTACATTGAGGCAAACTTCAAGGTTGAGGGTGACCTCCGCCGTGAGGTTCAGGCCGACATTCGTCGCAAGATCGAAATCGGTTCGTACCAGGGCCTTCGCCACCGTCGTGGCCTGCCGGTCCACGGTCAGCGCACCAAGACCAACGCGCGTACCCGCAAGGGCCCCAAGCGCACCGTTGCAGGCAAGAAGAAGGCCAAGTAAGGCCTAGGAGAGCGAATCCCCTCGGGGTAGCTTTCCGCGACAAGAAGGAACTGAACCAGAAATGGCAGCAGCAAAGACCTCGCGCTCGGGCGGTGCCCGCAAGCCGCGTCGCAAGATTTCCAAGAACGTCACCAACGGCCACGCCTACATCAAGTCGACGTTCAACAACACCATCGTTTCCCTCACGGACCCCACGGGCGCGGTTGTCGCCTGGGCGTCCTCCGGCCAGGTTGGCTTCAAGGGTTCGCGTAAGTCCACCCCCTTCGCCGCGCAGCTCGCGGCCGAGGCTGCGGCTCGTCGCGCCCAGGAGCACGGCATGAAGAAGGTTGACGTTTTCGTGAAGGGTCCCGGCTCTGGCCGTGAGACCGCGATCCGTTCCCTCCAGGCCGCCGGCCTCGAGATCGGTTCGATCCAGGACGTCACGCCTCAGGCCTTCAACGGCACCCGCCCGCCGAAGCGCCGCCGCGGCTGACTTGCGGACGGGAGGGCATTGCCCTCCCCACGTCTGAACCTTCGGGTTCTTACTCCCTTAGCCTGCTTCAGCAGGTTCCCATATCCGGTGTCATATAGCGGGCACCGGCCAGAAAGGAATAGACGTGCTCATTGCAGAGCGACCCATCCTGACCGAAGAAAAGGTCAGCGACCTGCGCTCCCGTTTCACCCTGGAGCCCCTCGAGCCCGGGTTCGGCTACACGCTGGGTAACTCCCTCCGTCGTACCCTCCTGTCCTCGATCCCGGGTGCAGCGGTGACGTCCATCCGTATTGATGGCGTCCCCCACGAGTTCCGCACGATCGAAGGTGTGAAGGAAGATGTCGCTGAGATCATCCTGAACATCAAGCAGATCGTCCTGTCCAGCGAGAACGACGAGCCTGTCGTCATGTACCTTCGGAAGGCTGGCCCCGGCGAGGTTCTCGCCGGTGACATCACGCCTCCCGCCGGCGTGGAGATCCACAACCCCGATCTGCACCTTGCCACCCTCAACGAGAAGGGCAAGCTGGAGATCGAGCTGACCGTCGAGCGTGGCCGCGGCTACGTGTCGGCCGCTCAGAACAAGGATCCGCAGGCCGAGATCTCTCGCATTCCGATTGATTCGATCTACTCGCCCGTCGTCAAGGTGACCTACAAGGTCGAGGCGACGCGTGTTGAGCAGCGCACCGACTTTGATCGCCTCGTCATCGACGTGGAGACCAAGCCGGCCATCACCCCGCGCGATGCCCTGGCCTCGGCCGGCAAGACGCTGGTGGAGCTGTTCGGCCTCATGCGTGAACTGAACGAGGAAGCGGAAGGCATCGAGGTGGGTCCGTCCACCACCGACGCCACCCTCGCAGCCGATCTGGCTCTCCCGATCGAGAACCTGAACCTGCAGTCGCGTTCCTACAACGCGCTGCGTCGCCGCGGCATCCTGACCGTCGGCGAGCTGGTTGCTCACTCGGAGGCCGACCTGCTCGACATCCGCAACTTCGGCACCAAGTCGATCGAAGAGATCAAGGAGTCCCTGGCGGCCCTTGGTATGACGCTGAAGGACTCGGTCATGCCGAGCTTCGGCGACTCGGAGTCCGCCGCGATCTTTTCGGACGACCAGTCCATCTGACCCCGTGCGTCCGATGGACGCATTGAATCCGTAGGAGAAACTCATGCCCACCCCCAAGAAGGGTGCTCGTCTGGGCGGTAGCCCGGCACACCAGAAGCTGATCCTGTCGAACCTGGCAGCTCAGCTCATCGAACACCGTGCGATCACGACCACGGAGGCCAAGGCCAAGGCCCTGCGCCCCTACGTCGAGAAGCTCATCACCAAGGCCAAGCGTGGCGACCAGCACGCCCGCCGCACGGTCATGAAGAAAATCCCCAACAAGGGCATCGTCGCGATCCTCTTCGAGGAGCTCGTTCCCGCGATGGATTCCGAGCGCGCCGGCGGCTACACCCGCCTCATCCGCGTCGGCAACCGCAAGGGTGACAACGCTCCCCTGATGCGCATTGAGCTCGTCATGGAGAAGGTCGAGAAGAAGGCCGTCGTGAAGGCTGCCGAGAAGACCGCCGCCAAGGCCGTCGCCGAAGAGGCCGAGAAGGCTGCCGAGGCTGCCGCCGAGCGCGCCGAAGAGGCTCGTGAGGAAGGCGATCTCGCCAAGGCCAACGAGGCCGAGGAAATCGCCGAGGAGGCCGGCAAGGAGGCTGACGCCGCCGAGCAGGTCGCCGACGAGAAGTGACCGTGAGTCACTGATCAACTCGAGCATCGGGCCGGACATTCCGCGAGGAGTGTCCGGCCCTTGCCGTATCCGGTAGCCTGAAGTCATGACTCGTGAGATGACGTTGGCGATCGACTGCGGCGGCGGTGGTATTAAGGGTTCCGTCGTGGATGAGCGCGGCACCATGATGGCCCCGCCTCGCAGGGTGCCCACTCCCTACCCGCTGCCTCCCGAGCTTCTCGTGGAAACAGTTATCGGCCTCGCGCGCGAGCTTCCCCCGGCGACGCGAGTGACAATGGGTATGCCGGGCATGATCCGCCACGGCGTCGTCATCGCGACTCCTCACTACATCACGCGCGACGGGCCGCGTTCGCGCGTGCTGCCCGAGCTGGTGGAGCGCTGGGACCACTTTGACATGGGTCGTGCCATCGAAGGGGCCCTCGGCCTACCCACGAAGGTCTTGAACGACGCTGAAGTCGCGGGAGCTGGGGCCATTACTGGCCGCGGTCTCGAAATGATCATCACCCTGGGAACGGGCCTCGGTAACGCGGTGTTTGACGGCGGGCAGCTGGCCCCTCACGTTGAGGTCTCGCAGGGGCCCGTTCGGTGGGGCCTGACCTACGACGACTACATCGGCGAGCATGAGCGCTTGCGCCTCGGCGACGTGCACTGGTCGCGCCGTATTCGCCGCGTCGTGGACGGCCTGCGTCCCATGTACATGTGGGATCGCCTCTACTTGGGTGGCGGCAACTCCAAGCGCATCACGGCTTCGAACCTGCGCCTCATGGGTGATGACGTGATCGTCGTGCCCAACGATGCGGGCATTATCGGTGGCGTTCGGGCGTGGGAGCTGTGAGCGCGCGGCGCCTGCGCCTCGATCTCGGCTACGACGGCACCGACTTTCGCGGATGGGCAGCACAGCCCGGCCTGCGCACCGTCCAGGGCGAGATTGAAGCGGCCCTCGCCATGGCCTCGCGCGAAGAGATCGTGACGACGGTCGCCGGTCGTACTGACGCGGGGGTTCACGCGCGTCACCAGGTGTGTCATGCGGACATTTCCGAGGCCGCCTGGGCGCGATTGTCGCCCAGGGGAGGGGAGTCCTCCCAGGAGGCCGCGGCCTCGTCGATCGTGCGCAGGCTGAACAAGATCCTCTCTGGGCGCTACGGCGAGCGCGCTCGTGGGCGCGACCTGGCGGCCGCACGCGGCACCTGCGATGTGCGCATCTACTCGGCTACCGTCGTCGACCCCAGCTTCGATGCGCGCTTTTCCGCTCTCGGGCGCTCCTACGCCTACCGGGTGTCCGACCGTCCGGAGCCGCTGGGGCGCTGGGATCGCCTGTGGGTCGAGGACTCCCTCGACGAGGCTGCCATGAACGAGGCCGGGGCCGCTCTCCTCGGAGAACACGACTTCCTGGGATTCTGCCGCCCGCGCGAGGGAGCCACGACGATCCGCACACTGCGCACTCTGCGCGCCGAGCGTGACTCCGATGGGACTCTCGTCTTCCGGGTCGAGGCGGACGCTTTCTGCCACTCAATGGTCCGCTCCCTGGTGGGGGCGCTCCTCCTCGTGGGATCGGGCGCGCGCGACATCGACTACCCGGCGCGGATCCTGCAGGCCCGGTCCCGCTCCGAGGCAGCGCCGATCGCCCCCGCACACGGGCTCACCCTCGAGGGCGTGGAGTATCCCGATCCCTCGCAGTGGGGCGCGCGAGCCGAGCAGGCCCGGGCCAGGCGCGACACGTGCTGCGGCGACGACGGCTGAGGAATGTGACACAGTATTCGCCGCGCTTTGACCGCCGGGCTGCGCACAGATAGTATGGCTAGTGCTGTGCGTCAGCAGAGTACCTAGTGTCTCCCACTCGCTAGGAGCGCTCGCCGACGCCTCGCGCGAACCGTTTCATCGCGGATGCCCCCGGAAAAACCGGCGCGGCGTCCCATGACCAAGAAGAATTGAAGGTTACGCCCGTGCGCACCTATTCACCCAAGCCTGGGGACGCGGACAAGAAGTGGTACGTCATTGACGCCACCGACGTCGTCCTCGGTCGCCTGGCAGCCCAGACCGCTGCCCTCCTCCGTGGGAAGCACAAGCCGACGTTCGCCCCTCACATGGACATGGGCGACTACGTCATCATCATCAACGCGGACAAGGTCGCTCTGACCGGCAAGAAGCTGGACCAGAAGATGGCCTACCGTCACTCCGGTCGTCCCGGTGGCCTGACCGCGACCGCTTACCGTGACCTCCTCGCCGCGACGCCTGAGCGCGCCGTCGAGAAGGCCGTTAAGGGCATGCTTCCTCACAACTCCCTCGGCCGCGCGCAGTTCAAGAAGCTGCACGTTTACGCTGGCCCGGAGCACCCCCACGCCGGCCAGTCGCCGGTTCCCTACGAACTGACCCAGGTGGCTCAGTGACCTCTGGTCGCTGAACGCCTTTGACCCTGAGGAGAACCGTGGCTGAGACCATCGTTTCCGCTGAGCTGGACGAGGAAGTCGTCCCCAGCTCCTACACGTCCGAGACCGAGTCGGCTCCCGCCGGCGCCGGTCAGTCCATCACCGCGCCCGGCGCGGGCCTGGGCCGCCGCAAGGAGGCCGTCGCCCGCGTTCGCCTGGTCCCCGGCTCCGGCAAGTGGACCATCAACGGTCGCACCCTTGAGGACTACTTCCCCAACAAGCTGCACCAGCAGCTGGTGAAGTCCCCCTTCGTGCTGCTCGACATTGACGGCCGCTTCGACGTCATCGCCCGCATCAACGGCGGTGGCATTTCCGGCCAGGCCGGCGCTCTGCGCCTCGGCGTGTCGCGCGCCCTCAACGAGATCGACCGCGACGCGAACCGTCCGGCCCTCAAGAAGGCTGGCTTCCTGACCCGCGATGCCCGCGCCACCGAGCGTAAGAAGGCAGGCCTCAAGAAGGCCCGCAAGGCTTCGCAGTTCTCGAAGCGCTGATTTCACTCAGCACATTTTCTGTTGGCCGCGCCCCGCACCTGCGGGGCGCGGCCTTCGTATGCTCTCCTGCGCGTACCGCGATGTGGGGTTATAGGACACTAGGCGTTGCTTGCGGCCCCACGGGTGTTGCGGGCGTCGGAGGCCCCGGCCGCTGTGTGTGCCGGTGGGCGGCGGCCCGCCCGCGAGCCGTCCGCGCCGCGAGCTTCGCTCGGCGCGTCGTCTCGAAGCCCGGCCAGGCCC